>JAESGF010000107.1_pt1 | contig 68452 bp, 63 predicted proteins | sample 9269621 | NCBI WGS metagenome assembly JAESGF01 (sample SAMN14515066, study PRJNA621663) | algae metagenome | isolation source: Tolypothrix carrinoi HA7290-LM1 and co-occurring heterotrophs from dry rock... | place: USA: Makauwahi cave, Kauai, Hawaii | collected 2011-01-06
CTCCTCTCCGCCCTCGCCAAGGACGAGGCGGTCGAGGAGGTGACCTACGCCGACCTCGAGATCGTGACGCCCGAGAACGTGAAGGACGTCATGGCCGAGAAGGGCATCCAGTAAGCCCCGCCAGCTGCCAGCCGGCCGCCGCACCCTTTCGGTGCGGCGGCTTCTCTTGCCCCCGGTGCTGAACGATCCGACCCGGCGCCCCCCGCCGCCGGGCCCCGACAGGACATGCGCGGCGGGAGGCAAGGGGCAGCCGTTACCGTCCGTCTTCTTCTCCGCGGCGCTGCCGATCTGCCTTCTTGCGCCGCCGCGGGACTGCCGATCATAGTGGCCGCAGTGCTGGCCGGACGAGCCGCAATCGCGGCCGCGCGGCACGGCGCTCAAACGCACGAGGGACAGCTCGCTGCGCCAGCCGGCGGCGCATCCCCCGTGTCAACAAACGACAACACGGGAATGGAAACGCCATGACAGAGAAGACTTCGGGGCTCGACCGCCGCCGCTTCCTGCAGAACGCCGGGCTCGCCGCGGGTGCCGCAGGCGGTGCCGCGGCCGGCCTCTTCGGCGGCATGGACATGCTCGCCATGGCCCAGGAGATGGGCCGCTCCGAGACGCCGCTCCGCGCCGCGTTCTCCAACGCCGGCCTGCAGGCGACCTGGTGCGCCCAGGGCAAGGCTGCGGCCGAGGCGTGGGGCCGCCTCTTCAACGTCGACGTCACGTGGTTTGATGGCGAACTCTCCGCGCCGAAGCAGCGCAGCGCCATCGACACCATGGCGACGCAGGACTGGGACTTCGTCGCGATCCAGGCGTTCGGCATCGGCACCCTCACCGATCCGGTCCAGCGGATGATCGACAAGGGCATCCCGGTCATCGACATGGACACGCTGATCGCACCGCTCGAGCAGATCAACGTCCACTCGTTCCTCGCGCCGGACAACGAGTTCATGGGCGCCTCGGTGACCCGCGCGATCGTGGATGCGATGGGCGGCGAGGGCGGCATCGTGATGACGCAGGGCGCGCTCGGCCACACCGGCGCGCAGGGCCGCGCCCGCGGCTTCCACTCCGTGGTGGACGGGATGCCAGGCATCAAGGTGCTCGACGAGCAGCCGGCGGACTGGGACGTCACCAAGGCGACGCGCATCTGGGACTCGCTGCTGACCAAGTACGGCGACGAGATCAAGGGCGCCTTCTTCCACAACGACGACATGGCTCTCGCCGCGCAGAACATCATGAAGGCGCGCGGGCGTGACGACATCATCGTCGGCGGCGTCGACGCGATGCCCCCGGCGGTGGAGGCCGTCATCGACGGGCGGATGCACGCGACCGTCCGCAACCCGTCCTGCCGCATCCACGGTGGCGCGATCGTGGCGGGCGTCGCCGCCAAGGTGAACGGCGAGAAGACCGGCGAGGGCATCCCGAAGCACGTCATCACCGACGGGCCGGTCGTCACCAAGGCGAACGCGCCCGGCATGCTCTGGATGCAGAACCACTACCTGATCTAGTGGTGGCGACCGCCACGACCGCTCGCCCGGCCTCTGCGCCGGGCGAGCCCGTCCTCTCCCTGACCGGCATCCAGAAGAGCTTCGGCGGCGTGCGCGCCCTGACGGGGGTCGACTTCGACCTCCGCGCCGGCGAGGTGCACGCGCTCGTGGGCGAGAACGGGGCCGGCAAGTCGACGCTGATGAAGATCATCGCCGGCGTGCACATGCCGGACGACGGCCGGCTCGTTGTCCGCGGCACCGAGCGGCCCTTCTTCCGCTCCGCCCGCGATGCGCGCGACGCCGGCATCGGTATGGTGCACCAGGAGCTGTCCGTCGCGCCGGACCTCTCGGTGGCCGAGAACGTCTACCTCGGACGCCAGCCGGTCGGCCGGTTTGGTGCCGTCGACTGGCGGGCGATGACGGAGGGGGCGAGGTCGCTCCTCTCGCGCCTCGGCCTCTCCATCGACCCGGGCCAGCGGCTCGGCGACCTTCCCGTGGGCCTTCAGCAGCTCGTCGAGCTCGCCCGCGTCCTCTTCGGCGGCGCCGACGTGGTCATCCTCGACGAGCCGACCTCCGCACTGTCCCCGCCAGAGATCGCACGGCTGTTCGAGGTGCTCGGCCGGCTGAAGCGGGAGGAGGGGAAGAGCTTCGTCTTCATCTCCCATTTCATCGAGGACGTGCTCGAAGTCTCCGACCGCGTGACGGTGTTCCGCAACGGCGAGCGCGTCGCGACGGCGGAGGCCGCCTCGATCGACAAGCGCTGGATCATCCAGAAGATGATCGGCGCCGGCCACGCCGAGCTCGAGGAGACCTACACCGGCGCCGTCCCGATGGCGCCCCGCCCGACGGTGGCACCAGTGCTCGCCGCCGAGCACCTCACTCGGCGGCCTCACTTCGAGGACGTCTCCTTCTCTGTCGCCCCGGGCGAGGTGCTCGGCGTCTACGGCTTCATGGGCTGCGGCCAGCTCGAGCTTGCGCGCGCCCTCTTCGGCAAGCTGAAGCCGGACGGAGGCCGCCTCGTCCTCGCCGGCGAGCCGGCACGCTTCGGCTCCACCGCCCGCGCCAAGCGCGCCGGCATGGCGTTCGTGCCGGAGAGCCGCGGGCAGATGTTGTTCTCCGACCAGCCGGTCTTCACCAACATGTCGATCTCGGTGCTGGAATACATCGACAGGATGTGGCTGAAGCCGCGGCGCGAGCGGGAGATCGCCCGCGGCCACATCGGCTCGCTCGGCGTGCGCCCGGCCAACGAACTCGCCCGGCTCGGCAACCTTTCGGGCGGCAATCAGCAGAAGGTCGCGCTCGGCCGCTGGATGACGCGGCTCCCCCGCGTCCTCGTCATGTGCGAGCCGACGCGCGGCATGGACGTCGGCGCCAAGGAGGACGTGGTGAAGATCGTGAAGGGGCTCTCCGAGGAGGGCGTCGCCGTGGTGGTGCTCTCGACGGAGCCCGAGACGGTGCTGGCGCTCGCGACGCGTGTCGTCGTCATGCGCAAGGGACGGATCGTCGAGGAGTTCGCCGGCCGGCCCGTCGCCAAAGACGACCTCCTGGCCGCCGCATGAGCGCCGAAGGTATTGCCGGCCGCCCCGGGGGCGTGCGCGGCTTCCTCGTCAGCCGGATGCGCGAGATCGCGCCGCTCGTCACGCTGTTCTTCCTGATCGTCGTCTTCTCCGCCGCAAGCCCCTCGTTCGCGACGGTCGACAACGCCGCGAACATCCTGCGCCAGATCTCGATCACAGCGATCATGGCGACCGGCCTCACCTTCGTGATCCTGTGCGCCGAGATCGACCTCTCGTTCGCGGCGATCGCCAACGCGGCCGGCATCGTCGTCGCGTTCTTCACGACGCAGGAAGCCTACGTGAACATCGCCAACGTGCCGCTGCCGGGCGTGTTCGCGATCCTCCTCGCGCTGCTGACCGCCGGCGGGCTCGGCCTCATCAACGCGCTCGGCCTGACGCGCATCGGCATCCCCTCCTTCATCATGACGCTCGCCATGATGCAGATCGCGGCCGGCATCTGCGCGCTCCTCGTGCGCGGGCAGATCGCCTACGCGGTGCCGGACGTGGTGCGCGAGCTCGGCGCCGGCACGCTCTTCGGCATCCCGTGGATCGTGATCGTCGCGTGCCTCTTCCTCCTCGTCGGCCACCTTGTGCTGACCTACACGCGGTTCGGCCGCTACGTGTACATGGTCGGCGGCAACCGCGAGGCGGCAGAGTACTCGGGCGTCAACGTCAAGCTGATCCTCGCCTCGGTGATGATCATCTCGGCGCTGTGCGCCGGCGTCGCGGGGATGCTCGGCGTCGCCTACTTCGGATCGGCGCAGCAGAACGAGTTCGATGCCTATCTCCTCGACGCCATCGCCGCCGTCGTCCTCGGCGGCACGAGCCTCTTCGGCGGCCGGGGCGGGATCCCGTACACGATCATCGGCCTTCTGGTGCTGGGCGTCCTCAACAACGGGCTCGACCACATCGACATCGACAGCTTCCTGAAGATCCTGATCCGCGGCCTCATCCTGCTCGCGGCGCTGATCATCAATGTCTATGCCCAGCGGCTGACTGCGCGACGCTGAGCGTCCGACGTCGGCGGCCGATCAGTGCCGCCGCCAGCAAGCGGACGCCGTCACGGCCTGTTGCGCCGCGTTCGGAGGAACCCGACCGGACCTGCGACGCTTCAATGGCAACAGGACGGGACACGCATCATGCTGAAGCCACTCCGCCGCGCGCCGGGCGCCCTTCTCCTCGCCGCCGCGATCGCCCTCGGCGCCGGCACCGCAAAGGCCGAGACGATCCGGGTCGGCATGTCCGGCGGCTACTTTCCCTTCACCTTCGTGGAGCGGGACGAGCTGAAGGGGTTCGAGGTCGACGTCATGAACGCGATCGGCGAGGAGCTCGGCGCCGAGATCGAGTTCAACACCATGAGCTTCTCCGGGCTCATCGGCGCGCTCCAGGCCGGCCGCATCGACACGGTGGCGAACCAGATCACCATCACGCCCGAGCGCGAGGCGCAGTTCGCGTTCTCGACGCCTTACGTCTACGACGGCGCGCAGGTGGTGACCCGCGAAGGCAACGACGACGTGACGGGCGTCGAGTCGCTCCGCGGCAGGTCGGTTGCGGTGAACCTCGGCTCCAACTTCGAGGACCTCCTCCAGAGTCTCCCCTATGCGGACGAGATCGACATCCGCACCTACGAGAGCAACGTGGAGCAGGACACCGCGCTCGGCCGGGTCGACGCCTTCGTGATGGACCGCGTCAGCGCGAGCCAGGTGATCGCGGAGCGCGGACTGCCGCTGCAGCTCGCCGGCCCCCCATTCTCCACGATCGAGAACGCGCTGCCTTTCCGCGATGACGAGGCGGGCCGGGCGCTGCGCGACCGCGTCAACGAGGCGCTCGACACGCTGCGCGAGAACGGGACGCTCGCCGAGATCTCCGAGCGATGGCTGGGGGCGGACGTCACCGCGCCCTGACCGGCGGGGCGGACGATGCTCCTCGATGTCGAATACATGGCCGGGCTCGTCCCGGTCCTCCTCAGCTACCTGCCGCTGACGCTCCAGATCGCCGCCATCAGCATGGCGCTGGCTCTGGTCATCGCGTGCCTCTTCGCGGTGGTCCGCGTCCTCCGCGTGCCAGTGCTCGACCCTCTGGTGCGGGTGTTCATCTCGTTCTTCCGCGGCACCCCGCTCCTCGTGCAGCTGTTCCTGTTCTATTATGGCTTGCCACAGGTTATTGGCGCGCTGGCGGCGATCAGCGGCGTCACCGCGGCCGTGGTCGGGCTCACGCTGCACTTCTCGGCGTACATGGCCGAATCGATCCGCGCGGCCATCCTCGGCATCGACCGGAGCCAGACGGAGGCGGCGCTCTCCGTCGGCATGACGACGGGCCAGATGATGCGGCGGATACTGCTGCCGCAGGCCGCCCGCGTCGCGGCGCCGACGCTGATGAACTACTTCATCGACATGATCAAATCGACTTCGCTCGCCTTCACGCTCGGCGTGACGGAGCTGATGGGGGCAACGCAGAAGGAGGCGGCGGGAAGCTTCCGCTACTTCGAGGCGTTCATCACCGTCGCGATCATCTACTGGGTCGTCGTCGAGGCGCTCTCGCTGGTACAGCGGTGGCTGGAGCGGCGGCTGGGACGGGCCTACCAGCGATGATCGAGATCCGGGGCCTGTCCAAGCGGTTCGGCGACCGCGTGGTGCTCGACGGGATCGACCTCGACATCGCGCGCGGCGAAATCGTCGTGGTGGTTGGCCCGTCGGGCACGGGCAAGTCGACGCTCCTGCGCTGCATCAACATGCTCGAGCGCGCCGATGCGGGGACGATCCGGATCGGTGACCTCACCGTCGACGTGGCGAGGGCGACGCGGCGCGAAATCCTGGCGCTCCGCCGCTGCACCGCGTTCGTGTTCCAGAACTACGCGCTCTTCGCGAGCAAGACCGCGCTCGGCAACGTGGCGGAGGCGCTCACGGTGGTGAAGCGGATGCCGCGGCGCGACGCGGAGGAGAAGGCGCGGGCGATGCTGGAGCGCGTCGGCCTCGCCGACCGGGCGGACAGCTACCCGGCCGCGCTGTCCGGCGGGCAGCAGCAACGCGTCGGCATCGCCCGCGCGATGGCGCTGGACGCGGCGCTGATGATGTTCGACGAGCCGACCTCCTCGCTCGACCCCGAGTGGGTAGACGAGGTGCTCGACGTGATGCGCGCCCTTGCCGCCCACCGGCAGACGATGCTGGTCGTCACCCACGAGATGCAGTTCGCCCGCGAGGTGGCCGACCGCGTGGTGTTCCTCGACGAGGGCCGCGTCGTCGAGCAGGGCCGGCCGGAGGAGCTGTTCGTGAACCCGCGGGAGGACCGCACCCGCGCGTTCCTGCGCAAGGTGATCGGCTGACCCGGGCAGCGCTGGGCCACCGCCGCTCGCGGCATAAGCAGCAGCTCCGATCTAGCGTTTCGGCTCGGCGGGTGACGCCGCGTCAAGCGCCGCGCGGGAGACGACGAGAGCATCGGCCTGCCAGGCGGAGGCTGTGGCCGGCACCAGCACGCGCGCTCCCGTCTCCCGCTCGATCACCAACTTGTCGATGGCGCGGGTATCCGGAGCGAGGAGGACATCGGCGAGGGTGCCGATCACTTCGCCGGTCTCGTCCCGCACGGGCCGACCGAGCAGCACCCCGAGGGACAGACGGGGGGTGAGATCCGCCGTGCCAGCTTCGGGCAAGGGCGCGGGACGGTCTGCCGGGAGGATGACCGTGGACGGCGGCCTCTCCGGAGGCGGCGCGTCCGGCGAGGGGATGGTCGCCCCGCCGGCGCGGAAGGCGGGCGGCCGGGCGGGGTCCGGCGACGGGGGCAGCGTCGTCCCGCCGGAGGGGAGGATCACTGTCGGGTTCGTGGCGGCCGGCGGCGGCAGGAGCGGCGACGGGATCCTGAGGCCCTCTCCGGGCGGAGCGGCGGAGGGCTCCTCGGCGGCGGCGGGCACGGCCAGGGCGAGACTGCCCGCGAGGGCGGCCGCCAGGAGAGCTGCGCGACCGGGCGCCGCTGTGGCGGCGGCGGCTTGACCCGACGCGCATCCCGCCGGGCGCTGGGTAGCGAGTCCAACCGAACGGCCCGGCCACGGCGCGGTGATGGCAGGCGGTTGCGCGCCCCCCGCGGTGGCGGGGTGATGATCGGTCGGGCCAGCCCTTTGCGGGCTCATCGCGCAACGTCCCCTGCGGGTGTCCAGCGCGGGGCGGGGGCGACGTCGAGGCCGCCGGGGCCGATGGCGAGAGTGCCGCGGGACGCGACGTGCGGGTGGCCCGCGGCGGCGGAGGCGGCGAGGACGGGGGTGATGCAGGCGTCCGGGGTGTCGATGGCCGCCTGCCAGCCGGCGAGCGGGCGGCTCGCCACCAGATCGGCGATGCGGCGGCGCATCTCGGGCCACAGTGCTCGGTCATGCTGCGCGTCGAACAGCGGGTCAGCGAGGCCGAGCGCCGCACGGGCGGCGGCCCAGAACCGGGGCTCCAGCGCGCCGACGGCGAGGTGTTGGCCATCGGCCGTCGCATAGCAGCGGTAGAACGGGGCGGCGCCGTCGAGGATGTTCTCGCCGCGGCGCTCGCTGCCGAGGCCGGCGTTGCGCCAGCCGACCGTCATCGCGAGAAGGAGCGCCGCGCCGTCGAGCATCGCCGCGTCGACGACGCCGCCCTCGCCGGTGCGGGCGGCGCGGGCGAGCGCGGCGGCGATGCCGAACGCGAGGAGCATGCCGCCTCCGCCGAAGTCGGCCACCATGTTGAGCGGGGGCGGCGGCGGACGATCCGGATCCCCGAGCGCGTGGAGGGCACCGGAGAGGGCGAGGTAGTTGATGTCGTGCCCGGGCCGCTCCGCCCACGGGCCCGTCTGCCCCCAGCCGGTGATCCGGCCGTAAACGAGCGAGGGTCGGCGGGCGAGGCAGTCGGCCGGACCCAGGCCGAGGCGCTCCATCACGCCGGGGCGGAAGCCCTCGATCAGCGCATCGGCGCCGGCGACGCGGTCGAGCGCCGCCGCGCGGCCGGCGGGGTCCTTGAGGTCGAGCGCGAGGGTGGCGGCGCGGCCGCGCAGGAGGAGGTCGGCATCGCCGGCATCGACGCCGTTCGGCTGACCGCCAGGGCGGGCGATGCGAATGACCTCGGCGCCGTGATCGGCAAGGAGCATCCCCGCGAACGGGGCCGGCCCGATGCCGTCGAACTCGATCACACGGATGCCCTCGAGCAGCCTCACGCGCTCTCGGGACGCTTGCGCATCAGCGCCTGGCGGACGCAGATCGCCACCTCCGTGCCGTGCTGGTTGAAGCCGCGGTGGTCGAAGGTCACGATGCCCGCGGTCGGCCTCGAGCGGCTCTCGCGCGTCTCCACCACGGTGGTGCGGACCCTCAGCGTGTCGCCATGGAAGACGGGGGCCGGGAAGCGGACGTCGGTCATGCCGAGGTTGGCGATCGTGGTGCCGAGCGTCGTCTCGTGGACGGAGATGCCGATCAGGCAGCCGAGGGTGAAGAGCGAGTTGACGAGCGGCTTGCCGAATTCGGAGCGGGAGGCGAAGTCGAAGTCGATGTGGAGCGGCTGCGGGTTGTAGGTCATCGACGAGAAGAGGATGTTGTCCGCCTCGGTGATGGTGCGGGTGATCGCGTGCTCGATCACCTGCCCCGGGTGGTATTCCTCGAACCACAGCCCTGCCATCGCGCCTCTCCCTTTGGCGCGACCGTGGCCCGGATCGCCGCCGCGCCGCAAGCAGTCAGCGCCCGATGAGGCGGGAGGGAGCGATCGGCAGCGGTCGGGATTTCCGCGCGAGCATCGGCGGCTGCGGCCCCGGAAAGCCGCCAAGGCTCCGATGCGGAGCGGGCGGGCGCCCCCCGCCGACGCTTGCGGCGAGGCAGCAGGGCCGTCGCCGGCCGGTTTGCCAGCCCCCGGCGTGCGTGGTAGCGACGCGCCGTTCCCCCACGCCAGACGAGACAGCGGAGCCGAGATGAGTGACACCACAGCGGGCGAGACGCCGGGCGGGCAGCAGGGGCAGCCCTCCGTGCGCGTCCTCGCCCAGTACGTGAAGGATTTCTCCTTCGAGAACCCGCGCGCGCCGATGTCGCTGCAGCGGAAGGATTCGACACCGCCGATCAACATCGGCGTCAACGTGGCCGCCCGTGCGCTGACGGGGCAGGACTTCGAGGTGACGCTGACGCTCGACGCCAAGGCCGGCGAGGGCGACGAGATGAGCTTCCAGGTCGAGCTGCAGTACGCGGGCGTCATGCGGATTGCCGGCATGCAACCCGATCACGTGCAGCCCTTCCTCCTGATCGAGGGGCCGCGGCTCCTGTTCCCCTTCGCTCGGCAGATCATGGCCGACGCCGTGCGGAACGGCGGCTTTCCGCCGCTGATGATCGACCCGATCGACTTCGTCTCCCTGTACCGGCGCAACGTGGAGCGCCAGCAGGCTGCTGCCCCGGCGGCGACGAACTGAGGCACTCGCCCGCGAGGCGGGCCGCCTCTCGCGGGCGGCCGCTCGCGCGACGGGGCTGAGCCACCGCAGCTTGCCGTGGAGCTGCGGCAGGGGTTGTCTGTCTCGATCCTTCGTGAGGGGCGGTCGGGGGAGAGGTCGCGCCGCTCGCGTGGCCCCGCGGGATGCGACTATTCCGCTGCGATCAGCGCATCGTCCATCGTGCCAGCGTCCTCCTCGCCGTCGCCTGGCGCGGTTTGGCTGGTGAGAGGTCCGGCGGACGGGGTGTTCGCGGCGCGGGCGGAGAGGCGGGCCCAGATCGGCTCGCTGAACGTCGCCATGAAGGCGGCGTGGGCCGCGAGCTCCTCCGCCGTGAGGCGGGGGGCGAGCGGCACCGGGCGGGTGCGACGGACCGGGCCGGCTGCGGTCGTGATCGTGACGCCGATGTTGGCGCCCAGAACGAAGGCCGCCTGGCGGCCGCCGGTCAGCTCGAGATACACCTCAGCGAGAAGCTCGGCGTCGAGCAGCGCGCCATGCTTGGTCCGGCGCGACGCGTCGATGCCGTAACGACCGCACAGCGCGTCGAGCGAGTTAGAGCCGCCGTGCTTCCGGCGTGCGATGGCCAGCGTGTCGATCACCTGATGCGGCGGGACGGTGGGGCGGCCGCAGCGGGAGAGCTCGGCGTTGATGAAGGCGATGTCGAACGAGGCGTTGTGGGCGACGAGCTTGTCCGACGCGATGAAGGCGCAGAAATCGTCCGCCACCTCGGCGAACTTCGGCTTGTCGGACAGGAATTCAGACGACAGGCCGTGCACGCGGAAGGCGCCGTCCGGCATGTCGCGCTCGGGATTGATGTAGACGTGGAAGACGTTGCCCGTCGGAATTGCGTTCAGGACCTCGACGGCGCCGATCTCGACGATGCGGTCGCCGTTCAGGGGGTCGAGCCCCGTAGTCTCCGTATCGAGGATGATCTCGCGCACGTCTTCCCTCCGAATGGGTCGACGTTGCCATAACGAGCCGCGGTTTGCATCCGGTGAAGGGGCTCGTCCACGGCCCGCGGCAAGCCCCGCGCAAGCCTGCCGGCGATGGTGAACCCGCCCTGGTCTATCCGGCGATGGCGAGAAGCGCGCGACGTATCGCGGCGACGGACGCCGCGGCGCGCGGCAGGCCGTGGCCGGTATCGACAACGAAATGGGCCCGCCGGCGCTTCTCGGCGTCCGGCATCTGCTTGCCAAGGATCGCCTCGAACTTCTCCTCGGTCATCCCGGGGCGGGCGAGGACGCGGGCGCGCTGCACTGCCGCGGGGGCGGTGGCGACGACGACGGCGTCCATGGCTCCGTCGCGCCCGGTCTCGAACAGGAGCGGGATGTCGAGGACGGCGATGCGCCGGCCGTCCGCGCGAGCCTGGTCGAGAAAGCTGGCCTCCTCCTCGCGCACCAGGGGGTGGACGATCGACTCGAGCCGGGCGAGTGCGGCCGGGTTGCCGAGGACGGCGGCCCCCAGCCGGGCACGGTCGACGGCGCCCTCCACCACGGCATCCGGGAAGGCGGCGGCCACCAATGCGACGGCGCGGCCGCGGTAGAGGGCGTGGACAGCGTGGTCGGCATCAAACACGGCGTCGCCCGCGGCGGCGAAGAGCCCCGCTGTGGTGGACTTTCCCATGCCGACCGACCCAGTGAGGCCGACGATCACCACGGCCGGCCTCCACGGCTCGCGGGTCGCGCGCTTCGCCGCAGGGCGCGCGGGGACCTTCGCAAGCCGGACGGCGCCCTGTCGCCGGCAGTCGTGCGCCGGCCGCCCGTCACGGGGCGAGGTCGAGCTTGAAGCCGACGTGGGTCGCGGCGAAGCCGAGCCGCTCGTAGAAGCGGCGGGCATCGGTGCGGCGGACGTCGCTGGTGAGCTGCACGAGCGTGGCGCCGGCCGCGCGGGCGCGGGCAATCGCCTCCTGCACCATAGCCTCGCCGACGCCTTGGCCGCGGGCCGTCGCCGCGACGCGGACGCCCTCGATTTGCGCCCGTGTCGCGCCGAGGCGGGAGACGCCGGCGATCAGCGTGAGCTGGAGGCAGCCGATGACCGTGCCGTCGGCGGCTGTCGCGAGGAGGATGGTGTTGCCCGGCTGGCGCTGCAGGGCGGCGAAGCCGTCGCGGTAGGGCTGCGGGAGCGGATCCTCGGGGCGCTCGCGGCCGCGGCCGAGGTCGTCGTCGGCGAGGAGGCGGACGATCTCGGGAAGGTCGTCCTCCGTCGCGAGGCGGAAGCGGGGGGTCACGGGGCGAGGGCGGCGCGGCGGAGCGTCTCGTCGACAGCTGGGCGGATGCCGAACCACTTCTCGAAGCCGACCGTCGCCTGGTGGAGGAGCATGCCGAGGCCGTCGACCACAGCGAGGCCGCGAACTCGGGCGGCAGCGAGAAGCGGCGTCTCCAGCGGGTGGTAAACGATGTCGGCGACCGTCGCGGACGCGGGGAGCGGCGCGAGGTCGAGACAGAGCGGCGGATTGTTCCCCATCCCGAGCGACGTGGCATTGACGAGGAGCGCCGCGCCGGAGAGCGCGTCGGGAAGGTCGTCCCACAGGGCCGCGGTGCCGCCGACGGCGCGGGCCAGTTCCTCCGCCTTCTCTGTGGTGCGGTTGGCGATCACCAAGGCATGGCCCCGTTCGGCAAGGGCGTCGGCAACGGAGACGGCCGCGCCGCCGGCGCCAAGGACGACGGCGACGCCCGGGACATCGGCCCAGCCGGGCCGCGCCTCGTCGAGGCTGCGGATGAAGCCTTCGCCGTCGGATGAGGTGGCGTGGAGGGCGCCGCCCTCTCGCCAGACGGTGTTGGCGACGCCGAGGCGGGCCGCGGCGCCTTCGAGCCGTGCGTGGCGGGCGGCGACGCCCTTGTGCGGGATCGTGACGTTGCAGCCGTGGAGGTCGGCCGGGAAGGTGGCGAAGAAGGCGTCCGCCTCGCCCGGCGGGACCGGGATCGTCTCGTAGCGGGCGTCGATGCCGTGGCGGGCAAACCACTCGCCGAAGATGGCCGGCGAGCGCGAGTGGGCGACGGGCCAGCCGACGACGCCGACCCGCAGTGTCACTGACCGGTGTCCTCGGTGAGGCCGGTGCCGTAGCGGCGGTCGGTGAGGAGGGCGACGATCGCGGCCGCCGTTTCCTCGATAGAGCGGCGGGTGACGTCGATGATCGGCCAGCCGTTCTCGGCGCAGAGCTTGCGCGCGAAGGCGACCTCCTTCGCGACCTCCTGCCGGTTGATGTACGACGAGCCGCGCCGCTCCGCCTTCATGGTGAGGAGGCGATTCTCGCGCAGGGCGACGATCCGGTCGGGCGAGGCCGTCAGCCCGACGACCAGCGCGCGCTTCGCCTTGAACAGATTGTCCGGCACGGTGAGCGAGGCGACGATCGGCAGGTTTGTCGCCCGGACGCCACGATTGGCGAGGTAGATCGACGTCGGCGTCTTCGACGTGCGCGAGACGCCGACGAGGACGACGTCCGCCTCGTCGATGTCATCCGGCAGGGCGCCGTCGTCGTGCCGCATGGCGAAGTTGAGCGCCTCGATGCGGCGGAAATAATAGGCGTCGAGTTCGTGTTGCGCGCCAACGCGAGCCGCCCGCTGGACGTTGAGGTAGCTCTGGAACACCGCGACCAGCGGGTCGAGCACGTCGATGCACGGCAGGCCGAGGTTGATGCAGGTCGTCTGCAGCCGCTCGACGATCACGGGATCGACGAGCGTGAACATGACGATCCCCGGCGCGTCCTCGATCTCGGCGAGGACGCGGTCGAGCTGACGGTCGGAGCGGACGAGCGGGTAGACGTGCTCGATCGCTTCCACGTCCTCGTAGCGCGCAACGGCGGCACGGGAGGCGGTCATCAGCGTCTCGCCCGTCGAATCGGAGACAAGGTGGACGTGGACGAAGGTGCGCTTGCGGTTCACGGCGGAACCCACAGCATGGGGAGAGAGTTGGGACAAGTCCCTCCGCGCGGCCGAAGCCGGCGCGAGGCTGTGGAGGACGGGTCGGGCCGTCCCCTGAACCGTTCCGCCGAAGCCTGCCGTGGACAACGACGCCGGTCTCGTCGCGAGCCGGAGAGGCGACGGATCTTCTCCCGCCGACATCCACAGGCAAGCCCAAGGACGAGCAATGGCCAAAAAATGCCACGGAGCCGCGGCGGCACTGCGCGTCAAGCCGGCTATTGTGGAGCCGGCGCGGAAACGGTGTAAGGAGTTGTCCAACGACGGAGCCTTTTGACGGGTTCCCTCCCCACCCTGTGAACCGCCGAGTTGTCCCCGCAGCCCACGGTCCAACACCAACATCATCCTTCATCTAGAATCCAAGAGAGTGATGGACGCCGCTTCGCCCGCCCCCACCAGCCTTGTGCGTGCCTTGCGCGGCGAGGCGGTCCACCCTGCCCCGGTCTGGTTCATGCGACAGGCAGGGCGTTACCTGCCGGAGTACCGCGAGCTGCGGCGGCAGGCGAAGTCGTTCCTCGACTTCTGCTACTCGCCCGATCTCGCCGTCGAGGCTACGCTGCAGCCGATGCGGCGCTACGCGTTCGACGCCTCGATCATCTTCTCCGATATCCTCGTCCTGCCCCACGCGCTCGGCCAGGAGGTGTGGTTCGTGGAAGGGGAGGGGCCGAGGCTGACACCGCTCGCCGACCCGGCCCTGCTGTCGTTCGCGGGCTTCGACGCGCACCTCGCGCCGGTCTACGAGGCGATCCGGCGGCTGCGGGCGGCGCTTCCGGCAGAGAAGGCGGTTCTCGGCTTCGTGGGCGCGCCATGGACACTGGCGACCTACATGATCGCCGGGCGCGGCGGGCATGAGCAGTGGGCGGCGCGCACCTTTGCTTCGAAGGACCCGGAGACGTTCGCGGCGCTGATCGACATCCTCGTCGAGGCATGCACGCGGCACCTCGTCGCGCAGATCGAGGCAGGTGCTGACGCGGTGCAGATCTTCGATTCCTGGGCGTCGGCGCTCGACGAGACCGGCTTCGTCCGCTGGTCGGTGGACCCGATCGCGCGGATCGTGGCGGGCGTCCGCGCGGCGAAGCCGGGCGTGCCGGTGATCGGCTTCCCGCGAGGCGCGGGGTTCGGCTACCGCGCGTTCGTGGAGGGGACGAAGGTCGACGGTGTATCGCTCGACTGGACGGTGCCGATGGACGCCGCCCGCGAGCTCCAGGCCCGCGCCTGCGTGCAGGGCAACCTCGACCCGGCGCGGCTCATCCACGGCGGCGCGCCGATGCTGTCGGCGGTGGACCACATCTGCCTCGGCCTCAGGGACGGGCCGTTCATCTTCAACCTCGGCCACGGGATCTCGCTGGAGACGCCGCCCGAGCGCGTCACGGAGGTGATCGACCGGGTGAAGGAGATGACGGCGTGACGTATCTCTGGATCAAGGCGGTCCACGTCATCGCGATCATCGCCTGGATGGCGGCGCTCCTCTACCTGCCGCGCCTCTTCGTCTACCATGTCGCCGCGGAGAAGGGCTCGGTGCAGTCCGAGACCTTCAAGGTGATGGAGCGGCGGCTCCTGAAGGCGATCATGACGCCGGCGATGATCGTCGCGCTCGCCACTGGCCTCTGGATCGCGACCACCGGCAACTGGTGGACCTTCGGCTGGCTCCACGTGAAGGTGGCGCTTGTGGTGGTGCTCGCCGGCATGCACGGGCTGATGGCGCGGTGGGTCAAGGACTTCGCGGCCGACCGCAACACGCGCAGTGCGAAGTTCTACCGCGTCATGAACGAAGTCCCGACGCTCGCGATGATCGTCATCGTGATCCTTGTGGTCGTGAAGCCGTTCTGACGGCCCCGAAGCCGTTTAGCGAGCCTTTGGGCTTGCGGATCACGGCCGGCGTGGCTACGTTGCATGTGTTCCCGACGCTCCGTTCAGAAGGCCCGCGGTTCCGCAGCGGCCCGAAGGCGACGGAACCCTCCCGCCTCTCCTCGTCGTCCTCAGCGATGATCTTCCGGCCAAGGCCCGGCACCAGGACAGCCCCATGCGCGAAATGAAACTCCACGAGCTCAAGGCGAAGAGCCCCGGCGAACTCATTGCGTTCGCCGAAGAGCACGAGGTGGAGAACGCGTCGACGCTCCGAAAGCAGGAGCTGATGTTCGGCATCCTGAAGCAGCTGGCGCAGCGGGACGTGGAGATCATCGGCCAGGGCGTCGTGGAGGTGCTGCAGGACGGCTTCGGCTTCCTGCGCTCGCCCGATGCGAACTACCTGCCGGGGCCGGACGACATCTACGTCTCGCCGAGTCAGATCCGCCGCTTCTCGCTCCGGACGGGCGACACGGTGGAAGGGCAGATCCGCTCGCCGAAGGAAGGCGAGCGCTACTTCGCCCTCCTGAAGGTCAACACGATCAACTTCGAGGAGCCGGAGGCGGCCCGGCACAAGATCCACTTTGACAACCTGACGCCGCTCTACCCCGACGAGCGGTTTGTCCTCGAGGTCGACGGCCCGCCGACGAAGGACTTCTCCGGCCGCGTCATCGACCTCGTGGTCCCGCTCGGCAAGGGCCAGCGCGCGCTGATCGTGGCGCCGCCGCGCACCGGCAAGACGGTGATTCTCCAGAACATCGCGAAGTCGATCACCGCCAACCACCCGGACGCCTACCTGATCGTCCTCCTCATCGACGAGCGGCCGGAAGAGGTGACCGACATGCAGCGGTCGGTCCGCGGCGAGGTGGTGTCGTCCACCTTCGATGAGCCGGCGGTGCGCCACGTCCAGGTTGCCGAGATGGTGATCGAGAAGGCGAAGCGGCTCGTCGAGCACGGGCGCGACGTGGTGATCCTCCTCGATTCGATCACCCGCCTCGGCCGCGCCTACAACACCACCGTGCCGTCCTCGGGCAAGGTGCTGACGGGCGGTGTCGACGCGAACGCCCTGCAGCGGCCGAAGCGCTTCTTCGGTGCGGCGCGCAACATCGAGGAGGGCGGCTCGCTGACGATCATCGCGACCGCGCTCATCGACACCGGCTCGCGCATGGACGAGGTGATCTTCGAGGAGTTCAAGGGCACCGGCAACTCCGAGATTATCCTCGACCGCAAGGTCTCCGACCGCCGCGTCTGGCCGGCGATCGACATCCAGCGCTCCGGCACCCGCAAGGAGGAGCTCTTGGTTCGCAAGGAAGACCTCAAGAAGGTCTACGTGCTGCGCCGCATCCTCAACCCGATGGGCTCCGTGGATGCGATCGAGTTCCTCCTCGACAAGCTGCGGCAGACCAAGAACAACGCGGAATTCTTCGATTCCATGAACACCTGACGCGATGCGCGTCCGACCGGCGGGTGCGGCGGACCTCACCGCCATCCGCGGCTTCGACCCGTTTGGCGGCGACAGGATGCGCGAGATCGCCGAGGGGCGCTGCCTTGTCGCCGAGGATGGTGCGGCCGTCGGTTACGTGTCGTTCCGGGCCGATGGGTGCGTTGGCCATCCGTTCGTCACCTACCTCGCGATCGCGCCCTCCCACCGGCGGCGCGGATTGGCGCGGCTCCTGATCTCGGCGGTTGCCGAGCGGCTCGGTCCGCGGCTCTTCATCTCCACCGAGCGGGGCAACCGGGCGATGCTGGCGCTGCTGTCGGTCGAGGGCTGGCGCGAGGTGGGGGAGATCCGCGACGTCAACCGGAGCGGGTCGGCCGAGGTGTTCTTCGTGAAGACGTTCGGCGCAAGGGCTGCTGACGAGGCGACGGCCGCCGTCGTATAGGCTGACGGGTGACGCCCCGGGAGGCTTCGATGCTCGATGCGACCCTCGCGCCCGACCGCGCCGCGACCAGCCGTCGCGCCACCGATGCCGACATCCCGCTGCTGACGGACGCCGAGCTCCTCGTCTCCATGATGCCCGACGGGCACTCGATGTGGGACGAAGTGGCGCTCGGCGGGCGAAAGAAAGGCGAGGTCGTGAGCGCGCTCTTCGCGCTCCGGGCCTGGCACTGGGCCAACGTGGAGGACTTCACGATCCTTGAGGTGCGCGGCGAGCCGGCGGCGCTCGGCGCCGTGTTCGATGCCCGCTATGGCGAGCCGCGCATCGCTGTGGACCTTGCGCGCACGGGCGATCTTGCCGAGCGGCTGGGATGGGACGCCGCGGCGGCGGACGGCTTTGCCCGGAGCTACCGCGCGCTCTGGGGGGCCGACCTCTCCTACCTCGTCCCGCAGGCGCCGGCGATCGTGGAGACCGTTGCCGTCCTTCCGGCGTTCCGCGGCCTGCGGCTCGGCGACCGACTGATGGCGGCGCTGAAGGCCGACGCCGCTGCCCGGGGTTTCGAGGCGCTCGGGGTCATGGTGGTGGCGGGCAATGCCGCCGCCGAGCGGCTCTACCGCCGACACTTCGACCCGTTCATCACCTATCACGCGGCTTATTTCGGCGGCGTGTTCCCCGGGATAGTGAAGTTCCGCGCCGCTCTGCCGTGATTCGCCGTTCGCCCGGGCAGTCTCGACGGCGGGCTGGCGGGCCGGCATGATCGTGCCGCGTGGGGGGGCGCGGAGGGACGGCGATGGCGGTCGACAACTTTGCGAGCGTGGTCGAGCGGACGTGGAGCGGCGCCACGCTGGAGCTGCGAGCCGGCCACTCGACCGGGGAGCCGCGCGACATCTCCGCCGGCGCGACGCGGCTCCTCGTGATGCTGGACAACTCGGGCTCCGTCGAAGCCCGCACCCGGCCGCACCTGCGTGACGGGTCCGCCTACCGCGGGCCGCAGCACCTCAGCATCGTGCCGAAGGGCGTCTCCGTCTGGGGGTGGGGCGAGGAGAACGCGCGGTATCGCTGCGCCTTCATCACCTTCTCGGACGAGCTGATCGAGGCTGCGCTGGAGGGCGCTCCGCGGCCGCTCGAGCCGCGGATGATGATCCACGATCCAATCCTCTGGCAGTCGGCGGCGCGGCTCGCAGCGGAGGCAGCAAACCCCGCGCCCGGCAGCCGGCTCCTCGGCGACGGGCTTGTCGCGACGCTTGCCGTCGACCTCGTGCGCGCGACGGGGCGGGAGGAGCCGCGGCGCGGCGGACTTGCCCCGTGGCAGCTGCGGCGGGTGACCGACCACATGCGCGCGCACCTCGGCGAGGATCTGACGATCGCGGCGCTCGCCGGCCTCGTCGGCCTCTCGCCCTTCCACTTCGCGCGGAGCTTCAAGGTGTCGACCGGCGTCTCCCCCGGCCGCTACCAGGCGATGCTGCGGCTCGAGCGGGCGAAGGAGGCGATGGCCGCGTCCGACGGCTCGCTGGAGGAGATCGCTCGCGAGGTGGGCTTCGAAACCGGCCAGGGCCTCACCCGGCTGTTCCGACGCGAGCTCGGCGTCTCGCCCCGGACCTGGCGGCGCGAGGCGCGGGGCTAGCGCCTCATGAGGACGAAGCGGGCGAGCGAGTTCTTGCGGCGGGCGAAGGCGAGCTTGGAGTTCCTGAGGTAGCGCTCGAAGAACTCGTACTTCGCGGGTCCCCAGGTGGCGAGCACCGTCTCGCGCTGGGCGCGAAGATTGGCGATCCAGGCGTCCAGGGTCTTCGCGTAGTGGGTCGGATCGTTCTCCATGTAGACGAGCCGGAACGGGCCGTGCGAGCCGGCGACCACCTCGTCGATGAAGGGGATGTCGGACTGCGGGAACACCGTCTCCGGGATCCAGCGCTTCGCTTCGTCGAAGGACATGTTGTCCCAGACGATCGTCTGCAGCGAGAAGCGGGCACCGGGTCGCAGCATCGCGCCCATGCGCTCGAAGAAGTTGCGGTAGGTGGCGACCTTCTGGTCGCGGCTCATGTCCGGCCGGGCGAAGTGCTCGAAGGCGCCGATGGAAACGGCGGCGTCGAACGTTTCGCCGGGCTCCCAGGCGAAGACGTCCTGCAGGATGACCTCCACCTCCGGCGCGGCGGTGGCGCGGACGTGGGCGGCCTGGTCATGCGACAGCGTGAGGCCGACCGCCCGGCGCGCGCCATGGCGGCGGACGGCGCGGTCGACGATGGCGCCCCAACCGCAGCCGATGTCGACCAGCGCGCCGCCCGGGCCGATGCGCGAGGCGTCGAGATGGAAGCGGAGCTTCTCCTCCTGCGCTCCGGCGAGGTCCTGCTGCTCGCCGCCGCCGAGCGCGTCATGCCAGCGGCCGGAAGAGTAGGATAGCGACGGATCGAGCCAGAGTGAGAAGAAACGGGTGTCGTTGTCGTAATGGTAGGAGATCGCCTCGGCGGCGCTCATCTCGCGGGCGCGCGTCTCGTCCGTGGGGGTGAAGTCGGCCATCGTCCTGTCCCCTTGCCCGGCTTCGGCCGGAATGCCTTCTCTGTCCATCGTCCCCTCGCGAATGCAAGAGCCGGGCTGCATTGCTGCCCCTTGCCATTCACCGCTCGAGGGCGTGGCAGGGTGTCGCCACCGCCGCGCCAGCCTCGCCCGAACCCGCCGTTTCCCGGCGAAAGTCAAGTCCTTGCTCGCCCTCGGAGCGCCACCCATAATCCGCCGATGGATCTGTCGTCGAAGGCATACGATCGCATCAGGGCCTCCCGCCGCCGCGGCCATCACAATGGCGCGGACCAGGCGGTGATGGGCCGCGTGTGCTCGTGGGAAGGCTGCGAATGCGAGGCCGCCTACAAGGCGCCGCTCGGCCGCGGCAAGGAAGGCCAGTACCGCTGGTTCTGCCTCGACCATGTGCGCGAGTACAACAAGAGCTACAACTACTTCGCCGGCATGACGGACGACGACGTGATCGCCTACCAGCGCGATGCGATCACCGGCCACCGGCCGACCACGCCGATCGGCGTGCGCGGGGCGGCGGCCGCACGGGCGGCCCGCGCGGCGTTCGGCGGCATGACGGACGACCCCTTCGGCCTGTTCGACACGCAGCACCCAGGCGGTCACGCGAAGCCCGAGGCGGAGGTGCGCCGGGTGAAGGGGCCGGAGCGCGAGGCGTTCGAGGTGATGGGCCTTGCCGACACCGCCTCGAAGGAGGCGATCAAGGCGCGCTACAAGACGCTCGTGAAGCGCCACCATCCGGACGCCAACCAGGGCGACCGCTCGTCGGAGGACCGGCTGCGCAGCGTCATCAACGCCTACACCGTGCTGCGACGCGCAGGCTATTGTTGATCGGGGCGGCCGTCCCAAGTACCGATAGGGGCCGTGCCCGCGCGGCCGCTCTGGGAGCAGGCGGCCGCGCCTGTGCTGCCGATCGTCCCGCCAGCCGCGCCCTCGCGCGCGGCGGTTCCCAAAGGAAAGCGTCCCATGGCTGAGCTCACCTCAGCGTCCACACGCCTGCCCGACATCACCGTGTCCGCACGGCAGACCTTCGGCATCGATTCGGACATGGAGGTTCCGGCGTTCGCGGAAGCCTCCGAGCACGTCCCGGATGTTGACGGCTCCTACGTGTTCGACCCGCCGACCACGAAGGCCATCCTCGCCGGCTTCAAGCACAACCGGCGCGTGATGATCGCGGGGTACCACGGTACGGGCAAGTCGACCCACATCGAGCAGGTGGCGGCGCGGCTTAACTGGCCGTGCGTGCGCGTGAACCTCGACAGCCACATCAGCCGCATCGACCTCGTCGGCAAGGACGCGATCGTCGTGCGCGACGGGGCACAGGTGACCGAGTTCCGCGACGGAATCCTGCCGTGGGCGCTGCAGACCAACACGGCGCTCGTGTTCGACGAATACGACGCCGGACGGCCGGACGTGATGTTCGTGATCCAGCGCGTTCTGGAGGTTTCAGGCCGGCTGACCTTGCTCGACCAGAACCGCGTCATCCGCCCGCACCCGGCGTTCCGCCTGTTCGCGACGGCGAACACCGTCGGCCTCGGCGACACCTCGGGCCTCTACCATGGCACGCAGCAGATCAACCAGGGCCAGATGGACCGCTGGTCGATCGTGACGACGCTCAACTACCTGCCGCACGACGTCGAGACGGAGATCGTGCTCGCCAAGGCGCCGCACTACCGGACCGGCGAGGGGCGCGCGGTGGTGTCGAAGATGGTGCGCGTCGCCGACATGACGCGCAACGCCTTCATCAACGGTGACCTCTCCACGGTGATGAGCCCGCGCACGGTGATCACCTGGGCGGAGAACGCCGACATCTTCGGCGACATCGGCTTCGCCTTCGAGGTGACCTTCCTCAACAAGTGCGACGAGACCGAGCGCGGAATCGTGGCCGAGTTCTTCCAGCGCGCATTCGGGAAGGACCTTGCGGCGGCGTCGCATAATGTCGTGATGAACTGAAGGGGGGGTCAATGCGCGCCGTGCTCGCCGTGATCCTCACATTCGCTGCCGTGCCGGTGATCGCAGACGACCGCCTTTTCGCCTGCACGCCGAAGGCGAGCGCGTCCACGGAAGCGGGTGAGGCGCTGCCGGAGCCCTTCTTCGTCAAGGTTTCGCGGCCCGGCGAGGCGCTCCGAGAGGCCGCCTGCGGGAGCACGCGCACGAAGTTCGTCTGCGACAACTTCGGCGCATTCCTGAGCGTGTCGATCGCACCGGCGGCCGAGGATGCGCAGGCCCGCCGGTACGCCGACTTCGCGACCGACGAGTCGATGGTCGCGAACGGCTCGACGGACGACCTCGACCCGGTGTTCTTCAACGGCCGGAACGGCCTGTCGCGCTTCTCGCTGTCGACGCCGTCGGACGGCCCGGTGACGTACTGGCGACTGGATGTCGCGACCGGCACGCCGGGCGCCGCGCGCGTCGAGAGCGGGACCTGTCGCACCGCCGCGGAGTAGACGGATGGCAGGACCCGGCGACAATTCCCGGCGCGGCAAGGCGCCCGACCCGCGGCACGACGCGTTCCGCAACGCCGTCGCCGGTGCGATGCGGGCGATCGCCGGCAAGCCGGACCTCGAGGTCAACTTCTCCACCGACAAGCCGGCGCTGACGGGCAACACCGCCCGTCTGCCGGAGCCGCCGCGGCGCCTCGGCGCGGCGGACGTCGCCGTGACTCGCGGGATCGGCGATTCGATGGCGCTGAAGCTCGCCTCCCACGATGCCGGCGTGCACCGGAAGTACGCGCCGGAGGGGGCGGACGCGCGGGCGGTGTTCGACGCCGTGGAGGGCGCGCGGTGCGACGCGCTCGGCGCGCAGGCGATGGCGGGCGTCGCGGAAAACCTCTCGGCGATGCTGGAAGACAAGTATCACCGCGGCAACTACCACGAGATCACCGACAAGGCCGACGCGCCGCTGCAGGACGCGCTGGCGCTCCTCGTCCGCGAGAAGCTGACGGGAGCGAAGCCGCCGGCCTCCGCGCGCACGCTGGTCGACCTCTGGCGGCCGTGGCTGGAGGAGAAGGCGGGTGACAGCCTGTCTGACCTCGCCGGGCAGATCCACGACCAGAAGGCGTTCGCGACCCAGATGCGCGACATCCTCGCCCAGCTCGAGATGGCCGAGGAGATCGGCGAGGAGGCGGGCGAGGACGACCAAGCCGAAGAGGGCGGCGCCGAGACCGAGAACGACAGCGAGAACAGCGGCGAGGCGGAGGAGGACAACGCCGACGACAGCGCCTCTCCGCAGGAATCCGAGCGCGGCGGTGACGAGGAGACGGCCGACAACGTCGAGGATGCCGAGTTCACGGCCGAGGACGTCTCCGACGACGAGATGGGCGACGCCGAGGACGCGACGGACGCCGTCCGCATCGAGAACAACGAGCCGCGCCATATCCCCGGGTCGGACTACAAGGTCTACACCCGCCAGTTCGACGAGGTGATCCACGCGGAGGACCTCTGCGACCAGGCCGAGCTCGACCGGCTGCGCGGCTTCCTCGACCGGCAGCTGACTCATCTCCAGGGCGCGGTGGCGCGGCTCGCGAACCGTCTGCAGCGGCGGCTCCTCGCGCAGCAGAACCGCTCCTGGGAGTTCGATCAGGAGGAGGGGGTGCTCGACACGGCGCGCCTCTCCCGCATCGTCATCGATCCGATGCAGCCGCTCGCCTTCAAGATCGAGCGGGAGAGCGACTTCCGCGACACGGTGGTGACGCTCCTCCTCGACAATTCCGGCTCGATGCGCGGCCGGCCGATCACGGTGGCGGCGACGTGCGCCGACATCCTCGCGCGGACGCTGGAGCGCTGCCACGTGAAGGTCGAGATCCTCGGCTTCACGACGCGGGCGTGGAAGGGCGGGCAGTCGCGCGACCACTGGCTGCAGAATGGCAAGAAGCCGGCGCCGGGGCGACTGAACGACCTCCGCCACATCGTCTACAAGGCGGCGGACGCGCCGTGGCGACGGGCGCGGCGCAACCTCGGCCTGATGATGCGCGAGGGCCTCCTGAAGGAGAACATCGACGGCGAGGCGCTGCAGTGGGCGCACGAGCGGCTCCTCGTCCGCCCGGAGCAGCGGAAGATCCTGATGATGATCTCCGACGGCGCGCCCGTGGACGACTCGACGCTCTCGGTGAATGCCGGCAACTACCTCGAGAAGCACCTCAGAGCCGTGATCGCGGAGATCGAGGAGCGCTCGCCGGTGGAGCTGATCGCCATCGGCATCGGCCACGACGTGACCCGCTACTACCGCCGGGCGGTGACGATCGTCGACGCGGAGGAGCTCGCCGGCGCCATGGTGAACCAGCTGGCGAGCCTCTTCGACGACGAGCGGGAGAAGGGCGACCGGCGGCGTCCCCGCGGCCGGATGCGCCGCGCGGCGTGAAGGGAGCCCGCCTTGCGGCGGCCCTCGCCGCCGTGCTCTTCACCCTGCCGGCGGTCGCGGAGCCGGTGACGCTCCGCACGCGCGAGATCACCCGCTTCGACCGGCCGGATCCCACATCGCGCCTCACGTTCCTCGGCGGTCTGGTGCTCTCCGGCCCACGCGGATTCGGCGGCTTCTCCGGGCTCCTCGTGGACGGCGACCGGCTGCTCGCGGCGGGCGACGTCGGCACCTGGCTGACGGCGCGGATGGTGTCCGAGGGCGCGTGGCTGACGGGGCTGGAGGACGCGCGTCTCGTCCCCCGACGCGACGGCGATGGCGTGCCGATCACCACCAAGCGGCGCGGCGATGCCGAGGCGCTGGTGCGGGAGGACGGGGCGGTGCTCGTCCTCCTCGAAGGCGCCGTTGAGGTCTGGCGCTATCCGGCGGCCGGGGTCGCGATCGACGAGGCGGCGACGCCCGAGGCGGTTCCCGTGCCGGCAGAGGCGAGGCGCGGCGGCCGGCGGCAGGGGGTGGAGGCGCTGCTGCCGACATCCCGCGGCCTCGTGGTCTTCGCCGAGGGCAACGAGCGGACGGGCGATGCGGTGCCGGCCTGGCGGCTGGGCGGCGGTGGCTTCTCCGTCGCCCGCAACGGGCCGTGGTCGATCACCGATGCTGCGCCGCTGCCGGGCGGCGACGCGATCCTCCTCGAGCGCCGCTGGGAGGGCGGGCTCAAGGTCGGGATGCGGGTCCGCCGGCTCGGCCGCGACGCGCTGGCGGGCTCCGGGCTCGCCGACGGGCCCGTGCTCCTCGAGACGGACCTCTCGGCGGAGATCGACAACATGGAGGCGCTGGCGGCCGAGGTCCGCGACGGGCGGATCGTCCTCACCGCGATGAGCGACGACAACCTCTCCTGGCTCCAGCGCACGCTCCTGCTGCGCTTCGCGGTCACGGACCCGTTGCCGCGCCGCAAGCCCGCCGTCGCGGGCTGACGGCGAGGCGGCCCGTTCAGCCGACGAGGTTGGGCCAGAGGCCGGTGACGCCGATGAAGATGAGGTAGGCGGCGATCGCGTAGTTCAGGATGCGCGGGAAGAGCAGGATGACGATGCCGATGATGAGGGCGGCCACCGGCTGCGCCGTCAGGGTCTCGATTTCCATGGAATGTGTCTCTGGGCCGGCGGGCGGCGGTGTCCGCGTCCCGAGGTCTCGCGGCCTGCCGCCCCAGGCCGGGCCCGTCGCGGCTGCGGCGGGCGTCTCTCCTCCTCATAGGCGAGATCGCAGCCGTTGGGCGAGGGGGGCGGCGCAGGGCAGCCGTGCCGGGCGTCGCAGTCGCCCCGGCGGCGAGCGACGCACAAACAAAAAAGGCCCGGCTGAAGCCGGGCCTTCCATCGCGCGAGGGTGGTGGCCTCAGGCCGCCTTCTCCTGCAGCTCGTCCTCGTCGTCCGCCTCGTCGTCGGCCTTCGGATTGCGGCGCGGGGCCTTGGCGAGCTGCGCCTCGATCTGCTTGATGGCGGCCGCCTCGTCGGTCTTGTTGATGGCCGCGATCTCGCGGGCCATGCGGTCGAGCGCGGCTTCGTACAGCTGCCGCTCGGAATAGGACTGCTCGGGCTGCGTGTCGGCGCGGAAGAGGTCGCGCACGACCTCGGCGATCGCGATCAGGTCGCCGGAGTTGATCTTCGCCTCGTATTCCTGCGCGCGGCGGCTCCACATGGTGCGCTTCACGCGGGCGCGCCCGGCGACGGTGGTCAGCGCCTTCTGCATCGTCGCCTCGTCGGCGAGCTTCCTCATCCCCACGGTCTTGGCTTTGCCGACGGGGACACGCAGCGTCATCTTGTCCTTGGCGAAGGTGACAACGATCAGCTCGAGTTCATGACCCGCGAACTCGGTTTTCTCGATCGCCTGCACCTGACCCACGCCATGGGCCGGATACACCACATGCTCCTGCGGCTTGAACGCCGACTTCGCGACGCTCTTCTTCACCGTTGCCATAGGGTCTGATAACTCCTCGCGAAACCGCGCGCCCTTTGGGGGACGCCGGTGCCCTTGTTTTTGTGGAAAGCACGACGGCGGAGTGCCGCGCGCTGCTCGTGCAGCCTACACGTCAGGCGCCCTGGATCGTCGGCGGCGGCGACTGGACGTGGACTGAAGCCTCACATTCACTCCCTGATGCGCGGCCGAGACGCATGGGACGGCAGCGTCAGGCGACGCTCCGGCGGACCCATGCGGCATATCCGCAACATAGCACACCGCATCGCACAAATGAAGCAAACCCAACGGTCAGCTCCAAAAATTGTGCATGTCACAAGGACATAGGGAGATTGTGCGCCACCTCAAGGGTTCGCGCCGCCCGGCAGCGCTGCACGCCACGCAAGGCTCAGGTCAGTCGCCGCTGCCCGGCTTCGTCGAGAAGTGCTGCTTCAGCTTGTCCGGCATCCCGTCGTAGGATTCGGCGTCGGGATACGGGTCCTTCTTCGTCGTGAGGTTCGGCCACTCGTTGGCGTACGTGGCGTTCAACTTCGCCCACTCCTCCAGGCCCGGCTCCGTATCCGGCTTGATGGCGTCGACCGGGCACTCCGGCTCGCAGACGCCGCAGTCGATGCACTCGTCCGGGTGGATGACGAGCATCGTTTCGCCCTCGTAGAAGCAGTCCACCGGACAGACCTCCACGCAGTCGGTATACTTGCACTTAATGCAGGCCTCGCCGACGATGTATGTCACTCGCCACCTCCTGTTGGCGCACGGTTTACGACCGGCCCGCGGGGCAGACAAGCGGCGGATGTGTCTGGCTGCACCGATCGGGTCGCAGTGTTGCCGCAGGGGTGCCGGGGCTCACTCGCTGCCGAGCGTCTCGTAGAGGGAGGGCGTCTCCGACGGCGACACGCGCCGCTCGGAGAACCCGACGACGCGCACGACGCGCACCGTACCGGGCGTCGCGATGGTGAGGACGTCGCCGAGGCGGACGGACCGGTCAGAGTCTGTGATGCGCACGCGGTTGATCCGCACCTTGCCGCCAACCACCAGCGCCTGCGCCACCGTGCGCGTCTTCGCGAACCGCGCGTAGGTGAGCCACTTGTCGAGCCGCTGGGCGGCGGCAGGAGCCTCTATCGCTTGCCCCCTTCTTCCATGCGCGCCTTGAGGGCGGCGAGAGCGGCGAAGGGCGAGTCCGGATCGGCCTCCTTCTCGCGCCGGGGCTGGCGGGCCGCGTCGTCCGGGCGGGGCGGCTTGCCGCCCTTGTTGCGGTCGTCGCGACCGAAGGAGCGGTCGTCGCGGCGGCGACCTCCCTCATCGCGCCGGCCACCCTGTTGCTCGTCGCGCCGTTTGCCGCCGTGGTGCTCGTCGCGACGGCCGCCGCTGTCCCGGCGATGCTCCTGGTGCGGGCTGCGGGCCTCGGCCGGCGCCGTGCCTCCAGTGGCGGCGACCGCAGGTGCTGCCCCGGCGGCGGCGGGGGCAGCGTGCCTGTCCTGGCGCTGCCAGGGGCGACCGCCCTCGCGCGGGCCGGTGTCGCGGCCCCGCTGCTCGGGCGCGCCATCGCGGCGCGGGCCACCGCGCTGACCCTCACGGCGGGTGTCCTGCTGGCCACCACGGCGGCGGCGCGGCTGGTCACCCCGGGCCTGCCGGGCGACACGCCAGATCTCGATGACAACCGGACCCTCCGGCTGCCCCTCTGCGTCGGCAGTCCCGGCGGGCGTTGCGTCGGGAGGCTCGGTGGAAATCGGCGCAGCGTCGGCGAACGCCTCGGCAGGCAGGTCGCACACCGGAGAGGCCACCTCCACGGGCTCGGCCGGCTCCGCCGCGGCGCTGTCGGGTCCTTCGCCCGCTGCGGGATCGTCGACCGCCGCCTGCGTCTCGAGGTCGGCCCCCTCGTCAATGCTGGGAGCGGGCTCTCCGGCGCCCTCATCCGCGACCGTCCCGGCCTGATCGGCGGCGGATATGTCCGGCTCGTCCGCGGCGGCCTCGGCCTCGGCGATCGCGGCCTCTGCGCCGGCGGACGCCTCGTGCGCGCCGTCGGCGGCCTCCGGCCAGTCCCCGTCGTGGCTATCCGCCGCCTCCTCCGGCTCCGGGGACTCCTCCGGCTCCGCAACCTCCTCGGTCCCGACCGCTGCGGCGGCCGGCTCGGTGCCGGCAACGGGCCGGTCACCGCGGGAATCCTTGCGCCCGCGGCTCCTCGCCTCGTGCGCCGCCTTCATGGCCTCGCGCTCGGCCGCGCTCGCCTCGTGGCGATCGACACGGTAGCCGAGCGAGGTGAGGACGGCCGCGAAGTCCTCGCCCGAGCAGCCGAGAAGCGACGTCATCGTAACGGTAACGAGGAACCCGCCGCCCTGCGGCACCGCACCCGGGGGCGGGTCGCCGGCGTCGGGGCCGGGCCGCCAAGCGACGAGCGGGCGGATCTGGTCGGCCAGGCGCTCCAGGATGTCGATCCGCACCGCACGCGGCCCGCAGACGCGAAAGCCGACCACGCGGTAGAGCGCCGGCGGCACGGCAGGGTCCACCGGGATGGAGGTGCGGCCGGAGGCCGAGAGCTGCGGTACCTCGACGAGGCCCGGCACGTCGAGGTCGGCATGCTTCAGCGCCCACAGGAGGGCGAGGAGCTGGCTCGGTGCGGGCTTCAGGAGGGTCGGCACGAAGATGTGGTGGGCGCCGAAGCGTACCCCCAGCGCGCGAAGCCCTGCGCGCTGCGCCTGGTCGAGCGTCTTCGCCTCCTGCGCCACCTCCGGTCGCTCGACCGATCCGAGCCCCTCCGAGATGCGGTAGGCGAGACCGCGCGCGGTGCCCTCGAGCGTTGCGGCGTTGCGCAGGTCGAACAGGGGCTTGAGAAGGCCCTCGATGTGCGCGGCAAGCCACTGGCGAAGACGCGCCTCCACCTTCTCGCGCGAGGCGGGCTGCAGTGTCTCGTCGGCAAGGATGATGATGGCGGGCTTCAGCGTGTCGTCGGTCGGAGAGAGCTTCGCGATGACGGAGCCCTGCCAGCGGACGGCGGCGTCGGAGCCGAGCGCGAACGCACTGTCCGGCGCGGCGGCAACCTTGTCGGCCCGCCGCTCCATCTCCTTGAGGAGGGCCTTGCCGGCGGCCGCCCGGAGCGCCTTGGCGTCGCGCGGGTCGTCGGCTGTGGCATCGGCGTGGAAACGGAAGCCGTGGAGGGCGCCCACATGCTGCCCTTCCACCATCACGTCGCCGGCGTCGTTCACTTCTGACTCGAGCATCGCATTCTCTCTCAGCCGCTTCATCAGCACGCTGGTGCGCCGGTCCACGAACCGCTGCATCAAACGCTCATGGAGAGCGTCCGACAAGCGGTCCTCCACGTGCCGTGTCGTTTCCCGCCATTCGAGCGGATCCGCAAGCCAATCGTTGCGGTTGGCGACGAAGGTCCAGGTGCGGATGTGGGCGATGCGGTTCGACAGGGTGTCGATGTCGCCGTCCGTCTTGTCGGCGTACCGCACCTGCCGGGCGATCCAGTCGTCAGGTATCGCGCCATCCTGCACCAGGAACTGGAACAGCGTCAGGATCAGGTCGGCGTGGTTCGCCGGGGCGATCTTGCGGTAATCGGGGACCTGGCAGACCTCCCAGAGCCGCTCCACCCGCGAGCCGCCCGTCACCATGTCCATGATCGCGGGCGTCTTCGTGGCGTGGTCGAGGGCGACCTGGTCGTCGGCCGGCGGGGCGCGGGTAAGGCCGTCCTCGGAGGGAGTCTCCTCCAGCGACCGCTTCAGCGCAGGAACGGACGAGAAGTCGAGATCAGCGTTCCGCCACTGGAACACCTTCGAGGGCTGGAAGGCGTGCGTCTCCAGCGCCTCGACAAGGTCGTCCGGGAAGGGCGACACGCGGCCGGTGACGCCGAAGGTGCCGTCGCGAGTGTAGCGGCCTGCGCGGCCGGCGATCTGGCCGAGCTCGGCGGCGTTGAGGGCGCGGTACTGGTAGCCGTCGTACTTGCGCGAGGACGCGAAGGCGACGTGGTCGACGTCGAGATTGAGGCCCATGCCGATCGCATCCGTCGCGATCAGGAACTCGACGTCGCCCGACTGGAACAGCTCGACCTGCGCGTTGCGGGTGCGGGGCGAGAGCGCGCCCATGACGATCGCCGCACCGCCGCGCTGGCGGCGGATCAGCTCGGCAATGGCGTAGACCTCGTTGGCGGAGAAGGCGACCACGGCGGAGCGCGGAGGCAGGCGCGTCAGCTTCTTCTCGCCGGCGTAGGTGAGGACCGACATGCGCGGGCGGGTGACGACGTTGAGGCCGGGCAGCAGCTTCTCGAGCAGCATCCGCGCCGTGAGGGCGCCAAGGAGGAGCGTCTCGTATTGCCCGCGAACGCGCAGGAGCCGGTCGGTGAAGACGCGGCCGCGCTCGAGGTCGGCGGCGAGCTGAACCTCGTCGATGGCGACGAACTCGGGCTTCAGGTCGAGCGGCATCGCCTCGACGGTGGCGACCCAGTACCGCGCGCCGGGCGGAGTGATCTTCTCCTCGCCGGTCACGAGGGCGGCGGCGTTGACCCCGACCTTCGCGACGACGCTGTTGTACACCTCGCGCGCAAGGAGGCGGAGCGGCAGGCCGATGAGGCCCGTCCGGTGCGCCAGCATCCTGCCGATGGCAAGGTGGGTCTTGCCGGTGTTGGTGGGGCCGAGGACCGCGGTGACGGTGCGCGCCCGGTCGGGGCGGGGCAGGCCCGCCGGCGCGGAGGCGCGGGGCAGGCCGGCCATGTTCGACGCGCGGGCCGTAGTCGCGAGGGGCGTCGGAGGCATCATGCTCCTCCAGGCGCCGGCGGAGCCGCCGGCACCGGTCGTGGCGAGGGTATCAGACCCCCGTGCCGCTGATCTCGAGCGCGCTCGGCTCGATCAGGATCGTTCCATTTGGGGTCCCGATCGACACGCGGTAGGGGATGGCGACGTTCTCGCCCGGAATCGGCACGACCCACATCTCGAGCGACTTGTTCTGCGCGAGATACTGGACCTCCTTCTTGTCCGGCCGGTGGCCGGACACGGGAACCCAGCGGGCGCCGCAGACGGCGGCCGGGCCCTGGTAGCCCTTGGTGGAGACCTGCGTCGTCTTCTTGAAGAAGAGCTGCACGTCGTAGCGCGTCCAGCCGTCGAAGATCTCGAGCCGCCGCTCGCATGCGTCGCGGCCGTCGGCGGAGCGGATCGGGATGAGGCCGGAGGAGAGCGGGTCGACGATGCCCCGCTTGTGCGCGTTCGTCACCGGCACGCGGTTCTCGCGCGCCTTGAGCGGCGGGACGGCGCGAAGCTGCGTCACCGAACCGGAGCGCAGCTGCATGTCGACGGCGACCGGGCGGTCGATCTCGTCGGCGCGGACGCTGTAGCGCGACGGCAGCACGGTGCCGCGGCGCACCTCTCCGGCAGCCTCGACGCTGGTGCGGACTGCGGTGACGATCTTCGCGACACCCTTCGGCGCCATGTGAAGGTCGGCATCGTAGCGGCCGCCCTGGAGGGCGAGGTCGAGCGTCGCGCGGGCGATGCCCCAGCCGGCGATGGAGATCTCGTAAGTGGCGTCGACGGTGGTCCGTCCCGTCGATGCGTCGGACGGGGCGGGCGCGGCGAACGGCACGGTGAGGGCGAAGAAGGCGGTGAGCGCTAGCGGCAACGCACGCATCGAGGGTCCTCCCGGGAGGCCGCACGCGGGCTCCCACCAACCGCATTATGGTATGGTTCTCGCGAGAGCAAACGGCTTTATCGCGGCGGTCCGTCACAAGGCCGCGCGGTGCGGCGGATGGGTCGCGCAGCCTCCCGGGCCGGCGGTGATGGCGCGCTTCGGGCAGCGCACGCCCGGCGTCGAAGGCCGCCTCGCCGCAGCGCGCCCTTGACGCCGTGGCGGCCGACCCCTATTCACCGCCTCTCACCGGAATTCTTCTCGAGAGGGCGTCGGCGTTCGTCCGGCGGTGTTTTGACATGGCGCGTCGCTGCGAACTGACCGGCAAGGGCGTGATGGTTGGCAACAACGTCAGCCACGCCAACAACAAGACGAAACGGGTCTTCCGCCCGAACCTCGTCGACGTCACCCTGATCTCCGATGCGCTCGGCCAGAGCATCCGGATGCGCATCGCCGCGTCTGCGCTGCGGACGGTGGAGCATCGCGGCGGACTCGACGCCTTCCTCGTGAAGGCGAGCGACGGCGAACTCTCCGAGCGAATGCTGGAGGTGAAGCGCCAGGTCGTTGCCGCCCGGGCGGCGCAGCCGTCCGCCGCGGCCTGACGCCAGGCACGACCCCGTCCGTGAGGACGCGCGCGCCGAGCCTCGGCGCTTTTGCCATCGCGACCGCAGCGATGGCGGCCGTGGTGGTCGCCTCCAACATCCTCGTCCAGTTCCCGGTCGACGCCGACCTCGGCGCAGTCGCGCTGGCGGACGTCCTCACCTGGGGCGCCTTCACTTACCCGCTCGCGTTCCTGGTGACGGACGTTGTCAACCGCGCCTTCGGGCCGTCCCTTGCGCGGCGCGTGGCGCTGGCGGGGTTCGCTGTGGCGGTGGTGATGTCGGTCCTTCTCGCCAGCCCTAGGATCGCCGTCGCGTCAGGCACGGCCTTCCTCGCCGCGCAGATGTTCGATGTCGCGCTGTTCGACCGGCTCAGGTCCGGGTCCTGGTGGCGGGCGCCACTCGCGTCCTCGCTGGCCGCGTCGGCGCTCGACACGACGCTCTTCTTCACCCTCGCCTTCGCGGCGGCGATCCCCTGGATGGTGGACCCGTTCGCGACGGAGGTGACGGCGATGTTCGGCATCCTTCCCGTGGAGGCGCCCCGGTGGGTCGGCTGGGCCGTGGCCGACTTCCTCGTGAAGATCGCCGTCGCGGGGCTGGCGCTCGGCCCCTACAGGGCGCTCGTCACACGCCTCCTTGCTGCACCCGCCCCTCGCGGCGCCTGACGGTCTGCCAGGCGGAGGCTCGCGTTTTGGCGGCTGGCGCGTGGGCCGGTCGCGGCCCGGGCCTCAGCTGCCGAGCTTGGCGAGGGTCGGCATCGGGCGCGGTGCCGTCGGGCGCAGGCCCTTGCCGCCGCGCGTGGCGGCGAACGGGGGGATCGCATGATCGACCGCGCGGGCGAGCGCCTCCGGGTCGGGCAGGATGACCCGCTTGTGCGCCCGCTCCACTAACCTGTCCGTCCTCAGCTGCTTCAGCGTCCGGTTCACGTGCACGATGGAGAGACCGAGCGCGTCGCTCAGCACCTGCTGGGTGAGGGGCATCGGGAACGACGTCGCGTCCGCGAGGCCGACCATCCCGAGCCGGTAATGAAGGTCGAGGAACAGGAGCCCCAGCCGCTCATAGGCGGACTGCCGAGCGAGTCGCGACATATTGGCGAGGGCAAGCGCCTCATCGAGCGCCAGCGAGAGGCGGATCGCGCGGCACAGCCGGTCGCTGTCGTCGGCGGACGCCACGTGTCGCCTCAGCGCCGTCGCATCCAGCAGGCTCACATCGGTGAGGCACTCGATGTCACAGGCGACGAGCGGGTCGGGGTGAAGGGCGAAGTTCACGAGGTCGCCCGCCACGTGGCAGCCGAGCACCTGGCGGCGTCCGTCGCTGAGGAGGCGCGTGCGCAGGAGCCAGCCGCTCACCACGACGTAGGCCCGCCGCATCTCGCTCGCTTCCGCGGCAAGGCTGGTGCCGGCGCGCCGGAACTCCGCCCGCCCGACAAGCCCCTCCAGTTCGGCCTCGTCCTCCGCCTCGAACTCCATCAAAGCCGACAGGCGGAGGAGCAGCGGCTGAAGGCTGAGATGGGCGGTCATCAATCGCTCCTTACAGGGGCTGGCTCGCGGCGCGGGAACGGACCGATCCATCCGTGGGACATGCACGAACGGGGACGGGAAGAAACCGCTGCACCGGTCGGCGGCGGCCAGGCCGCCAGAGACGCCGCCTCTCGGCTGCGGTGCAGGCACGTTCATGGCTCAGCGGTCGCAGGCCGCTGTTCTGACGCCACCTCAGGGTGTCGTGTAACGGAAGATAATCGCGCTTATGCTCTATCGCAACTCCGTTTTCCATGATGTCGTGTCGTTGAAATATAATTCCCGCCGCCCAATCCAGAGACACTGCTGCCGGAGGCTCCTTTCAGGGCCAAGTCGCGAGACCTCACTTCGGCCGACTAGACTTGAACGGATTGCATACGTTGTCAGGTGGCGTAGCAAATAATCACCGTACCCGCTCCGGCCAGCAAGATTATTGCTGGTTGACGCGACGCGTCCGCCGGTAAGCGAAGCATGCCGGCGACGTCTCGTGACGCGACGTGACGTGTCACGAGGTGGGGGCGCAGTAAGGTCCGCCGGGGCTCAGCCGCCGAGGTCGGTCCGCGCGAGAAGGAGCGGGATGATGATGTCCTCCTCGTCGTCGAGGTGGCGGGCGACGCCGGCGATCGTGCGCTCAAGCGTGGCGCCGAGGTCGTCGGCCGCGCGGCGCGGGTCGCCCTCGCCGCGGCCGAGCGCGTTGGCGCGGTCCACCAGCGCATGGATAAGGGCGTCGAGGGCGTGGTGATCCGCGTCGAGTACCTCGAAACCGCGGGCGAGGCGGGGGTCGGCGGCGCGGAAGGCCGGGAAGTAATGATGGTCCTCGATGGAGTGGTGGCCCTGCAGCTCGCCGAGGTAGGCGTTGAGTGACTGCGCAAGGCGTGGCAGCGCCTCGGCCGGGGGGATGGCGCCGGAGCGCAGCCCCTCCGCCGCAGGCATGAGGACGCCTGCGAAACGGCGGAACAGCGCGTGACGGCCGAGCCAGAAGCGGGCGAGGTCACCGAGTGCCCGCTCATCCCAGGGGCGAGGGTGAAGGGCGCGGAACGCCGCCACCTCGTCCGGCAGGCCGGTGCGGCCGAAAAGGGTGAGGTCGTCCATGGGCACCGTCAGCCGATGAAGCCGACGACCTTGCGGAGGTCTCGCATCACCGGCTCGGCGACGGCGCGCGCCCGCTCGGCGCCGTCCGCGAGCACACCGTCGAGGTAGGCGGGGTCGGCCACGAGCCGGCGCATCTCGGCGTTCATGGGCGCAAGCGCCTCGACCGCCACCTCGGCGAGCGCGGGCTTGAAGGTGGCGAAGCCCTGGCCGCCGAACTCGGCGAGCACCTCGGCCTTCGTCTTCCCCGTCAGCGCGCCGTAGATGCCGACGAGGTTGTCCGCCTCGGGCCGCGCCTTCAGGCCCTCCGGCTCGGAGGGGAGCGGCTCGGGGTCGGTCTTCGCCTTCTTCACCTTCTGCGCGATCGTGTCCGCGTCGTCCGTCAGGTTGATGCGCGAGTAATCGGACGGGTCCGACTTCGACATCTTCTTCGTGCCGTCGCGCAGGCTCATCACCCGCGTCGCCGGGCCCTGGATGACGGGCTCGGTGATCGGGAAGAGGCCGTCGGTGTGGCCGAGCTCTGCCAGACGGTCCGCGAAGTCGTGGTTGAACTTCTGGGCGATGTCGCGCGTCAGCTCGAGGTGCTGCTTCTGGTCGTCGCCGACCGGGACGTGCGTTGCCTGGTAGGCGAGGATGTCGGCCGCCATCAGCGTCGGATAGGCGAAGAGCCCGACGGATGCGTTCTCGCGGTCCTTGCCCGCCTTCTCCTTGAATTGCGTCATCCGGTTCAGCCAGCCCATGCGGGCGACGCAGTTGAACACCCAGGCAAGCTCGGCGTGGGCAGAGACGCGGCTCTGGTTGAAGACGATCGACTTGGCGGGGTCGATGCCGGCCGCGAGGTAGGCGGCCGTCACGTGCCGCGTCGCCGCCTCGAGCTCCTTTGGGTCGATCCAGAGCGTGATCGCGTGGAGGTCGACGACGCAGTAGATGCAGGGAAGCTCGTCCTGCATCTCCACGAAGCGGCGGATCGCGCCGAGATAGTTGCCGACGTGCAGGCTGCCGGTCGGCTGCACGCCGGAGAAGACGCGGGTGGTGAAGGGCACGGGAGCGCTCGCGGGGTCGGGATGATGGGGCGCTTATAGCGGCGGGGGGCGGCGGCGCAACCCGCGCTCGTCCGCCGCGCCCGTCAGCTTCGCCGGAACGCCTTGCGGAGGTCGCCGATGCCGAACGCGCCGGAGAGCTGACAGACGAGAGCGTAGACGAGCCCCGCGCCGCCGACGAGGAGCGCGAGGGCGGCGACGGTCTCGGCGGTGTCGCCGGAGAAGAACCACGGGCGCAGCGCCATCGCGATGAGGACGGCGGCAACCGCGAGGGCGAGCGAGGCGGCGACAAAGCCGAGGAGCCGCGTCCGCAGCGACTTGTCACCGACGAAGTCGCCGCGGCGGACGAGGCCAGCGAACAGCAGCCCCGTGTTGACCCAGGCGGCGATCGAGGTGGCGGCCGCGATGCCGACGTTGGCGTAGCCGCGCGGAGCGAGGAGGAGGGCGAGGCCGACCGCCGCGACGACGTTCACCACCATGGAGACGCCCGCGTAGAGCATCGGCGTCCGCGTGTCCTCGCGGGCGAAGTAGCCGGGAGAGAGGACCTTGATGAGCACGAATGCCGGAAGGCCGACGCCGTAGGCGGCGAGGGCGGCGGCGGTCATGAGCGAGTCATCGCGGGTGAAGGCGCCGCGCTCGAAGAGGGCGACAATGATCTCGAGCGGGACGGCAACGAGGGCGGCGGCGCAGGGGAGCGTCAGCAGCAGCGAGAACTCGAGCGCACGGTTCTGCGTCCAGAGTGCGCCGCCGGTGTCGCCGCGGCGGAGGCGCCGCGAGAGGTCCGGCAGCAGCGCGACGCCGATCGCGACTCCGACAACGCCGAGCGGCAGCTGATAGAGCCGGTCGGCGTAGTAGAGGGACGACACCGCGCCCGGCCAGAACGAGGCGATGATGGTGCCGGCCGCGATGTTGATCTGCGTGATTCCCCCCGCCGCAACGCCGGGGATCATGACGCGCAGGAGCCGCCCGAGGCGGGCGGAGCGGCGCGGCCGGACGATGCGCAGGCGGATCCCGGCACGGCGGACGGAGACGATCAGGAGGAGCGCCTGCACGACGCCAGCGACGAACACGCCGACGGTCAGCCAGAAGCCCTCCTCCCACGTCTCGAGGCCGAGCTGGTGGAGGGCGAGCAGGAAGGCGATGAGGACGATGTTGAGGAGGACCGGCGCGAAGGCGGCCTCGGCGAAGCGGTCGAGCGTGTTGAGAACGCCGGAGAGGAAGGCGACCAGCGACATCGCCGCGAGGTAGGGAAAGCAGACGCGGGTGTAGAGGACGGTGAGGTCGAACGTCTCCGGATCGTCCGCGAAGCCCGGGGCGAGGACGAGAACGAGCACCGGGGTGAAGAGGAGCGCCAGCGTCGAGACGGCGGTGATGACGACGATGAGCCAGGCGAGGACCTGGCTCGCGAAGTCGTGGCTTCCCTTTTCGCCTTCCTCGGCCCGGGCGCGGGCGAACTGGGGCACGAAGGCGGAGTTGAACGCGCCCTCCGCGAAGAGGCGGCGGAAGAGGTTGGGGAGCTTGAACGCGACGAAGAAGGCGTCCGCCACCGGCCCCGCGCCCAGCACGGCCGCCATCAGCACGTCGCGGATGAAGCCGAGGACGCGCGACACCATCGTGAAGGCGCCGACGGTGGCGAAGTTGCGCAGGAGCTGCATTCAGGCCGCTGACACGGCCCGCTCGGCGCCGTCGTAAGCGTCGCACAGGCGGTGGACGATCTCATCCTGGCGGGCGTGGTCCGTGACCTTTCCGCCGAAGGAATCCGTCACGTAGAAGACGTCGACCACGCGCTCGCCGAACGTCGCGAGCTGGGCGGAGCGGACGTTCAGCTCGAGCTCGGTCAAGGTCTGCGTCAGGTCGCGGAAGAGGCCGGGACGGTCGAGCCCGGACACCTCGATCGCCGTGTATCGCTCCGACCATTCGTTGGCGAGGTAGACGTCCGTCGGATGCGCGAAGGCGCGCTGCTTGATGGCGCGCGGTCGCTGGTCGACGGGCTTGGGCAGCTGCGCGCGGCCGGCGAGGACGGCGCGCAGCGTCTCGCCGATCCGGCGCACGCGGGCCCCCTCGTCGGCCGGGTCGTCCGACAACGGGGTGAGCGCGAAGATGTCGAGGGCGAGGCCGTCGGCGGTGGTGAAGACGTCGGCCGAGACGACGTTCGCCTGTGCACCGGCGCAGACGGCCGCGACGCTTGCGAGAAGGCGGTGCGTGTCGGGCGCGATCAGCGTCATCTCGGTGACCGCGCGATCGGCCCTCATGCGGAAGCCGACGATGATCTTCGCCGGGTCGCCGGACGCGAGGAGGTTCGCGTGATAGAGCGCGTCGTCGGTCGACACGCGGATCCAGTAGGGGTCCGAGTGAAGCGCGGCGTAGGCGTCCCGCTGCGCGGCGGTGAGCACAGTCGCACGGTCGAGGAAGGCCTGCCGCTTGGCGGCAATTCGGGCGGGGCGCGGCCGGCGGATGTGGTTGGAGGCGATGATCGCCTCCGATTCGTCGTAGAGCGTCTGCAGGAGCTGCCCCTTCCAGCCGTTCCAGACGTTGGTGCCGACGGCGGCGATGTCGGCTTCGGTCAGGATCTCGAGGAGCTTCAACCGCTCGAAGGACTGCACGCGAGCGGCGAAGTTGTCGATCGTCTTCGGGTCCGACAGGTCGCGGTTCTGCGCCGTGATCGACATGATGAGGTGCTCCTGGACGAGCCAGGCGACGAGCTCGGTCTCGACCGCCGTCATGCCGAGGCGCGGACAGAGCCGGCGGGCGATGCGCGCGCCCTCCTCCGAATGGTCCTTCGGGCGGCCCTTGGCGATGTCGTGCAGGAACATCGCAACGTAAAGGGCGCGGCGGCTGTGGATGGTCGGGAACAGCTGCGTCGCGAGCGGGTGCTGCGCCTCCGCGCGCCCGTGCTCGATGTCGGCGAGCATGCCGATCGCGCGAATGAGGTGCTCGTCCACCGTGTAGTGGTGGTACATGTTGAACTGCATCATGGCGACGACGCGGCCGAACTCCGGCACGAAGGCGCCGAGGACGCCGGTCTCATTCATGAGGCGCAGCAGCCGCTCGGGATGGCGGCTCTCCGTCAGGATCTTCAGGAAGATGCGGTTCGCCTCCGGATCTTCGCGCACTGCGCTGTCGATCAGCCGCAGAGAGCGGCGCAGCGCGGCGAGAAGGTCCGGGTGCGGGCGGAGGTCCTCCGAATCGGCGATCTCGAACACGCGCAGCATGTTGACCGGATCGTGCTTGAAGGCGTCCGGCCGGCCGAGGACGATCCGGCCATTGTCGGCCCTGAAGTCGCCGGGGAGGGAGCGGAAGGACGGGCCGGTGATGGAGCGGACGAGCCGGGAGAGCCCGACCGTCTGCATCAGGTGCTCTTCCTCGAGCGCGGCGCAGAGGATGCGCGTGAGGTCGCCGACGTCCTTCGCGACGAGGAAGTAGTGCTTCATGAACCGCTCCACCTCGTTGAGGCCGGGGCGGGCGGCGTAGCCAAGGCGGTGGGCGATCTCGCGCTGCAGCTCGAAGGTGAGCCGCTCCTCCGGCCGCCTGGTCAGGAGGTGGAGGTGGCAGCGGACGGACCAGAGGAAGTCGTCGCACTTTCGGAAGAGGCGGTACTCCTTGGGCGTGAAGACGCCGCAGCCGACGAGATCCTCCTCCGAGCGGACGCGGTAGACGTATTTCGCGATCCAGAACAGCGTGTTGAGGTCGCGCAGCCCCCCCTTGCCCTCCTTCACGTTCGGCTCGACGAGGTAGCGGGTGCGGCCCTGCCGGCGGTGCCGCTCGTCCCGCTCGGCGAGCTTGGCGGCGATGAACTTCTTGCCCGTGCCGCGCACGACGCCGGTGTCGAACCGCTCGATCAGCAGCGCGGCGAGCGGCGCGTCGCCGTCGATGTGGCGGCATTCGAGGAGCGCCGTCGCGATGGTGAAGTCGGTGCGGGCGAGCTTCACGCACTCGTCGACCGACCGGGCGGCGTGGCCGACCTTCAGGCCGAGATCCCACATCATGTAGAGGATGGTCTCCACCATGGATTCGGTCCACGGCGTCGGCCGATAGGGGAACAGGAACAGGAGGTCGATGTCCGAACCCGGCGCGAGCAGGCCGCGGCCGTAGCCGCCGGTGGCGAGCACGGAGAGGCGCTCTGCGACGGACGGGTTGGCGGTCGGGAAGATGTGCTCCGCCACGAACCGGAAGAGCCCCTGGATAATGGCGTCCTGACCCTCGGCGAGGCGGCGGGCGGCGCGGGTGCCGGAGCGGGCGCCCTCCAGCGTGGCGGTGCAGGCGGCGAGCGCCTGCGCCCGTGCGCGCTTCAGGCGGGCGAGCACGGCGGGGCGGGAGTCCTTCCAGAGGCCGCCGGCGTCGAAGTGGATCTCCTCCAGTTCGAGGCGGAGCGTCTCGGCGGTGTAGGGGAGTTCGCCGGCGCTCATCGAAGGGTGGGCTCGCTTTCGCTGCCCATATGGGCGTCCGTGACGAGGCCGCGTTCCTCCTCGCTGTCTACGAGTTCGCGCACGATGGCGTTCGTGAGGAGGCGCGCCGTGTCCGGGATGCGGATGCGGTTGCCTGTCCGCTCGAGGAGGCCGTCGGCGGCGAGGGTGTCGACCGCGTCGGGATCGAGCGGACGGCCTGCGCGGCGGGTGTAGGTGGCGAGGTCGAGCCCCTCGTCGAGGCGGAGCGCCATCAGAAGCGTCTCGGTCGCGATGTCGGTCGCGGCGAGCGGCTCGCGCGTCTCGACGCCGTGGCCGTCCGCCTCGACGGCGGTGAGCCAGGCCTCGGGATTGCGGATGGTCGACGTCGCGGTGCGACGGCCGTCGATCACAAGTCGGCCGTGCGCGCCGGGGCCGATGCCGGCGTAGCGGCCGCCGCGCCAGTAGACGAGGTTGTGACGGGCGACGGCGCCATTGCGGGCGTGGTTGGAGACCTCGTAGCGGCGGAAGCCGGCGGCGGCGGTGATGGCGTGCGTCAGCTCGTAGAGGTCGGCGGCGGCGTCGTCGTCGGGCACGCGGAGGCGGCCGGCGGCGGCGAGCGCATGGAACGGCGTCTCCGGCTCGATGGTGAGCTGATAGAGCGACAGGTGGTCGCCGGCGATCGCCAGCATCTCGCCGAGCTCGGCCGCCCAGGCGTCCGGCGTCTGTCCGGGGCGGGCGTAGATGAGGTCGGCCGACACGTGTGGGAAGATGCGCCGGGCGAGGGCGAGAGCGGCACGGGCGGTTGCGGCGTCATGCCGGCGGCCGAGCGCCACGAGCGCCGCGTCGTCGAGCGATTGGACGCCGAGCGAGACGCGGGTGACGCCCCCCGCGCGGTAGCCCTCGAATCGCGACTGCTCGACGGAGGACGGGTTTGCCTCGAGCGTGATTTCGGCGCCGGCGGGGAGGCCGAGCGTGCGATCGATGGCTTCGAGCACAGCGGCGACGGTGGCGGGCTCCATCAGCGACGGGGTGCCGCCGCCGAAGAAGACGGTGCCAGGGCGTCGGTCGCCGGTCCACGCCGCGGTGGTGGCGAGCTCGCGGGCGAGCGCGGCGGCGTAGCGGGCCTGGTCGACCGGGCGGTGGCGGACGTGGCTGTTGAAGTCGCAGTAGGGGCACTTCGACTGGCAGAAGGGCCAGTGGACGTAGATCCCGAAGCCGCCATCGTCGGCGGCCCCGACGCCGACGCCGGTGTCCAAGCCGGCCGTCGCGGCGGATCCGCCGTCCTTGCCGGGGACGGTCGATGCAGGGGCGGGGCGGGCGAGCGGGTCGGCCAGGGTCAAGGCGCCTCCTCTCGAAGCGCGGCGAGGAACAGGGCGACGGCGCGGGCGCGGTGGGAGAGCGGCGCCGTGCCGCCGTGCTTCTCCTCGGCCGTCATCTCCCCGAAGGTCCGACCGTCGCCGTCGTCGGGCACGAATATGGGATCGTAGCCGAAGCCTTGCGAGCCGCGCGGGGCGGGGGCGAGCGTCCCGTCGACGCGGCCCTCCCACGTGCGCGTCGCCGCATCGGGGGCGGCGAGGGCGAGGACGGCGACGAAGGCAGCACGGCGGTCGTGGCCAACGCCGGACAGAACGCGGGCCATCGCCGCGGCGAAGTCTTTCCCCGGCCCGGCCCAGCGTGCGGAGTAGATGCCCGGCGCGCCGCCGAGAGCCGCGACCGAGAGGCCCGAATCGTCGGCGAGCGCGGGAAGGCCCGTCGCGTCGCGCGCCGCCTCGGCCTTCAGGACGGCGTTGCCGGCGAACGTGTCCGCCGTCTCCTCCGGCTCAGGAAGGCCGAGCGCGCCCGCCGCGACAACCGCGATGCCGAGCGGGGCGAGGAGACCGCCGAACTCGGCCACCTTGCCGGGATTGTGCGTGGCGAGGACGAGGCGGTCCATCAGCCGGCCGCGAGCTGCTGCAGCGTGACGAGGCGGGCGATGCCGGCGCTCGCGAGGTCGGTCAGCGCGTCGAGCTCGGCGCGGCTGAACGGCGCGCCCTCCGCCGTGCCCTGCACCTCGACGATGCCGCCGGAGCCGGTCATGACGAAGTTCGCATCCGTCAGCGCGGAGGAATCCTCAACATAATCGAGGTCGATAACGGGCGTGCCGGCGACGATGCCGCAGGAGATCGCCGCGACGTGGTCGACCAGCGGGCTCGTCGCGATCATGCCGGACGTCTGCATGAAGCGAATGCAGTCGTTGAGTGCCACCCAGGCGCCGGTGATGGATGCGGTGCGGGTGCCGCCGTCCGCCTGCAGGACGTCGCAGTCAAGCGTGATCTGCCGCTCGCCGAGCGCGCGGCGGTCGACAACCGCGCGGAGCGAGCGGCCGATGAGACGCTGGATCTCCACCGTGCGGCCGGACTGTTTTCCCGCCGAGGCCTCGCGCCGCATGCGCTCCTTGGTGGCGCGCGGCAGCATGCCGTACTCGGCGGTGACCCAACCCTCACCGGTGCCGCGCAGGAAGGGCGGCGTGCGGTCCTCCAGCGAGGCGGTGCAGAGGACGTGCGTTTCCCCGAACTTCACGAGGCAGGAGCCCTCCGCGTAGCGCGCCACCCCACGTTCCAGGCTGACGGGGCGCATCTCGTCCGCGGCGCGGCCGTCGTGTCGCATCGTTTTCTCTCCTCCCGTGGGGGCGAAGCGTTCGCATATACTGGGGTCCGGGACTAGGCCCCCCGCGCGGGGCGCTCGCGCGGGCCTTGCCCGGGCCGGGAGGACGCATGCGTTTGGTGGACGCGACACAGATCGAGCTCGACGCCCGCTCGCAGGAGATCTTTCGCCAGATCGTGGAGGCGTACCTGTCGACCGGCGAGCCCGTCGGCTCGCGCTCCATTTCGAAGGCGCTGCCGAACCGCCTGTCGCCCGCCTCCGTGCGGAACGTGATGAGCGATCTCGAGCAGCTCGGCCTCATCTACGCGCCGCACACCTCGGCCGGGCGGCTGCCGACGGACCGGGGGCTGCGCTTCTTCGTCGACGCGCTGCTCAATGTCGGCCCCCTGTCGGAGGACGCGCGGGCGGAGATCGAGGCCGAGCTCGCCGGCGGCTCCGAGGCGGTGGATGCCGCGCTCACCCGCGCCTCCATGCTCCTCTCCGGCCTCTCCTCGGGCGCCGGCGTGGTGCTGACGCAGACGGCCGACATCCGCCTCAAGCACATCGAATTCGTGGCGCTCGACCCCGGCAAGGCTCTGGTGGTGCTCGTCGGCGAGGACGGGTCGGTGGAGAACCGCATCGTCGACCTGCCGCCCGGGCTGCCGCCGTCGGCGCTGCAGGAGGCGTCGAACTACCTGAACGCCCATGTGCGCGGGCGGACGGTGTCGGAGGCGCGCATCTCCATCGAGACGCTCGAGGCGGCGGCGCGGCAGGCGCTCGACGACCTCACCGCGCGTCTCGTCGCGCAGGGCTTCGCCTCGTGGTCCAACGTTACGCAGAAGGACCCGGGGACGCTGATCGTCCATGGCCGTGGCAACCTCCTGCAGAACCTCGAGGTGCGCGAGGACCTCGAGCGCGTCCGCCAGCTCCTCGACGACCTCGAGACCAAGCGCGACCTCATGCAGCTCCTGTCGCTGACGGAGGAGGGCGAGGGGGTGCGCATCTTCATCGGCTCGGAGAACAAGCTGTTCTCGCTCTCCGGCTCCTCGCTCATCATGTCGCCCTACCGTGACAAGGAGCGGCGGATCGTCGGCGTCCTCGGCATCATCGGGCCGACGCGGCTCAACTACGCCAAGATCATCCCCGCCGTGGACTACACCGCGCAGGTGGTCTCCCGCCTGATCAAGTGAGCCGGCTGTCGCGTTCGTGATGCGGCGCGGCAACGTTTGGGCAGGCTTCGTCGTTTATTGGCTGCTGCGTCGAAACGCGATAAGGTCTTGCGTGCGCGTTCGATGCAACAGTCCCATGCCGCGAGGTGGGTGGGACCGGCGGACGCGGCGGCGGAAAGTGACGTGTGCGCCGTAAGGGCAATCAAGGGCGGATGGACCGCCGGAGAGACAGGATGAAACACGTCACGGCGCTTATCGCCTCCCTCATCGTCACGGCCCCCATCGCCACGACAGCGATGGCGCAGGACCTGCCCGTCATCACCATTCGCCCGTACGGCGACAGCAGGATCGGCGACGGCGCCTACGTCGGCCCCTACGGGCGCGACCTGCCGGGCGTCTACATGTTCCAGCGCTCGTCGCCGGGCACCACGCCCGTGTTCGCCGACGGCGGCGTGAAGGTGCCGACCTACCAGCGGATCGAGAACGAGCTCACGTACAGCCAGAGCGAGCTGCCGATCCTCGACGCGTGGCACGGCACGCTGAGCCCGGGCATTCCGTTCTGAGTTCGCGGCACGCGGGCGGTTGATGCTCGCGGACGCTCGCCCGCGCTGACGCGCGGGTAGCGGGGGCGCCGCCCCCGCCCGTCAACGGCTTCGCAAGCGCCTTCGGCGCCGTTGACCGGACCCACCCCCGCAGCTCGCCGCGTGGCAGGGGTTCAGACACGCTGAACCCCTGCTGCAACTGTAGAGCGCCACACCACCGCATCATGGGATGAACGGCTGGACGGCTCAGGGCCGAGCCGTCGATAACGCTCTGGCACCCACCCGGAGCTCCCCATGTACCTCGGCCTCGATCTCGGCACCTCCGCGCTGAAGGCGCTCCTTATCGACGACCGCCAGCGCGTCGTCGGCTCAGCCTCGGCACCGCTGTCCGTTAGCCGGCCGCATCCGGGGTGGTCGGAGCAGCGGGCGGAGGACTGGATCGCTGCCGCCGAGTCCGCGATGGACGCGCTGAAGGCGGCGCATCCGGCAGAACTTGCGGCCGTCGAGGGGATCGGGCTCTCCGGGCAGATGCACGGGGCGACGCTCCTCGGCGCGGACGACCGGCCGCTCCGCCCCTGCATCCTGTGGAACGATACGCGGGCGCATGCCGAGGCCGCTGACCTCGACGCCAATTCCCTCTTTCGCGAGATCTCCGGCAACATCGTGTTCCCGGGTTTCACCGCGCCGAAGCTCGTCTGGATCCGGCGCCACGAGCCGGAGGTCTGGGCGGCGACGCGGCGGGTCCTCCTTCCGAAGGACGCGCTGCGGCTCTGGCTGACGGGCGAGGCGGTGTCGGAGATGTCGGACGCCTCCGGGACGAGCTGGCTCGATGTCGCCGGCCGCCGCTGGTCGCCGGAGCTCCTTTCCGCGAGCGGCATGGAGGAGGGTTATATGCCGCGCCTCGTGGAAGGGACGGCGGTGTCGGGCACGCTGCGGCCCGCGCTGGCGGAGCGGTGGGGTATGCGGCCGGTGCCTGTCGCGGGCGGCGGCGGCGACAACGCCGCATCTGCCGTCGGCACCGGGACGGTGGCGGCCGGGTCGGCGTTCGTCTCGCTCGGCACGTCCGGCGTGCTCTTCGTCGCCAACGATCGCTACCGGCCGAACGCCGCGAGCGCGGTCCACGCCTTCTGCCACGCGCTCCCCGCAACGTGGCACCAGATGGGGGTGATCCTGTCGGCCGCCTCGGCGCTCGACTGGTTCGCCGGGGTCGCCGGCCGCACCCCCGCCGAGCTGACGGCCGAGCTCCACCCTGCCGCGGGGCCGAGCCGCGTGACCTTCCTGCCCTACCTCTCCGGCGAGCGGACGCCGCACAACGACGCCGCCGTCCGCGGCGCCTTCGTCGGGCTCGAGGCGGGGGCGGACAGGGCGGCTCTGACCCGCGCCGTGGTCGACGGGGTCGCGTTCGCGCTCGCCGACAGCCTCGCGGCGCTCCGCTCGGCCGGCACGGAGGTCGAGCGGGTCACCGCCATCGGTGGCGGCTCGCGGAGCCCGGTGTTCCTGCAGGCGATCGCCAACGCGCTCGGCGTTCCGGTCGACGTGCCGGCCGACGGCGACTTCGGCGCGGCGTTCGGTGCGGCGCGGCTCGGGCTCGTCGCGGCGACGGGCGCCGACCCGGTCGCCGTCGCCACCCCGCCCGCGACGGCGCACACCGTGGAGCCGCAGCGCGAGCACGCCGCCGCCACCGCCGCCGCCTACGGGCGCTTCCGGGCGCTCTATCCGGCCATCCGTGGCGTCTGACATGCGCCGCCGCCTCTGGACACGGGCGGCTGCGGCGGCTTGAAGGGCGGACGCCGCTCGAAGACGGCGCCGCAAGGAGAGACGATGCCTGCCATCACCACCGGCGTGTTCCCCATCGCGCCCACACCGTTCCACGACAACGGCGATCTCGACCTCGAGGGGATGCGCCGGGTGATCGACTGCATGGTCGACCAGGGCGTCGATGCGATCACGATCCTCGCCAACTATTCCGAGCAGTTCCTGCTGACGGACGAGGAGCGCGAGCTCCTGACGCGGCTCTCCATCGAGCATGTCGCCGGGCGCGTGCCGGTGATCGTGACGGTGAGCCACTACGCGACGCGCATTGCCGCCGAGCGCGGTCGGCTCGCGGCGGAGCTCGGCGCCGCGATGCTCATGATGATGCCGCCCTACCACGGCGCGCTCCTCAAGGCGGACGAGAAGGGGATGGTCGAGCATTTCCGCGCCGTGGCGGATGCCTCCGGGCTGCCGATCATGGTGCAGGACGCGCCGCTCTCGGGCGTCGCGCTTTCGGTGCCGTTCCTGGTGCGGCTCGCCGGCGAGGTGCCGCTGGTGAACGCCTTCAAGATCGAGGTGCCGGGGACGGCGGGGAAGCTTCGCGCGCTGATCGAGGCGGGCGGCGACCGGGTGAAGGGCCCGTACGACGGCGAGGAATCGATCACGCTCCTCGCCGACCTCGACGCCGGGGCGATCGGGACGATGCCGAGCGCGCTGATGCCCGACCTCATCAAGCCGGTGGTGCTGGACTATCTCGCCGGCCGGCGCGACGCGGCGGTGGCGGGCTACAACCGCATCCTGCCGCTCATCAACTACGAGAACCGGCAGTGCAATTTGCGCGCGACGAAGACGGTGATGATGGAGGGCGGCGTCATCCGCTCCGACGCGGTGCGCCACCCGCTGGAGCCGCTGCATCCGGCGACGAAGGCGGGTCTTCTGGAGCTCGCGCGCGAGGCGGATCCGCTGGCGCTCCGCTGGGGTCGCTGACGGCGGCGAGCGTCCGCTCCACCGCCTCCAGCGCCGCCGCGAGGCGCGGGGCGGCGTAGTCGACGAAGGCGCGCACCTTGGGCGAGGGCAGGCGCGACGGCGGCGTTACGATGTGGACCGGCGAGGGCGGTGGCGCGTACGTTTCGAGGAGCGGCACGAGCCGCCCCGCCGCAATCCGGTCGGCGACGAGGTAGCTGACCGCGACCGTCGCTCCTTCGCCCGCCTCCGCGGCGGCAACGGCGGCCTCCGCGTCGTTCACCTCGAACCGCGGCGAGACGGTCACGGAGAGCGGCCGCCCGTCATCGGCGAAGCGCCACTCGTGGGTCGTCACGATCCCGGTGAAGCCGACGAGCGGCAGGTCCCGCAGCGCCCGCGGGTGGTCCGGCGCGCCGTGCCGGGCGACGAAAGCGGGACTCGCCACCGCCATCCGCCGGATCCGCCCGACGCGGCGGGCGACGAGCGACGAATCTGGGAGCGTGCCGAGCCGGACGGCAACGTCGATCCCTTCCTCCACGAGATTGACGAAGCGGTCCGACAGGACGAGGCCAGCGCTCATATCCGGGTGCTCGGCGAGGAACGGGCCGACGAGCGGCGCCACCACCCGCCGGGCGAAGGTGTGCGAGGTGGTGAGCGTCAGGTGCCCGCGCGGACGGGCGGCCTCCAGCGCCTCGTCGTCCGCCGCGGCCACCTCCGCGAGGACGCGGCGGCAGCGCTCCAGGTAACGGGTACCGGCCGCTGTCAGCGCCAGGCTTCGCGTGGTGCGGGCGACGAGCGGGGTGCCGAGCCGCTCCTCCAGCGCCGCCAGCGCGCGCGTGACGGCGGCTGGCGACATCCGGAGCTCGCGGGCCGCACGGGCGAGCGCGCCCGTGTCGGCGATGGTGACGAACACCTCCATGAGCCTCAGCCGGTCCATTCGGCGTTCCGTTTCGCGGAATGATGACTTGCCGAGTGGACCCATAATTGTTCGCAGCCGCAAGGGCTACGTTGGCGGTGCGGCGGATGCCGCTGGAGCGGCGCCGATCCGCGGCGCGGCTCCGACTGATGGAGATCAAGCGATGCAGAACCTCTCCCGCCGCGCCTTCGCGCGCTCCATGTTCGTGGCGCCTGCCGCGGTGGCCACGCTTCCGGGGCTCATCAGCGCCCCCGCGCGGGCCGCGACGCCAGCCGCTACCCCTGCCGGCGCCGTGCCGACGGCGCGGTTCGCAATCGGCCGCTTCACCGTGACGGCGTTGACGGACGGCAACCTCGTCACGCCGTTCGAGACGTTCACGGGCCTGCCCGAGGGCGATGTCGCCGCCGGCGCCGGGCCGCTGTACGCGGCGGTCGACGGCGGGCTTCGCCTCAGCTTCAACAGCTTCCTGGTGGACGGTGACGGTCTGCGCCTTCTCGTCGACACCGGCCCCGCTGGCCTTGCCGGGGAGACGGGCCGCCTGCCCGCCGCGCTCGATGCGGTCGGCGGCGGGGCGGTCGACGCCGTGGTGCTGACGCATCTTCACTTCGACCACATCTCCGGCCTCGTCGAAAACCCGGATCTGTTCGCCGGGGCCGAGGTGTACGCCGACCGGCGCGACGTCGCCTACTTCACCGACCCCGCCCGTCGCACCGCCGCGCCGGACTTCCTCCGCTCAAGCTTCGATCAGGCGGCGAAGCTGGCCGAGCACTCGCGGCTGCAGCAGACGGATGGCGCCCACCGGATCGCTCCGGGCATCGAGATCGTCGACCTCACCGGCCACACGCCGGGGCATATCGGCGTCAGGATCTCGGACGCGGGGCAGAGCCTCCTGATGGTGTCGGACGGCCTGTTCAGCCCGGCGGTGCACCCGCGCACGCTGGCGGGCTTCGCCTTCGAGCAGGACCCTCCGGCGGCGCGGGCGATGCGCGAGCGGCTGTTCGCGGACGCCGCGGCCGAGGGGACGCTGCTCGCTGCGACGCACATGCCCTTCCCCGGCCTCGGACGGATCGGGCGCGACGGCGACCGGCTCGTCTGGGCGCCGGCCGACTGGGCCAACGGGATCTGAGGAGAGGGACCATGGCGCACGCCTACGCAGAGATCGCCTTCACGGATGCCGTGAAGGCGGAACAGGTCGCCCGGGGCAGCCGGGCTGCCTATGCCAGGCGGGACGGGGGCGAGACGACGAACGACCGTCTCGGCCAGCAGGAGGCCGCCTTCATCGCCGCGCGCGACAGCTTCTACATGGCGACCGTGTCGGAGACCGGCTGGCCTTACATCCAGCACCGCGGCGGGGCGCCGGGCTTCGCCCGCGTCACGTCCGGCGCGACGATCGAGTTTCCGGACTATGCGGGTAACCGGCAGTACATCAGCGTCGGCAATCTCGCCGGCATTGACCGGGTGTCGCTCTTCTTCATGGATTACGCGAACCGCACGCGGCTGAAGCTGTTCGGGCGGGCGGAGATCGTGCCCGCCGCGGCGGAGGGGAAGCCGCGGGCGGAGCGGGTGATCCGCGTCCACGTCGAAGGGTTCGACTGGAACTGTCCGCAGCACATCACGCCGCGCTTCACGCTGCCGGAGATCGAACAGGCGGTGGCGCCTCTCCGGGCGCGCATTGCGGAGCTGGAAGCGGCGCTCGGCGCCCGCGCGGGGTCAGACTGAGCGGGCGAGGACGAGCGGCGTCAACGGCACCTCGAGGACGCAGCGCAGGCCTTGCCGCTCCCAGGTGACGGTGGCGCTGCCATTGAGCTCGTAGGGCAGCGTCTTCTCGAGGAGCTCCGTGCCGAAACCGCGGTGCGTGGGCGGAGGGCCGTCGCGGGCAGGGCCACGCTCCACCCACTCGAGCACGAGACGGGGGACGTCGCGGTCCGGCCGCACCTCCCACGTCACCTTGAGGCGGCCCTTGCGGGTGCCGAGCGCACCGTGCTCGAGCGCGTTGGTCGCGAGCTCGTGCAGGATGAGGCCCAGGGTTTCCGCAGCTTTCGGCGTGAGGGACACGGCGGGGCCCTTCAGCGTCACGCGGCCCGGCTCCTGCACGCTGGAGGTGAGGATCTCGTCGGAGAGGAGGAGCTCGAGGTCGAGCCCGGCCGACGGGTTGCGGGCAAGGGCGGACTGCACGCGGGCGAAGGCGTTGATCCGCCCGTCGAGGTGGCTTGCGAGGTCCTCCAGCGTCTCGCTGGTCTCGGCGGTGCGGCGGACGAGCGCGCGGATGACGCCGAGCGCGTTGCGGACCCGGTGCTGCAGCTCCCGCTGCAGGCGGCGGCTCTCCTCGCCCGCCTCGCGCGACTCGGTGACATCGCGGGCGATGCGGCCGACGCGCTCGATCCGGCCGGTCGGCCCCCTCAGCGGAAAGTCGGTCGCGCGGATCCAGCGGAGCGCGCCGTCGCCGGCGCGGCGGATGCGGAACTCCACCACGCCAACGGCGCCGCCGGCTGCCCGTTCGGCCGAGCCGAGCGCCGCGGCGCTGTCGTCCGGCTCCACGTCCGCATCCGCTCCGTCGCCGGCAGCGAGGGCGTCCGCAACGACGCGGCCGTGGATCACCGCGAAGGCGGGGCTCATGTACTCGGCGCGCAGCGTATCGGCGGAGAAGATCCAGAAGGCATCGGGCGAGGCGCGGCCGAACTCCTCCAGCCGCTCGGCATCGGCGGTGGCTTTTGCGCGTTGCCCTGCGGCATGACGCAGGACCGCCGGCGCGAAACGGGCAATGGCCTCCAGCGCGGCGGTCGCCTCGGCCGCTCCCGCGTCGGAAATGCCGAGCAGCACCACGGCGGTGCTCACGCCCTCGCCGCTGCGGTGCGCCGCCAGCGCCGGCACGCCGAAGAGGTCGGCGGGCGGCGCTGCGATCCCGTCGCCGGCAATGGTCGAAAGCCATTCGAAGGTTGCCGGGGGCACATCCGCCGCGCCGAGGGTCTGCACGACGCCGTCGCGGCCGTCGAGGAGCAGCGCCTCGGTCACGCCCGCGCCGTCACGCAGGATCTCGAGATAGCGGCGGGCGATGTCAGCCGGCGGATCCGCGAGGAGGGCGGCGACGGAATCGAGCAGGGTGTCAGGCAGGCGCGCCAGGTGATCCGCCTCCGACGCAGGTTGCGGCTCGTCACCATCCGGGACGCGGCCCCGACCGGATGACGGATTGCCCGTCCGCGTATGCCTCTGTGCTCCGCTGTGCATGCGACCTAGCTTGGGGCGTGCCGATCATCCGATCAGCACGATTTGGTGGCGTCGGGGTGCGACCTTTTGTCGTCGCGCGCGTCTTACGGGGTGCAGAGAGAATGCGAGGGATGCATCACGACGCTGGCGAAGCGCCACTTCGGGGCCAAAGGGTCCTGGTGGTGGAAGATGAATATTTCATAGCCGAGGACGTCGCGGCCGCGCTGCGACGGGCGGGAGCCGTGGTTTTGGGCCCCGTCGCGTCCGAAGCAGCGGCGACCGCCGCGATGCTGGCAACGACGGCCGACGTCGACTGTGCTGTGCTCGACATCAACCTGCAGGGCTCGCTCGTCTACACGCTCGCCGATGCGCTTGCGGACCGGGGTATCCCGTTCCTGTTCGCCACCGGATACTCGCAGGAGACGATCCCCGAACGGTTCAGCCATGTGCCGCGGCTCGAGAAGCCGTTTGACGTAAAGGCGATCGTCAGCCTGCTGCCGACCATCGGCGCTGCGGGGCGTACCGGCTGAGCCGAAGCCGCCGTCAGCCGGCGAGGTGGCCGGCAACATAGCGCTCCAGCGTCGCCGACGTCCCGTCCCGCCAGAGTGCGCAGAGGGCGGTGGCGAAGGCCGTCTGCATCGCCGGCTCGCCGCCGAGGTCCCCGTACACCTCGTCCATCCTCAGCCACGCCGCCGGATTGTCCTTCGCCGCCTGGGCGAGGGCGGTGAGGCGGTCCCAGCTGGGGTCGTTCGGCGCGATGGCGGCACCGCTGTCGGTCGTGCCTGCGCAGTAGCGGCACCAGAGCGCCGATTCGAGCGCGAGCCCCGTCACGGGCGCTCCTGCGGCGAGCCGGTCGCGGATGGTCGGCACGATGAACTTCGGCTGCCGGTTCGATCCGTCGAGGCAGAGGCGGCGGTTGGTGTCGCCGATCTTGGGGTTTGCGAAGCGCCGCTCGATCAGGGCGGCGTAGTCGTGGAGGTCCGTGTCCGGCACCGGCGGGACGACCGGGATGATCTCCTCCGCCGTCACCTTGCGGAGGAAGCCGCGGATCAGCGGGTGCTCCATCGATTCATGCACGAAGGTGAGGTCGAGCAGGCCGCCCGGGTAGCCGATCACCGCATGGCCGCCGTTGAGGATGCGGATCTTCATGTGCTCGTAGGGCGTCACGTCCGGCACGAAGGTGACGCCGACGTCCTCCAGCGCCGGCCGGCCCTGCGGGAAGTCGCCCTCCAGCACCCACTGGGTGAAGTCCTCGCAGAAGACGGGCCAGGCGTCGTCAATGCCGAAGAGCTCCGTGCAGAGCCGCCGCTCGCGCTCGCCGGTCGCCGGTGTGATGCGGTCGACCATGCCGTTCGGGAAGGCGACGGTGTCGGTGATCCAGTCGGCGAATGCGGGGTCGGAGAGGCGCGCGGTGCCGGCGACGGCGTTTCGGGTCACGACGCCGTTGTGGGGAACGTTGTCGCAGCACATGACGGTGAAGGGCTCGAAGCCCATGCCGCGGCGGCGTTTCAGGCCCTCGGCAATGAGGCCGAAGACGGTCTTCGGGTTCTCCGGGTCGCGCCCGTCGGCGGCGATCGCGGGGTGGGCGGGGTCGAAGCGTCCGGTGGAATCGATGAAGTAGCCGCCCTCGGTGACCGTGAGCGAGACGATGCGGATCGCAGGGTCGGCGAGGGCGGCGAGGATCGCGCCGGTGTCGCCGACCGGCAGGAAGCCGATCATCGAGCCCTCGACACGTGCCGACGAGGTTTCCGCCGACTGCTCGACCACGGTGGTGAGCCAGTCCTGCCCTTCGAGCGCGTCGCGCATCGCCTTGTCGCCGGGCATGACGCCGGCGCCGAGGATCGCCCAATCCTGGTCGCGGCCGAGGTTGAAGAGCGCGTCGAGGTAGAGCGCCTGGTGCGCGCGATGGAAGTTGCCGACGCCGAAGTGGAGGATGCCGGCCTTCAGCGCTGCACGGTCGTACTGCGGGACGGCGGCGCGTGCGCTGATCGAGGGGAGGGCGGCGGCGGAAAGACGGGTCATCGGCAAGCTCCGGGCGGTCAGCTCATCCAGTTGCCGCCGTCGACGTTGTAGGTCTGGGCGACGATGTAGTCCGCTTCGGCGCTTGCGAGGAAGACCGCCATGCCGGAGAGGTCGTCGGCCGTCCCCATCCGGCCGTAGGGGACCGCCTCGCCGACGAGGCGCTTCTTCTCGCCGCGCGGCCGGCCCTCGTACTTCGCGAAGAGGGCGTCAACGCCATCCCAGTGCTCGCCGTCGACCACGCCGGGGGCGATGGCGTTCACGTTGATGCGGTGGCGGATAAGGTTCAGCCCGGCCGACTGGGTAAGCGAGATGACGGCCGCCTTGGTGGCGCAGTAGACGGCGACCAGCGGCTCCCCGCGCCGGCCGGCCTGGCTCGCCATGTTGATGATCTTGCCGCCGGTGCCCTGCGCGATCATCTGGCGGGCGGCGGCCTGCATGGTGAAGAGGACGCCGCTGACGTTGATGGCGAACAGCCGGTCGTAGCTCTCGCGCGTGATCTCCACGATGGGCGCGGCGTCGAACACGGCGGCGTTGTTGACGAGGATGTCGAGGCCGCCTAGCGCGCCGACGGTCTCCGCCACCGCGGCGTCGATGGAGGGCTGGCTCGTCACGTCGAGGTGAACGGCGGTTGCGCCGATCCCGGAGGCGGCCGCGCGGGCACGGTCGATGTCGATGTCGCCGATCGCGACCGCCGCGCCCTCCCGGGCGTAGGCTGCGGCGAAGGCGAGGCCGATGCCGCGGGCGGCACCGGTGATGAGCGCGCGCTTGCCCTCGAGCCGCCTCACGCCGCCATCGCCCGGCCCTCGCCGTCGAAGCGGTGGATGCGCTCCGCTTCGGGCGTCAGGAACACACGGTCGCCGTGATGGACGGGAAACTCGCCATCGGCGCGGGCGGTGACGGTGCCGACGCCGTCGACCTTCACGTGGAGGAAGGTGTCGGAGCCGAGGTGTTCGGAGACCGTCACCGTGCCCGGCCACTTGCCCTCTGTGGTGGAGAGCGTGAGGTGCTCCGGCCTGACGCCGACGGTGCGGGCGCCGTATTCGGCCGCCGTCCCGCCGTCGAGGAGGTTCATCTTCGGCGAGCCGATGAAGCCGGCGACGAAGAGGTTCTTCGGGCTCCGGTAGAGCTCCAGCGGCGAGCCGACCTGCTCGATCCGCCCGGCGGAGAGGACGACGATCTTGTCCGCCATCGTCATCGCCTCGACCTGGTCGTGGGTGACGTAGATCATCGTGGTGCCGAGCTGGTTGTGGAGCTCCGAGATCTCGAGCCGCATGTTGACGCGGAGCGCCGCATCGAGGTTGGACAGCGGCTCGTCAAACAGGAACGCCGCCGGCTCGCGGACGATGGCGCGGCCGATCGCGACGCGCTGGCGCTGGCCGCCGGAGAGCTGGCCGGGGCGGCGATCGAGATAGTCGGTGAGGTTCAGCGTCTTCGCGGCGGCCTTCACCTTGGCGTCGATCTCCGCCTTCGGGACGCCGGCCATCCTGAGCGGGAAGGCAATGTTCTTCGCGACCGACATGTGCGGGTAGAGCGCGTAGGACTGGAACACCATCGCGAGCCGCCGGCGGGCGGGCGGCGTCTCCGTCGCGTCCTTGCCATCGATCAGGATCTGCCCGGACGAGACGTCCTCCAGCCCCGCGATAAGGCGCAGCAGCGTCGACTTCCCGCAACCCGAAGGGCCGACGAAGACGACGAACGAGCCGTCCTCGATCTCGAGGTCGAGCGGCTTGATGACATCGACGGTGCCAAATGTCTTCGTGACCTGCTTCAGCGAGATGTGGCCCATGTTACTTCACCGCTCCAAAAGTAAGGCCTCGCACCAGCTGCTTCTGGCTGAACCAGCCGAGGATCAGGATGGGGGCGATCGCCATCGTGCTCGCCGCGGAGAGCTTGGCGTAGAAGAGGCCCTCGGGCGAGGAGTAGCTCGCGATGAAGGCCGTCAGCGGCGCGGCGTTGGCGGCCGTGAGGTTCAAGGTCCAGAACGCCTCGTTCCAGGCGAGGATGATGTTGAGGAGGAGCGTCGAGGCGATCCCCGGCACCGCCATCGGCAGGAGGACGTAGAGGAGCTCGGATCGGAGCGTCGCCCCGTCCATTCGCGCGGCCTCGAGGATCTCGCCGGGGATCTCGCGGAAGTAGGTGAACAGCATCCAGACGATGATCGGGAGGTTGATGAGCGTCAGGACGAGGACGAGGCCGATCCGCGTGTCGAGGAGGCCGGTGTCGCGGAAGAGGAGGTAGATCGGGATGAGAACGCCGACCGCCGGGAGCATCTTGGTGGACAGCATCCACATCAGGATGTCCTTGGTCCGGCGGCTCGGCACGAATGCCATCGACCACGCGGCGGGGACGGCGATGAGGAGGCCGAGCACCGTCGAGCCGAGCGAGATGATCACCGAATTCATGAAGTGGCGGAAGTAGTCCGACCGCTCCTCGACGGTGATGTAGTTCTCGAGCGTCCAGTCGAACAAGAACAGGGACGGGGGAGACGCGATCGCCTCGCCTTCGGTCTTGAAGGACGTCAGGATCGTCCAGAGGATCGGGAAGAAGATGAGGAACGCGATCACCCAGGCGACGACCGTGAGGGTGATCCGCGAGCGAGTTGAGACTGCGCGGGCCATCAGATGTCGAGGTTCCGGCCGATCATCCGCATCAGGAAGATGGCGACGATGTTTGCGAGGATGACGGCGACGATGCCGCCGGCGGAGCCGAGCCCGACGTCGAACTGGAGGAGGGACTGGGCGTAGACGAGGTAGGTGATGTTGGTGGACGCGTAGCCCGGCCCGCCGGCGGTGGTGACGACGATCTCGGCGAAGACCGAGAGAAGGAAGATCGTCTGGATGAGAATCACCACGGTGATCGCGCGGGAAAGGTGCGGGAGGATGATGTAGCGGAAGCGCGACGTCGGGGGCGCGCCGTCCATCTCCGCCGCTTCCAGCTGTTCGGACGAGAGCGACTGGAGGGCGGTCAGCAGGATCAGCGTCGCGAACGGCAGCCACTGCCAGGCGACGATGATGATGATGGAGAGGAGCGGCACCTGCGCGAGGAAGTCGATCGGGGCGAAGCCGAACACCTTGGCGATCCAGGCGAAGAGCCCGTTCACCGGGTTCATGAACATGTTCTTCCAGACCAGCGCCGAGACCGTCGGCATCACGAAGAACGGCGCGATGACGAGGATGCGCACGATCCCCTGCCCGAAGATCGGCTGGTCGAGGAGGAGGGCGAGGAGCGTCCCGCCGACGATGGTGATAAGGAGGACGCCACCGACGAGGAGGAGCGTGTTGACGAGCGCTTCGGTGAACGCCGGGTCGGTGAAGAAGAACTTGTAGTTCTCGAAGCCGACGAAATCCATCGGCCCCGGCATGAGGAGGTTGTAGCGGATGACGGAGAAGTAGAGCGTCATCGACAGCGGCACGATCATCCAGAGGAGGAGCAGGATGACGGCCGGCGACATCATGAGCCGGGCGGCGGCGCGGGAGTGCGTTGTGGCCATGGCGGTCCCGGTGCTGCGCGTACGGTCGCTGAGGCGAGGCGGCGGCGGGCGCTCTGGCGTCCGTCGGGCGGAACGGGGGCGGCGCCGGAGCGCCGCCTGAAGCGAGGAAGCGGCGCCGAGGCCGCCCGGGGCGGGCGCCGGAGCGCCCGCCCGCGCGCCTTACTTCGGGTAGCCGGCGCGCTGCATCTCGCGGCTCGTGATGGTCTGCGCCTGCGTCAGAGCCTGGTCGGCCGAGATGTTGCCGGCGAGTGCGGCGGCGAACTGCTGGCCGACCGCCGTGCCGATGCCCTGGAACTCGGGGATCGCCACGAACTGGACGCCGACGTAGGGCACCTCGTCCACCGTCGGCTTCGCCGGGCTGGCGGACTCGATCGACTGTAGCGTCATCGCCGCGAACGGGGCGGCCTCCTGGTACTCGGGGTTCTCGTACAGCGAGGTGCGGGTGCCTGGCGGGACGTTGGCCCAGCCCTCCTCGGCCGCGACGAGCTCGAGATACTCCTTCGAGGTCGCCCACGCGACGAACGCCTTCGCCGCCTCCTTCGCGTCCGAGCTCGTCGGCACGGCGAGCGTCCACGCCCACAGCCAGTTGCCGCGCTTGCCGAGGCCCTTGTCCGGGGCGAGAGCGAAGCCGACGCTGTCGGCGACCTGCGACTCGGCCGGGTTCGTCACGAACGAGGCGGCGACGGTGGCGTCGATCCACATCGCGCACTTGCCGGTCTGGAACAGGGCGAGGTTCTCGTTGAACCCGTTCGCCGAAGCGCCCGGAGGGCCGGCGTCGTTCATCAGGTCGAGGTAGAAGGTCAGCGTCTCCTTCCACTCAGGCGAGTCGAACTGCGGGTTCCACTCCATGTCGAACCACTTCGCGCCGAAGGAATTCGCCATCGCAGTCAGGAACGCCATGTTTTCGCCCCAGCCCGGCTTGCCGCGGAGGCAGATGCCGTACTGCTCGGCGCCCTTGTCCGTCAGCTGGCGGGCGGCGTCGGCGATGAAGTCCCAGGTCGGCGCGTCCGGCATCTCGATGCCGGCCTCCTCGAAGAGGTCGGTGCGGTACATCACCATCGAGCTCTCGCCGTAGAACGGCACGGCGTAGAGCGTACCCTCATTGGTGAGGCCCTCGCGGATCGCGGGGAGGATGTCGTCCGCGTCGTACGCGTCGCCGAGGTCGTCGAGCGGCTCGAGCCAGCCCTGCTTTGCCCAGATCGGCACCTCGTAGGTGCCCACGGTGACGACGTCGTACTGGCCGCCGCCGGTCGCGATGTCGGTGGTGACGCGCTGGCGCAGGACGTTCTCCTCCAAGGTCACCCACTCGAGCGTGATGCCGGGGTTCTTGGCGGTGAAGTCGTCCGTCAGCCGCTGCATGCGAATCATGTCGCCGTTGTTCACGGTCGCGATGGTGACCGTCTGCGCCTGTGCCGCTGCAACGAGTGCAACGGCCGACGCCGCGCCGACGAGGATCGACGTAAGTTTCATCGGGTATCCTCCCTCTCGGGCAGCGTTGCTGTGCTCGCCGCCCTATTGAGTGGGACAATAGCCCGTTGCCGGCGCGCGATGTCAACGGACCGCCCGGTTGCCGACCGCCTCCGGTGCGCGTGGGCCATGGGAGCCCGTTGGGCCGGAGAGCGCCGAAAAGCCTCGACATGTTCGGGTGATGCCAACTTGTCGCACCTCTCCCACGACGTGTGCCGCAACCTGCGAGCTTCATTGACGGGCAGCCCCGGGCGTTTCACGAGAAGCGGTCCAGTCGATCGCTTGTGCATCGTGAGAGTTCTCGCCCCCCTCTTCCTCGCCGCCGTCATGAGCGGGCCCGCAGGCGCTCAGGTATTGCAGCGCGAGGACCCGCTGGCGGGCGCGATCATCTCCACCCGCGGCGGCGAGGAGGGGCAGCTCGTGCCGGAGCCCTCGTGGCGCGGCGTCGCGGCGAGCCAGGACCTCAAGGCGGGCGACGTGCTGCGCACCAATGCAACGGGCACGCTCGCGATCGTGTTCGCCGACGACACGCAGATCCGCCTCGGCCGCAACGCGACGCTGGTGGTGAAGGAGATCGGCCCCGGCGGACCGAGCCGCTTCGGCTTGACGGAGGGCTCGCTTTGGGCGCGAGCGCCGCGGGGGCAGGCCGACATCGTGATCGACACCCCGGCTGCCTCCGCCGCGGTGCGCGGGACGGACTGGACGCTCGCCGTGGAGGGCGCGCGCACCTCGCTCACCGTGCTCGACGGTGCGATCGAGCTCTTCAATCCGCAGGGCGCGCTGACGGTGACCGCGGGCCAGTCGGCGGTCGCCACCATCGGCTCGGCACCAACGCGGATCGTCCTCGTGCAGCGGCCGGAGCGCGAGCAGCTTCTCTTCTATCTGTCGCTGCGGGACACCTTTGCGCTGCTGCCGCCGACGCCGCTCACGACGGCCGAGCTCAGGCGCGAGCGGGCGCGGCTCGCGGCAGTGCCGCCGGAGGCGCGGACGGCGGCAGACTGGCTCGCGGCGGCGGAGGTCGGCCTGGCGCTCGACGGGTTCGAGGCGGCGCGGTCGGCGCTGGCGGAGGCGCGGGCCCGGCCGCTGTCGGCCGGGGAGGCGGCGCGGGCTGATCTCGTCGCCGGCCTCATCGCCGGGGCGGAGCGGCGCTGGAGCGACGCGGCAGTGCTGCTCGCCCGGGCCGAAGGGCGGCTCGATCCGTCGCGGCGCGTGGTGGCAGCCTATGCGAGCTTTTTCGCCGAAGCGCTCGCCGACCCCTCACGCGCCGTCACCCCGCCAGACCCGTCCGCGCTCGCCGACACGCCGGCCGGCGCGGTGGCGGAGGCCTTCATCGCCGCCTACCTCGGCGACTTCAGCCGAGCGCTCGCCATCCTCCGGGATGCGGAGAGGCGCTTCCCGGAGGACGCGCGACTGCCGGCGATCCGGGCACAGGTCGCGATCCTCGCCAACGATGAGGACGAGATCCGCGAGGCGTCCGCCCGGGCGATCGCGATCGACCCCGAGGAGCCGGAGGCGCTCCGCACGCGGGCGCGCGTCAGGGCCGAGTATGGCGGCGACCTCGACGGGGCGCTCGCGGACCTCCGCCTCGCGACGGAGATCGCGCCCGGCGACTCCGGCGGATGGAACGACCTCGCGCTGGTGCAGGACGCGCGCGACGCGGTGCGCGAGGCGGAAGCGGCGGCACGGCGGGCGATCCGGGAGGACCCGGAGGACCCAGTGCCACGGTCGAACCTCGCGATCCTCCTCCTCGACCAGAGCCGCGTCGAGGCGGCGCGAAAGGAGATCGAGACGGCGCTGGCGCTCGACCCGGCGTTCTACGCCGCGCTCGTCGCCCGCGGCCGGCTGAAGCTGCAGACCGGCGACACGGAAGGCGCGATCGACGACCTTCTCGCCGCCTCCGTCGCGAACCCGCTCTACTCCAACGCGCTCCTCGCCCTTGCGGTCGCCTACTACGACGCGGGCGAGGTGGCGCCGGCGCGCCAGCAGCTCGACATCGCCGACCGGCTCGACCCGAACGACCCGATCGTCTCACTCGCCCGCGCGGCGATGGCGCTCGACCTCTACGAGGCGGACGAGGCGATCCGCGCCTCCCGCGAGGCCGTCCGCCGGAACCGCAACCGCGGCGGCGACTTCGCCCCGCTCGGCGCGACGCGCGAGGGCGGCTCGACACTCGCCGAGAGCTTCCGCTTCCTCGGCCTCGACGCCTGGGCGCAGTACTACGGCGACGTGGTGTTCGACCGCTTCGACGCGTCCGGCTATTTCGACCGCTCCATCGTCGCCGCGGTCGAGCCGTTCGTCGACGAGACGGGCTCAGGCGTGTTCGACCCGGACGAGGTGATCTCCGCCGACGGGCTGTCGCTCCTGGTGCAGGGCCTTCTTCTCGAGCCGCTCGCGATCGCGGCGCCGGAGCGCGGGCTCAACATCTTCCGCGCCCCCTTCTCCGAGGTGAAGGTGGGCGGCGGACCGGTGCTGACCGACGGCGCCGCCGGCGGCCTCGGCTACGGCGAGCTGCAGGCCTTCTCCAACACGCCGTTCCCCGTCTCCGTCCTCGCGCGCGGCGAGCTGCGCACCGAGCCGTCGCGCTTCGATGACGACGACTGGACGGCGAGGACGGGAACCGCCTTCATCGGCGCCGAGCCCGCGCCCTACACCCGCCTCCTGGCCTTCGCGGCCGGCTCGGTGGCTGACCGGGACCTTCCCGGTCCGATCACCGACCCGACGCTGGAGGGCGCGCGCAGCGGCGACAGCGTGTTCGGCGGCCTCGGCCTCAGCCATACGTTCGGCGAGCGCAATGTCGGCCAGGTGCTCGGTGTCGTCAGCTGGGCGCGCGGCGACTCCTTCAGCGAGGCCGGCGACGTGATCGCGCTGCGCGAGGAGGAGGATGCCGAGCAACTCGCCGGGACGCTCGGTGCGAGCCACCTCATCGGGATCGGCCCCGCCGACATCGTCTACGGCGTCGAGGGCGGTGCAGTCGGCGTCGACAGCACGCTGACGCAGACGCTGTTCATCGGCGGCGTGCCGGTGATCTCGGCGAGCGAGACGACCACGGACACGATCGGGGTGGGGCGCGCGTTTGCCGACGTCCTCGTCGAGCTTGGGCCGGACTGGCGGGCGCAGGCGGGGCTCACGGGCGCGGTGCTGTCGGGCGAGGCGGTCGACGTCGACGAGCTCGGCGGGCGCGCCGGCCTCGCCTGGGCACCGGCGGACTGGACGTGGCTCCGCGTCGGCGTGTCGCGCGAGACGCTCATCCCGGCGAGCGTGTCGCTGGCGCCGCAGACGACGGTCGGCCTGTCGCCAGCGGAGGCGCCGGTCGCCTTCGGCGGGACGGTCGAGGCCGTTATGGCGCGGTGGGACGCCGAGTGGTCGCCGCGGATCTTCACATCCGTCGAGTACCAGCACCAGGAGCTCGACCGCCTCTCCTTCTTCGCCCCGCTGACGGCAATCGACTTCGAGGTCGAGGAGGGTCGGCTCGACCGGCTGCAGGTGACGGCGAACGTCTGGCTCGGCGGCGGTTTCGGCGCGAGCGCCACGTACGCGCGGACCTGGTCGGAGATCGTGGAAGGCGGTGCCACACTGGGGTCAGAGGTGGACGGCAACCCGCTGCCCTACATCCCGCACGACTACGCCCGCGGCGTGCTGACTTGGCAGCACCCGACGCGGGTGACGGCCTCGGCGGCGGTCACCTATCTGGGCGATCGGCGCGGCGACGCCGCCGGAACGCGCATCGCCGATGCGACGCTCGTCGATGCGGGGCTCGACTGGGAGAGCCCGGACCGCCGGCTCTTCCTCTCCTTCGACATCTTCAACATCCTCGACGACCCGTTCGAGATCGCGCCCGACACCCCCGGCTGGGGGCGGACGGCGGTGATCCGCGGCGAGGTGCGCTTCTGAGGGGCGCCTTCCTCGCGACCGGTCTGGTCGCGGCCGTCGCCGCGGCGCTCATCCTCGCCCTCTCCGCGCTCCCCGCTGGCCGCCTGTCGGAGGCGCGGGTGTTCGACCTCGTCTCCACGGCCTGGCATCCGCTGCCGCCGGAACCGGGCGCCGTCATCGTCGCCATCGACGAGCCGTCGTTCGCCGAAATGGGCGCGCAGTGGCCCTGGTCGCGGGCGGAGCATGCGCGGCTCATCCATGCGTTGCGGGAGGCAGGCGCCGCAGCCGTCGGGCTCGACATCGTCTTCGCCGAGCCATCCGCCGACCCCGCCGCCGACGCTGCGCTTGCGGATGCCGCGGCGCCCGGCGTGGTGTTCGCGGCGGACGAGGCGTTGATCGATACGCCGCAGGGGTTCGGCCGAATGGTGATCGAGCCGATGCCGGAGCTCCTTGCAGGCGGCGCCGCGGCGGGGCTGGTGACCGTGCCGCTCGACGGCGACGGCGTGATCCGCCGCCTCCCCGGCGGCGGAGACACATTCGCCCGCACCGTCCTCGTCGCGGCAGGGCGGCCGGCGGGGGACCCGGACCGGGGCGCGCTGCTCCAGTCGTTCGGACCGGCGCGCACCTACCCGACGGTGTCCTACTATCAGGCGCGCGACCCCGACAGCTTCCTGCCGGACGGCTTCTTCGCCGGTCGCGTCGTCCTCGTCGGCTTCAGCCTTCAGACGGCGCCGGAGATCGCGACGGGCGGCGCCGATGCGGTGGCGACGCCCGAAACGGCGGCGACGGCCCGGCTGGTGCCCGGCGTCGAGCTGCAGGCGACGATCCTCGACAATCTCAGGCACGGCCTCTGGATCCGGCCGCTGCCCGCGTGGGTGGCCGCCCTCGGCGTGATCGCTGCCGCGCTCGCCGGCGCGCTCGCGGTGCGCGGCCGACATCCGGCGCTGGCGGCGGTCATCCTTGCCGTCCTCGCCGCCGCCGTGGTGGTCGCCTCCGCGGTTCTCCTGCGCCACGGCCGGGTCTGGTGGCCGCCGCTTGCGCCCGCGGCGGCGCTGGTCGTCGCCGGCGGGCTCGGCTCCGCGGCGGCCTTCGCGCGCGAGATGCGGGCGCGGCGGGTGATCGAGCGCGCCTTCAGCCGTTATCTCGCGCCCGAGATGGTGGACCGCCTCGCGCGCGACCCCGCGGCGCTCCGCCTCGGCGGCGAACGGCGGACGCTGTCGGTCCTGTTCGCCGACGTGCGCGGCTTCACCACCCTGTCCGAGACGATGCGCGACGAGCCGGAGCGGCTGACGGCACTCCTCGTGCGCCTCCTCGATCCCCTGTCGGAGGCCGTGCTCGCCCACGGCGGCACCATCGACAAGTATATCGGCGACTGCGTGATGGCGTTCTGGAATGCGCCGCTTGCTGACGCGGACCACGCGCGCCACGCCGTCGCGGCGGCCCTCGCGATGGCGGCGGCGGTGGAGCGGCTGAACGGTGAGCTCGCCACGGAAGGGCTGCCGCCGTTCGCGATCGGCGTCGGCATCAACACGGGCGAGTGCGTGGTCGGCAACATGGGCTCGCGCCGCCGGTTCGACTACACGGCGATTGGCGACACGGTGAACCTCGCCGCCCGGCTCGAGGGCCTCTCCAAGGTGTACGGCGCGACGGTGGTCGTCAGCGAGGCGACGGCGGCCGCCGCGACGGGCGCGGCGGAGTTCACGCCGCTCGGCCGCATCGCGGTGCGCGGGAGGTCGGAGGAGACGGTGGTGTTCGCGGCGACGCTGCGCGACAGCGGGAGAGGAGGGTCTGCCCGGGACGGCGGCGCCCCCGGGTCCCCGGCGACGCACCTGCCGACATCACCGCCCGTGGACGAGCCGTCGACGTTCTCGCGCTAGATCCCCGTCCGCTTCCCCGCGAGCCGTTCGGGGCGGTCAGCATGATGCGGCCACGCAATGGTGTTGCGCGCCGACGTCGGCAACGCAGCCTCCGACCGCGGAAATCGCGCTTGCGGGGAAATGTCCAGACAATTACGGTTCGGCATCGTAGTTTGTGAGGGGTCAGGCCGTGCGGGCAGGCCGAAGGGTCGAGGGGCGCCGGGACGGGCGAAGGCGGGTCGCGGGCGATCCGCCGCTCTGCCGCCGTGCCGACCGGCTCTCACGTCGCCCGACCGGGAGCGGCGACGCCGCCCTCTCCTGAGCCGACGCAGCGACCCGACAGACGTCAACGCCAACCAGCGAGCCGCGGAGAAGGACAACAGTGTTGAACCCAGAGAATCCGGCGGACGATCGGCAGGGGTTGAGCCGCAGGCGCGCCGGTGGACTTCGCCTCGGCGTCGACGTCGGCGGGACGTTCACCGATCTTCTTCTCCTCGATGAGAAGAACGGGCGGACCTACATGGCGAAGGTTCCCTCGACGCCGCAGGACAGCTCGATCGGCGTGCTCAACGGCATCGAGAAGATCTGCCGCATCGCCGGGATCGACCCGCAGAGCATCGCCGACGTGATGCACGGCACCACCGTGGCGACCAACACGGTGCTCACCTCGTCGGGCGCGCTGGTCGGGCTCGTAACCACCAAGGGCTACCGCGACACACTGCAGATCGCGCGGTCGTACGTGCCCGGCGGGCTCGGCGGCTGGGTGGTCTGGAACAAGCGCCCGCCGCTCGCCCCGCTCGAGTACACGATCGAGGCGGACGAGCGCATGGATGCGCAGGGCAACGTCCTCGTCCCGCTCGACGAGGCGGCGATCCGCCGTGACCTCGAGGTGCTCCTGTCGTCCGGCATCGAGGCGCTCACCATCGCCCTCTTCAACGCCTACGTGAACGACGTCCACGAGCAGCGCATCGCCGCGATCGCGCGCGAGATCGCGCCGGAGATCCCGGTCTCCACTTCGGCCGTCGTGATGCCCGAGATGTACGAGTACGAGCGCACCGAGACGACGGTCGTGAACTCGTACGTGCGCCCGGTCGTCTCCCGCTACGTCGCCAACCTCAAGTCCGAGATCGAGCAGCGCCTCGGCGGCGTGAACCTGCGCATCCTGCGCTCCGACGGCGGCCTTTCGTCGGCCCAGGGCGCGATGGACCAGCCGGTCAACCTCCTGATGTCGGGCCCTGCCGGCGGCGTCGCGGGCGCGCTTTGGATCGCGAAGCGCGCGAAGATCGACAACCTCCTCACCTTCGACATGGGCGGCACCTCGACGGACGTGGCGCTGATCCAGAACTCCGTCGCGCGCACCCGCCGCGAGACGCGGGTTGGCGACGTCACCGTGCGCGCGCCGTCGATCGACGTGCGCACCGTCGGCGCGGGGGGCGGCTCCATCGCCTACATCCCTCAGCTCACGAAGGCGCTGCGCGTCGGCCCGCAGTCGGCGGGCGCGGTGCCGGGGCCGGCCGCCTACAACAAGGGCGGCGTGCAGCCGACGGTGACGGACGCCAACGTCGTCCTTGGCTACCTGCCGTCGGATGCGAAGCTCGGCGGCGACATGGAGATCCGCAAGGACCTCGCCGTGAAGGCGGTTTCGACCATCGCCGAGACGCTCGGCATCTCGGTCGAGGACGCGGCCGAAGGGATCGTGCGCATCGTCAACGAGAACATGATGGGCGCGCTGCGGCTCGTCTCGGTCGAGCAGGGCTACGACCCGCGCGACTTCGCGCTGATCGGCTTCGGCGGCGCGGGGCCCCTCCACGCCAACGCGCTGTCACGGCTCATGAGCGCGTGGCCTGCGGTGATCCCTCCCGGCCCGGGCGTCCTCTGCGCCTACGGCGACGCCACGACGCGGCTCCGCAACGAGGCGAGCCAGACCTACGTGACCCTCCTCAGCCAGACCTCGGACGAGGAGATCGGTACCCGGCTCAAGGATCTCGAGGCCGCCGCCGCGAAGGAGCTGATCGAGGAGGGCGCGCTCGAGGGCGACCAGTCGACGTTCTATCAGGTCGACATCCGCTACAAGGGCCAGGGGATGAAGCTGACGGTCGACGTCACCCCCGAGGAATTCCAGGCGGACGGCCTCGCCGGCATCGCCCGCCGCTTCGATTCCGAGCACGAGCAGCTCTTCACGTTCGCGCTCGACGCCGAGCACGAGCTCGTCGGCCTCCGCGCCGTGGTCCAGGGCGCCGAGACCGTGGTGCTCGACCCGGAGGCCACGCGTGGCGGCACCGATGCCTCCGCCGCCCGCGTGCAGCCGACCCGCATCTATGCCGACGGCAGCTGGCGCGAGGGCTTCATCTACGACCGCGGCAAGCTGCAGCCCGGCAACAGGGTCGCCGGCCCGGCCATCGTGACGGAGATGGACTCCACCACCGTCATCCTGCCGGACCACGTCGGCATCATCGACGATGTCGGCAACATCCTGATCTGGCCAGCAGATCACAGAAACGCACGCTGAGGGGGACGGCCATGCCAGCACGCATCATCGAGACCAGCGACCGCCCCTTCACCCGCGTTCCCGTCGACCCGATTACGCTCGACATCATCGAGAACGCGCTCCGCAACGCGCGCAACGAGATGGACGCGGTCCTCTTCCGCACCGCGATGTCGCCCGGCATCCGCGAGCAGCACGACGCTTTCCCGATGATCGCCAACCACGAAGGGAAGATGGTCGTCGGCCAGTTCGGCTCGTTCCTCTACGGCTTCATCGCCGGCTACAGCGGGACGATCGAGGACGGCGACATCTTCATCACCAACGACCCCTACAGCTGCGGGGGCGCGATCAGCCATCTGAACGACTGGCTGATGATGATGCCGATCTTCTACGAGGGGAAGCTCGTCTCGTGGGCGGCGATGTTCGGCCACATGACCGACGTCGGCGGCAAGGTGCCAGGCTCGCTGCCGACCGACGCGAAGATGATCTACGAGGAAGGGATCATCATCCCGCCGACGAAAATCTTCCGGAAGGCGCAGCTTCAGGAAGAGATCCTGAATATCATGCTGCACAACACGCGCATGCCGGAGTGGAACAAGTCGGACTTCTTCGCGATCATCGCGGCGCTCCGGCTCGCCGAGCGACGCGTGCGGGAGAATATCGAGCGCTTCACGGTCGACGGCTACATCTCCGCCATGTGGGACATGCTCGACCGCAATCGCGCGGCGATGAGCGCGATCATCAAGATGATCATCCCCGACGGGGCGGAGGGCCACAAGGCGTACTTCGAGGACTGGATCGACGACGACGGCATGGGGAACGGGCCGTACAAGATCGCCTGCTCGCTCCATCGCGAGGGTGAGGTCGCCCATTTCGACTTCTCAGCGAGTGATCTGCAGAGCTTCTCGTCGATCAACTTCCTGCTCAACGAAGAGATGTTCAAGATGTTCTTCGGAGCATTCACGATCAATCTCTTCGACCCGCAGATCCTGTTCAACGACGGGTTCTACGATCTCGTGCAGGTGCACATTCCCGAAGGATGCATCCTGAAGCCGAAGAAGCCGGCGGCGCTGTCGTGCCGGACGCACATGCTGGGCCGCATTTTCGACCTCATGGGCGGGCTGCTCGGCCAGGGCGCGCCCGATGCGCTGAATGCGGCCGGCTTCTCCGACAGCCCGCACTTCATGTACTCGGGCTTCAACGAGAACGGCGAGTGGTACCAGCTGTTCCAGATCGGCTTCGGCGGCGTTCCCGGCCGGCCGGTGGGCGACGGTCCGGACGGGCATTCCATGTGGCCGGCCTTCACCAACGTGCCGAACGAGTTCCTCGAGGCCTACTTCCCGCTCCGGATCCGCGAGTACGCGATCATCCCCGACAGCGGCGGCGCGGGGCTCCATCGCGGCGGCAACGGAATCACCATCGCCTACGAGGTGCTGGAGCGGGGCGAAGTCTCGATCCACGATGACCGCTGGCTGACCTACCCGTGGGGCGTCAACGGCGGCGAGCCGGGGATGCGCTCGACGAAGCGGCTCGTGCGGACGGACGGGACGGAGGAGAACATCCCGTCGAAGTGCGACCGGATCGAGGTGAACCGCGGCGACATCCTCTACTTCAACACCTGGGGCGGCGGCGGGTGGGGCGACCCCACCGAGCGGCCGGTGGAGACCGTGCTCGCCGACGTGAAGCGGCGCCTCGTGACGGAGGCGGGCGCGCGCCGCTACGGCGTGGTGATCGCGGACGGCACCGTCGACGAGGCGGCGACGGCGGCGCTCCGCAAGGAGATGAAGGCGCGGCCGAAGCCCGATGGGCTGTTCGCGCGCGGCTTCACCTCGATCGAGGAGCTGAAGTCCCGCTGCAAGGCCGAGACGGGGTTCGACGCGCCTCGCCCGCCGGTGTTCCGCCAGAGGATCCCCATGGCCGCCGAGTAGGGCGGCCGCGCGG
>JAESGF010000108.1_pt1 | contig 68036 bp, 60 predicted proteins | sample 9269621 | NCBI WGS metagenome assembly JAESGF01 (sample SAMN14515066, study PRJNA621663) | algae metagenome | isolation source: Tolypothrix carrinoi HA7290-LM1 and co-occurring heterotrophs from dry rock... | place: USA: Makauwahi cave, Kauai, Hawaii | collected 2011-01-06
CTCGGGCGGACACGCAGGCCGTTGGATTGAGCTTCGCGACGCGCTACCTAGGGCGCAGCCAGGGAGGATGCATCGTGGCCGACGACCTCATCCGTTACGATGTTCTCGTGCAGGACGCGCTCCGGACCGTGGTGCGCAAGGTCCTGCGCGAGGTGGCCGACGGCGGCCTTCCAGGCGAGCACCATTTCTACATCGCGTTCGACACGACGGCCCCCGGCGTCCGCCTCTCCTCCCGCCTCCGCCAGCAGCATCCGGAGGAGATGACCGTAGTGCTGCAGCACCAGTTCTGGGACCTTGCCGTCACGGACCACGCCTTTGAAGTGGGATTGTCCTTCGGCGGCGTGCCGGAGCGGCTCCTCGTCCCGTTCGCCGCGGTGAAGGGCTTCTTCGACCCGTCTGTCCAGTTCGGCCTCCAGTTCGACCCGCAGGCCGCGCGGGAGCGGGAGGAGGCTGCGCCGCAGCCGTCGCCCTCGACCGCGATCGCGGCGGCACCGTCCGGCTCCGGCGCGGCACCGGCCGAGAAGCCGGCCGGCGATGGCGCCGAGGTCGTCTCGCTCGACGCATTCCGGAAGAAGACCACCTGATGGACGGCAAGAAGCGGATCGCGCTCACCGCGCACGACGCTGCGAAGCCCGCGCTCGTCGCCTGGGCCTTCGCCAACGAGCGCACCCTCGCCCTGCACGACCTCACCGCCACCGGCAACACCGGCCGCGTCGTGATGGAGGGCACCCGCCTCACGGTGGACTGCCTGCGCTCCGGCGTCCTCGGCGGCGACATGGAGCTCGGCGTCCTCATCGCGGAGGGGCGCATCGACGTCCTCGTCTTCTTCACCGACCCGCTGACGCCGAAGCCGCACGACGTCGATCCGGCGCCGCTCCTGCGCCTCGCCGCGCTCGGCCAGACGGCGGTCGCGATGAACGAGGCGACGGCGGACTTCATCGTCCGCTCCGAGCTTCTGTCGCGGCCTTACCCCCGCCCGCGCAATCAGCCGGCGCTCCCGCCCGCCACGCAGAGACTGGAGCGCCACGGCGCGCGCTAGGGCGCTGGGCTCACGAGCCGGCGACCGGCGCCGCTCCGCCGTCCGTGCCTTCACCGCGCTTGCCGAGGCGGGAGAGGAGGCCGAGCGGCGACAACCGCGCCATCTTCTTCTCGCGCCGGACGCGGCGCCGCGCCGCCTCGATCTGTGCTGGGAGCGGCGCGTCGAAGTTGCGGGCCTTGATGGCGCTGATCGCAGAGTGGTAGGCGATCAGCGCGCGGGAGCCCTCCAGTGCCGTCTCCGGCAGCGTCGCGAACGCCGCCATCACCTCGCTGGTGAAGTAGCTCTCGAGCGGACGCCGCGGCTCGACAACGAGGGGCGCGAACTCGATCCCGAACGCCTCCCGCAGGTACGAAAGGTCGCCTTCGCCCTCTCTCGCCGCGATCGCCAGCGCAGCCTCCGGCAACGTCCACCGCGCGCCGGGGAGCCTGTAGAAGGCCTTGAAGTTGGGGATGCGGACGCCGAACGCCTGATTCATCAGGTCTTTCAGCACCAGGGCGGGCATCGTCAGGCTGGCGTTGCTGTCGACGGTGGTGATCGCCTCGGCAGGGCCGCTCCAGCCGATCACCGACAGGAAATCGCTCTGGATCCGGCCGCCGGCCAGCGATGCGGTCTCGAAGGGGCGGACGATCATGTTCTCGGCCCCGAACGCCGCCGCCTGCTGCCGGAGCCTGTGCTGGTAGTGTCGCCGGGGCGGCCTCACATCCACGGCCGCGCGCGTGGTGTGGCCGTTCTTGACCGACTGTTGCGAGTGGCTGATCGCCTGTGACACGGGATGGCGCACATAGGCGACGAGCTTCACCGCCCGCGCGTAGCGTCCGAGCAGGTCGCGCAGCCGCTCCAGCGCCGGGATCGCAAGCCCCGCCAGCATCTCCGACGAGATCACCGCCGTCTCCCCACGGAAGGCGGCAAGCTGCTCCTCGAGGGTGGAGAGGGTCCTCCGCACCCGTTCTGCGAGCGCCTCCTCGTCCTCGATCTTCAGCTTCTCCTTGCGCCCCTCCGAATGATTGCCGAGCGCCAGCGGAAGCGCGACGTGGACATCCTCGATGTCCGGGAACAGGACGCCGTGAGCCGCGAGTCCCTCCCGCGAGGCCCGCAGTGTGTTGAACAGCGATGTGGAGCCGGTCTTCTCGAAGCCGATGTGAACGTAGGCGGTCTCGATCGACGTCAACGCTGAACCCTCTCGACGGCGGACAACCGGGCAACCCCGCGGTCGGCACGGGGCTCCCGAGGCGCGAGCCGTAGCACCGATGCGAACGGCAGCACACCCCCGACCCGCGGCGGCTTGCCCCACCTCTCCGGCCGCCTTAGGACGCGGACCTCGGCCGGCGCGAGGGGGGAAGCGGGATGATGCCATGGCGGAACGCGTTGGCTCCGGAGCGGGATCGTCAACTCATGCGGAGCGGCCCGTGTTGCTGACCGTTGCCATCCGCCTTCTGCCGCACGCCGTCGCACTGCCGGCTGCGGCAACAGCGGGTGCCGCGGGGCTCGACCTTGCGGCCGCCGTGCCGGAGGACGCGCCCGTCGTTCTCGCGCCGGGCGCACGGGCGCTCGTGCCGACCGGGCTTGCCCTCGCGCTTCCGGCGGGCGCGGAGGGGCAGATCCGTCCGCGCTCCGGCCTCGCGGCGCGTTACGGCGTCACCGTCCTCAACGCGCCGGGAACGGTGGACGCGGACTATCGCGGCGAGGTGATGGTGCTCCTCGTCAATCATGGCGAGGCGCCGTTCACCGTACGGCGCGGCGAGCGGATCGCTCAGCTCGTGGTGGCGGCCGTCGCCGAGGTGCGACTCGTGGCGGCCGACACGCTGGACGACACCACCCGCGGTGCCGGCGGCTTCGGCTCGACCGGCCAATGAGCCTCACGCCTCCGGAGATCGAGCGCTACGCGCGCCATCTCGTCCTCGCGGATGTGGGCGGGCCGGGGCAGCAGCGGCTGAAGGCGGCGCGCGTGCTCGTCGTCGGCGCCGGCGGGCTCGGCTCGCCGGTGGTGCTCTACCTCGCGGCGGCCGGGGTCGGCACCATCGGCATCGTCGACGACGACACCGTCTCGCTCTCCAACCTGCAGCGCCAGGTGCTGCACGGGACCGCCGACATCGGCCGGCCAAAGGTCGCGAGCGCGGCCGACGCCGTTGCCCGCATCAACCCGCACGTCGCCATCGTCCCGATCGAGGGGCGGCTGACGGAGGACAGCGCGGAGCAGCTCGTTCAGGGCTGGGACGTGGTGGCCGACGGGTCGGACAACCCGGCGACGCGCTACGCCGTTGCCGACGCCTGCGCCGCTGCCGGCGTGCCGCTCGTCTCCGCCGCCGTGTCCGGCTTCGACGGCCACGTCACCACCCTTGCCCCGTTCCGCGAGCGGGACGGCGTGCCCCACCCCTCCTACCGCGACCTCTTCCCCGACCCGCCGCCCGACGCGCTGGTCGACCCATGCGCACGGATCGGCATCCTCGGCGTCGTGACCGGCATCGTCGGGACGCTGCAGGCGAACGAGGTGCTGAAGCTGATCCTTGGCGTCGGCGAGCCGCTCCTCGGCCGCCTCCTGCTGTTCGATGCACGGGAGAGCCGGTTCGAGACGATCCGCTACGGCCGCGAGGCGGGCTGAGGCCGGCTCAGTGGCCGAAGCGCTCGCTTTCACGCACCGTGACGGGGCGGTCGGACAGCCGCTTCAGGATGAGGAGCCAGTTCCGCTCTTCCTTGCCGTTCGCCTTGATCCCCGTCGAGATCTCGAGCGCCACTTGATGGCCGAACCAGTCTGCGAGGAGGTAGGGCATGATCTCGGGCTTGGCGCCGAACGGGTCCATCTCGCCCGCCGCACGGGGTGACTGAGAGCCGCTGTGCTCGAGGATGAGGAGGCCGCCGGGGCGAAGCTGATCCACCCACGCCGCCACCGCCTCGCGCGGCCGCCAGCTCTGGTCGAGCGAGTTGGAGTATACGAAGTGCTGGCGGCCGCTCCACTCGGGATTCCGGTCGTGGAAGTCCCACTGGACGGAACGATCGAAATCGGCCGCCGTCTCCGAGATGTCGGTGCCGAGAATGTCAACGGGGAGGAGCGTCGCGAGGAAGTTCTGCTCGTAGCCGTTGCGCGTCCCATGGCAGAGCGCCTGGAGGCGCGTCTCGTCGGGGAACTCCTGGCGCACGCGATCTGCGACGCGCCGGAGCGTTGCCTCGTCGGCCCAGATCTTGTCGATCTTGCGCTTGTTGTGGAAGATCTGGGTCTTCCGATAATCCTCGTACGACGCGTATCCGTGGAGGATGACGTCGGGCATACGGCGATTGAGCTCGTAGCCGAGCGGCCCGAGCGCCCGGTTCACGTAGCGGCGAAAGCTTCGCGACATGTTGTGGAAGGTCTCCTTGCCGCACGCGGCGGCGCGCGGTCTTAGCGGCTTGCCAGCGCCGGCTCAACGGCCTCTGCGAGAGCCGCTCGAGGCGCCGTGCAGGCGGCGTCCAGCGCGAAGAGCTCCTCCATCGCACTCACCCCGTCGAGCTCGAACATTCCGAGTGTCGAGAACGAGCCGCGACAGGCGGCGGCGACCGGAGCGGTGACGAGAACCGGCTCGTGCAGCGTCTTCGTCAGCCGCTCGATCCGGGCGACCTTGTTCACCGTCGGGCCGATCACCGAGAAGGTCAGCCGGTCGGGCGCGCCGATGTTGCCGTAGATCACGGTGCCGATGTCGATCGCGATCCCCGCCACGTCGGCGACGGTGTCACGGCCGCCGAGCGCATCGCTGTGCCGCTGCCGGAAGCTCTCCAGCGCCTCCACCACGGCTGAGGTCGCCTCCATCGCCGCGTCGAGGCCGCCGGCATCGAGGCTGAAGATCGCGAGCACCGCGTCGCCGATGAAGTCCAGCACCTCGCCGCCCCGGTCGGTGACGGGACCCGCGGTGACGGAGAAATAGTCGTTGAGGAGCGGCAGGTAGGCGTCGACGCCCATCGCCTCGCAGAGGTGCGTCGAGCCGCGGAGGTCGCAGTACCAGACCACCGCCTCGATGGCCCGTCCCTCGCCGCGGCGGATCTGCCCCGACAGCACCTTCTCCGCCGCCGAGCGGCCGAGATAGGTCCGGGCCAGCGTCTGGCGCATCTCCGTCTCGATCTCGATTCGGGTCGAGAGCGCCAACATGAACTTCAGCCGCTCGAGGAGCGCCATGTGCTCGGGGGTGAACCCGTCCGGTCCGTGGGAGGCGAAGGTCATGATGACGCCGGACCCGGGCGCGTCCGTCACCTCCGCCCCGAAGTCGACGAGGAAGATCACGTAGTCGGTGTAGCCGCGGCCCGCGAACTCGTCGAGGACGGGGAAGTCCCGCGGGCAGTCCGGATCGACGAGGCGCCGGCGGAAGACGGAGAGGTCGTTCTCGAGGACGTGCTTCAGCGGCGAGCGCTGGTAGGCCTCCGACCGCTCGCCCTCGGTATGGCGGAATCGCTCCACCGAGACGCCGGTCGACGCCTCGAAAATGAGGTTGTGGCTCATGAAGAGCGGGTGGAGGAGGCGCCAGCCGAGATAGGCGCGAGCGATCGGCACGCCCCCCGCGATGGCGCGCCGGCAGAACTCGTCGAGGATCTCGGCACTCGAGCGCGTCCGCAGCGCCGAGATGGCGAGGAACTCCTCCGTCGTCTCGACCAGCGGGGCGCTCACGGCCGCCTCAGGCGACCTTGCCGTGGCAGTGCTTGTACTTCTTGCCGGAGCCGCAGGGGCAGGCCTCGTTGCGGCTGACCTTGCCCCACGTCCTGGGGTCGGTGGCCACGCGGTCGGTCCGCTGGGCCTCGGCGACGCCGCCGCCGGTCTGGAGCTCGGCCGTCGCAAACTCGTCTTCGCCGGTGAACGGGTCGGCGTGGTGGCCCTCGAAGCCGTTGACGTCGTCGCCCGTCGGCAGCGGCGGCGCCTCCGTGCGGATCTCGATGCGCATTAGCTGCGCCGTCACGGCCGAACGGAGCTCGGTCAGCATCGCCTCGAACAGCGAGAAGGCTTCCGTCTTGTACTCGTTCAGCGGATCGCGCTGGGCGTAACCGCGGAAGCCGATGACCGAGCGAAGGTGATCGAGGGCGCCGATGTGCTCGCGCCAGAGCTGGTCGAGCGTCTGGAGAAGAACGGACTTCTCCACCTGCCGCCAGAGGTCCGAGCCGTACCTGGCGACCTTCTTCGCCGCTGCCTCGTCCGTCGCCTTCTTGAGGCGCTCGCGCATCTCCTCGTCGGCGATGCCTTCCTCGGCGGCCCAGTCCTTCACCGGCAGGTCGAGCGCGAAGATCCGCTGCACCTCGTCGTGCAGGCCCTGCGTGTCCCACTGCTCGGGGTAGGCCTTCTCCGGGATGTGCTTCGCCACGATCGCGTCGATCACGTCGTGGCGCATCTCGTTGATCGTCTCGCGGACGTTCTCGTCCTGCATCAGCTCACGGCGCTGCTCGAAGACAACCTTGCGCTGGTCGTTCATCACGTCGTCGTACTTCAGGACGTTCTTGCGCTGGTCGAAATTGCGCGCCTCGACCTTCTGCTGCGCCTTCTCCAGCGCGCGGTTGATCCAGGGGTGGACGATCGCCTCGCCCTCCTTGAGGCCGAGCCGCTGGAGCATGCCGTCCATCCGCTCGGATCCAAAGATGCGCATGAGGTCGTCCTGCAGCGACAGGAAGAAGCGCGAGCGGCCGGGGTCGCCCTGACGGCCCGAGCGGCCGCGGAGCTGGTTGTCGATCCGCCGTGACTCGTGCCGCTCCGTCGCGAGCACGAAGAGGCCGCCCGCCTCCAGCGCCTTCTTCTTCATCTCCGCCACGCGGGCCCGGATCGCCTCTTCCTTGCGTGTCCGATCGGCGAGCGCCGCCTCGTCCGCCTCGGCCGGCTTCGGGCCGAGCTCCTCGGCGATCAGCATGTCCGCGTTGCCGCCGAGCTGGATGTCCGTGCCGCGGCCGGCCATGTTTGTGGCGATGGTGATCGCCCCCGGCACGCCGGCCTGGGAGATGATCTTCGCCTCCTCGGCGTGGAAGCGGGCGTTCAGCACCTGGAAGGCCGGCTTGCCGCCCTTCTGCGTCTCGCCGATCTTCGCCGCTGCGTGCGGATCAGTCACGTCGCGCTGGCGGAAGCCTTCCTTCTTGAGGCGCTCGGCGAGCTGCTCGGACTTCTCGATCGAGGTGGTGCCGACGAGAATCGGCTGGCCCTTCTCGTGGGCCTCCTTGATGACCTCGATGATCGCCTTGTGCTTCTCTTCCTGCGTCCGGTAGACCTCGTCGTCCTGGTCGATACGCTTCACCGGGACATTGGTCGGGATCGAGACGACCTCGAGCCCGTAGATGTCCATGAACTCCGCCGCTTCCGTCTGCGCCGTGCCCGTCATGCCGGCGAGCTTGTCGTACATGCGGAAATAGTTCTGGAACGTGATGGAGGCGACCGTCTGGTTCTCCGGCTGGATCGGCTGGCGCTCCTTGGCCTCCAGCGCCTGGTGCAGCCCCTCCGAGTAGCGCCGGCCGGGCATCATGCGGCCGGTGAACTCGTCGATGATGATGACCTCGCCCGACTTCACGATGTAGTCGCGGTCGCGCTGGAACAGCCGGTGCGCGCGGAGCGCCTGCTGGAGGTGGTGGACGACCGAGACGTTCTCGATGTCGTAGAGCGACTCGCCCTTCATGAGGCCGGCGGCGGTGAGGAGCTCTTCCAGCTTCTCGTTGCCCGCCTCGGTGAAGGTCGCCGTCCGCATTTTCTCGTCCACCTCGTAGTGCTCGGGCGCGAGCTTCGGGATGAACGTGTCGATCTGGTTGTAGAACTCGGAGCGGTCCTCCAGCGGGCCGGAGATGATGAGCGGCGTGCGCGCCTCGTCGATCAGGATCGAGTCCACCTCGTCGACGATCGCGAACGAGTGCCCCCGCTGGACCATCGTGCGGATGTCGTACTTCAGGTTGTCGCGCAGGTAGTCGAAGCCGTACTCGTTGTTGGTGCCGTACGTGATGTCGGCCTCGTAGGCCTTCTTGCGCTCGACGTCCGTCCGCCCGTGGACGATGGTGCCGACGTTCATGCCGAGGAAGCGGTAGATGTTGCCCATCCACTCGGCGTCGCGGGTCGCGAGATAGTCGTTCACGGTGACGACGTGGACGCCCTTGCCCGCCAGCGCGTTGAGGTAGACGGGAAGCGTTGCGACCAGGGTCTTGCCCTCGCCGGTCTTCATTTCCGAGATGCCGCCCTCGTGCAGCACCATGCCGCCGATCAGCTGCACGTCGAAGTGGCGCTGGCCGAGGGTGCGCTTCGCCGCCTCGCGGACCGTGGCGAAGGCCGGCACGAGGAGGTCGTCGAGCTTGGCGCCGCTCGCGAGCTTGGCGCGAAACTCCTGCGTCTTCGCTCGAAGCTCGGCGTCGGACAGGCGCTGAAACTCCGGCTCGGCGGCGTTGATCGCGTCGACGCGGCCGCGGTAGCCCTTCACGCGGCGATCATTCGCCGTGCCGAAGAGGCGCTTGGTGAGTGTGCCGAGCATCCAAAATCCTTGGCTTCGAGGCGGCGCGCGGCATGAAATCGAGCGCAGGGGCAGGCAGCTGCCGGGCGCGCGCCATCCGACATAAGTTTGGGCTCGCCCCCTGTCAAACAAGCGCCGCCGCCGAAGACGGCGCGACCTTGCCGAACCTTAAGGCATGCGGCGACGGCGTGCCCTTGCCGTTGAGCCCGGAGCGCGGCAGTGAGGCGTCGAGCAACAGGAACAACACCATGGCCATGCGCTTCATCACGGCTGCCTCGCTGGCGGCCCTTCTGGTCGCCGCCCCCGCCTTCGCGCAGGACGCCGCACCTGCCGAGGACCGGGTCCTCGCGACGGTGAACGGCAGCGACATCACCACCTCGGACGTCGCCTATGCCAAGGAAGGCATCGCCGACACCCTCGCCCGCGTGCCCGCCGAGCAGCACGACGAGATGGTGCTCTCGATGCTGATCGACCTTGAGGTGCTCGCGACGGCCGGAGAGGAAGCGGGCATCGCCGACACGCCGGAGTTCGAGCAGCGGATGGATGCGCTCCGTCGCCAGGTTATCCAGAACCTCTACATGGAGCGGATTGCTGCCGAGCAGCTGACGGACGAGGCGGTCCGCGCCCGCTATGACGAGGAGGTGGCGAAGGCCGGCCCGCGCGAGCAGGTGAGCGCCAGCCACATCCTGGTCGAGACCGAGGACGAGGCGCGGGAGATCATCGCGGCGCTGAACGGGGGCGGCGACTTCGCGGCGCTCGCGGCCGAGCGGTCGATGGACCCCGGTTCCAAGACCCGCGGTGGCGCGCTCGGCTTCTTCGGTCGCGGCCAGATGGTGCCCGAGTTCGAGGCGGCCGCCTTCGCGCTGGAGGCCGGCGCGATCACGCCGGAGCCGGTGCAGTCGCAGTTCGGCTTCCACGTGATCCGCGTCGACGACAAGCGGGCCGAGCCGCTGCCGCCGTTTGAGGACGTTGCGGACCAGATCCGCGAAGTGATGGCGCGCGACATCTTTGTGGCGGAGCTGAACCGCCTTAAGGAAGCGGCCGAGATCAGCCGCGCCGACCAGCCGGCCCAACCCGCCGCCCAGTAAGGCTCCGATGACGCCCTCCCCGTTTGCCCCCGCCACACCGCTCGAACCACCCGCCATCGCCGGCGTCCGTATCGCGACCGCCATGGCCGGCATCAAGAAGGCGGGACGGCGGGACGTCATGCTGATGGCGTTCGACACGGGGACGGCTGTCGCCGGTGTCCTCACCCGTACGCGGTGCCCTTCGGCGGCGGTGGACTGGTGCCGCGCCAACCTCCCCGCCGGCCGGGCGCGGGCGCTCCTCGTCAACTCGGGGAACGCCAACGCCTTCACGGGGCAGAAGGGCCGCGCGGCGGTGGAGCGCTCGGCCGAGCTCGCCGCTGCCGCACTCGGCATTTCCCCGGCGGAGGTGATGCTCGCCTCGACCGGGGTCATCGGCGAGCCGCTGTCGGCCGACAAGTTCGCCGGCGTGATGGACGGCATGGTCGCCGACCTTCAGCCCGACCGCTGGGCAGACGCCGCGCGCGCGATCATGACCACGGACACCTTCCCGAAGGCCGCCACCCGCGAGGTGACCGTCGCCGGCCAGACGGTTCGGATCAACGGCATCGCCAAGGGCGCCGGCATGATTGCGCCCGACATGGCGACGATGCTCTCTTTCATAGCGACGGACGCCGCCGTGGAGCCCGCTCTCCTCCAGCGCTGGCTGGCCGAGGGCGCCGAGCGGTCGTTCAACAAGATCACCGTGGATTCCGACACCTCCACGTCCGACACGCTCCTCGCCTTCGCGACAGGGGCGGCGGGCGTCACCGTCACGGAAGCGGAGACAGCGTTCCGCGACGCGCTCCACGACCTCCTCCGCGAACTCGCCCACCTCGTCGTGAAGGACGGCGAGGGCTGCACCAAGTTCGTCGCCGTAACCGTGACCGGCGCGGAGAGCGACCGGTCCGCCGAGCGGATCGCCCGGTCGATCGCCGATTCGCCGCTGGTGAAGACCGCCATTGCGGGCGAGGACGCTAACTGGGGGCGGATCGTCATGGCGGTCGGCAAGGCGGGGGAGCCGGCCGACCGCGACCGCCTCGCCATCTTCTTCGGCGACGTCCGCGTCGCGGTCGACGGTGAGCGCGACCCCCACTATTCGGAGGCGGCCGCGTCCGCCGTCATGAAGGCGCCGGAGATCGCGATCCGCGTCGACATCGGCCTCGGCCATGGCGAGTGCACCGTGTGGACGTGCGACCTCACCAAGGAATACGTCGCCATCAATGGCGACTACCGCAGCTGATGCGCCTCCTCGTCGTCGCCGCGGCGGCCATGGTGCGCGACGGGCGCGTCCTCGTGTCCCAGCGCTCGCCGGGACGATCGATGGCAGGGCTGTGGGAGTTCCCGGGCGGCAAGTTGGAGGCGGGCGAGACCCCTGAAGCGGCGCTCTCCCGCGAGCTGGCGGAAGAGATCGGTGTCCTTGCCCATCCCTCGGCGTTCGTCCCGCTCACCTTCGCGAGCCATGGGTACGAGGAATTTCATCTCCTCATGCCGCTTTTTGTCCTGAGGGAGTGGACGGGAGAGCCGGAGGCGCGGGAGGTCTCGGCCATCCGCTTCGTCACCGCTGACGATCTTGCCGGACTTCCGATGCCCGCCGCCGACGCGCCTCTCATCGGTCACATTGCCACCCTTCTGCGGCGCTAGCGCAGGGTCGGCTACGGCACGCTTCTTGCTGCACAAAAGGAGCGCGCCCGGTAAATTGACGTCACACAGGCCAACAAGTTCTCGTGTAAATCGTGTGATGAACATCGCGCGCAGGGTGGGGCTCAAGGGATGACGGTCGCCAGACGTGAGCTTCTGGCCGGCGCTGCGGCAGCGGCTGCAGCATCGGTGGTGGGCCTGCCGGAGGCTCTCCTGCGGGGGGGCAGCGCGGCGGCCCAGACGCTCGGCGAGCAGATTCCATTCTCACGCGGCCGCCTCCTCAACATCGCCCAGGCGCTCGCGGCCGAACCCTACGTCGACCATCGCGACGAGGTCCCAGAAGCGCTGCGCAACATGTCGTACGACGACTACCGGTCGATGCGGCCCGGCGAGGGATCGCCGCATCCCCTCTCGGACGGCGGCCGCTTCTACTACGACGCCTTGCTCGCCGGCTTCATTTTCAATCAGCCGGTCGACCTCTGGTTCGTCCGCGGCGAGACGGCTTACCGGATTACATTTGATCGGAACGCCTATCGGTTCGACCCGCCGTCGGACACGCTCGTGCCGCCGGAAGGGCCGATCCCCTTCTCCGGCTTCCGCCTTCGCGCGCCGTACAACCGCCCCGATGCGATCGACGAGTTCGCCGCGTTCCAGGGCGCAAGCTATTTCCGCGCAGTCGGCAGCGGGGAAACCTACGGCCTCTCCGCCCGCGGTCTCGCCATCAACACCGGCGCGCCGGAGGGCGAAGAGTTTCCGGTGTTCCGCGCCTTCTACATCGAAGAACCAAGTCCGGACGCCAATGCGGTTGTCGTCCACGCCCTTCTCGATTCGCCGTCCACCACCGGCGCCTACCGATTCACGATCCGGCCCGGCGACGTGACGCTGACGGACGTCGAGCTGACACTGTTCCCGCGGACTGACATCAACATCATCGGGTTTGCGCCGTTCTCGTCGATGTTCCTGTTCGACTCCATCAACCGCGCGGACTTCAACGATTACCGGGAGGCGGTGCACGACACGGACGGCCTCTCCATCCACACCGGCGCGGGAGATTGGCTGTGGCGGCCGATCGACAACCCGTCGGAGCTGCAGATCTCGGCCTTCGTCGATACGACGCCGCGCGGCTTCGGGCTGGTTCAGCGCAAGCGCGCCTTCGAGGACTACGAGGACGCCGAGGCCCGCTACGAGACCCGCCCCACCGCATGGGTCGAGCCGATCGGTGACTGGGGCACGGGCGCGGTCGTCCTGTTCGAGATTCCCACGGATCGTGAGACCAACGACAATATCGTGGCGTACTGGAAACCGGACCAGCCCGTCCGTGCCGGCGAGCCGTTCTCTCTGACGTACCGGATCCACTGGGACAGCGTGGCCGCCGATACACACGAAGGGCCGATCGTTGCTGCCTCGCGAAGAGGTCGGAACTTTTTCGACAGTCGCGACCTTCTCGTGGTCGACTTCCTCATGCGTGACGACAACCTCGACGACGTGTCCGTGAGTGTCGAGGCCTCCGGCGGCAAGGTTCTCAACTTGACCCACTACCGCATCCCGAAGGCACGGACGATCCGGGCGAGCTTCGAGCTCGATGACGACGGCCAGTCCGTCATCGAGCTTCGGATGCAGCTCATGACCCCGCACGGCCCGCCGTCCGAGCGCTGGCTGTTCCGATGGACTCCGTGACGCGGCCGCCCGAACAGCTGACCTACACCCCGGCGCCGGCCCCGCTGGCGATGCCGGAGCAGTCGCTCGACTGGATCCCGAGGAAGCGGCCGCGGCCGCAGGGACCGGCCTGGCCGCGCATCAAGGTAATGGCGGCGCGCACGACGCTTGCCCTCGTCACGATCGCCGCGACCGTGTTCGGCGTGTACGAGATGCACGCCGTCGCGGTGATCGGTGGGACGACCGTCCTCGAGTGGATGCTCGTCGTCATCTTCGCCGTCGCGTTCGGCTGGATCGCCTTCTCGGCGGGGAATGCCGTGGTCGGCCTTCTGTTCCCATTCCGGGCCCGAGTCGGCCCGCCGGTGGAGGACGGTCTCACCGTCCTCGTCATGCCCGTCTACAACGAGGACCCGCGGGACACCTTCGCCGCCCTTGCGGCCATGATCGCCGACCTGCCCGACGCGGAGCGCGACAACTTCGAGGTCTTCATCCTCTCCGACACGACGAACCCGGAAACGTGGATCGCCGAGGAGCGCGCCGTCGCAACCCTCCGTCAGATGGCGGGAACCACGAAGGTCTGGTATCGGCGCCGCCGCAAGAACGTGCACCGCAAGGCCGGCAACGTCGCCGACTTCGTCCGCCGCTGGGGCGCCCGCTATGCCCACATGGTGGTGCTGGACGCGGACAGCCTGATGGAGGGTGACGTCCTCGTCGCGCTCCGCAACGCCATGCGGGCCGAACCGAAGTCCGGCATCATCCAGACGACGCCGGTCCTCATCGGCGCCACGACACCGTTCGCCCGCGCGCAGCAGTTCGCGAACACCGTCACCGGCCCGGTCGTCGCCGAGGGCGTCGCCGCATGGCAGGGCGAGGACGGCAACTACTGGGGCCACAACGCGATCATCCGCATGGCCGCCTTTGCTGGCGCCGCGGGTCTTCCGCAGCTGCCCGGCAAGCCCCCCTTCGGGGGAACGGTGATGAGCCACGACTTCGTGGAGGCAGCGCTCATTCGGCGGGCCGGCTGGACGGTGACCATGCGGCCCGACCTCAACGGCTCCTACGAGGGCGCGCCGACGGACCTCTTCGGCCTCATCAAGCGCGACCGTCGCTGGGCACAGGGCAATCTGCAGCACGCCCGCATCATGGGCGCGGCGGGCTTCCGCTTCGCCAACCGCGTCCACTTCGCGATCGGCATCCTCGCCTACCTGATGAGCCCGATCTGGCTCCTCCTCATCCTCGTCGGCGTGGCGCTGTCGATCCAGGCGACCCTCGTCCGTCCCGAGTATTTCCCGGACGCCTTCTCGCTGTTTCCGACGTGGCCCGCGTTCGATTCGGAGCGCATGATCCGCCTGTTCCTCATCTCAATGGCGGTCCTCCTGCTCCCGAAAGCGGTCGGCTTCGTGCGCGCGCTCGTGGTCGGACCCGTCCGACGCGGCATTGGCGGCCCGCACCGCGTGGTCGAGGGCACTGTGGTGGAACTCGTCATCTCCACCCTGGTCGCGCCGATCATGATGATCGCCCAGACCGGGATCGTCCTCTCGATCCTCCTCGGCCGCGATGCCGGGTGGATGCCGCAAACGCGGCGCGGCGGGTCGATCCCGTTCCTGTCGGCGCTGCGCTTCCACGCCATGCACACACTCTTCGGCGTGGCGCTCGCGACGGTCGCCCTCCTCCACTCGCCGACGCTGGCGGCCTGGATGTCGCCGATCCTCCTCGCGCTCGTGTTCGCCGCGCCGATCTCGAAGGTCTGCGGCTCGGTCCGGCTCGGGCGGCGCCTGCGCAAGCTCTACGTCATGCTGACGCCGCAGGAGAGTACGCCGCCGGACATCCTGCGCACCGCCCGCCGCCTGTCCCACTTCTTCTCGGCGACGCTGCCGGAGGACGCCGTCATCGCTCTCGTCCGCGACCCGCAGCTCTTCGCGGCGCATCTGCGCTCGCTGGAGCCCGGCAGCGAGCGCGGCCGTGGCGCCTTCGATGCCGATACGGCGCTCGTGACCGCGAAGCTCGGCGAGGCGACCTCGCTGGAGGAGCTCGCCTCCTGGCTCGGCCCGGCGGAGCGGCTGACCCTGCTCTCCGACGGCCGCCTCCTCGACCGCGCGCTCGCTCTCCGCGATCGCGAGGACAGTACCCGCGCCGCCTGAGGGCGCCGCTGGCCGTCGCTCACAGGCCATGCCATCGTCCGGATGCGCCCACTCCGCGGCCGGACCCTCCCATGGCACTTCTCTTCCGCAACGAGCTGCACGACCAGTTCGCCTGGCCGCTCGGATATATCCCCTACGGCGGCGCCGACTTCGGCGAGGTGAAGGCGGTGGCCGACGCCGTCGGCGACGGTGACGACAGCGCGTTCCATGCCGCCTGGACCGCTGCGGGCGACCGCCTCGCCGCGGCGGCTGCCGACGCTCTCGCCCGGGGACACCGGGAGAGTGCGCGCGCCCTCTTCCTGAAGGCGAGCGCCTTCCATGGAGCGTCCTATCATCCGCTCTTCGGAACGCCTGTCGATCCCCGCCTGATCGAGAGCTATCGCCGGCAGATCGCGGCGTTCGACGCCGCGCTCGCCCTCTCCGACCCGCCGGTGGCGCCGCTTGCGATCCCCTTCGGCGACATCATTCTCCCGGCCCGCCTCATCCCCGCGTCGGGACGGGCGCGCGAGGTGCGGCCTCTCATCATCCTCACCAACGGCTACGACGGGACACTGACCGACCTCTACTTCGCCTCGGCCGTTGCCGCCTCCCGGCGCGGCTATCATGCGCTCATCTTCGACGGCCCGGGCCAGGGCGGCCTTCTCTACGATGGCGGTGTCCCGATCCGGCCGGACTGGGAGACGGTGATCGCGGCCGTCGTCGAATTTGCGGTGAGCGAGTCGATTGTCGACCCCGGCCGCATCGCGCTCAGCGGCTGGAGCCTCGGCGGCCACCTCGCCGCACGCGGAGCGTCGGGGGAGCCGCGTATCGCGGCACTCGTGGCGGACCCTGGCCTTTACAGCATCGTCAGCGGCATCGCCGCCTTCCTCCATCAGACCTTCGGCGTCGCCCTCGCTCCGGGGCAGAAGCCGAGCGAGCTCGACGACGCGACCCTCGCCGAGGTGGAGGCTGTCATCCGCCGCACGCCCGCGCTGCGATGGAGTATCGTCCAGCGCGGCTTCTGGGTGCATGGCGTCGCGACGCTGCGCGACTATCTCCGCTCCGCCGAAGCGTTCACGATGGACGGGTGGGTCGACGGGATCCGCTGCCCCACCCTGTTCACGATGGCGGAGAACGACCGCCTCTCCGCCGGCACCCCCGCTTTCTTCGATGCGCTATCCTGCCCCAAGACGCTGCTGCGCTTCACGGCGGCCGAGGGCGCGGGAGACCACTGCGAGATGAAGAACCGCTCGCTCCTCAACGGCCGCGTTTTCGACTGGCTCGACGACACGTTCGCCGCAGCGCGCTGACTTTACCGCGCCGGCGCCGTCCGCCCGCCGCCGAGCCGTGCGCCGATCGTCGCGGCCGACACCGCGATCGCGACGAGGCCGATCAGGATCGTGCACGCCGCGTTCACCTCCGGCGACACGCCGAGGCGGACGGAGGAGTAGATCCGCATCGGCAGCGTCGTGGAGCCGGGGCCGGAGGTGAAGCTCGCAAGCACGAGGTCATCGAGCGAGAGGGTGAAGGCGAGGAGCCAACCGGCGAGAACGGCCGGCATGATGGCGGGCAGTGTGACGAGCACGAACGCCTGCGCGGGCGGCGCGCCGAGGTCCTGCGCTGCCTCCTCGAGACTGCGGTCGACGGTGACGAGCCGCGACTGGACCACCACGGCCACGAAGGCCATCGCGAACGTCGTGTGGGCGATCACGATCGTCCAGTAGCCGCGCTCGAAGTCGATCGCGACGAAGAGGAGGAGGAGCGAGAGGCCCATGATGACCTCCGGCATCACGAGCGGCGCGTAGGTCATTCCCGTGAACAGCGTGCGACCGGGGAGCCTGCGTGCCCGCACGAGCGCCGTCGCGGCGAGCGTGCCGAGCACCGTCGCGAAGCAGGCCGTGACCACCGCAACCCGCAGCGAGACCCAGGCGGCATCGATGAATTGCTGGTTGTTGAGGAGCGCGACGTACCACTGGGTGGAGAAGCCCGCCCAGACCGTCACCAGCCGCGAGGCGTTGAAGGAGTAGATGATGACGAGGAGGATCGGGATGTAGAGGAACGCGAATCCGACCGTGAGCGAGACGACGCTGAACGCGGAAAGCCGCCTCATCGGGACGCCCTCTGGAACAGCGCCATCGGAACCACGAGGACGAGGACGAGGATCACGGCAACCGCGCTCGCAATGGGCCAGTCTCGGTTGGTGAAGAACTCGTTCCAGAGCGTCTGGCCGATCATCAGCGTCTCCGACCCGCCGAGGAGGCTCGGAATCACGAACTCGCCTGTTGCAGGGATGAAGACGAGGAGGCAGCCCGCGACCACGCCCGGCAGCGACAGCCTCACCGTAATCTGGAAGAAGGCGAGCCATGGCGGCGAGCCGAGGTCGGCCGCGGCCTCCAGCAGCGTCGGGTCCTGCCGCTCGATCGACGCATAGATCGGAAGGATCATGAAGGGCAGGTAGGCGTAGACGATGCCGATGAAGACGGCCGTGTTGGTGTTGATGATCGCGAGCGGCTCCGAGATGAGGCCGAGTCCCATCAGGAACTCGTTCAAGAGCCCGTCGCGCTTCAGGATGCCAATCCATGCGTAGACGCGGATCAGGAACGACGTCCAGAACGGCAGGATGACAAGGGCGAGGAGGAGTGGCCGCCAACCGCGCGGCGCCCGCGCCATGGCGTAGGCCATCGGGTAGGCGACGAGGAGCGTCAGGACCGTTGCGATCGCGGCGATCCGCAGCGAGGAGACGTAGGAGCTGAAGTAGAGCGAATCCGAAAGGAGAAAGCGATAGGCTTCGAGGTCGAAGGCGGCGAAGGCATCCAGGAGGCCCGCCCAGCCGGCCGAGAGGTCGAAGGTCGGCACGTACGGCGGCTGCGAGATCGCGACGTCCGACAGCGAGATCTTGATGACGATGAGGAACGGGACGAGGAAGAAGACGAGGAGCCAGAGATAGGGCGGCACCGCCGCCAGCGCGGCGCCGAGCTTCCGCCGCCGCTCCACCGGGCCGCGCATCAGCGCTGCAGGAACACGGCGTCCGCCGTGTCGAAGCAGAGGATGACCGCGTCGTCCCAGGTCACCGGGTCCTCCTCGACGCGGCGGCGGTTGAACCGGCTCGCCTCGACGGTGCCCGCCGCCGTCCGGACGCGATAGAGCGTGTAGTCGCCCATGTAGGCGATGTCGAAGACGGTCCCCGACAGCGTGTTCTGCCCGCCGACGCTCCCCTGCGCGGCGTGGCGCAGCGTCATCTTTTCCGGCCGCACCGCCGCCCACCCTTTGCTTCCCGCGACGGCGCGCGGGTCGCGCGGCAGCACCAGCGGCTCGGCAACGCCCGCGGCGCGCAGCACCACCGCCTCCCCGTCGGCCCGCTCGACGGTGCCTTCGAGGATGTTGATGTCGCCAATGAAGTCCGCGACGTAACGCGAGGCGGGCGACTCGTAGATCTCGCCCGGCGTCGCCACCTGCTCGATCTGGCCCTCGCGCATCACCGCGATGCGGTCGGCGAGCACCATCGCCTCCTCCTGGTCGTGGGTGACGATCAGGAAGGTGATGCCGACCTTTTCCTGAAGGTTCATGAGCTCGAACTGCGTCTCGCCGCGGAGCTTCTTGTCGAGCGCGGCGAGCGGCTCGTCGAGGAGGAGGACGGAGGGTCGCTTGGCGAGCGCTCGGGCGAGCGCGACGCGCTGCCGCTGCCCGCCGGAGAGCTGATCTGGCCGGCGCCGCGCCTGCGGGGTGAGCTGGACGAGCGCCAGCATCTCCTCGACGCGCTGGCGGACCTCGGCGCGGGCCACCCCGTCACGGCGGAGGCCGAACGCGATGTTGTCCCACACCGAGAGGTGCGGGAAGAGCGCGTACGACTGGAACATCATGTTGATCGGCCGCCGGTGGGGCGGGATGTCCACGATCGACTGCCCGTCGAGCCGAATATCCCCGCCCGACGGCGTCTCGAAGCCGGCGAGGAGGCGCATCAGCGTCGTCTTCCCGCAGCCGGACGGTCCGAGCAGCGCAAAGAATTCGCGGGGATAGATGTCGAGGGAGAGGTCGTCGACGGCGACGACCTCTCCGTAGGTCTTGCGCACCCTGTCGAACGAGATCAGGGGCTTTGCCGCCGGATCGGTCCAGGGCGCGAAGAAGCGCCGGGCGAACGGGCGCGCCGGCCCGTCCCGTGCGGCCAGCGTGTCCGTCACTGCCTTACCGGCCGGTCTTCGCGCGCGTCCACTCGCGGGTCGCGACGCGCTGCACCGCGGGGGCGAGCTCGGTCGTCGTGTAGAGTCGCTCGACCGTCTCGGGCTTCGGGTAGACACCCGGATCGTTCAGCACCGCCTCGTCCACGAAGGGCTTCGACGCCTCGTTTCCGTTCGCGTAGTTCACGTAATTGGTCGCCCGCGCGATCACCTCGGGGTCCATCATGAAGTTGATGAAGGCGTGAGCATTGTCCTTGTTCGGCGCGTCGGCGGGAATCGCCATCATGTCGAACCACATCTGCGCGCCCTCGCTTGGCACCGCGTAGCGCACGTTGACGCCGTTGCTCGCCTCATCCGCCCGGTCCCGCGCCTGGAGAATGTCACCCGAGTAGCCGACCGCGAGGCAGATGTCGCCGCCCGCCAGCGCGTTGATGTACTCCGACGAGTGGAACTTCTGCACATAGGGCTGAATGGTGGCGACGAGGTCGGCGGCGGCGCGCAGATCGTCCGGCTCTTTGGAGTCCGGGTTCTTGCCGAGGTAGTTGAGCGCCGCCGGCAGGATGTCGGTCGGCGAGTCGAGGAGCTGCACGCCGCAGTCGGCGAACTTCGAGATGACCTCGGGATCGAAGACCATCGCCCAGGAGTCGACCGGCGCGTCCGGCATCCGCTCGGTGATCATGGCCTCGTTGTAGCCGATGCCGACAGTGCCCCACATGTAGGGGATTGAGTGGTCCGAGTTCGGGTCGTAGATCGCCGTCCTCTGCAGGATCGCATCCCACAGGTTGTCCATGTTGGGGAGCTTGGAGCGGTCGAGTGGCTCGATGAGCCCCGCCTCGATCTGGCGCGACAGGAAGTAGGCGGTGGGGACGACGACGTCGTAGCCGCTCGACCCGGCAAGAAGCCGCGCCTCGAGGATCTCGTTGGAATCGAATACGTCGTAGCGGACCTCGATCCCGGTCTCGGCCGTGAACTCCTCGAGGAGGGCGGGGTCGATGTAGTCCGACCAGTTGAACACGTTGACGACGTTCTGCGCCCATGCGGGCGCGGCGGACATGAGGAGGGCCGCAAGGCCCGCCTTGAGCGTGCGTGTCATGATTGGTCTCTCCCCGAATCTGCCGAGACGGCGCTTATCCGACGCTTGCAAACAACGCGCCGGCCGGGAGCTTTCCGCATCCGGCGCCACGGATCAAGGAACGAAACCCGCCTTTTCGCGTCGCCCGCGGTGGGGACGCGACGGTCAGGCCGGTGCGCCGGCGGCGAGGCGGGCGCCATCGGCGCGAATGCGGCGAACCATCGCGTGGAGGCCGTTGGAGCGCTGCGGCGTCAGGTGCTCCTCGAGGCCGAGCGTCTTCAGGAAGGCCTCGACGTCGAGGGACGACACCTCCTCGACCGGCCTGCCCTCGTAGTAGGCGACGAGGATCGCGACGAGGCCCTTCACGATCATGGCGTCGGAATCACCGGCCACGGCGAAGCGGCCGCCTCGCTCGCCGGTCGCGAGCCACACCTGTGAGACGCAGCCCTCGACCTTTGTGGCCGGTGTCTTGAGCGCGTCGGGAAAAGCATCGAGCCCGCGACCGAGCTCGATGACGTAGCGATAGCGCTCCTCCCAATCGTCGATGAAGGCGAAGGCGTCGGCAATCTCGTCCGCAGTCGGCATGGGTCGTCCCCCTCCCCGCCAACATAAGTGCGGGAGGGGAAGAGTCACGAGCGCGGGCGATAGCCCTCGGCACCCCAGTGCACCGTCGGCGACCATTCCGGCCCGCGCGCGAGGGCGCCGATGCCGTAGTGGGCGGCCAGCCGGTCGAGGGCGAGACGCAGGACGATCTTGCCGCTGCGCGCCGGCCAGCCGTGCCGCCGCTCCACCGCTTCAAGGCCGAGTTCCTCGCAGCAGACACCGATCAGCGCTTCCGAGAGTCCCGGCCCGACGGCGGCGAGCGCGCGCTCGACGCGGCGGCGGGAGTCGAGCGCCGTCTCCGAAAGCGTGAGCCTGTCGCGGGGAGCGGCGCCGCGAACGGCCGTCGGATCCCAGGACTGCCCGACCGGGACGGGGAGGTGGCCGCGGGCGAAGTCGCCGTGAAGCCGCTCGCCGGCGGCCCGCTGCTCCGGCGAGATCAGCGGCTCTCCCGCCTTGTCGCGCCGGGTGGCGAGCCAGGCGAGCGGGCTCTCCGCAGCGTTGGCCATCACGACCGTCGCACCCTCGCCCGTCCGGACGACGCGGGCTTCGGGGACGCGGTGCTGGTCCGCAAAGGCGGACTCTCCGCCCGAGAGCGCCCGCCGCAGGTAAGCGCGGCCGGCGTCGGTCCGCCGGATTCCGTCGCGGAGACGGTCGACGAGGCCGTCGCTCACGAGGGCGCGGACGGTGGCGGCATCAACGTCCGCCGCCGCATCGCTGCCTCCTGGAGAGCGGAGCGACAGGCTGCCGTCGCGCCGCGTCGCGCGCTTCTCCTCCCCGATCAGGCGCAGGGCGCGGACGATGTCGCGCCTCATTCGGAGCACCGGACGTCGAGGACGCGGCAGGCCTCTACCGTGTTGAGCCACATCGTCAGCGCCGCCTCGACGGTCTCGACGAGCCGGTCGATCGCCGGCTCGTCGCGCCGGTCCTCGACCACGCGGCAGGCATGGGCGGCGGTGGTGCGGTCGCGATTGAAGATGGCGCCCGCCTCGGTGAGTGACCAGCCGAACGTCACGTGGGCGCAGTACATGGAGATCTGCCGTGCGAACGCGACGGGCGCGGTGCGCCGCGTCTTCGCCCCGAGTTCCTCGATCGGCAGGTTCATGGCCGCCGCGATCGTCACCTCTATCATCGTGCGAACGGTCCGCCGGTCGACCACCCGTTGGGCGTAGGTGAGCGGCCGCACTTCGATGACCCGTAGTTCTTCCGAATGCATTTTGGCCCTTCGCCATTCCCAGTGAGCGGGCAGGTCCCCCCTGCCGTCGCTTACAATCTAAAGTTGGTGGCGAAGAGCGGGGATAGCTTCAAGGAGTATGAACATTAAAGTTGACATATGTGACGCGATGGTCCGTTAAGCCGCAGCTGATAGGATGTGAAGATATCCCCGCGCTCGGCCGGCCTCTTATCCTCGCACCGCATTCCGGTGAGGGGACAAACATGCTGGGCGGGACGTATGACGAAGCAGGAACAGACACCGGCCCGCGAGGACGAATCCTCGTCTGGAGGGCCGACGATGGTGCAAGGGCCGCGGCAGCAGCGGCGGGGACTTGCAGTGGTGAGGACATTCACCGGCGGATCCGGCACCTGCGGGCCGCACTACGGCGGGAGCGGATGCGAGGCCGGGCGGGACACTGGACCTATGATCTGACGCGGCATCTGTCACTGGCCCGACAGCTGCGAACCGCGGAAGAGGCCGGCCGCCAGAATCGGGCTTGACGGGGTCGCGCATTCCCGACGCTGGGCAGCCGAGGCCCTAGGTGTCAACCGCGGCTGACACAACGCCCCAAAAACGCCTTGATCTAAATCAACTCAGGATTGTATATCGCATATCCACACCGGCTGCTCTCGCGGCGAGCGCGTGATCGGGCTCTGCTGACCAGCTCCTCATCAGCAACGAGATGCGGGATCGGCTGCCAGGGCGCTGCTCTGGCACTCACGACGTGCCGGCGGCTGTGACGGGGTGACGGGGTCATCACCGCACGCGAGACTGGCGGCAGCCGCACGCCAGCGCACGCCTCGGCTCGGGCGAGAGCCTGCGCGACGCCGAAAACAAGGTCGCCCGCGCCAGCCTCGGCCGTCAAACGGCGTGCTGCGCGGGCGAGAGAAGCGGGGCGGGCGCTGTCGCCCGCCGGCCGGATCAGGACGCGGCGGCCTTGGCGCGCGTGCGGGTCGGCTTCTTGCGCTGCTGGCCGAGGCCCATACGCTTGGCGAGCTCGGACCGCGCCGCCGCGTAGTTCGGCGCCACCATCGGATAGTCGCTCGGCAGGCCCCAGCGCTCCCGATACTCTTCCGGCGACAGGTTGTAGTGCGTGCGCAGATGACGCTTCAGTGACTTGAACTTCTTGCCGTCCTCGAGGCAGATCAGATAGTCCGGCGTGATGGACTTCTTCACCGAAACGGCCGGCTTCAGCGGCTCGGGCTCGGGCTCGGGCTCACGACCGTTGGTCTTCTGGAGGGCTGCGTACACTTCCGAGATGAGATTCGGCAGCTCCTGCGAGGCTACCGAATTGTTGCTGACGTACGCGGACACGATCTCAGCCGCCAGGTCGATGAGATTCGAGTCGTGCACGGGGTCGGACATTGTTCACTCATTCTTAATGTCGGATCAGAGCGACACTCCTCGAGTGCCACAACTCCGAATGACGCTGCGGATTGGCTGATACTTATTCCACATGAGCCAGCTTAGCAAGATCATCGAGGTGATGTTTTGCACGGTTTTCAACGCGTGGCGATATATCCGAAGGTGAAAGGCTCGTTTCGCGTGGTTGTCCAGTCGACCTGCATGTCGAACGACATCGCATGGACGGGACAAACTCGCCCGGCTGGACTCAGCTCGGCGTCGACCCGCTGTCTTGGCCGTTTGCCGCAAGGCGCTCTGCCAGAGCATCGTGCTTCGTCAAAGAACAGGGCCTGTAGCCCACGGTATACGCCGCGCGGGCCAGAAGATGCGCCGAGATCGGGGCCGTCAGCAGCAAGAAGACGAATGCCGCGAGGGCACGCAGCACCACATCCGTCTCCCGCGAGAAGATCGCGAGGGCGATGAGGAGAACGCCGGAGCCGAGCGTGCCAGCTTTGCTCGCCGCGTGCATGCGCATGTAGAGATCGTCGAGCTTCAGGACTCCGATCGCGGCGACAAGCACGAAGAACGCGCCGATGAGGCACAGCACGCCGACGCCATAGAGAACCCACTCAGGCATGCTGCGCTCCTCCCTCCCGGCTCGCCGCGCCGGCGTCAGGGCTGCCGGCCGGCTCCCCTCCTCCCGCCGTCCCCGTTACCGCCACCGTTGCCGCCCCCGACGCCGTGTCGGCCGCCTCATCGTCGTCGAGGTCGTGCCGCTGCATGACGAAGCGCGCCAGGGCGACGGTGGAGAGGAACCCGACGAGGCCGAGCGCGATCGCAATGTCCACGTAGACCGTAAAGCCGCTGCCGATCCCGTAGGCAGCGATGAAGCCGATCACCACGGCGATGAGGAGGTCGAGCGCGAGAATCCGGTCTGGCAGCGTCGGCCCGCGCACGATGCGCACGATGATAAGCCCGAACGACAGGAGGAGAATGGATACCGAGACGGTGAGCGCGACGTCGAGGAAGGTTTCACCCGTCATGCCGCTTCTCCTGCCCCGCTCATCCGGCCCGCCGGCTCGAAGAGGGCCATGATGCGCGTCTCGAAGCTGTCATGGATGCCGCTGATCATCGCGTCCACGTCGGGCGCGTCGATCGAGTGGACGAAGAGGGTCGAGCGATCATCGGAGACATCCATCGACAGCGTCCCCGGAGTAAGCGTGATGAGATTTGCGAGGAGCGTGATGGCGACATCGCTCTTCACGGTGAGCGGGTAGGCGAAGATCGCGGGCTGCAGCTTGCGGCCGGGCGTCAGCACGATGACCGCGACGTTGACGGAGGACTTTACGAGTTCCCAGAAGAACACGAGCGACAGCGTCACCGCGCCGACGAAGCGGCGGAAGTGGGTGACGGCGCCGATCTCGTCGCGGATAAGGTAGAGCGCGAACCCGCCTACTGCGAAGCCGAACAGGAGGTTGAGGAAGGTGAACGTGCCCGTCACCGCCGCCCAGGCGATGGCGAGGAAAACGTTCATGGTGATCGTGCGCATCGCCTACTCCCCGCCAAGAACGCTGCCGATGTAGCGCGCCGGGTCGAGGAGGCCCGCCGCACCGCTCTCCGCCGGCCCGATCAGCACCGCCGGGGCGACGCCGAGCGCAATCACCACCGCCGCGAAGAGAACGAGCGTCGCCGCCATGCCGGCGCGTCGCGGCCGCGGCTCGGACAGGACTGTCTCCGGCGGCGCCGGGCGCAGGTACACGAGCACCCATGCCCGGCCGACGGCGACCGTGGTGAGGAATCCCGACAGGATCACACCGACCGTCGCGGCCACCGCGAACGCCCCCTCCGTGCCGAGTGCCGCCTCGACGAGCATCAGCTTCGGCCAGAAGCCGGAGAACGGCGGCAGACCTGCCGAGGAGAGGCCGAAGATGAGGAAGGTTGCCGCCGCGAGGCCGTGCAGCGCATAGAGGTTTGCGCCCCGCTCCAGCGTCTCGCCGCCGCGCTGCTCGGCGTAGCCGATGGCGAGGAACAGTGCCGTCGTCGCGAACATCGAGTGGACGATGTAGACGATCGCGCCCGACAGCCCCTCAGCGGTGTCGAGGCCGATGCCGATCAGCATCACGCCGACGCCGGAGACGACGAGGAAGGCAGCCATGCGCCGGAGATTGGTTTCAGCGATCGCTCCCAGCGCGCCGATGATGCCGGTGAGGACGCCGAGCCAGCCGATCAGCGTCAGGAATGGCGCGCCGGTGTCGCCGAACAGCATCACGTTCACGCGCAGCAGCGAGTAGACGCCAACCTTGGTGAGGAGGCCCGCGAACAGCGCGCTCACGATCACCTTCGGCGTGTGATAGGAGGCCGGAAGCCAGAAGTGCAGCGGGAACGCTGCGGCCTTCATCGCGAAGGCCAGCGTGAAGAGCGCCGCCACCGTCGTCACCGGCCCGGCCGGGGCGTCGGCGAGAATCCGGCTGAGATCGGCCATGTTGAGCGCGCCCGTCATCCCGTAGAGCGCACCGACCGCGATCAGGAACATGGTCGTCGCGACGAGGTTGAGGATGCCATAGCGCAGGCCGCCGTCGAGCTGGATCGCCCGCCCGCCGACGACGATGAGGCCGAATGAGGAGACGAGGAACACCTCGAACCAGACGTAGAGGTTGAAGATGTCCCCGGTCGAGAAGGCGCCGACGACGCCCGCGATCATCAGGCAGTAGAACGAGAAGAAGCCATATCTGACACCCTCCTCGCCCACGTCGGACCGGGCATAAGCAAGGCAGAGGAGACCGACAAGGAGCGCCGAGACGACGAGTATCGCGCCGAGCTGGTCGATGGTGATGACGATGCCGAACGGCGGCGTCCAGTCGCCGACGGCCATGGAGAGCGGGCCCCCGGCCGCCACGACAGCGTTGAGCGCCACCGCCGCGAGGGTCGCCGCTCCCAGGCAGGCGAGTGCAATCCCGGCCTGCCAGTCACGCCGGTGGCGGACGGTGAGCGTCAGCGCCGCACCAAGGAGCGGCAGCATGATCGGCAGCACCGCGAGCCAGGCGACAAGCGGCACCTCAACCATGGCCGGCGGCAGGCCAGCTGCGGCCTCCGTCGCCTCGCCCGTCGCCGCGAGAGCAGCGCCGGGCATTAGGAGGGCGGCGATCAGCAAGGGCAAGCGACGCATCCGGGCCTCAGTAGCCGAGCGGGGGAAGCCGCGGCCGCGCGGGCTCTGCGACGTGCATCTCCTCGACATCGTCCGTCCTGAGCGTCTGGAAGGCGCGCAAGGTGAGAACAAGGAGGAAGGCGAACATGGAGAAGGAGATCACGATTGCCGTCAGGATCAGCGCCTGCGGCAGCGGGTTCGCGGCGGTCGCCGCCGTGCCCCCCTCAGAGAGGATCGGAGGGACGGCCATCGTCAGCCGGCCCGCCGTGAAGAGAAGGAGGTTCACGCCGTTCGACAGGATGGAGATGCCGAGGAGGACGCGCACCAGCCGCTTCGACAGGATGAGATAGATCGCCGCTGCGAAAAACATCCCGACGGCGAGAGCGAGAGCGGTCTCCATCAGTCGCTCTCCTCGAGGGTGAGGGCGATCGCCGTGATCGAGCCGACGACGACGAGATAGACCCCGATGTCGAACAGCGTGACGGTGGAGATCGGCAGCTTCACGCCCTGCAGCGTCGGCAGCCACCAGATGCCGGCAAGGAGCGCGCGCCCGAACGGCAGCGCCAGAAGGCCGGCAAGCGTGGAGAGGAGGAGCCCGACGCCCGCGATGGTGTTCGGATGCACCCAGAGCGCCCGCCGCACCGCATCGACGCCGTTGGCGATGCCGTAGATGGCGAGCGCCGACGCCGCGATGAGGCCGCCGATAAAGCCGCCGCCCGGCTCGTTGTGGCCGCGCAGGAGCACGAAGATCGAGAAGATCATCATGAGCGCCGTCAGTGCTGGCGCGACGGTCCTGAAGATGACGGTGCTCATGCCGGGGTCTCCGCTTCTGGCGCGCTCGGTCTCGCCCGCGCCGGCGCGTCCGCCCGCATCTTCAGGAGCACGAGGATCGCAAGGCCGGCCGCCATCACGACGGCGATCTCCCCCAGCGTGTCGAGAGCGCGGAAGTCGACGATGATGACATTCACGACGTTCTGCCCGTGGGCGACCTCATACGCGTAGGCGAGGAAGAAATCGCTGAGACGGTTGTCGAACGCGGTTCCGACGACGCCGAGGAGAAGGAGGCCGAAGCCGACACCGCAGGCAACCGCGACCGCGGCGTCGCGGAGCGCCTGGCCGGCCGGCCGGTGGTCGGTCGCCTTGAGGTCGAGCCGCGTCATCGCAAGGGCGAGGATCACGACGGAGAGCGTCTCGACCATGAACTGCGTGAAGGAGAGGTCCGGCGCGCCGTAGAGCATGAAGACGAGCGCGACCATCACGCCCTGGACGCCGAGCGACACGATGGCGACCAGGCGCGAGCGGGCGGTGACGACGACGAGGAGGCCGACCGCCGCGATCACGAGGACGGCGATGTGGAGCGGCTCGAGCGAGGGGCCGAGGAGGCGGAGGGAGGGCAGTCCGTCGGCGCCGAGCGGCAGGAGGAGCGCCGCCGCAATGGCGATGAAGGTGAGCGCCACGTAGACGCGCATCGACCCGGACTGGACGACCCGCGTCAGCCCGAACGCGCCGCGGACGACACCGCGAAGCAGTTGGTCGAATCCCTTGTCCGGCCCCCAGCCGATCGCATCGAGCGCAGCGGCGACGCCGGTCCTCAGCCGCGCGAAGACGGCGACGAGGACCGCGCCGGCGGCGACGGTGACGAGGGTCAGCACGACGGGCGGGCTCACGGTCTCCGGCAGGAGATGGATGCTCACCGAGGCGCTGTCGCCGCCGATCGCCGTGAGCATCGGGAAGACCACCGTTCGGAGCGTCTCTTCGAGGAACAGCGCCGCCACCAGCGCGAGCATGCCGAGCACGACCGGCCCGAGCCAGAGCGAGGGCGGCGCCTCGTGCGCCGACTTCGGCATCGCCTGCGGCCGGCGGAGGAACGGGAACAGCACCGCCCCGGCGAGCGCGAACATCAGCGTGTTGCCGACGAGGGCCACCGCCGTCGCGAGGGTGCCGGCATTGTAGGTGCCATAGTAGAGCACCTCCTTCGCGACGAAGCCGACGAGCGGCGGCAGCCCCGCCATCGAGAGCGCGCCGAGGACGGCTGCCACGAAGGTGATCGGCATTTTGCGCGCGAGGCCGCCGAGGATGGTGATGTCGCGCGTCCCCGCCTCATGGTCGATCGCGCCCGCCACCATGAAGAGGCCGCCTTTGAAGAGAGCGTGGGCAACGAGGTAGAGGACGGCGCCGGCGAGCGCATAATCCGAGCCGAGCCCGGTCAGCATCACGAGAAGGCCGAGCGAGGCGACCGTTGTATAGGCGAGGATCTGCTTGAGATCCGTCTGCCTGAGCCCGAGGACGGTGCCGGTGATGAGCGTCGCCCCACCGAACAGCGGCAAGACGGTGCCCCAGAGGTCGGCGTCGCCCATGACGGGCGAGAACCGCATCAGGACGAAGACGCCCGCCTTCACCATGGTCGCCGAGTGCAGGTAGGCGGAGACCGGCGTCGGCGCCTCCATGGCGTTCGGCAGCCACGAATGGAACGGCACCTGCGCCGACTTCGTGAACGCGCCGAGGCACATGAGCACGAAGATCGCGGTGTAGAGGCCGGAATCGCGCAGCGCCTCCGGCGTCGCAAAGAGGCCGGACACGCTCGTCTCGCCTGTCGCGACGCGGATCAGCACGATTGCCGCGAGGAGGCACAGGCCGCCGCCGCCGGTGACGAGGAGCGCCTGCAGCGCCGCCCTGCGCGCCGCCTCGCGCTTGTGGTCGAAGCCGATCAGCAGGAACGAGGTGATCGAGGTGAGCTCGTAGAAGACGAACAGCGAGACGAGGTCGTCCGCGACGACGAGGCCCAGCATCGACCCCATGAAGAGGAGGAGGAACGCCATGAACCGCCCCTGGTGGGCGTACCCCTTCAGGTAGCCGCCGGCGTAGACGACGATGAGGGCGCCGATGCCGGTCACGAGGAGCGCGAAGGTGAGCGACAGCCCGTCGATGCGCTGCGCGTAGCGGATCCCCCAAGTCGGCACCCAGTCCACCCCGGCCGTCAGCGCCGCGCCGTCGGCGACAGCCGGCAGGAAACCGAGGAACGCGACGAACAGTCCCGCCGGGACGACCGCGAGCAGCCACCCCGCGCCGCCGCCGATCCGCGCGACGAGCCAGGGCGCGACGAGTGCCGCGGCGAACGGCATCAGCGCCAGCCAGAGCATCCAGTCGGCAGAAATCGGCAAGGGGAGCTCCGATGATGCGAGGCAGCGACGCCGGGCGTCGGGCAGGCGCACTACATATCCGGCCTGCGCGGCGCATATGAAGGACAACAGGACAGGAGCACAAGCATGGCTGCGACAGACGCGCCTGACAAAATTCACAAATCCGACAGCGATTGGCGCGCGGAGCTCACGCCGGAACAGTACCGCGTTACACGAAAGCACGGCACGGAGCGCGCCTTTACGAGCCCGCTCAACAACGAGAAGCGCGCGGGCACCTTCAATTGCGTGTGTTGCGGGGCGCCGCTGTTCCGCTCCGAAACGAAGTTCGACTCAGGCACAGGCTGGCCGTCCTTCTTCGCCCCGATTACGGAGGACGCCATCGAGGACCACGAGGACCGCTCGTTCTTCATGCGGCGAACAGAGACGCGGTGTGCCCGCTGCGACGCTCACCTCGGCCACGTCTTTCCGGACGGGCCGCGGCCGACGGGGCTGCGCTACTGCATGAACGGCGTCGCCCTCGATTTCCAGCCGGACGAGCGGTGAGCGCGACCGCGCGGCGACCGGGCGCACCGGCGTCGCGCGGGACGGCTTCCGCTGCGGGGCGCTGCCCGCTATCGGTGTGGGCGAGGACAACAGCCCCAGAAGCCCCCACGTGAAGCTCGACCGACACGCGGCGGTGCCGCCCATCGCGGACCGCCGCCCCTCCTCCGCCGTCCATCACGGGGTCACCGTGGAGGATCCGTACGCCTGGCTGCGCGCCGACAACTGGCGCGAGGTGATGGCGGACCCGTCCGTCCTCGCGCCCGACATCCGCGCCTATCTCGACGCGGAGAACGCCTACACGGAGGCGGTGCTGGCGCCGCTGAAGGACCTGCGCGAGCACCTCGTCGCCGAGTTGCGCGGCCGCATCGCCGAGAACGACTGGTCCGTCCCCGTGCCGGACGGCCACCACGCCTACGGCGCGGCCTACGTTCCGGGCGCCGACCACCCGCTGGTGACGCGCATGCCGCGCCATGTCGGCGAGGCGGTGACGCCGGACAACCCGCCGGAGGGCGCGGAGATCCTCCTCGATTGCAACCGCGAGGCGGCGGGCGGCGGCTACTTCCGACTCGGCGGTGCGTCCCATTCGCCTGACCACCGGCGCCTCGCTTGGGCGGCCGACCGCAGCGGCGGCGAACTCTTCACCCTCATGCTGCGCGACCTCGGGACGGGCGAGGACACCGTGGTGTTCGAGCGCGTGACGCCCGACCACGCCTTCGCCGCGGACGCCGAGACGCTGTTCGCCGTCGAGATCGACGACAACCACCGGCCGGCGAAGGTGCTCGCCCGCCGCCCGGGGGAGCCGCCCCGCACCGTCTACGAGGAGCGCGATCCGGGCTTCTTCGTTGGCGTCGGCTCGACACTGTCTGGCGGATACATCGTCATCACGGTGCACGACCACACCTCGTCGGAGGCGCACCTCGTCGATGCGCGGGACCCGCACGCGATGCCGGTGCGGGTGGCCGAGCGCATCCCGGAGGAGGAATACTACCCCGTCCACCACGAGGACACGCTCTTCATCCGCACCAACCGCGATGCGCGCGACTTCAAGATCGTGCGCGCCCCGCTCGCCAACCCGGGGCGTGAGCATTGGGAGGACGTGGTGCCGCACCGGCCCGGCGTCCTCATCGTGTCCCTGATCGCATTCGCCGACTTCCTCGTCCGGCTCGAGCGCGAGAACGCCCTCCCCCGCATCGTGATCCGCCGCCTCGCCGACGGCGACGAGCACACCATCGAATTCGACGAGGAGGCGTACTCGCTCGGTATCCTGTCGGGCGAGGAGTTCCAGACGAACACGCTGCGCTTCACCTACTCGTCGATGACGCGGCCGACGGAGGTGTGGGACTATGACATGGCCACGAGGGAGCGGCGGCTGCGCAAGCGGCAGCTAATCCCCTCCGGCCACGACCCGCTCCAGTACGAGACGCGCCGGCTGATGGCCCCTGCGGCGGATGGCGCGCTCGTCCCCGTCTCGCTCCTTCGCCGGCTCGACACCCCGGTCGACGGCACCGCGCCGTGCCTCCTCTACGGCTACGGCGCCTACGGCATCTCGCACCCGGCGAGCTTCTCGGCCGACGCTCTCTCCCTCGTCGACCGCGGGTTCGTCTACGCGATCGCGCACATTCGCGGCGGCATGGACAAGGGCTTCGACTGGTACGACCAGGGCCGGCGCGAGCATAAGGAGAACACCTTCTCCGACTTCGTCGCCGCGGCCGACCACCTCATCGCCGAGGGCTACACGGCAAAGGGCAGCATCGTCGCCGAGGGCGGCTCGGCAGGCGGCATGCTGATGGGCGCCGTCGCGAACCGCGCGCCGGACCGTTTCGCCGCGATCCTCGCGCTCGTTCCGTTCGTCGACGTCCTTCAGACGATGCTCGACGATACGCTGCCCCTCACCCCTCCGGAGTGGCCGGAGTGGGGCGACCCGATCCGCGACCCCGCCGCCTTCCGCCGCATCCGCGGCTACTCGCCGGTCGACAATGTCAGCGCGAAGGCCTATCCGGCAATCCTCGCCCTCGCCGGCGTATCGGACCCGCGGGTCACGTACTGGGAGCCGGCGAAGTGGGTGGCGACGCTGCGCGAACGGGCGACCAACGACCCGCTGATCCTTCTCAGGACCAACATGGAGGCGGGCCACGGCGGCGCGTCGGGCCGCTTCAAGCGGCTCGAGGAGGTCGCACTCACCCACGCCTTCGCGCTTGCCGCGGTCGGCCGTGCGGGCCTCGATGGCGCGGACTGACGGAACGGGGGCTTGTGCCTGGACTTCCCCGAAGGGCCGACCGCGATTGCGGCGGCTACCTCTTCGCCGGATTTGAGGCTAGCCTTGCGATCATGGACAAGTTGAGAAGCGTCTGCGTCTACTGCGGCTCGGCCAACGGACACGACCCCCGCTTCGCCGTGGCGGCGGATGCGTTCGGCGTCGCCCTCGCAGAAGCGGGGCTGCGCCTCGTCTACGGCGGTGGCTCGCTCGGGCTGATGGGCCGCGTCGCCCGCGCGGCGCTGTCGGCAGGCGGCACCGTCATCGGCATCATCCCGCAATTCCTGCACGACAGGGAGGTGATGCTGCACGAGGTGACGGAGCTCATCGTCACGGAGGATATGCACGAGCGCAAGCGCCTGATGTTCGAGCGCTCGGACGCGTTCGTTGCCCTCCCGGGCGGTGTCGGGACGCTGGAGGAGGTCGTCGAGATGATGACCTGGTCGCAGCTTGGCCGGCACGAGAAGCCGATCATCCTTGCCAACGTCGGCGGCTTCTGGGATCCGCTGAACGACCTGATCCAGCACATGACGTCGGCCGGCTTCATCCGCCCGGGCTGGGAGGTGAGCTACGACGTCGTCGCCGAGGTTGACGACATCATCCCGGTGATCCGCCGCCGGGCCGAGGTGCTGGAGGCCGAGCGGACGCCCCGGGAGGCGGCGCTGCGCCGGATGTGACGCTCAGCCGGCGCTGCCCGCGACGTCGCTGACCCCGTCGGCGACGAGCGTCGCGCCGATCCCGCCGAATGCCGCAGCAAACAGCGCCTCGAAGGCGCGCCAGAAGCGGGCGTAGAGCCGGCGCGCGCGTCCGCCGGAGAAGAGCATCGCGTACATCGCATAGACGGCGAAGGCCGATAGGCTGCCGATAGGCGCGAAGCCCGCCACCTCACCGGCCGAAAGGCCGGCGCCGTACATGAAGGTCGCGATTGCGCCCCAGGCGAGCGCCGACTTCGGGTTCGTGAGGTTGACGAGGAGCCCGCACCGGAAGGCGGCGCCCGGGGAGAGCACAGCCACGGCGCCTTCGCGGAAGCGCACCTCGCCGCCGCGCCAGGCCGCCCGCGCGCCGCGGTAGGCGACAACGATGAGGTAGGCGCCGCCGACGAGCTTCAGCGCCGTCAGCGCGGCCGGCACGGTGGCCACGATGGCGGCGAGCGCGAACGCGGAGAAGAGCAGCCACACCGATGCGGTCAGCGCAATCCCGAGCGCGACGAAGAGGGCCTGCCGTCGACCGGCTCCCAGCGCGGCGGACGCGACGGCAAGAAGGTTCGGCCCCGGCGTCAGCTGCGCAAGCACGAGGCCGACCCATGTCACGAAGTAGACCCGCAGCATCGCCGTTCGCCATGTCCGACAAGGGCGCCGCTGTACCATGAGGTCGGGGTGCGCGTCACGACGCCCTTGCGGATCACAATCCTCCACGCCTTCCGATCGCCCAGCGTGTGGCCCACGCTGAAGGCAGCCGCGAACGGAGCCTCGGGCGCGGGCACAAGCGGACGTGAAGCGGCGTGACTGTGCGGCCGGGGTGGCGCCGTGCGATGACGGCGTCGCGTCCCGGCGCGGCAGTGCCGGCGCGGCCACCCGCTCGAAGGAGCCGAGATGACGTCTGCCCCCATTCTCGCCGCCCTCGCCGCAGCCCTCGCAGTCCCGGCCCTCACCGCGGCAGCCCTCCTCCTGCCGGCCGCCGCCGCGGCGCAGACGTCCGTCATCGGGAGCGCCGGGGAATGGGCGGACGGATGGGAGGTGCGGCGGACGCAGAAATCCTACGCCGACCTCCTCGCGGCCCTGAAGGCTGCTGTGCCCGCCGAGGGAATGGCCGTCGTGACCGAGGCCGGCCCGACCGAGGCCGCCGCCGCGCGCGGCGAGACGATCCCCGGCAATCGTGTGATCGGCATCTTCCGCAACGATTTCGCCGTCAGCCTGATCCGCGCCGCGCCGGCCGCGATGATCGAGGCGCCGATCCGCATCATGGTGATGGAGGAGCCCGACGGAACGGCGACACTCGCCTGGAAGCGCCCGTCCGCCGTGCTCGCGCTCTATGGCAGCGACAGCGCGGCGCAGATCGGCAGCGAGCTCGATGCCATCTTCGGGCGGATCGCGACCCGCGCGGCCGAGTAGCTCCGCCTCGCCAAGCGTCAGCCGGCGTGCGAGAACGCGCCATGGCCGACCTCTCCACCCCGCCGCCCCAACCGGATCAGCCCCGCCCCGACGAGCCAGCGGGCCGCATCGCCGAGAACATCGCGATGTTCGCCCGCGTCCTGCGTGACTCCGGCCTGCCGGTCGGGCCCGCGCACGCTGTCGACGCGGTGCGTGCCGTGGAGGCGGCCGGGATCACCCGGCGGGACGACGTGAAGGCCGCGCTCGAGGCCGTCTTCGTCCACAAGCGCGACCAGCTGCCGGTGTTCGACGCCGCCTTCGACGCGTTTTTCCGCGGCCGCAACCTCCTCGACAAGATGATGGAGCTCCTGTCGCCCGTGGCGGACGAGCGCAAGGCGCCCGAGAAGCCGCGCGCCGCGGCCTCCCGCGTCGCCGAGGCGCTCCGGACGCCGAAGCGGGCCGACCGCGAGAAGCCGTCAGAGGTGGAGGTGGACGCCCGCCTCACCGCCTCCGACCGGGAGGTGCTGCGCTCGAAGGATTTCGCCCAGATGTCGGCCGCCGAGCTCGCCGCGGCGAAACGGGCCGTCGCCGCCCTCGCCTTCCAGGGCGACCGGACGCGGACGCGTCGGCACGTCGCGGCCCCCCGCGGCCGGTTCGACCCGCGGCGGTCGATGCGCTCGGCGATGCGAACCGGCGGCGAGCTCATTACGCCGAAGCGCACGCAGAAGGCGCTGCGTCCGCCGCCGATCGTCGCGCTTTGCGACATCTCGGGCTCGATGGCGGAGTACTCCCGCATCATGCTCCACTTCCTGCACGCGCTCGGCGAGCGGCGGCGGGTGACGACCTTCCTCTTCGGAACGCGGCTCACCAACGTCACCCGCGCGCTCACCCGGCGCGACCCGGACGAGGCGCTCGCGCTCTGCGCGGCGCAGGTGGCGGACTGGTCGGGCGGCACGCGGATCGGCGCCTCGCTCGCCGAGTTCAACCGGCTGTGGAGCCGGCGCGTCCTCGGCGGCGGGCCAATCGTCCTCCTCGTCACCGACGGTCTCGAGCGCGAGGGCGACCCCCTGACGATCGCCCACGAGGCGGACCGGCTGCACCGCTCCTGCCGGCGGCTCCTCTTCCTCAACCCGCTCCTGCGCTTCGAGGGATTCGAGGCCCGCGCCCGTGGTATCCAGGCGCTGGTGCCGCATGTCGACGCGATGCTGCCGATCCACTCGGTCGACAGCGTTGCCGCGCTCGCAGCGGCGCTCGCAGGGGATGGTCGCTGACAACTCACGAGCCTTCGGAGGCCGGGGTCAGGAGCCCTTGCGCCGCCCGTCGCGACGGCACCGCTCCGAGCAGAAACGCACCTCCTCCCACACCTTCTCCCACTTCTTGCGCCAGGTGAACGGCCGGCCACAGCTCGGGCACACCTTGGCCGGCAGATCGGCCTTTCTGACCCGCTTTCCCCTCCGCTCCATGCTTCCCCAATCCTCCGATCCATGAGAAAAGGCCCGACTTCTCTGACATGAACGAGGACCCTTATGCGGCTCCGTCTTCTCGCCCCCGCGCTCACGGTCGCCACTCTGGCAGCGCCCGCTTACGCGCAGGACGACTTCGACCCGGCGACCGCGGTGGAGGAGTTCCTCACCGATGCGGCAACCCTCGGCGCGACGGAGGCGACCGTCGGCGAGATCACCGAGGACGGCGACACCATCGTCGCCACCGACGTCTCGATGACGTGGACGATGACCCTCGCGTCCGAGGGCGAAAACGCCACGATCACCGCGACGGCCACCATTCCGACCATCGAGGTGACCGGCCTCGAGGAGACGGACGACGGCTACGCCGTCACCGAACTTGCAATCCCGACGATCGACTTCGAGATGTCCGCCGACGGCCCGCAGGAGCCGTTCAGCTTCACTGTCTCGGTGAGCGACTATGTGATCGTGAACGGCGAGTGGGAACCATTCCCGGTGATCGCCGACAACCCGGCCGCCCCGATCTCCCGCTTCGCCCCGCTCGTTCACTGGTCGATGGTGCAGTCCTACGAGGAGAACAGCGTCGAGAACGTCACCGTCACCACGGTCGATGCCGGCGAGGAGCAGACGTTCAACTATGGCCCGGTGGCCGTCGGCCCGGTGGAGAACGGCGTCCTCGCCGAGTTCACCTACCCCGAGATCACCATGGCGCAGCCGACCGAGATGCCGGACGGCAACGGCGGCACGACGACGAGCGAGGTGACGATCACCTACGGGCCGATCACCGGACGCGACATCGACCTGCGCCCCTTGTCCGCCTTCCTGACCGGCATCGACGCGGGCGCGGAATCGAACGTCGTGATGGGCGAGAGCACGGTCGAGCGCATCCTCGTCGAGGGTGACGGCTTCAACGTCTCGACCGGCAACATCGTGGTCCAGAACTTCAGCATCGACCCGACGCGCGGGCCGCTGATGGCGCAGTTCGACCAGTTCGCGATCGCGGCCGAAAACAACACCGAGCCCGACCCGGTGTCGATGATCGACATGGTCCTCGACCTCTACAACGCGTACGGCTACGACCTCTATTCGGTGCAGGACATCAACGTCACTGCGCCGGACTTCAACATGACGGTCGGCGACGTCCGGACGGAGGGCCTTTCCACCGACGGCCTCGACCGCGTCGCGGTGCTCGACGTCTCGGTCAACGGGCTCAACGGCTCCGGCGCCCTCCAGACGTTCGAGATGGGCGGCTTCGTGTGGCCCGAGCGCGAGGCGTTCATGGCGGCGATGATGCAAGGGATGGCCGGCGCGCAGCCGACGCCGGAGGCGATCCTCGCGGCGCTGCCGACGATGGGCAACATCGCCGTCCGCGGCTTCAACTTCGACGCGGCGAACGTCGGCAACGTCCAGCTCGGCAACTTCTCGCTCAACCTCGGCGGCTACATCGGGGCGATCCCGACGAGCCTTGCCATCGCGCTCGAGGGCCTCGTGATGCCGGCATCGCTGCTGCCCGATCCCGGCATGGCGATGATGGCGCAGGCGATTGGCGCCGACCCCGTCGAGGCCGATGCCGAGATCTCGCTGCGCTGGGACGAGGACACGCAGCGCTTCGAGCTCAGCAAGGATGTGACGGTCGGCAGCGTCGGCCGCCTCGAGGCGGACGCGACGCTCTCCGGCATCCCGCGGACGATCTTCGAGGATCCGACGCAGGCGCAGGCTGCCCTCGCCACCGCGGCTGTGAACGGTCTCACCGTCCGCTTCGAGGACGCCGGCCTCACCCCGTTCGTGCTCGGCATGATCGGCCAGCAGGCCGGCGTCCCGCCGGAGGAGTTCGCCGCGGGGATCGCGAGCCAGGTGGAGGCGCAGCTCGGCGCGATCACCGGCGACCCGGCTTTTGCCGGCAGCGTCGCCGAGGCGGTCCGCACCTTCCTCGCCGACCCGCAGTCGCTGACGATCACCTCGGCGCCGCAGAACCCTGTGCCGGTGGCGCAGATCATGGGTGCGGCGATGACGGCGCCGGCCGCCCTCCCCGGCATCCTCGGCTTCTCCATCGTCGCCAACGGGCAGTAAGTCGTCCGAGGCCGCGGCCGGGCCTGCCGCCTGGTCGCTGCCTCCTTCGAGCCGACGCGCTGCCGGAGAACTCCCTCCGAAGCGCCCCGCCTGCCGGGAACCATCGGCGGCTCCTCCCGTTAGCCGAGCGACCGGAGGACTCATGACCGACACGACACCGGCACCTCGTCCGCCTCTCGACGATACAGCTTCTGATGGTGCGAAGGCCGGCTCGGCGACGGCACCCGTCGGCGCGACCACCTCGTCCGGTGGCTCTGCCGCCGCCGGTTCCGCCCCTGGGGTGGCAGGTTCCGGGCTCACCGGCGATCCGGCCGGGGGCCTCGGTTACCGGGAGAGCGCACCCGCCACGGGCCAGCGGCCACCTTCGGCTCGCCCCCCCCTCAGCGCTTCGCAGCCGAGCGGCACCGGCGCCGTGCCACCCCGGCGGCCGCTGCCGAGTGCGCCCGGGCCGGCTTCCGCTGCCGCGCCCCGCTCCGGCGGTGGCGGCGCGCTGGGCTGGGTTGGTGCCGCGCTCGTCTACTCCGGTGCGGCGCTCGTTGGCGCTTCCATCTACCAAGGTCAGCGCACTCGCGCCGCAGAGGCGAACCACCCGCCGGTCGGCCGCTTCATCGAAACCGACGGCACGGTGCTCCACTACGTCGACATTGGCGAGGGGCCGCCGATCGTCCTTCTCCACGGCATCGGCTCCACGCTCGACGACTGGTTCGTCTCCGGCGTGATCGACCGCCTCCTGCCGCACCACCGCATCATCGCGATCGACCGCCCCGGCTACGGCTACTCCCGCCGGCCCGGCGGGATCCGCTGGACGCCCGAACGGCAGGCCCGCGCCATCGCGCGAATGCTGCACCGCCTCGGCGCGCACGAGGCGACCGTGGTCGCCCACTCGTTCGGCGTCCTCCCCGCGATGGCGCTCGCGATTCAGCATCCGACGTTCGCACGGAGCCTCGTCCTTATCGGCGGTGTCTACCTGCCGGGCTCGTTCCTCGGCCGGCTGTCGCGTGCTGTCCCTTCGGTGCCCCTCCTCGGCTCGCTCGCCCGCGGGGCGGTATCGCCGTCGCTTGCCCGCGCTGCACTCCCGTCCCTCGTGCGGTCGATGTTCGAGCCGCAGCCGGTGACGTCCACGTTCCGCGAGCGCTTCTCGATCGACTTCGCGACCCGGCCGGGTCAGCTGCGCGCCGCGTCGGAGGACCTCGGCGAGATCGAGCCCGCGACGCGTCGGTTCCTGCCGCACTACGGCGAGCTGACGACGCCCGTCGCGGTGGTGACCGGCTCTGGCGATGCGATCTTCGACCCCGACCTCCAGTCGCGGCCGTTCGCGGCGCGAGTGCCGGGCGCGAGCCTCGTCGTCATCCCCGCCGGCGGCCACCTCGTCCACCACACCTCACCGGACGCCGTGACCGAGGTGATCCTCGACACCGCCGCCGGTTGGCTGAGCCCGTCCGACATCGGTCCGCCTCCGGACGCCGATGCCGGCCCGCTCGACGACGCCCCGCCCGCCGCCGGAGCAGAGGGCACGCCGTCAGGCGCCGCCGACGATGCGGCGCTGCGGCTCGCCGCACTCGAGGAGCGTGAGCGGGCGGCCGCCGAGCGTGAGAAGGCTCTGGCGGAGCGCGAGCGTGCGCTGGGAGGCCGGGACGCCGCCGAGAGCGACGCCGGCAACACCCGCGCGACCCGCTCCCGCCAGTCGGCAGACGAGGCGGAGCCGGAAGTCTCCGGCGCGGCGCGGGCCGCAACGGCGGAGCACCAGTCGCGGACGTCCGGCACCGGATCTGCAGCGGCCTCGGCCGCGGACGCCGGTGAGGACGCCAGCGACGACGATGGCGATGACGCCAGCGTGCCGGGCGACAACGACGGGTCCAGCGTCGAGGCAGGCGAACATCCGGCGCCAAAGCGCCGGCGGACACGGAGCCGGCGCAAGACCGCTTGATCGCGCTCCTCCTCGGCTGGCTGCTGGCCGTCAACATCGTTGCGATCGGCGTGTTCCGGGCCGACAAGCGCGCCGCCGGTGCAGGGCGACGACGCGTGCCGGAGCGCGTCCTCCTCATCCTCGCCGCGGCAGGGGCGGCTCCGGGGCTCGTCTGGGCGACATACCGCTTCCGCCACAAGACGCGGAAGGAGCCGTTCCGCACGCTGTTGAGGTTGATCCTTGCAGCGGAACTTGCGGGGGTCGCGCTCGCCCTCGCTCTCTTCGTGTGAGCCCGTGGCGCTCATCCTGCCGGCGAGCCGGAATCGTCTTCGCCGCGCGCACCGTTCGCCACTGCCCTGTCGGGCGCGACGCGCGGCGCCCGGACGGCGACAGCGACGGCAATGCCCGAGCCCCCGCCCCTTTAGCCCTTCTTCTCCCACCGCCCGGCGCCGGTCTGCTGCCAATAGGTGCAGTCGTGCCCCGCGGCCTTCAGCGGCTTCCAGTGCGCCCGTGCGTCGGCCACGGCCGCCGGGTCGTCGGCCGAGAAGAGGAGGACGACGCGTGCGTACCCCTCGACCCCGCGCGGCGGCGCTCGGTGGGCGAGGAAGCGGACGGCGGCACCGTTCGGGTTCTCGGGGCCGGTCGTCAGGAGGATCAGCTGGCGGGCGGGGTCGCCGTCGCCAAGCCGGGCGTGCGGGAGGAAGCTGTCCTCGCGGTAGGTCCAAAGATGGCGATCAAGATCCTCGAGCCGGCGCTCGTCCGGCATCTCCACCACTGCGCGCCAGCCTCGGGCGAGCGTCTTCTCGAGGAGGGCGGGCAGCACCTCCTCCAGCGTCTGCCGCTCGAGGTGGTAGAAGAGGACCTCTGCCATGGCCGCTGCGTCAGCCTGGCTGGGTTGCCCGGAAGCTCTCCCGCCCCGCGATCGGCTCGAGCCAGGTGACGAGCCCGCCATAGCGCCGCCGCCAGGCGAAGTCGGCGAAGCGGAAATCGAGATAGCCGAGCGCGGCGGCGAGCGCGATGTCGGCGATGGTGAGGCGGCCGCGGGCGGGCGGGTCGCGGTCGAAGCGGGCGAGCGTCGCCTCGATGCGGCCCATCTGGTCGTCGACGAGCGCACCCCAGCGGGCGCCCTCCGGCCGCACCGTTGTCTCGTAGCGGACGACGAGCGCCGCATCGGCGATGCCGCGGGCCAGCGAATAGTCTGTCAGCACGGCGATGTGGTCCGGCGCGCCGCGCGCGAAAAGCCGCCCGTCGCCCACGCGGGCGCACAGGTACTCCGCGATGACGGCCGAATCGACGACGAGCTCGCCCGATTCCGTCACCAACGCCGGGATCTTGCGCAGCGGGTTCAACGCCTGGAAAGGCTTCTCGTCCCGCCCGGGCGCGACGGTGGTCGGGACGATGTCGAGATCCTCGTGCAGGCCCAGCTCGTGGGCCACGATCTCGACGGTGCGGCCGTACGGGCTCGCCTTCGCGGTGTAGAGCTTCATCGCCTCTCCATGCGCCGCGCCGGCGTGGCGCGTCGGTTCGCGGCCGACGCCGTGGCGTCAGTCGCGCGGCACGCGGGGGATCGCGTCCGCGCCCTCTTCATAGAAGTCGGCGACGAAACGGTCGAGGAGGCGGACGCCGAAGCCCGAGCCGAAGGTCCGCGAGATCTCGTTGGACGGCGAGCCCATCGCGGTGCCGGCGATGTCGAGGTGCACCCAAAGGGAGTCGCCCGCGAAGCGCTTCAGGAACTGCGCGGCGGTGATCGACCCGCCGTAGCGTCCGCCGGTGTTCTTCATGTCGGCGACCTTGGAATCGATCATCTGGTCGTAGTCCTTGCCGAGCGGCATCCGCCAGACGAGGTCCCCTGTCGCGTTGCCTGCATCGGCGAGTTGCGCCGCCAACGTGTCATCGTCGGTGTAGAGCCCGGCGTGGTGGTGGCCGAGCGCGACGATGATCGCCCCTGTCAGCGTCGCGAGGTCGATCACGACGCGCGGACTCCAGCGCTCGACGGTGTAGGTGAGGAGGTCGGCGAGAACCAGCCGGCCTTCGGCGTCCGTGTTGATGATCTCGATCGTCTGCCCGGACTTCGACTTCACGATGTCGCCGGGCCGCTGCGCGTTGCCGTCCGGCATGTTCTCGACGAGGCCGATGATGCCGACCGCGTTCACCTTCGCCTTGCGGGCGGCGAGCGCATGCATGGTGCCGACGACGGCCGCGGCACCGCCCATGTCGCCCTTCATGTCCTCCATGCCGGCGGCGGGCTTGATCGAGATGCCGCCGGTGTCGAACACGACGCCCTTGCCGACGAGAGCGACGGGTTTCAGATCGCCGCCGGCCTTCCACTCCATGATGGCGACGCGGGCCGGCCGCACGGAACCCTGCGCGACGCCGAGGAGGGCCCGCATCTCGAGCCGAGCCAGCTCTTCCGGCTCGAGGATGGTGACGGTGACGCCGAGGGCCTCCAGCGCCTTCGTCCGCTCGGCGAACTCCACCGGGCCGAGGACGTTGGCGGGCTCGTTGACGAGGTCACGGGCGAGGATCACGCCGTCGGCGACGGCCGACATCGCGGCCCAGCGTGCCTCGGCGGACGCCGGGTCACCGAGCGCCATCGTCACCGCGCGGGCCGGCGTGTCGGCGTCCGAGTCGCCCTTCTTCGTCTTGTAGACGTCGAAGGTGTAGCTCCTCAGCGTCAGCCCGAGCGCGACATCGGCGGCCTGCTCGGCCGTGAGGGGGCCGGACGGGGTCTCGGCGAAGACGGTGACCTCGGTCGCAGGGCCGGACGGGAGCGCGCCGGCGACGACGCCGCCAACCTTGCCCCAGTCGGCCTCCGTCATCTTGGTGAGGTCGCCGAGGCCGACCACGACGAGCGCCGCGACGTCGAGCCCGTGCGGCAGAGGGATGGACAACGTCGCGAAGCGCTTGCCCTTGAAGCCCTGTGCCTCGGCGGCGCGGGTGACGATGTTCCCCGACGCCGCCTCGACCCTTCGGGCCGCCTCGCCGAGCGCCATCCCCTCCCCGGCGAACACGACCAGCGTGCCGCTCTTCGGCATCTCAACGGGACGGAACGCAATCGTCGGGCGCTTGAACATGGGGCGGGCCTCGTCGGACATGGGACGCCCGCACGTAGACGCTTTCGTGGGGAGGCACAACGTCCGCCCGTGCCGCGCGAGCGGCCCAGCGCGGGCGTCCTCCCGGGCCGGCGGTGCGGCGGAGGGTGGAGTGCGACGCCGAAGCCACGCTCGCCCGTTTTATGCCCGGCCGGCGGATCCCCGACCTATGACGGCCCGCGGGCGTCGTGTACGGACACACTGGGCCGCCTCTGGTTCGTCGGTCCCACGAGTGATTCGCAAGGGGACGATGCCGCTCATCAACCGGTACATGTGTCGGCGGATCCTCACGATCTTCCCGGCCGGCCTCTTGATCCTGACGGCGATCATCTGGTCGACGCAGGCGCTCCAGAGGCTCGACCTGGTGACGGCGAAGGGGCAGACGTTTGCCGTCTTCTTCGAGCTCACTTTCCTCGCCGTCCCGTTCCTCGCGACCCTGATCGCGCCGATCGCCTTCGTGATCGCGATGGTGGCGGTCTACGATTCGATGAACCGTGACTCAGAGCTCGTGGTGATTGGCTCGGCCGGCGCGGGGCGCTGGCGGCTTCTCGCACCGGCACTCGCGGCGGCAGCCGTATGCGCGGCGCTCGTCGCGTTCGGCACCGCGTGGGCGGGCCCGGCGGGGCTCGCCAAGGCGCGCGTCCTCCTCACCAACGTGCGCGCCGACGTCGTCGCCTCGATCGTCCAGCCCGGCCGCTTCATCGAGATCGAGCCCGGCCTCACCGTTCACATCCGCGACCGGCGGGCGGACGGCTCCCTCGATGGCCTCCTCCTCGACGACCGGCGCGACCCCCGGTTCGTGATGACCTACCTCGCGCAGACTGGAAACGTCGTCGAGGCGAGCGACAATACCCTCCTCGTGATGTCGAACGGCAGCGCCGAGCGGCTCGAGACGCAGACGGGCGAGCTTTCCGTCGTGGCGTTCGACGCCTACGCCTTCGACCTGACCGAGCTCACCGGCGGTGGCGGCGAGCCCACCTTCCGCCCGTCCGAGCGTACGCTCGCCGAACTCCTCACGCCGGACCCCGAGGACACCTATCGGCTGGAGCGGGAGGCGCAGTTCCGCCTCGAGATCTTCGACCGCCTGTCGCAGCCGCTGGCGCCGTTCGTCTACGCTCTTATCGTGTTCCTGTTCGTCGGCGATCCACGCATGCACCGGCAGAGCCGGTTCGCCGGGATCCTCGCGGCCGGCGTCGCCGTGGCGCTCGTCCGCGCGTCCACCTACGGCGTCCTCCTCGCGGCGGAGAACCAGCCGGAGCTGGCGCCCGGCGTGTTCGTCGTCCTTGCCGCGGCCGGCGGCGGCGCCCTCTTCCTCATCGCGACCGATCGCACCGTCACGGTGCACGACCGGGCCGCGGCCGGGCTTGCCGCACTCGCGGCGCGGCTCTTCAGGCCGCGCGCCGGAGCCGTGACGTGACCGGCCTCGGCCCGGGCGGCACCCTCGGCGTCTATCTTGCACGCACCTTCGTGCGCTGGATCGGCGGGTTCTTTATCCTCGGCACCGCGATCATCTTCCTCGCCGATGCGGTGGAGCTCATCCGCCGCTCGGTCGACCGGCCGACCTTCGACGCCACCGACGCGGTCCTTGCGTCCTTCTACAAGACGCCCTCGCTGACCGAGGAATTCCTCCCGTTCGCCGTGCTGTTCGGCTCCATTGCCGCCTTCCTCGCGCTCAACCGCAGGCTCGAGCTCGCAGTGATGCGGGCGTCCGGCATCTCCGCGTGGCAGTTCATCGTGCCGGCGGCGCTGGTGGCCGCACTCCTCGGCACGGCGGCGACGACGCTCTACAACCCGCTCTCCGCCGCCGCGCGCGAGCGGTCGGACGCGATCTCCGCCGAACTTCTCGGCCGCGAGGCGCGGATGCTGACCGGCGGCTCCCGCTCCGTCTGGTTCCGCCAGGAGGGCGACGGCGGGAACTCCATCATGCACGCCGGCGCGGCGAGCTCGGACGGCCTCACCCTCACCCGCGTCGAGGCGTTCCTGCTCGACGAGGAGGACCGCTTCGCCGGCCGGCTGGAGGCGGCGTCTGCGACGCTCGTCCCCGGCGCGTGGCGGCTCACCGGCGTGACGTCCTATGCCGCGAACGGCGACCGGACGACGCTCGCCACCGCCTCGGTGCCGACCGCGCTCACCCCCGCCGAGGTGCGCGAGGCAGTGGCCCGGCCGGACGCGATCTCGTTCTGGCGCCTTCCCGCGGCCGTCGACCTCGCCGAGCGCGCCGGGCTTCCGACCCATCGCTTCGAGCTGCAGCACCAGGTGCTCGTCGCCCGTCCGCTCCTCCTCGTCGCGATGGTGCTGATCGCGGCTTCGGTGTCGCTCCGCCTCGTGCGGCTCGGTGGCGTGGCGCGGGCCGTCACCGGCGGCGTTGTCGCCGGCTTCACGCTCTACCTCGCGTCCGCCGTCGCGGGCGACCTCGGCGAGGCCGGTGCCGTGCCGCCGGTGCTCGCCGCCTGGCTGCCGGCGCTCGCCGCCTCGCTGGTCGGCGTCTCCTCGCTCCTCTACAGCGAGGACGGCTAGATGCGCAGCCCCGCCGCCCTCGCCGCTCTCCTCGCCTGCCTCCTCGCCGGCGCCCTCGTCACTGGCGCCGCCCTGCCGGCGGCCGCGCAGCTTCTGAACGCGCCGCTCGAGGGCGACCCTGACGCCAAGATGCTGCTCGAGTCGGATGAGCTCCTCTACAACGTCGAGACCGGACGGGTGACGGCGGTCGGCAACGTCTACATCGAGTACCGCGGCTACCAGGTCTTCGCCCGGCAGGTGAGCTACGACGAGGCGTCGAACCGGCTCACCGCGAGCGGCGGCGTCCGGCTCGAGGATCCGGAGGGCAACACCGTCATCGCCGAGGACCTCGACCTCGCCGACGACCTCGCGACCGGCTTCCTGACCGGGCTGCGCGCCGACACGATCTACCGCACCCGCCTCGCCGCGAACCGGGCCGAGCGCATCGGCGGCAACGTCACCGTGTTCGAGGATGCCGGATACACCGCCTGCTGGAGCTGCCGCCGCCGTCCCGACCGGCCGCCCACCTGGGCGATCAAGGCCCGCCGGGTGATTTACAACGAGGACGCCGACACGCTCCGCTTCGAGGAGCCGCGTTTCGACATCTTCGGCACCACGGTCGGCCCGTTCCCGTCCTTCACCATCCCGGACCCCACCGTGCGGCGGAAGTCGGGCCTCCTCATCCCGACCGGCATCTACTCGAACCTCCTCGGCTTCGGCGTTCGCGTCCCCTACTTCCAGACGATCGGCCCCTACCGCGACGTCACGGTCGCGGTGACTCCGCTCACCCGCCAGGGCGTCTTCGGCGACATCGAGTACCGCGAGCGGACGCCGACGGGCGACTGGATGCTGCGCGGCGCCGGCATCTGGCAGCTCGACCCCGGCGCCTTCGAGTCCACCTCGGCCGACCGGCGCTTTCGCGGCGCCCTCACGACGCGCGGCAGCTTCCTGATCAACCCCGAATGGACCTGGGGCTGGGAAGGCATCCTCACCACCGACCGCCGCTTCCTCGACGACTACAAGCAGCGCGGCGGCGATGGGCTCACCGCGCCCTCCACGCTGTTCCTCACCGGTCTCGGCGAGCGGACGTCGTTCGATGCCCGCCTGTGGGCCTTCCGGATCCTGCAGGACGACTACGACTCGAACGAGGTCCTCGACCCGCCGCCGCCGTTCAGCGATGTCGGCTCGCAGCTGCAGGGCAAACAGGCCTTCGTGCACCCGGTGATCGATTATGACGGCGTGGTCGGGCGCTCCGTCCTCGGTGGCGAGCTGTCCTGGTCGGCCAACCTGACCTCGCTCTCGCGGCAGGAGACGGACGCCTTCGGTGCCGTTGTGGACGGGACCACCATCGCCCGCTTCCGCGGCGTCGAGGGCACCTTCACCCGCGGCAGCGCCGAGATCGGCTGGCGGCGCCGCCTGTACGCCCCGCTCGGCCAGGTCATCACGCCGTTCACCGGCGCGCGGGCCGACGTGTTCGCCATCGAGAATCGCGACCCCAACGTCGACCTCGACGACGGTTTGCGGGCCCGGCTGATGCCCTATGCCGGCATCAACTACCGCTGGCCGTGGCTCATCACCGCCGACTGGGGCACGCAGGTGGTCGAGCCGATCGCCGAGATCATCGCCCGGCCGAACGAGGGGCTCATCGGCGACGTCTTCAACGAGGACGCGCAGAGCGTCGTCTTCGATGACACCAATCTCTTCGGCACCACGAAGTTCTCCGGCTACGACCGGGTCGAGGGCGGCGTCCGCGCCAACATCGGCATCCGCTACACGCTGCAGACCTACGCCGGCGGCGCGCTCTCCATCGTGGCCGGCCAGAGCTATCAGATCGCCGGCCGCAGCTCCTACGAGGATCCGGACATCCTCGACTCGTCCGGCAACTCCGGCCTCACGACCTCCAGCTCGGACTACGTGGCCGGCCTCTCGCTCGACACCAACCGCGGCTTGACGGTGACGGCGAAGGGCCGGTTCAACGAGAACACCTTCGACGTCGAGCGGGCCGAACTCGCCGCCGCCGCGCTCGCCGGCCCGCTCGCGACCCGCGTCGTCTACGCCTATCTCGCCGAGCAGCCCGATATCGGCATCATCGACGACCGCGAGGAGGTTCAGGGCTCGGCCTCGCTCCGCGTCACCGACCGGGTCCGCGTGTTCGGTCTCATGCGCTACGACATCGTGGACGAGGAGATCATCCGCGAGGGCGTCGGCATCGCCTACGACGACGACGCGCTATCCGCCTCCATCGCCTACTCCCACGAGCGGGCCGACGAGGTGGACGACCCGGATGACCAGACCGTCTTCTTCCGCATCGGCCTGAGGACGATCGGCGACGTCGATGCTTCGGCGGGGCTTGATAACTGAGGTCCGTCTCCGTTACCTCCTCGGCGTGTAAAATTGTGTCGGAGTGCCGCCCCATGCCGCGTCTCCTCTTCCGCCTTCCCTCGCGCATCCTCCTCTCGCTGGCCGCGCTCGTCGCCGTCGCGCTCGCCGCGGCGCCCGCGTCGGCGCAGACGAGCATCGTCGCGGTGGTCAACGGCGAGCCGATCACGAGCTACGACGTCGCCCAGCGCCAGCAGCTGCTGCGGCTGACGAACGCCGGCGGCAACCTCCGCGACCAGGCGCTGGAGGAGCTGATCGACGAGAAGGTGCAGCTCAAGGCGGCGACCCAGGCGCGCGTCACCGTCAGCGAAGCCGACGTCGACGAGGCGATCGCCGGGATCGCCTCCCGCGTCCGCCTGTCGCCCGCCCAGCTCGGCCAAGCCCTCGCGCAGGGCGGCGTCAACATCGCGACCCTGCGCGAGCGGATCAAGACGCAGATCGCCTTCAACCGCCTCGTCCGCCAGCAGTTCCGCGCGGGTGGCGGCGTCACCGAGCAGGATCTCGTCGCGGCCCTCCTCAAGGACAAGGAGGCGCCGCGCCAGGTCGACGCGGCCATCTACGAGCTGATGGAGGTCACGATCCCGCTGCCGCCGAAACCGACGCCGGCCGACATGTCGCGCGCCGAGTCCCGCGCGGCGGATCTGCGCGCCCGCTTCACCTCCTGCTCGGAGGGCGAGGCGATGGTGAAGAAGACGATGAACGTCGTGATCCGCCCCTATGGCAAGCGGATGGACGTGGAGCTGCCCGGCGACGCGCGCGAGGCGGTGAAGGACGTCGCCGTCGGCCGCCTGTCCGGCCCGATCCTCGGCGCGCGCGGCCTCGTGATGCTCGCCGTCTGCGACAAGACGATGGTGAAGAGCACCAACGCCGCAATGAAGGCGCTGGAGACCGACCTCGCCACCGAGAAGGCCGAGCAGTTCACCAAGCAGTACACGCGGCAGCTGCGCCGCGACGCCGTCATCGAGCGGATGTGACCGACGGCCTCTCCGCGCTGAGGCAGCGCATCGACGCGCTGCCTCCGCTCAGGGAGGTCATCGCCGCCGCCGACCTCGCGCCGAAGAAGTCGCTCGGCCAGCACTTCCTGCTCGACCTCAACCTCACCGACAAGATCGCGCGGGCGGCCCGCGTTGCCGGCACGCCGGCCGATGCTCCCCTCGCCGGCGCGGTCGTCGTGGAGGTCGGCCCCGGTCCCGGGGGGCTCACCCGCTCGCTCCTGAAAGCCGGCGCCCGCGTGGTCGCGGTGGAGAAGGACGCGCGGGCGGCCACGGCGCTCGGGCCGCTCTTGGAGGCGGCGGAAGGCCGGCTGGACGTCCGCATCGCCGATGCCCTCACCGCGGACTGGACGACGCTTGCCCCGCCGGGCGCGGTGATCTGCTCGAACCTTCCCTACAACGTCGCGACGCCGCTGATCGTCGGCTGGCTCACGGACGGCCCGTGGCCGCCCTGGTGGCACTCGGCGACGGTGATGGTACAGCGGGAGGTCGCCGACAGGATGGCCGCCGCGCCGGGGAGCGACGCCTACGGCCGGCTCGGCGTCCTCGTCGGTGTCCGCGCCTTCGCGACCGCCGCCTTCGACGTACCGCCCGCCGCCTTCGTGCCGCCGCCGAAGGTCTGGTCGACGGTGATCCGCCTCGACCCGAAGCCCGCCGACGCGCCGGTCGCGGCCCTCTCCGCCGTCACCGCCGCCGCCTTCGGCCAGCGCCGCAAGATGCTGCGCTCCTCGCTGAAGCCGCTCGGCGACGCGGAGGCGCTGCTGTCCGCCGCCGGCCTGCCGCCGACGGAGCGGGCGGAGCAGCTCACCGTCGCCGACTTCGTCCGCCTCGCCGAGGTATACGCTGCGCGATGAGCCGTCGCGCGCGGCGCCTGCGGTGTGCTACGGGGCGGGCCGACGAGACACCGGATGGACCCCCGCGCGATGGCTGAGACGATCACCCCCGAGCTCGTGAAGGCGCACGGCCTCACCGCGGAGGAGTACGAGCGCTTCGTCGCCCTCATCGGCCGGACGCCGACGCTGACCGAGCTCGGCATCGTCTCCGCCATGTGGAACGAGCACTGCTCGTACAAGTCGTCGCGGCCGCACCTGCGCACACTGCCGACCACCGGCCCGCGCGTCATCCACGGTCCGGGCGAGAACGCGGGCGTCGTCGACATCGGCGACGGGCTCGCCGTGGTCTTCAAGATGGAGAGCCACAACCACCCATCCTACATCGAGCCCTACCAGGGCGCGGGGACGGGCGTCGGCGGTATCCTGCGCGACGTCTTCACCATGGGCGCGCGGCCGGTCGCCGTCCTCAACGCGATCCGGTTTGGCGCCCCGGAGCACCCGAAGACGCGGCACCTCCTGTCAGGCGTCGTCGCCGGGATCGGCGGATACGGCAACGCCTTCGGGGTGCCGACGGTCGGCGGCGAGCTCGAGTTCGACCCGTCCTACAACGGCAACTGCCTCGTGAACGCGATGGCTGTAGGCATCGCGCGGACGGACGGAATCTTCCTCTCCAAGGCGAAGGGCGTCGGCCGGCCGGTCGTCTACCTGGGCTCCAAGACCGGCCGCGACGGCATCCACGGCGCGACGATGGCGTCGGCGGAGTTCGACACCGCCGACGAGAGCGAGCGGTCCACCGTGCAGGTGGGCGACCCGTTCGCCGGCAAGCGGCTCCTGGAGGCCTGCCTCGAGCTGATGGCGACGGGGGCCGTGATCGCGATCCAGGACATGGGCGCGGCGGGGCTCACCTCGTCGGCCGTCGAGATGGGGGCGAAGGGCAACCTCGGGATCCACCTCGACCTCGACAAGGTGCCCTGCCGCGAGACGGGGATGACCGCCTACGAGATGATGCTGTCGGAGAGCCAGGAGCGGATGCTCATGGTGCTCGACCCGGACCGCTGGGACGAGGCGCAGGCGATCTTCGCCAAGTGGACGCTCGACAGCGCCATCGTCGGCAAGACCACGGATGACCTCCGTTTCCGCATCTCGCACAAGGGCCGGGTTGAGGCGGACCTGCCAATTAAGGAGCTCGGCGACGAGGCGCCCGTCTACGACCGCACGTGGGTCGCGCCGCCGCCTCCTACGCCGCTCACCGACGCCGACCTCGCCGCGCCGAATGACCTCGGCGAGGCCCTGCTCGCCCTCTTGGGCAGCCCCAACGGCTGCTCGCGCCGCTGGGTGTGGGAACAATACGACCACGTGATCTCCGGCAACGTCGCGGCCGGCCCCGGTGGCGACGCGGCGGTGGTGCGGATCGGCGACGGTCCGCTCGCGCTCGCGATGACGGTGGACGTCACCCCCCGCTACTGCGCCGCCGACCCGCTGGAGGGCGGCCGGCAGGCCGTCGCTGAGGCGTGGCGGAACCTGACGGCGGTCGGCGCGGAGCCGCTGGCGCTCACCGACAACCTCAACTTCGGGTCGGCGATGAAGCCGGAGCGGATGGGCGAGTTCGCCCTCTGCATCAGGGGGATAGGTGAGGCGGCGCGGGCGCTCGACTTCCCCGTCGTGTCCGGCAACGTCTCCCTCTACAACGAGACCGACGGCCGGGCGATCCTGCCGACCCCCGCGATCGGCGGTGTCGGCCGCCTCGCCGACATCTCGCGGCGCGTCGGGATCGCGTGGGCGGCGGGCGACACCCTCTTTCTCGTCGGCGCCCACGGCGAGCACCTCGGACAGTCGCTCTACCTCGACGTTGTCCGTGGCGTTCGCGCCGGCCCGCCGCCGCCGGTCGACCTCGCGCTCGAACGTCGTAACGGTGACTTCGTGCGCGCCGCCATCGGGGACGGCCTCATCACCGCCTGCCATGACATCTCCTCCGGCGGCCTCGGTTTGGCGCTGGCCGAGATGGCGCTCGCCTCCGGCGTCGGCGCGCGGGTGGAGCTCTGGGCGCCGTTCCACATCACGCTGTTCGCCGAGGACCAGGCGCGGTACGTGGTCGCGACGCGGCAAGGGGACGCCTTCGTCGCGGCCGCCTCGCAGGCGGGCATCGGCTTCTGCCCGCTGGGCACAGCGGGCGGCGACGAATTGACGGCGGACGGCGCCTTCAGTGTATCGTTGGCCGCGCTGCGCGAGGCGCACCAGGGCTGGCTGCCGCGCTACATGGCCCGGCACAGCTGACCGCCCGGGCCGCAGAGAGGACACGCCGATGCCGATGAACGCCCACGAGATCGAGGCCCTCATCCGCGAGGCGCTGCCGGACGCGCGCGTCGAGGTGCGCGACCTCGCCGGCGATGGCGACCACTATGCCGCAACCGTCGTCTCCGCGGCGTTCCGCGGGAAGACGCGGGTCGCCCAGCACAAGATGGTCTACGATGCGCTGAAGGGGCGGATGGGCGGCGAATTGCATGCGCTCGCCCTTCAAACTTCCGCGCCGGACGCTTAGGTTACGCCGGTTACGTGCCATGACACGAGAGGGATCTTCATGAGCGCTCACGACGACATCGACGCCGCGGTGAAGGGGAACGACGTCGTCCTCTTCATGAAGGGCACGCCTCAGTTTCCGCAGTGCGGCTTCTCCGGCCAGGTGGTGCAGATCCTCGACCATCTCGGCGTCGAGTACGGCGCGGTGAACGTGCTCGCCGACCCCGAGATCCGGCAGGGGATCAAGGACTATTCGAACTGGCCGACGATCCCGCAGCTCTACGTCAAGGGCGAGTTCGTCGGCGGCTGCGACATCATCCGCGAGATGTTTCAGGCGGGCGAACTGCAGGAGCATCTGGCGAGCGCTGGCGTTCCGACCCGCGCCGGCGCCTGATCCCAACTCGCAGCGCTTCGGCGCCGTCTTGAGATCATCGGTCGGCCGCTCGAAGGCCCGGCGCGATTCACCCTGAACCGCCGTCGGGCCGGCCGCCCGCCCGGAGCGGTCAGCGGGCGGCGCTGAGGCCGTCCGGTGCCGCGTCCGCCAGGGGCTCGGAAGGAGCGCAGGCCGGACCGGTGCCGGCGATGCTGCGGGCGAAGACCGTGCCCTGGATCGTGCCGAGCGTCTCCGGCCCGATCTCGCCCGGGACGTTGACGCCTGTCGCCGCTGCGAAGCGCTGCAGTGCGTCGGCGGAGGCCGGGTCCCAGAGCCCGTCGGCGACACCCGCCTCGCAGCCGGCGGCGGAGAGCGCCTCTTCAACGTCCTGCACCGTTTTGAGGAGATAGGGAGTGACCGCGCTCACCGTCCGATCGCGCTCGACGATCTCCTCGCTCAGGATCAGCGGGTCGCCGCCGCGGATGGCGACAACGAAGCTGTAGTCGAAGGTGCCCTCAGCCCGCGCGTCGCGCGCCTCGTTGGTCGCCAGGAAGGCGGCATTGCCCTCGATGGTGCAGCGGCCGGCATAGGGGCAGGTGACGGTCGGCGCCGCGGTGAGCCACGTCGTACCCACAGGCCAGCCGGCGGCGGCTGCGGCGCGGAACTCCACGATGCTGTCGCGCGGGAAGTCTTGGCCGGCATAGCGCACATTGGCGGCGTAGTGGTTCGCCACATAGTCCGGATTGCCGTCGGCAGCCTGCGCGGCGGCGAAGTGGCTGTCGAGAAAGGCTTCGGCGAGCGACTGGAGCTCGGCAGCAGGGTCCTTGTCGAGGACGGCGAGGTCCTTCTGGGCGAGGATCTTCTCCGGCTCGCGCTTGCCTCCCAGCGACTTCGAGCCGGCGGTGGCGATCGTCAGCGGCACGCGAACGAAGGAGATGCCGACCTCTGCAGCCGCCGTCTCGTCGAGGTAGGCAATCGTGTTCGGCGACGCGTTGCTCACCCACATCACCGCGTCGGGCCCGAAGCCGAGATTGGTCAGGTAGGCGCCGATCATCGCGTTGGCGGGACCGGCCTCGCGATTGATGCCGTCGTCGTCCACCGTGTAGGCGGCGTGGAAGCCGACCAGGCTGCCGACCTCGAGGTAGCGTGTCACACCGCCGAGCCAGGCGAGGGCGCAGGCCGAGGCGCACTCCGCGCCGGTCGCGACAGCGGTGTCGAACTGCCGGAGGCGGATCAGTTCGCCCATGGCGATCCCCTCCCGGGTCCATCCGCCGTGGCTGGCGAAGACGACGAGCACGGAGGACCGGCCGGCGACAGCGGCGGCCAGCCTCTCACGGTCCCCGTCCATGATGTCGCCGCGCACGGTCACGATCGTCCGACCGGCGGGCCCGTCCTCCACCGTCACCGTTGCCGCGGTGGCGGGCAACGCCGTCGCGACGAGCGCGGCGAGCGCGAGGGTGACGACGCGGAGGACGAGGCGGCGACAGTGTTGCATCCCGGCACATTAGCGGCGGGCCCGCACCGGCGCCACGCCGATCCTGCGCGAAAGGGGCGGTGCGCCAGCCTCAGGTCAGCTCGAAGTCAGCGACGGCAAGCCACGCTGCGAGGTCGATGCCGCCGGAGCCCGTCAGGAAGCCGATCTCGACGCTCCCGCCCGGGTTGATCCGGGCATTCCAGGAGAGGTTGTCGACCTCCACCTCGCCGGACGTGCCGGTGAGCGTGCCGCCCCAGAGCTGCGTGATCGGCGCCGGAGCGTTGAAGCCAAGTTCCCAGCCGGTGACGGCGAATGGTCCCTCGTTGGCGAGCGTGATCGCGACCTGCGCACCGGAGCCCCAGTCGTTCACGATGCGCGCCGACACCGTCAGGTCCCCTGGCGGCGGCGGCGGAGGAGGCGGCGGCGCGACGTCGGTGTCGCGCACGCTCACCGTGCCTGTGCCGTCGCCGATGACCGCGCCGAGGGGATCCGAGAGGACCACGTCGAACCGCTCCAGCGGCTCCGGCGCGGCATCGTCCCTGAGGCTCACCACCACCTCGGCCGTGGTGGCGCCGGGCGCAAAGGTCGCCCTCCCCTCGGCCGCCTCATAGTCGGTCCCCGCCCGGGCGGTGCCGTCCCGCGTCGCCCAGTCGACGGTCACCTCCCCGGCGGCGGGCGCGGAGAGGGTGAGCACCAGCCGCGCGGTCCCCGCCTCCTCGTCGACGACGGCGTCGGCGACCGAGACGGTCGGCGGCGGCGGGGGCGGAGGAGGTGGCGGCGTGCCGCTGTCGTCGTTCGTGATCGTGCCCGTCGCGCGGACGGTGCCGTCCGGGCCGGTGAGGTCGAGGAACACCGTCTCGTTCCCCTCCGCGACCGTGTCGCCGATCACCGTCACGGCGACGGTCTTCACCGTCTCGCCGGGCGCGAAGGTGAGCGTGCCGGACGTGGCGACGTAGTCGCTCCCCGCGGTCGCCGTCCCGTCGGCGGTCGCATAGCGGACTGTCACCGGCGCGGTTGAGGGCTCCGCGAGGGCGACCGTGAAGACGAGCCGGTTCTGCGGGGTCGCGGTGCCGTCCTCGTCGAGGAGGTCGGCGAGGAGGTCGAGCACGGCCTGGCGCGGCGTCGTCCAATCGTCGGCGAGGACGCCGCCGGTGTCGCCCGAGTTCGGGTTCCACGACCACCAGGCGAAGCTGATCGGCCGCGCGCCGGGGTTCACCGCGCCGTCACCGTCGAAGTCGCCGGCGAGGTAAGCGGTGATCGCCTCGGCCCAGCGCTGGTCGACCTCCGTCAGGAGCTTGGAGCCGAACTCGCCAAGGAGGACGGGGGCGATCCCCTCCTCGTGGATGTAGCCCCAGTTCTCCCGGAAGACGTCCGAGAGGTCGGAGCCGTCGAAGAACCACGATTGCGGGAAGATCGACGCCGGATAGTCGTGCGGCGAGTATACGAGCTTGCCCGGCGTCGCGAGGACGACCGGCCGGTCGCGGACGCCTTCGAGGTCGCCGCCCCACCAGTACGGGTCACCGCCGTACTGGCCGACGCCCTCCACGACGACGAGCCAGTCCGGCGCGATCTCAAGGACGGCGTTCCCCGCCCGCTCGGCCGCAGCCGCCCAAGCCTCCCACGTCGCCCCGTGCGGCTCGTTGTTGAGGTCTGCGCCGATCACCGCCGGGTGGTCGCCGTAGCGCGTGGCGAGCGTCTCCCAGACGGAGATCCAGTCCGCCTCGGTGTAGCCGCCGTCGTACCAGAGGCCGTTACCGTTCGGGCCCGGGCCGGAGGCGGAGCGGTGGTTGTCGAGGAGGACGCCCATGTCCAGCGTCTCGGCGTAGTCGAGGATCCGGTCGAGCACCTCCAGCACCGACAGGCCCTGCAAGTCGGGGTTGAGGCCGAAGTTGATGCTGTTCGGCAGTTCCTCGCCGCGGACGATCGCTTCCAGCGAGAACGGCAGGCGAATGGCGTTGAAGCCGAGCGCCTTCATCTCGTCCATCATGTCCTGCCAGTTCCGCGCCCAAAGGCCGTGCGGGACGAGCGTCGAGGATTCCATGCCGAACCAGTTGACGGCTTCGATCGTCACCACCTCGCCGGCGGCGTTGACGATCGTGTTTCCGACGGTCGAGAGCGGCCCGAGGAGCGAGGGTCTTCCCTCGCCCGACGTCGCCCCTTCGCCCTCCGGGGTTGCCACGTCCGGCGCGACGAGGACGACCGGCTCCGGCGGGCTCGGTGGGTCGAGATCGAAGTCGATGGAGGTGTCCGTGCCGGATGCCTGGAAGCCGAACGACACCGCCTGCCCGGCGGCGAGGCTCGCGTTATAGCCGAGGCTCTCGAGCACGTACGTGTTGCCGACGTGGCTGACGATCCGCGCGTTCCAGAGGTTGACGATGTCGCCCTCGAAGGAGAGCTCGATCCGCCAGCCGTTCACCGCCTCCTCGGGGGTGAAGGAAAGGTCGACGACGAACCCCGTCGACCAGGTGCTGCGGATGGCGGTGTCGATGCTGCCGGGCGTGGAGGCCATGACAGGGTTCCTCGTGTGTGACGAGGCACCTAAACCTCAAATTGCATGTCTCAACAAGACACGCGGTGGTTAAGTGACCCTCACTCGCGCAGACGGTAGCCCGTGCGGAACATCCACCAGACGACGGCGAGGCAGACGGCCGTGAAAAGCGCGATCATTGCCGCCGACAGGCCGAGGTTCACGTCCGCCTCGCCGAAGAAGCTCCATCGGTAGGTGGAGATGAGGTAGACGACCGGGTTGAACAGCGTCACCGTCTGCCAGAACGGCGGCAGCATCGTCACCGAGTAGAATGTGCCGCCGAGGAAGGCGAGCGGGGTGATGATGAGGAGCGGCACGAGCTGCAGCTGCTCGAAATTCTTCGCCCAGATGCCGACGATGAAGCCGAGCAGCGAGAACACGATGCACGTGACGGCAAGGAGGAGCAACATCGCGATCGGATGCGCGAGCTCGATGTCGACGAACAGCCACGCCGTGGCGAGGATCACGAGTCCGATCACGAACGACTTGGTGGCCGCGGCGCCGACGAAGGCGATCGTGATCTCGATGAACGAGATCGGCGCCGAGAGGTACTCGTAGATCGAGCCGATGAACTTTGGGAAGAAGATCCCGAACGCCGCATTCGACACCGCCTGCGTGAGGACGGTCAGCATGATGAGCCCCGGCACGATGAACGAGCCGTAGTCGACGCCCTCCACCACGTCGATGCGCGAGCCGATCGCGGCACCGAACACCACGAAGTAGAGGCAGGTGGTGATGACGGGCGAGATCAGCGACTGGAGCATCGTGCGGATCGCGCGTGCCATCTCGTGGCTGTAGATCGCCCACATTCCGGTGAGGTTCATTGTCCGTCCCTCCCCGGCCGGCGGACGAGTTCGACGAAGATGTCCTCCAGCGAGCGCTGCTTCGTCTCGACGTCGGCGAGCGTCAGCCCGGCCGCGGCGAGATCGGAGAGGAGCGGGCCGATCGCGGGGCCGGCGTCCTCGTCGTAGGTGTAGAGCACCTCGCGGCCGCCGTCGCCGAGCTCGAGCCGGTAGCGGCCGAGGCTCGCCGGCAGCCCGGCCACGGGCGCCTCCAGGGCGATGCGCATCTGCCGCCGGCCCATGCGGCGCATCAGCGCTGGCTTCTCCTCGACGAGCAGGATCTTGCCATCGAGGATGATGCCGACACGGTCGGCGATCGCTTCCGCCTCGTCGATGTAGTGGGTGGTGAGGATCGTCGTCACGCCGTCAGCCTTGAGGGTTCGGACGACGTCCCACATGTCCTTCCGCAGCTCCACGTCGACACCCGCCGTCGGCTCGTCGAGGAAGAGGACGCGCGGCTCGTGGGCGAGCGCCTTCGCGATGAGGACGCGGCGCCGCATTCCGCCGGAGAGCGCGTTGAGCTTGGAATCCCGCTTCTCCCAGAGCGACAGGCGGCGGATGAGCTTCTCGAGGTAGGCATCGTCGCGCCGCTTGCCGAACAGCCCGCGCGACAGGCGCACCGCATCGATCACGCTGTCAAACGGCTCGAGCGCGAGTTCCTGCGGGACGAGGCCGATCAGCTTGCGCGCAGCGCGGTAGTCGCGGACGATGTCATGGCCGGCGACGCTGACGGTTCCCGCCGTCGGCTGGACGAGGCCGCAGATGATGGAGATGAGTGTCGTCTTGCCTGCGCCGTTGGGGCCGAGGAGGGCCAGGATCTCGCCGGGGTGGATCGCGAGGGAGACGCCATCGAGCGCCTTCGTTCCGCTCGCATAGGTCTTCTCCACGCCGCTGACGGTGAGGATCGGATCCCGTTCGCGTGTTGCAGTCATACCGTTACGGTTCTCCGTGGCGTGCGCGGCATAGCACGGAATTCGGTCGCGTCTCGCATCGCGGCGGGCCGCGCCCGTGCCGCGGTCACAAATGCCTGATGCGGTGTCCGGTTTCCCATGGGAGGCGTATGTGTTGGCGCACAACGAGGAGGTCGCCATGCATCCCATCCTTCGCGCCGCCGCCGTGGCGGGGCTCGCCGCCGGGCTCGCCGGGCCGGCCGCCGCGCAGACGACGGAGACCGCCATCTTCGCCGGCGGCTGCTTCTGGTGCGTCGAGGCCGACTTCGACAAGGTTGCCGGCGTGGTCGAAACGGTTTCCGGCTACACGGGCGGGACGACGCAGAACCCGACATATCAGGACGTCACCTACGGCGACACCGGCCACTACGAGGCCGTGCGCGTGACCTACGACCCGTCCCGCGTCAGCTACCGTGCGCTGGTCGACCACTTCTTCCGCACCGTCGACCCGACGGACGCCGGCGGCCAGTTCTGCGACCGCGGCGACAGCTACCGCACGGCAGTCTTCGTCGACGGGCCGGAGGAGCGGCAGGCGGCCGAGGCAGCGAAGGCCGCGGCGGACAAGACGCTGGCGGACGAGGTGGTGACGCCCGTCCTCGATGCGGGCGCGTTCTGGCCGGCAGAGGACTACCACCAGGACTACTACCTCAAGAACGCGCTCAAATACTCGTTCTACCGCTTCTCCTGCGGGCGCGACGCGCGGATCGAGGAGGTCTGGGGCGAGGCGGCCAAGCCGTCCTGAGGCTCCGCCGCTCGCGGAGCGGCGCGCCTCAGGCGCGGCTCGCCAGCGCCTCCGCGCCGAGCGCGCGGAGCGCGGTGCGGACGATGCCCGCCGCATCGATCCCGGCGGCCGCCACCATCGCCTCCGGCTTGTCCTGGTCCACGAACGCGTCCGGCATCATCAAGGGCCGCACCTTGAGGCCACCCTGGTCGAGCAGCCCCTCCTCCGCGAGGAAGGTCACGATGTGGCTGCCGAAGCCGCCGACGGAGCCCTCTTCGACGGTGACCAGCACCTCGTGGTGGCGGGCGAGCTGGCGGATGAGGTCGCGGTCGAGCGGCTTCATGAAGCGCGCGTCGGCGACCGTCGCCGGCAGACCCTTCGCGGCGAGTTCCTCGGCCGCCAGAAGCGCCGCCTGAAGCCGGCCGCCGAGGGCGAGGATCGCGATCGCCCCACCCTCGCGCAGGATGCGGCCACGGCCGATCTCGAGCGGCACGCCGCGCTCGGGCATCTCGACGCCGACGCCGTCGCCGCGCGGGTAGCGGAATGCGATCGGCCCCTCGTCATAAGCGGCGGCGGTCGCGACCATGTGGACGAGATCCGCCTCGTCGCCGGGCGCCATGACCACCATCCCCGGCAGGCAGCCGAGGTAGGCGAGGTCGAATGAGCCCGCGTGGGTCGATCCGTCAGCACCGACATAGCCGGCGCGGTCGATGGCGAAGCGGACCGGGAGCGACTGGATGGCCACGTCGTGCACGACCTGGTCGTAGCCGCGCTGCAGGAACGTCGAGTAGATCGCGCAGAACGGCTTCATGCCGCCCGCCGCAAGCCCCGCTGCGAAGGTGACGGCGTGCTGCTCGGCGATGCCGACGTCGAATGTGCGCTCCGGGAACACCTTCTCGAAGAGGTCGATGCCGGTGCCGGACGGCATCGCGGCGGTGATGCCAACGATCCGGTCGTCCCGCTGGGCTTCCGCGACGAGCGACTGGCCGAACACCTTCGTGTAGGCCGGCGCGTTCGACTTCGCCTTGGCCTGCTGGCCGGTGATGACGTCGAACTTCGCGACGCCGTGGTACTTGTCGGCCGAGCTCTCCGCCGGCGCGTAGCCCTTCCCCTTCTGTGTCACCACGTGGACGAGGACGGGCTTGTTATCGGCGTCGCGGACGTTCTTGAGGACCGGCAGGAGGTGGTCGAGGTTGTGACCGTCGATCGGGCCGACATAGTAGAAGCCGAGCTCCTCGAAGAGCGTGCCGCCCATGGCGAGGCCCTTCGCGAACTCCTCCGCCCGCGCCGCGCCCCGCGCCACGAACTTCGGCAGGCGGCGGACGAGGCCCTTCATCGCCTCGCGCATCGTCACATAAGGCTCGCCGGAGGCAAGGCGCGCGAGGTAGGCGCTCATCGCCCCGACGGGCGGCGCGATCGACATGTCGTTGTCGTTGAGGATCACGATCAGCCGCGCGTCGCGCGCGCCGGCGTTGTTCATCGCCTCGTAGGCCATGCCGGCGGACATCGACCCATCGCCGATGACGGCGATCACCTCGTGGTCGGCGCCCGTGAGGTCGCGCGCCGTCGCGAAGCCGAGGCCGGCGGAAATCGAGGTCGAGGAGTGCGCCGCGCCGAACGGATCGTAGATGCTCTCCGACCGCTTGGTGAAGCCCGACAGCCCGCCGCCCTGGCGCAGCGTCATCATCCGGTCGCGCCGGCCCGTCAGGATCTTGTGCGGGTAGCACTGGTGTCCGACGTCCCAGATGAGGACGTCGCGCGGCGTGTCGAACACGTAGTGGAGCGCCACCGTCAGCTCGACAACCCCGAGGCCGGAGCCGAGGTGTCCGCCGGTGACGGAGCAGACGTCGATCAGCTCCTGCCGAACTTCGTCCGCCAGCGGCCGCAGCTCCTTTTCGGAGAGGGCGCGCAGGTCCTTCGGGGTGTTCACGCGATCAAGAAGCTTCCGCACGGCTCATCCCCCGAGATGCAGAGTGTCAACGAGTGTAGACACTTTGAAACGTAAATCAACACTGACGCGCGCGTGCTGCGCGCGTCGACGGACGGTCCTACAGGGTGCGGGCGTCAGACGGAAACGCGGCGTCCCGTCGCCTCACGCGTCGGTGATCACCTTCTCGATCTCGTAGACCGGCATGTTGGTGAGCTCCTTCGCAAGCTCGAACACAACGCGGCTCTCCACCTCCTTGTGGAGCCCCTTGCGCAGTTCACCGAGGATGCGCGGCGGCGCCACGACGATGAGGTGGCGAAACGCGTTGCGATGAGCCGCCTTGTAGAGGTGCCAGGCGAGTTCGCTCGCGAACCTCTCCTTGTCGAGGCGATGAAAGTCGGTCTCCTCGTACGCGCTCTTGTGCGGACCGGTCGCGTCGTGCTGCCGTCCGGGCCGCTCGCTCCCCTGCTCGCGCGTCGGCGGCGAGGACTGCTCGAGTTCGCGGATGACGGTGAGGTTGGGAAAGGCCTCGTCGCCGTCGTTGCGCATAAAGAGCGCCTTCTCGCCGTCGCCGACGACGACCCATGCGTCCGCTGGAATCTTGGGCATCCTGTCCTCCACGTGTCGCGAGGACAACCGGCTGCGCGACGCGCCGTTCCGCCCGCTACCTGAGCGTGCGGGCGAGAAGGTCGAGCCAGTTGCGGTAGGTGATGGCGTCGATGAGGTCGGCGCCGTAGCCGGCCTTCTCCATGGCGGTGGCAAGGTTCGGCAGCCCCGCTGCGTCGCCGATCGCCGCCGGCACCAGCGCGCCGTCGAAGTCCGAGCCGAGCGCAACACCACGCGGGCCGAGCTTCTCCAGCATATGGTCGAGGTGGCGCGTCATCACAGAGAGCGGCGTATCGGCCGTTCGCCGCCCGTCCTCGCGCAGGAAGAACGTCGCAAAATTGAGGCCGACGACGCCCTCCGAGTCGCGGATCGCGTCCATCTGCGCGTCGGTGAGGTTGCGCGACACCGGGCAGAGGACGTGCGCGTTGGAGTGGGTCGCGACAATGGGCGCGTCCGACACGCGCACCACGTCCCAGAAGCCCTTCTCGTTGAGGTGGGAGACGTCGACCATCATCCCGAGCCGGTTGCATGCCTTCACGAGCGCCACGCCACGATCCGTCAGCCCTTCGCCAATATCGGGCGAGGACGGGAAGCGAAACGGGACGCCGTAGCCGAAGATGGTCGGCCGCGACCAGACGATGCCGAGCGAGCGGACGCCCGCGGCATGGAGCACCTCGAGCTCGTCGAGGTCGGGGCCGATCGCCTCCGCACCCTCGAGGTGCAGCACCATCGCGAAGGCGCGGTCGGCGTGGGCGGAGAGGATATCGGGGACCGAACGCGCGATCCGCACCTCCCCCGCCGAGGCTCGCTCGATGCGAAGCGCGATCGCGATCTGCTGCAGCGTGACGGAGAGCGCCCGCTCGTGCCGCATCTCGGCGATGGCGGCGACGTTCTGCTCGGTCTCCGCGGCGCGCTCGGCGGCGCTCTTCTCCGTGTCGGTCACGAAGGTCGCGAAGAGGCCGCCGAGGAGCCCGCCGCGGCGCGCCTTCGGAAGGTCCACATGGCCGTCCGCGCCGCCCTCAAGGAAGCTGAGGCCGCTCTTGTCCTTGCGCCAGAGGCGGAGGAGGACGTCGTTGTGGCCGTCGAAGAAGCGCGCCGTCACCCTCACCTCCCGCATGGTGCTGTCCTGCCAACGTGGCGACCCATGGCGGGGTCGTCAACGCCGGTCAGCTGCGGCGCAGGTGCTCCACCCTGCCCCCGCCGGCGACGAGCACCTCGTCCGCCATGCCGATGAAGAGGCCGTGCTCCATCACGCCCGGTATGGCCGAGAGCGCCGCGGCGAGCGCCTCGGCGTCCTCTATGCGGCCGAGCGGGAGGTCGAGGAGGAGGTTGCCGTTGTCGGTCACAAAGGGCGCGCCGCCGGCCATCCGCAGCACGGGTTTGATGCCCGCAGCGTCCGCCACGGCCGCTGCCGTTGCCCGCCAGCCGAACGGGAGAACCTCGACGGGGAGCGGGAAGCGGCCGAGGGCCTCGACCCGTTTCGAGGCGTCGGCGACCACGACGAAGCGGGCCGCCATTCGCGCCGCGATCTTTTCGCGGAGCAGCGACGCGCCGCCGCCCTTGATGAGCCGCAGCGCGCCGTCCACCTCGTCGGCCCCGTCGACGGCGAGGTCCACCACAACGGGCGCGTCCGCCGCCTCCATGTCGGCGAGAGGAATCGCGGCCGCCACGGCCGCCTCCGCCGTCGCGCGCGACGTGGGGACAGCCGGCTTCAGCGCGAGGCCCGCCGCGACGCGCCGACCAAGCGCCGCCACGAAGAGCCGCGACGTTGAGCCGGAGCCGAGGCCGAGTCGCATCCCGGGTTCGACGAGTTCCGCCGCCGCCTCCGCCACAAGCGCCTTGTCGTCCATCGCCGCGCCTCCGCCGCCCGTCAGGCCACCGTCGCCGCGAGCTGGCGCGGCACATCCACCCGCGGTGCGAAATGGCGGACGAGCGCAGACTCCGCCGCGAACGTCACCGTCACCGGCGCGGCCCACAGCGCGTCGACGTCGATCCCGAGCAGCACCTCGTTGAGCTTGCCGGGATCGTCGGCGAGCTCCAGGGGAAGCACCACGCCGCGGCCGTAGGCGCGGACACGCTCGGCCTGCGCGCCGATGTCGAAGCAGACGATCGGCAAGCCGAGCGCCATCGCGACGGACAGGGTAAAGATGTACGTCTCCGGCCAGACCGAGGAGCAGAAGAAGAGGTCCGGCTCGATGGCGGCCATCCTTCGGGCGGCATCCGCATCACCGAAATAGCGGCCGTGGACGACCGCCTTCGGCTCGCTCGCCATCTCGCGCACAGCCGTGTAGCCGACGACGTGGAGGCGGATCGCTAGGTCGCGCGTCTCTGCGTCCTTGGCCATCGCGTGCAGGAGATAGGCACCCTTGTGCGGCCCCAGCGCGCCGAGCATCACGATCCGCCGCTCGCCGTCCAACGGCTGACGCCGGGCCAGCGGGGCGACATCGGTGAGCTGGGGCTCGGGGTGGGGCTCGACCGCGACGCGGCCGACACCCGCGAGCCGCCGCGCCCGGAGCGCCGCCGCCTCCGACGGCGCGCTGACATGCGCCGCCCCGGCGAGATAACGGCGGAAGTCCTCGCGCCAGTCGTCGATCCTCACCCACTCGAACGAGGTCGAGGACGCCGCGAGGCATGCGGTGCATCGGCTGGCGTCCGTCTCGCCGCAATAGCGCTCCTCCGCGTCGAGGAACGTGAGGCGCGGGCAGAGCGGCTGGTGATCGTGCCAGACGTGCCAGTAGGGGCGGCCGGATTCGGCGATCCCCGCCATCAGGGTGCGGATCGCCGACTGCGTCATCCCCGCGAAGGTGTTGACGTGGACGAGCTCGGGATCGAGGAGATGGATCACCTCGGCGATAAGGGACTTGTGCCGCTCGAGGTTGAGCACCTGCAGGTTCGGCGTGTACGGCAGCATCGTGTGCGCGAAGCTGGAGAACTCGACGAACCCGCCTGCGAGGGTCTTCATCACGACCGCCCGGGCGACGACGTCGTCGAGCCCCGCTGCGAGAAGCGCCGTCCTCTCGTAGTCGAGGAAGGTCTCGATGCCGCCGCCGCGGGTATGGCTGACGAAGAGGATCGAGATCGGGCCGACGGCCGCCTTCAGCCGGCCGATGTCGAACTTGATGCGCGCGGGGAGCAGCGGATCCGCGGCGACGTAGCGGCCGATGCGGCTCTTGTAGTCGGGATGGCGCTCGGCGAGGAGGACCTGGGCGGCGGCCGAGCGCGTCGATTCGGACGCGCCGAACGACGTCGACCCCCAGTGGCGGACATAAACGCCCGGCGCGACCACATTGCGCCAGCCGCCCTTTAGGGCGCGCATGCAGAAGTCGCACTCCTCGCCATAGCCGATGCCGAACGTCTCGGCGTCAAAATCGCCGAGCTCGGCGAGTGCGCGGCGCCGGATCGCCATGCAGAAGCCGACGCCGGTCGGCACCTCGACGACCGCTTCGCCGTTCACCTCCGAGGCGATCCGGTCGAGCGCGGCCGTCCCCACCTCGAGCTCGTAGGGGTTGTCGACGGCGGTATTCGGATAGCTCGCGATGGTGGCGTTGTTGGAGAGAGCCGTGACCGTCGCGATGGTCGGATCGTGCCGCATCGGCGCGACCAGGCGATCGAGCCAGCCCGGAGCCACCTCGGTGTCGGCGTTGAGGAGCACGACGTCCCGCTCCGCGCTCTCCGCCATGCCGCGGTTCACAGTGCGGACGAAACCTCGGTTCGACTCATTCTCGAGGAGACGGATGTGCCCGGATGCGGCGAGTGCCCGCAGGAGCGCCGTCACCTCGGGCTCGGGCGATGCGTCGTTGATCACAAGGCACTCGAATGCTGTGTCGTTGTGCGCAGCAAGGACGCTCGCCAGCGTGGCGGAGACGTGCGTGAGGCTTCGGTACACCGGGACCACCACGGTCACCCCGAGCCGCTCGGGCAGCGGGCCCGCTCGTCGCGGCAGCACCGACCACTCTTCGGCGCTCAAGACCGGCGGCACAACGAGGGGGGTCGTCAGTTTTCCGACCGCGTTCCGTCTGACGGTCGACATCGGCGCGATCCGACCTTCCGCTTCGCCGTTCATGACGAAGTGGTAGAACGGGTTCAGCCCCTGCTCGGCAACATCGCCGTACATCTGCAGATAGGTCGTCGTCGAGAACATCGGAGAGGGATCCTTCCCCTCCTTCCATCCTGCGACGATGAAGTGCCGCAGCGGTCCGAACGCCAGGCGATTCACCTCCGGATACGTTGTGACGTAGAAGTCCTCGTCAAAGCGGGCGCGGAGCCGGCTGCGCTGCCGCTCGTGATCCTTGCGCCGCATCGCCCACTTGATCTCGAGCCATAGCGCCTTCGGGTCGAGGAGGAGTGCGGTCCAGCGCTTCCGCCCGTCCCTGACCAGTTCGGCGAACCTCCGGACCTTCAGCTTCTGCGACGGGTGCGCCACACGGCCTTCGGACCGGCCGTGGGTTATGTAGTGCCGGAACGGGTCCACATTGAGACGCGCCACATCCGGGTACGCCGCAAGATAGGCCGCCGACGAGAACGAGGGGGACGGGTCGCGCCGTTGCCGCCATCCGAGCAGCGCGTAGTGCTCGATCGGCTCCCACCCGAGCCGCACAACGTCAGGATAGATGCGCGCGTAGAACTCGGCATCGAACTCGTTCTCGATGTCCTTGATCGCTCGTTGCAATCTCGCCGCGTTCTGTTTCCGCGCAAGGACGGCACGTGCGGAAGACGGGGAAGTCACAATCCGCAGTGCCGCTCTCGCGACCTCGAAGATACTCACCGCTTCGCCCTCCGCGGCCGCACATCTGGCCTCAGAACCCGTCCACGCCCTCTGTCGGAGCATGCGCGAGAACAAGCGCGCATCTGTACGGGTGCGATTTGCGCAGTTCAAGCGCGCGAGGCGGATGGGGGGAGGCACCCGGCCTTGCGGCCGGCGTGCCGTCCGTCAGGCGGCGTGCGGGAAGTGGCTGCCGTTCCGGCCGACGCCGCCGACCAGCGGCCCGATCGGCGGCGGCGGCAGGTCCACACGGCCGGTGATCCGCTCTGCCCCCGCCCACTCCGCCGTTTCGATGAGGCGGCGCACCACGCCCTTCAGCTCGTTGATGACGGTGCGCGTCGTCTGCGACACCGGACGCTGCGAGGACGTCGCGAGGAGGAGCGTGCGCGCCAAAGTCGGGTCGACGATGGCGCGCATCGCGATCCCGTCGAGGCCCGCGACGGCGCCTTTCGGCAGCACCGTCGCCCCCGCATGGTGGCGGACGAGGGTCAGGATCGCGCCGAGCGAATCGATCTCCGCCTTGACGTTCAGCGGCAGCCGGTAGTGCGCGGCGACGCGCTCGAGGAGGAGGCGCAGCCCATGGTTGCGGCGCGGGAGGATCAGCGGCGTCGCTGCCGCGTCCGCGAAGCGGACCGGTTCCGTCGACCGCGGACCGCCGACGAAGACGAGTTCCTCCTTGAGGAGAGGCTCGGTCAGGAAGTGCTGGGTCCGCGTCGCATCGTGGATGATCGCGACGTCGAGGAGGCCGTTGGAGAGCCACTCGTTGACGTATCCGGAGAAGCCCTCGGTGAACTCGAGTGCGAGCTCCGGGTGGTTCTCGGCGACCCGCTTCAGGAGCGGCGGCGCGATGTGCCGCACCACCGTCGGCGTCGCGCCCACGACGATGGTGCCGCGGGCGACCCCCATCGTGTCTCGCACCTCCTGCTCGGCGAGGCGGACGTGCTCCAGGATCTCCGACACATGTGCGTAGAGCTGCTGTCCGGCGTCCGTCAGCTTCACGCCGCGGCCGTTGCGGAAGAAGAGGGGCGTCCCCAGCGCCTCCTCGAGCGCCGCGATCTGCCGGCTGACGGCGGGCTGGGCCACCGAGAGCGCGGCCGCCGCGCGCGAGACGCTGCCGGCGTCGGCGACGCGCTTGAAGTAGCGAAGCTGCTTGATCTCCATACCTGACCCCTGACCCGCGCTGAGGCGGTCCCGTATGACAACGGGAGCGACGCGCGATGAATTCCGTGGCTGAGGCACTTTCGCGCGAGCGGGCCCGTGGGTCGGCCAGTCGTGCGGAGCGCGCGGCACCTGGGTCGGGCAACCGCCCGGTCATCGGCGGCGGGGACGATCAACGCGTCCACTGCGGGGTGCGGGCATCGCGGCGTCGACCCGACCACCGCTCGAAAGGCACCTCGCCAAACTACCCGGCTGATATACCGGATCGGGATTGCCTGAGGGTTGCGCGACCGCGCCGGACTGACGGTCGTTTGATGAACGGCTCCGCGCGAAGCCCATGCGTGGTGCGGCGCGGCCGACGGAGCGGGCGCATGTCGCTCGCACAACAGCCGAAATGGAGGCGGAGGCGAGCGCAGCAGCGGCTCAACCGA
>JAESGF010000109.1_pt1 | contig 67972 bp, 61 predicted proteins | sample 9269621 | NCBI WGS metagenome assembly JAESGF01 (sample SAMN14515066, study PRJNA621663) | algae metagenome | isolation source: Tolypothrix carrinoi HA7290-LM1 and co-occurring heterotrophs from dry rock... | place: USA: Makauwahi cave, Kauai, Hawaii | collected 2011-01-06
GTCTTCGGCCGCGGACCGTCGTCGAAGGTGAGCACCACCTCGCGGTCGCGAAGCACGATGTCCTCGATCCGCTCCACCACCAGTGTGCGCCCGGCGAGGGCGGAGGCTGTCCGGGCGGGGCCGACGCAGCTTCCGGCCGATGGGAGCGGGGCAGCACGCGGCGCGGTGATGGTCGGCGCCGATGCGGCGAGGGCGAGCGGCTCGACACGGCGGGCGTCGCAGCCTGCAACGAGCGCACCGACGGCGAGGGCAATGAGGGGAAGGCGTGTAAGTGGCATGGAAGGTCCCGGCGCCGGACGGCTCGGGCCACCATGAAGGAACATGGTTAACCGGGGGTTGCCCGTTGGCGAGTGGCAGCCGCTGGCACGCCACACGCGCTCGCATTGACACGTCCGGACGGCATTGCGACAGTCTCGAAAACCCGCGGAACATCGCGGAGAAACAACCGCGAACACTGCGGAAGAAGTGCAGACCGGGCGCTGGCCTGGCGGCTCCAGGGAGGGAGACCGGAATGAAGCGATTTCTGACGACCACTGCGATCGCGGTGGCGGTTGCGGCGGGCGCGACTGCCGCCCAGGCGCAGACCGCCTGCCTCATCACCAAGACCGACACCAACCCCTTCTTCGTAAAGATGAAGGAGGGCGCGGAGGCGAAGGCGGCCGAGCTCGGCATCGAGCTGAAGAGCTACGCCGGCAAGGTCGACGGCGATCACGAGAGCCAGGTGGCGGCGATCGAGACCTGCATCGCCGACGGCGCGAAGGGCATCCTCATCGCCGCCTCGGACACGAAGGCGATCACCGGGCCGCTGAAGCAGGCCCGCGATGCCGGGATCCTCGTGATCGCGCTCGACACGCCGCTCGAGCCGATCGACGCCGCCGACGCCACCTTCGCCACCGACAACTTCAAGGCCGGCGAGCTCATCGGCCAGTGGGCGAAGGCGAAGCTCGGCGCCGAGGCCGAGAACGCCAAGATCGCGATGCTCGATCTCGCGATCAGCCAGCCGTCGGTGGACGTCCTGCGCGACCAGGGCTTCCTCACCGGATTCGGCATCGACGTCGGCGACCCGAACCGCTGGGGCGACGAGACGGACCCGCGCATCGTCGGCAACGACGTGACGGCGGGCAACGAGGAAGGCGGGCGCCGCGCGATGGAGAACCTCCTCGCGAAGGACCCCTTCATCAACGTCGTCTATACGATTAACGAGCCGGCGGCGGCCGGCGCCTACGAGGCGCTGCGCGCGATCGGGCGCGAGAACGACGTCCTCATCATCTCCGTCGATGGTGGCTGTCCGGGCGTGTCCAACGTCAAGGACGGCGTGATCGGCGCCACGTCGCAGCAGTATCCTCTCCAGATGGCGGCGCTTGGCGTCGAGGCGATCAAAACCTTCGCCGACACCGGCGAGAAGCCCGCGCCGACGGAGGGGAAGGACTTCTTCGACACCGGCGTGCAACTCGTGACCGACGAGCCGGTGGACGGGGTCGAGTCCATCGACACCGCCAAGGGCACGGAGCTCTGCTGGGGCTGATCCCAATCGACGGCGGGGCCGCCGGAGACTCTCCGGCCGCCTGCGCCGTCGCCCCCGGGGCGGATGTCGTCCCCTCGTCGCATCGTCCAAGGGCGCCGGCGCCGCCGGCCGCTCCCCTCCGGCAGCCGAGGCGCCCATGACCGCGAGCCTGCGATGACGACGAACGAGCCGGCCATCGACGCGCCCCGCCGGACGGAGGCGGTCGCCGAGTTCGAGCACCACCGGCGCACCGGCTTCGGCACGAAGATCCAGCACGCGCTGCACCAGACGCCGGCGCTGGTGCCGCTCATCGTGCTCATCCTGTCGATCGCGGTCTTCGGCCTCCTCCTCGGCTCGCGCTTCTTCTCGCCGTTCGCCCTCACGCTGATCCTGCAGCAGGTGGCTGTGGTGGGCATCACCGCAGCGGCGCAGTCGCTCGTGATCCTGACCGCCGGCATCGACCTCTCGGTCGGGGCGATCATGGTGTTCTCGTCCGTCATCATGGGCCAGTTCACGTTCCGCTACGGCATCCCGGCGGAGATCTCGATCGCCATCGGCCTCGCGGCGGGCGCGCTGATGGGCTTCATCAACGGCGTCCTCGTCGCCTTCATGCGGCTGCCGCCGTTCATCGTGACGCTCGGAACGTGGCAGATCTTCCTCGCCGCCAACTATCTCTACTCGCGCAACGAGACGATCCGCGCGCAGGAGATCCAGGCCGAGGCGCCGGCGCTGCAGTTCTTCGGCACCACCGTCAACATCGGCGGCGCGGTGTTCACCTACGGCGTCATCTCCATGCTGATCCTCGTCGCCCTGCTCGCCTACGCGCTGCGGCAGACGGCGTGGGGGCGGCATGTTTACGCGGTCGGCGACGATCCGGATGCGGCAGAGCTGTCGGGCGTCCGCACCCGGCGCACCCTCATCTCTGTGTATGTCCTCTCCGGTCTCATCTGCGCCTTCGCCGGGTGGGTCCTCATCGGTCGCATCGGGTCGGTGTCGCCGACCTCCGGCCAGCTCGCCAACATCGAGGCGATCACCGCAGTCGTGATCGGCGGCATCTCGCTGTTCGGCGGGCGCGGCTCCATCGTGGGGGCGCTGTTCGGGGCGCTCATCGTCGGCGTGTTCTCGCTCGGCCTTCGCATGGTCGGCACGGACCCGCAGTGGACGTACCTCCTCATCGGCGTCCTCATCATCGTCGCGGTCGCGATCGACCAGTGGATCCGGAAGGTCGCCGTATGAGCCCGCCCACCGCCGCGCCAGTCGTCACCGCCCGCGGCCTCGTCAAGCGCTACGGCCGCGTCGTTGCGCTCGACCGCTGCGACTTCGATCTCCTCCCGGGCGAGATCCTCGCCGTGATCGGCGACAACGGGGCGGGGAAGTCGACCCTCATCAAGGCACTGTCGGGCGCGATCCGGCCGGACGAGGGAGAGATCGTGCTCGACGGCAAGCCGGTCGCCTTCCGCTCGCCGCTCGACGCGCGGGAGGCGGGGATCGAGACCGTCTACCAGAACCTTGCCCTGTCGCCGGCGCTCTCCATCGCCGACAACATGTTTCTCGGTCGCGAGCTCAGGAAGCCCGGCATCATGGGCCGGTGGTTCCGCAAGCTCGACCGCTCCGAGATGGAGCGGCGCTCGCGGGCGATGCTGTCCGAGCTGGGACTGATGACGATCCAGAACATCGGCCAGGCGGTCGAGACCTTGTCAGGCGGCCAGCGCCAGGGCGTCGCCGTGGCAAGGGCGGCGGCGTTCGGCTCGCGTGTCATCATCATGGACGAGCCCACGGCTGCGCTCGGCGTGAAGGAGTCCCGCCGCGTGCTCGACCTCATCCTCGATGTGAAGCGTCGCGGGATGCCGATCGTCCTCATCTCGCACAACATGCCGCACGTGTTCGAGATTGCGGATCGAATTCACATTCACCGCCTTGGTCGTAGGCTTTGTGTCATAAGTCCGGGCGACTACAAGATGCAGGATGCGGTCGCGCTGATGACGGGCGCCATGGAGCCGCCGGCCGAGGCGCTCGCGGCCTGACACCTGATCGTTGCAAGAAGGCTAAGGGTCGTTCTCAACCTTTTTGCGAGAGGTGTTGAACTTCCGTTGCGATCCATGTCATGGGCGGTTCACCGGTCCGTCGGAAGCTGGTCTGCGCCAGACGCATACCACGACACGATGGCGCCATGCCGCCGCCCTGCGGTCGGCGAACACCTGTTCAGAGGAACGCACAAGAATGCGCAAGGCAAAACTCCTGCTCGCCGCTTCGGCGATCACCCTCGCCATGACGGGCGCAGCGGCAGCGCAGACGCTCGTCTACTGCTCCGAGGGCTCGCCCGAGGGATTTGATCCGGCGCCGTACACCTCCGGCACCACGTTCGACGCCTCGTCGCGTCCGCTCTACAACCGCCTCGTCCAGTTCGAGCGCGGCACGTCCGAAGTCGGCGAGGGCCTCGGCCTCGCCGAGAGCTGGGAGGTGTCGGAAGACGGCACCCAGTATACCTTCCGCCTCAAGCCGGGCGTGAAGTTCCACACCACCGACTACTTCACGCCGACGCGCGACCTCAACGCCGACGACGTGATCTTCTCGTTCGAGCGCCAGCGCGACCCGAACAACCCGTGGCACGAGTACACCTCGGGCATCACGTGGGAGTACTTCAACTCCATGTCGATGCCGGACCTCGTGGAGTCGATCGAGAAGGTCGACGACCTGACGGTCCGCTTCAACCTCACCCGGCCCGAGGCGCCGTTCATCGCCAACATGGCAATGGATTTCGCGTCGATCCTGTCGAAGGAGTATGCGGACCAGCTGATGGAGGCGGGCACGCCCGAGCTCCTCAACCAGCAGCCGATCGGCACCGGCCCGTTCAAGTTCCAGGCCTACCAGGCCGACGCCGCGATCCGCTACCTCGCCAACGAGGACTACTGGGGCGAGGGGCCGAACATCGAGGCGCTCGTGTTCGCGATCACGACGGATCCCGCGGTCCGCGTGCAGAAGCTGATGGCGAACGAGTGCCAGGTCATGCCGTATCCGAACCCGGCTGACGTCGAGATGCTGAAGAGCGCCGACGGCATCAACGTCATGGAGCAGCAGGGCCTTAATGTCGGCTACCTCGCGTACAACACGCAGCAGGAGCCGTTCGACGATGTTCGCGTCCGCAAGGCGCTGAACATGGCGATCAACAAGCAGGCGATCCTCGACGCCGTTTTCCAGGGCGCCGGGCAGGCCGCGAAGAACCCGATCCCGCCGACGATGTGGTCGTACAACGACGCGGTCGAGGATGACGCGTACGATCCGGAAGCGGCGAAGGCGATGCTCGCCGAGGCGGGTGTCGAGAACCTCTCCATGAAGATCTGGGCGATGCCGGTGTCGCGCCCTTACAACCCGAACGCCCGCCGGATGGCCGAGCTCATCCAGCAGGACTTCGCGCAGATCGGCGTCAACGCCGAGATCGTCTCCTACGCGTGACGGTGCCGTCCTCCTCGGCTGGACGGGCGACAACGGCGACCCGGACAACTTCCTCGCCGTCCTCCTCGGCTGCGACGCGGTAGGCAACGCCAACCGCGCCCAGTGGTGCAACGAGGACTTCGAGAAGCTGATCCAGGAGGCGAAGACCGTCTCCGACCAGGAGCGCCGCGCCGAGCTCTACGAGCAGGCGCAGGTCGTCTTCAAGGAGCAGGCGCCGTGGGCGACCATCGCGCACTCGGTGGTCTTCATGCCGATGCGCGACACCGTCGAGGGTTACGTCATGGACCCGCGCGGCGCGCACGAGTTCGACAACGTCACGCTCTCGCAGTAATGCGAACCGAGGGGGGCTCCGGCCCCCCTCGCCAGTCCCATGATCCGCTTTCTCCTCTCCCGCCTCGCGCTCATCATCCCGACCTTCATCGGGATTACCATCGTCGCGTTCGCGTTCGTGCGTGTCCTCCCGGGTGACCCGGTGCTCCTCCTCGCCGGCGAGCGGGGGCTGACGCCGGAGCGATACGCCCAGCTCTCCGCGCAATTCGGCTTCGACCAGCCGCTGATCCTGCAATATTTCGACTACGTCTGGGGCCTGCTGCAGGGCGACCTCGGCATCTCGATCACCACGAAACGCCCGGTTCTCACCGACTTCATGACGCTGTTTCCGGCGACGGTGGAGCTCGGCCTCTGCGCGATCCTCTTCGCGATCCTCCTCGGCATCCCCGCGGGCATTCTCGCGGCGGTGAAGCGCGGTTCGTGGTTCGACCAGCTCACCATGACGACGGCGCTGACCGGCTACTCGATGCCGATCTTCTGGTGGGGCCTCCTCCTCATCATCTTCTTCTCCGGCTACCTCGGCTGGACGCCGGTCTCGGGCCGCATCTCCCTCCTCTACTTCTTCCCGCCCGTCACCGGATTAATGACGATCGACGCGCTCCTCTCCGGCCAGGAGGGCGCCTTCCGCTCCGCGGTCTCGCACCTCATCCTCCCGACGATCGTCCTCGGCACGATCCCGCTCGCTGTGATCGCGCGGCAGACGCGCTCGGCCATGCTGGAGGTTCTGTCGGAGGACTATGTACGGACGGCGCGCGCCAAAGGTCTCGCGCCTCGGCGGGTGATCGGCCTTCACGCGCTCAGGAACGCACTGATCCCCGTGATCACCACCATCGGCCTTCAGGTGGGCGTGCTTCTGGCGGGCGCGATCCTGACCGAGACGATCTTCTCCTGGCCCGGCATCGGCAAGTGGATGGTCGACGCGATCTCGCGGCGCGACTACCCGGTCGTCCAGGGTGGCCTCGTCCTCATCGCGCTCATCGTGATGGTGGTGAACCTCGTGGTCGATCTCCTCTACGGCCTCATCAACCCCCGCATCAGGCACCGGTGAGATGACAGACCGCCTCGAAGCCTCCGGCACCGCAGAGCCGCTGACGAGCCCAGGGCGCGTGCGCACGGCGATGCTGCGCGAGTTCTGGCACTACTTCTCGGAAAACCGCGGTGCAGTGGTGGGACTTTTCGTGTTCCTCGCCATCGTCCTCGTCGCGGTGTTCGCGCCGCTCGTCGCGCCGTTCTCGCCCAACACGCAGTTCCGCGACGCGCTCCTCGTCCCGCCCGCGTGGGCCGACGGAGGACGGACGACGTTCCTCCTCGGCACGGACGCGCTTGGGCGGGACATCCTCTCACGCCTTATCTACGGCGCGCGCTTCTCGATGTTCATCGGGCTCGCGGTCGTCGTCCTCGCGGTGACGGGCGGCATCCTGATCGGCCTCGTCGCGGGCTACTGCCGCGGCTGGGTCGACGCGCTCCTGATGCGGGTGATGGACGTCATCCTCGCCTTTCCATCGCTCCTTCTCGCGCTGGTGTTGGTGGCGGTGCTCGGGCCGGGGCTCCTCAACGCGATGATCGCGATCGCCGTCGTCCTCCAGCCGCACTTCGCGCGGCTGACGCGAGCGGCCGTCCTCGCCGAGCGCAACCGCGAGTACGTGACGTCCGCGAAAGTGGTTGGCGCGTCGCACCTCCGCCTCATGTTCGTGACGATCCTGCCGAATTGCCTTGCACCGCTCATCGTGCAGGGGACGCTGTCGTTCTCGACCGCGATCCTCGACGCGGCGGCGCTCGGCTTCCTCGGTATGGGTGCTCAGCCGCCGACGCCGGAGTGGGGCACGATGCTCGCCGAGGCGCGCGAGTTCATCCTGCGCGCATGGTGGGTGGTGACGTTCCCAGGACTCGCGATCCTCATCACGGTGCTCGCGATCAACCTCGTCGGCGACGGCCTCCGCGACGCGCTGGACCCGAAGCTGAAGCGGAGCTGAGGTGACGCCGCCCGCCTGGCTCTTCGCGCAGACGACGAACTTCACGGCGCTTCTGATCGCCGCGATCGTCGTCGCGGGCGTGGTGATCGGCCCCTTCCTCGCCAAGCTCGCCGAGCTCCGCTACGAGCGGCGCCGGCGGGAGCGGCGCGAGATGGACATGGCGATCGCGCTGCGTGCGGAGATCAGCGCGGGGCGCGAGCGGGTGATCGACCAGGCGCGCGAGCCGGAGGCGAACTACCTCCTCGCGAACGAGTACCCGTTCGGTCCGTCGGACCGGACGGACTTCGTGTTCGAGAGCCTGAAGGGCGAGATCGTCGTCCTGCCGCAGGCGGTGATCGAGAGCGTGGTGCGCTACTACAAGCTCGCCGAGCAGTCGAACCGGCTGATCGACTACCTGCTGAAGGACCAGTACCTGCAGCAGGGGCCTGATGAGCGGCGCAAGTACGCGCAGAACATCATCGCCGCCCTGAAGGACCAGGATAACGCGGCAATGGACGCGCTGATCGCGCTGAGCACGTTCATGGGCTCGCGCCACAGGGCGGCCGCCCAGCCGATGCACGAGGATCTGAGGTGGCTCGACGGAGTGCTGAACACGCTACTCATCGCGGCGCTCCTCGTGATCCTCGTCGCCCGGCCATGAGGCGGGCGGAGCCACGACGCGCCGACGTGGGGCGCGCAGACGCGCCGCCGCGCAGAGCGGGGTTCAGACGAGGGGGCGGATAGGACCCGACATGTTGAGCCTCCTTCTCAGACTGCCCACAATATAGTCGTTCGAGAGAGAAAGTACCACCGATGTCCCTCCTCGAGATCGAGAACCTCTCGGTCGTCTTCGACACCTCGACCGGACCCTTCCGGGCGCTCGACCGCGTCTCATACCGTGTCGACAAGGGCGAGGTGCTCGCCATCGTCGGCGAGTCCGGGTCCGGCAAGTCGGTCGCCATGCTCGCCGTCATGGGCCTCCTCGCGCCGACGGCCACGGTGACGGCGGACGCCGTCCGCTTCGAGGGCCGCGACATGCTGACGATGCCGCCGGCCGAGCGGCGGAAGATCATCGGCAAGGACATCGCGATGATCTTCCAGGAGCCTGTCGCGAGCCTGAACCCCTGCTTCACCGCAGGGTTCCAGATCGAGGAGGTGCTGTCGCGCCACCTCGGCCTGTCCGGCCGGGCGCGGCGACGGCGGGCGATCGAGCTTATGGAGGCGGTCGGGATGCCTGAGCCCGAGCGGCGGCTCAACTCGTACCCGCACCAGATGTCGGGCGGGCAGTGCCAGCGCGTGATGATCGCGATCGCGATCGCCTGCGAGCCGAAGCTCCTCATCGCCGACGAGCCGACCACCGCTCTCGACGTGACGATCCAGAAGCAGATCCTCGATCTCATCCTCCGCCTCCAGCGCGAACGGGGAATGGGGCTGATCCTCATCACGCACGACATGGGCGTCGTCGCCGAGACGGCCGACCGCGTCGTCGTCCAGTACAAGGGGCGCAAGATGGAGGAGGCAGGGGTGCTCGAGCTCTTCGAGGCGCCGCAGAGCCGCTACACGCAGGCGCTCCTTTCCGCGCTGCCCGAGAACGCCAAGGGCGGGCGGCTGCCGACCGTCGCCGACTTCGACCTTTCCGACCTCGCCGCCCCGTCGGCCGCCACCCCCGGAGTGCCGGCATGAGCGTCGCCCTCGAGACGCGCGGCGTCACGCGCGAGTACGTGATCGGCGGCTCGTGGTTCGGCCGGCCGAAGATCCTGAAGGGGCTGAAGGGGATCGACCTCACGCTGGAGCGGGGGCAGACGCTCGCGATCGTCGGCGAATCGGGCTGCGGCAAGTCGACCCTCGCGCGCATCATCGCCCTGATCGACCCGCCGACGGAGGGCGAGCTCCTCATCGACGGCGAGAGGGTCGACATCCGGGGCGGCGTCACGGCCGACCTTCGGCGCAAGGTGCAGATCGTCTTCCAGAACCCCTACGGCTCGCTCAACCCGCGGCAGAAGGTGGGCGACATCCTCACCGAGCCGCTCAAGCTCAACACCGACAGGACGGCCGGCGACCGGCGCGCGATGGCGTTCGACATGCTGCGGCGCGTCGGCATGCAGCCGGAGCATTACAACCGCTATCCGCACATGTTCTCGGGCGGGCAGCGGCAGCGCATCGCGATCGCCCGGGCGCTCATGCTGAACCCGTCGCTCCTCGTTCTCGACGAGCCGGTCTCGGCACTCGACCTCTCGGTGCAGGCGCAGATCCTGAACCTCCTCGGCGACCTCCAGGAGGAGTTCGGCCTCACTTACGTGTTCGTCAGCCACGACCTCTCGGTGGTGAAGCACATCGCCGACGAGGTGATGGTGATGTACTACGGCGAGGTGGTCGAGCGTGGCCCGCAGGACCGCGTCTTCGCCGACCCGCAGCACTCCTACACGAGGACCCTGTTCGCCGCGACGCCGCGGGCGGACGTCGAGCACATCCGCGCCCGGCTGGCGGCGAAGCGCGCGGTGGCGTGAGCCTCATCACTATCCTCATCACGCGCGCCTGACGGCACTGTGATCCGCAGGGCTGGTCAGGAATGTCGCGGTCGGGGCGTCAGCGCCGCCCGCCGAACCATGTCCCTCTTCAGCCGGCAGCGCGTGCCATGACCGCCGGTGTAAGGACAGGGAGTTCACTATGCGAACCATTCTTCGTGCGGCCGCCGTCTCCGCGGCGCTCGGCCTTTCGTCCGCTGCATACGCGCAGGACGCGACCATCGCCGAAACCGCGTCGGCCACCGACGACCTCTCGACGCTGGTGACAGCGGTCGAGGCCGCTGACCTCGGCGGGACGCTGTCCGGCGAGGGCCCGTTCACCGTCTTTGCGCCGACGAATGCAGCCTTCGAGGCGCTGCCCGCGGGTGCCGTCGACGGTCTTCTCGCCGACAAGGATCAGCTGACCGGCGTCCTCACCTACCACGTCGTCCCCGCCGAGGTGATGTCGACCGAGCTCGTCCAGATGATCGAGGCGGACGGTGGCGAGCACACCGTCACCACGGTCGCCGGCGGTACGCTGACGGCCTCCATTGAGGGCGGGAACGTCGTCCTCACCGACGCGCAGGGCAACACCGCGACGGTGGTGCAGGCCGACGTCGCCGCGTCGAACGGCGTCGTTCACGTCATCGACGGCGTCCTGATGCCCTGACGACGTGCGGGCCGGGTTGCCTCAGGCGGCAACTGGCCCGCTTCAGGCCGGGGCTCCGGGCTCGGCAGGCGGAGGCGGCGACACCGCTGCCTCCGCCCCGTCGCGGTGGACCACCCGCGGCACCTTCTTCTTGGCGTCGCGGATCGCGCTCATGTAGTCCGGCGCCGTCACGCCCATCGACACGTAGATGTTGGTGAGACCCTCGACGCCGAAGGACGCCGGCCGCACCCAATCGGCCGGCAGAAAGAACAGGCCGCCGCCGAACGGAACCGGCGCGGTCGGGATCATCACGACGTGGTACGTCTCGCCCTCGATGGTGAGCGGCTGGTTGGTCGGCATGAGGCCGAGCACGGACACCTTCCGCTCCTCGGAGAAAAAGCACCAGACCGGGCTCATCGACTGCACGTCGACATCGTCGCGCCGCTCGAGGAGCTGCACGAAGCGTGTGATGGTCTTGTAGATCGTGCCGATCAGCGGCAGGCGGCCGAGCGTCTCGTCGAAGAACGTCGTCCAGAGGATGCGCAGGCGCGTCTGGATGAGGAGGCCGATGACGTAGAGGCCGGCGAGCACGATCGCGGCGCCGAGGAGGTAGGCGAGGTTGTCGTTGACGACAAAGGCGCCGAGGAGGGCAACATTCTGTCCGAACCAGCTCTGCGGTCCGAGGTAGGCCGTCACCCAGCTTCCGACCCAGCCGATGATCACCACGGTGAGGAAGATCGGCAGGATCGCGAACAGCCCCGTCGCGATCGTTCGAAGAAAGAAGCTCAGGAGCCGCATCATTGTCCTCGCCTCGCGGGCCGTGTCGCGCGGAGAAACGCGTCGCGCATCCCGTGGTTCGCGGCAAGGCCCGGCGGCACTCTACGCCATGCCCGCGCAAGTCGACAGTTCGCGCCGGCTGCCGCTCCCGTCGCCGCGACAGGCCCGCGCCACGTGTCCCGGCTTGTCTCGGCAGGAGCGAAACCGTATGGGATCCACCATGAAACAGACGTTCGGCACGCGCCTCCTGCAGGCCTTCACGTGGTGGAACGGCACCACCTGGGGGACGAGCTTCACCACGTGGCTCCGCGGCGAGTTCGTGGGCGAGGACGAGTTCGGCAACCGCTACTTTCGCACGCGGAAGGGCCGGGTCGACCCGGCGCTGGGGCTGGAGCGCCGCTGGGTGATCTACAACGGCGTCGCAGAAGCCTCGACGATCCCGCCCTCGTGGTACCGCTGGATGCAGCACACGAGCGACACGCCGCCCACGGCGGAAACGTATGTGCCTCGCGAGTGGGAGAAGCCGCACGTGCCGAACCTCACCGGCACGGCGGAGGCCTACCGGCCGCGTGGCTCGATCCTGCGGCCCGACCCCGAGGAGGGGATCACCCGCGGCTACGACGCGTGGACGCCGGGCAACTGAAAGCGCCGGCGGGCGGGGAGGACAGGCGATGAAGCTGGTGCGCTGTGGCGAGGCCGCATCCGTGCGGGTGCCGGAGAATTACTTCACCGGGACGGTGTGGCAGAACCCGATTCATCGCTCGGAGGATCCGGCGCGCACCGTGGCGCTCTCCGTCACCTTCCTGCCGGGCGCGCGCACCAACTGGCACCATCACCCGTTCGGGCAGATCCTGCACGTCATCTCCGGCTGCGGCTGGTTCCAGACCAAGGGCGAGGCGAAGGTGATCATCCGCGCCGGCGACACGGTCTCGATCCCGCCGGGCGAGGTGCATTGGCACGGCGCCACCGACACGACGACGATGACCCACCTCGCAATCCAGGAGCGGGACGGCGAGGCGACGGCGACCTGGCTGGAGCCGGTCGCCGACGCGGATTACCTCGCCGGCTGAGCCGTCACTTCTCGAGGCGGGCGATGAGGCTCGAGGTGTCCCAGCGGCTGCCGCCCATCGCCTGGACGTCGCGGTAGAACTGGTCGACGAGCGCAGTCACGGGCAGGCGCGCGCCGTTGCGACGGGCCTCGTCGAGGCAGATCGAGAGGTCCTTTCGCATCCAGTCGACCGCGAAACCGAAGTCGAAGCGGCCTTCGTTCATCGTCTTCCAGCGGTTCTCCATCTGCCACGACTGCGCGGCGCCCTTGGAGATGACGGCGATCACCTTCTCGATGTCGAGCCCCGCCGTCTTGCCGAAGGCAATCCCTTCCGAGAGGCCCTGGACGAGCCCGGCGATGCAGATCTGGTTGACCATTTTCGTCAGCTGCCCGGCACCCGTCGGACCCATCAGGCCGACCATCTTGGCAAAGCAGTCGATCACCGGCCGCGCCGTTTCGAACGTCGCCTCGTCGCCGCCGCACATCACGGTGAGCTGGCCGTTCTCGGCGCCCGCCTGACCACCCGAGACGGGGGCATCGATGAACCCGAAGCCGCGCTCCGCGGCCGCGGCGCCGAGCTCGCGCGCGACTTCCGCCGAGGCGGTGGTGTTGTCGATGAAGATTGCGCCCGCCTTCATGCCCTGGAACGCGCCGGTCTCGCCGAGCGTCACCTCGCGAAGGTCATTGTCGTTGCCGACACAGCTGAACACGAAGTCCTGCTCCTCGGCGGCCTCCTTCGGGGTCGCCTTGACGGTGCCGCCGTACTCCTTCGCCCACTGTTCGGCCTTTGCCGTGGTGCGGTTGTAGACCGTCAGCGTGTGGCCACCGTTCTTGAGGTGGCGGGCCATCGGGTAGCCCATCACGCCGAGGCCGAGGAATGCGACGTTCGCCATCGGGATCGCTCCTGTGTTTCTGGTTGTGCGCCGTTTAGCGCGCCCGAGCGCGCCTGTCAGGGGATCGCGGCGAGCCCGCTCGCGAGATCAGCGACGATGTCCTCCACCGCCTCGATGCCGACCGACAGGCGCAGGAGCGCCGGTGGCATCCCCGTGAAGGCGGGCTCGATCGAGTGGCGGTGCTCGATCAGCGTCTCCACCCCGCCGAGCGAGGTGGCCCGCTTCACGACGGCAAGGCGAGCGAGGAGGGCGAGCGCCTCCGGCGCGCCGCCGCGTACGTCGAACGAGAGGAGCCCGCCGAAGCCCTCCATCTGGCGCACCGCCACGTCGTGGCCGGGATGGGAGGGGAGGCCGGGGTAGCGGACGGCCGTCACCCTCGGGTGCGCGTGGAGCCAGTGCGCGATGTGGAGCGCCGAGCGGTTCATCGCGTCGGACCTCAGCCCGAGCGTGCGCATCCCGCGCGTCAGGAGGTAAGCGTCGAACGGGGAGAGGACGGCGCCCTCCATGGCGCGCAGCGTCGTCACGCGCTCCCAGACCGGCAGCGACGGGTTGGCGACAGCGAGCGCGCCCGCGAGGACGTCCGAGTGTCCGTTCAGCACCTTGGTGGCCGAGTGCATGACGATGTCGGCGCCGTGCTCCAGCGGCCGCGTCACCATGGGGTTCGCGGCGGTGGAATCGACGGCGAGGACGGCGCCGCCGCGGTGCGCGATCTCGGCCGCACGGGCGATGTCGACCACCGTCAGCCACGGGTTGGACGGCGTCTCGATGAGCACGAGGCCCGGGCGCCGGGCCATCGCCTGCTCGAGGCTGGCCGGGTCGCCGCCGTCGAACGGCACCACGTCGCGCCCCTGTTCGGCGTAGAGCTGGCCGAGCTTCGCGGTGCCGTAGTAGGTGCCCGCCTGCAAGGCAATCGGCCCGGGCGAGGCGCGCATCACGAGAGAGATGGCGGCGAGCCCTGAGGCGAACAGGAGTGCCTCGGCGGCGCCTTCCAGCGCAGCGATCACGGCTTCCGCCTCACGCACGGTCACATTGTCGTCGCGCCGGTAGATGTCGCCGGAGGCGGGCAGGCGGTACGCCTCGTCGCGCAGGAAGGTGGTCGAGGTCTCGATGGCGCCGACGGTGCCGCCGCCCGGCGAGTGGCTGCCGGCGGCCTGGGCGGCGATGGTCGCGCGGTGGAGCGTCATATCTCAACCTCGCCGACGGGCGCGTGCATCGGCTTTCTGGGCCCGAGGTGGCGCGTCAGGTGCCGTTCCAGCATGTCCCAGACCCGCCGCAGCGTCTCGACGAGGACGAGGTAGAGCGCGGCCGCATAGAAGTAGACATCGAAGCGGAAGGTGTCGGAGTAGGCGAGGCGGGTCTCGCCGAGGAGGTCGTAGACCGTCACCACGGAGGCGACGGCAGAGCCCTTGATCATCAGGACGATCTCGTTGCCGAAAGGGCGAAGCGCGAGGAGCGCCGCCTGGGGGAAGATGACGCGATAGAAGGCGACGCGCTTCGACAGCCCCAGCGCCGCCGCCCCTTCCCACTGCCCCTTCGGCACCGCCTGGACGGCACCGCGGAAGATCTCGGCCTGGTAGGCGGCGGTGTTGAGGACGAAGGCGAGGAGCGCGCAGTTGAACGGCTCGCGCAGGAACGTCCAGAGGCCGATCGCGCGCCAGAAGCCGGAGAACTGGCCGAGCCCGTAGTAAATGAGGAAGAGCTGCGCGAGGAGCGGCGTGCCGCGGAAGAGCGCCGTATAGAACCACGCCGCACCCTTCACGAACCGGTTGGGCGACATGCGCCAGCGGGCGAGCAGCATGCCCCACAGCGCGCCGATCGCGACCGAATAGAAGACAAGCTGCAGCGTGATGAGGAAGCCGTCGAAGAGGTCGTCGCCGTAGTTGACGAGGATCGACGGGAGCCACTCCGGCGGCGTCATCGGGCGTACCCCCGCGAGTAGCGCTTCTCGAGGAGCGCGAAGAGGCCGGCCGAGACGAGCGAGATGGAGAAGTAGATCGCCATCGCGACGGCAAAGAAGAAGAACGGCTCCTTGGTCGAGCCGACCGCGATGAAGGTGCGGCGCAGGAGATCAGGCAGGGCGATCACCGAGACGAGCGCGGTGTCCTTGAGGAGGACGAGCCAAAGGTTGCCGAGCCCCGGCAGCGCGAGGCGGAGCACCTGCGGGATGATGACCTTGCGCAGCTTCGCCCACGGCCGGAGGCCGAGCGCGTCCGCCGCCTCGATCTGCCCCTTCTGGATGCCGCCGAGGGCGGCCATAAAGACCTCCGACGCGAACGAGGCCGAGACGCAGCCGAGCGCGATCATGCCGGAGAGGAAGGCGGAGACCTCCACCGGGCCGTCGGTGAAGAGGCCGAGGACCCAGCCGAGCGCCGTCGAGAAGCCGTAGTAGACGATGAAGAGCGTGATGAGCTCGGGCAGGCCCTTGAAGACGGTGGTGAACGCCGTCGCCGGAACGCGAAGCAGCGGGTTGTCGGCGCGGCGGGCGAGGGCGAGAAGGAAGCCGCCGATGAGCCCGATCGGCGCCGTCGCGAGGGCGAGCGACAGGGTGACCTGGAGCCCGGCGAGGAGCTCGTCGCCCCATCCCTCCGGCCCGAGGCGGAGGAGGCCGAGGAGTTCGGTCATTGGACGCTCTCGGGCATGGGGGCGGGGCGGAGAGGCGAGGGCGGCAGAGCCTCCCTCGCCCGGCGCGGTCAGGCGATCAGGACTCGCCGCCGTAGACGTCGAAGTCGAAGTACTTCTTCCGGATCTCCTCGTACGTGCCGTCGGCGCGGATCGCGGCGATCGCCTCGTTGAACTTGTCGCGCAGCTCCGTCTCGCCCTCGCGGATCGCGATGCCGGCGCCCATGCCGTTGATGACGGGGTCCGGCGTCAGCGTGCCGAGGACCTTGCAGCACTCGCCCTCCGGCGAGTTGATCCAGTCGGAAAGCACGACAACGTCGTCGATCGCCGCGTCGATACGGCCGGACTGGAGGTCGAGCTTGTACTCCTCTGGCGTGCCGTAGCGGCGCAGTTCGCTCTCGGTGAAGTACTTCTCGGCATAGTTCGCGTGCGTGGTCGAGGACTGGGCGCCGAGCGTCGACCCTTCCAGTGCCTCGGGCGTCGCCTCGGCGATGTCGGAGTCCTTGGGGACGGCAATCGCGGGCGGCGTGTTGTAGTACTTGTTCGTGAAGTCGACGACCTCGTCACGCTCCGGCGTGATCGACATGGAGGCGATGATCGCGTCGAACTTGTTGGCGCGGAGCGCTGGGATGATGCCGTCCCAGTCCTGCGCGACGAAGGTGCACTCGGCGTTCATCTCGGCGCAGAGGGCCTTTGCGATGTCGATGTCGAAGCCGACGAGGTTGTTGTCGGAATCGAAGTAGTTGAACGGCGGGTACGCCCCTTCGGTGCCGATCCTGATCTGCATCGTGTCCTGGGCGGAAGCCGGCACGGCGGCGACGAGCGCCAGCGCCGCGGCGGCGATGAGGTGCTTCATAATCCTCTCCTCGGATCATTTTCTGACGGCAGTCTTCACCGCCCTCCCAGCCCGATGCAAGCGTTGCGCCTGCCGCCGGCGGCCATTATGTCGGGGTGGTGAACGCAGGTGACCGCCGCCGCTTGACTTCTGGCGAGGCGGGACGTACCTCCACGCGCTCATGATATGAGGTGAGACGCCACAGGCCGCGTCGGCATCGCCGACGTGGGCAGGCTGCTGCGAGGCAGCGGGTGGCGATCCAGACAGGACAGCAGGGACGACCGATGTTCGCGGTGATCAAGACGGGCGGCAAGCAGTACAGGGTGGCGCCCGGCGACGAGATCAAGGTGGAGCTCCTCGCCGGCGCCGCCGGTGACGCAATCACCTTCGGCGAGGTCCTGATGATGGGTCACGGCGAGGAGGCGGCCGTCGGCAAGCCGACGATCCCGGGCGCGACGGTGACGGCGGAGATCGTCGACCAGGTGCGCACCCGCAAGATCATCGTCTTCAAGAAGCGTCGCCGGCAGAACTCGAAGCGCCGCAACGGCCACCGCCAGCACCTCACGCTGGTGCGCATCACCGACATCCAGGCCAACGCGTAAGGACGGGAGAGTTCCATGGCACACAAGAAGGCAGGCGGCTCGTCCCGCAACGGCCGCGACACGGCAGGCCGGCGTCTCGGCTTCAAGAAGTTCGGCGGCGAGAGCGTCATCCCGGGCAACATCATCGTCCGCCAGCGCGGCACCCGCTGGCACCCGGGCGACGGCGTCGGCATGGGCAAGGACCACACCATCTTCGCCGTCGTCGAAGGCGAGGTGGCGTTCCGTCACCGTCTCGGCCGCATCTACGTGGACGTGAAGCCGGCGCCCGTCGCACCGACGGCGATCGCGGCGGAGTAAGGCGCGAGGGCTGCCCCAGCAGGCAGCCTCCCGGATGCTCCGCGGACGTCTCGCGATAGGCGGCTGCGCGAAGATCCTGCAGCGGATTGATTGACGAGGGCTGCCCTGCCGGGCGGCCCTTTTCGTTTCCCGGAGCAGACGCGCTCCGCCGGCCACTCTCGCGGATGTCTTGGTGGGCGTGACGAAACGCCCCGTCGCAGCACCGGCCGACCCTGTAGCGCCGTGGTCAAAAATTGCGTCTGCAGCGCCACCTCATCCACAAAGCTGTCCACGGGCTGTCTTAGCCGACAAACAATTTCGTGCGGCCCATTGCTTGCATCCTGACGGCCTGCTCAAATGATACATTCAGAGCAGGGGAACCGGGATGCAGCTTGCGGCGTTCTTCACTCTTGTCGCGGCGTTCGCGCCGCCTGGACTGAGCGGGTCGGACTCCATCGCGGTCGCCGAACTCGGCGCCGTCTACGGCGAGGCGGAATGTGTCTCGCGGGCCGAGCGGGCGTTCCGTGTCCTTCGCGAGGAGAGGGGCGCAGGCAACGCGGTCACCGACGGCTGGGTGGTCTACCAGTACGACATCGGCCGAAAGGGCGCGGACGCATTCATCGCCTGTGTGGGCGCGGGCGAGCCGGCGGTTCAGGCCTTCCTCTCCGTCCACGGGAGCGGCCCGGCGATCGAGACGGTCGCGATCCGCGACCGGATCTCCGCCCTCTTCACCTCACCCATCGCCAGCCGCTGAGCCGCGTCTGAGCGGTCGCGCCACGACGCGCCACCGTACCGCGGAGCGTTCGGCGTCACCGCGAGCCGCGGCCACCGCCGCGGAGAGCGCGCGTCGCCTGGCGCTCTCTGTCACCACTCGTCGGGCGAGCGTCAGCGAGCTCGCCGTCCCAGCTCGTGGCCGTTCGCTGAGAGCGCAAGCGCTGCCCGCCCAGCGCTCGCTGTCACAGCTCATGGCCAAATCCGTGTGGCCGCGCACGCACCGGATCGCGCAGCTCCGGCCGCCTGCTGGCGGCGTGCAGCACGCACGGGACCCTTCAGCTCGCCACCGCCGAGCCGCCGTCCCCGGCGGTCCACGGACCGCTCGGCAGCGCAGGTGCCCGGTTCTCCGGCAGGCCGGATGCCGGCCACTTTTTGCGACAAGCCGCTTGCGGCACCGGGGCAAACTCTGTCACCTGCGCCGGCGGCACGCCGCGACGGACCCGATTGACGCGCCATGAAATTCCTCGACCAGGCCAAGGTGTACATCCGCTCCGGCAACGGCGGCGGCGGCGCGGTCTCGTTCCGGCGCGAGAAGTTCATCGAGTACGGCGGCCCTGACGGCGGTGACGGTGGCCGGGGCGGCGACGTCTGGGTCGAGGCCGTCGAGGGCCTCAACACGCTGATCGACTTTCGCTACCAGCAGCATTTCCGCGCCGGCACGGGCGAGACGGGCGCAGGCCGCAACCAGACCGGCAAGGACGGCGCTGACATGGTCCTGCGGGTGCCTGTCGGCACCGTCGTCCTCGACGACGAGAAGGAGGCTGTGCTCGCCGACCTGACGGAGGTCGGCCAGCGCGTGCGGCTTCTCAAGGGCGGCAACGGCGGATGGGGCAACCAGCGCTTCAAGTCCTCCACCAATCAGGCGCCGCGCCACGCCAACCCGGGCCAGGAAGGTGAGGAGCGGGCGATCTGGCTTCGACTGAAGCTGATCGCAGACGCGGGGCTGGTGGGCCTACCGAACGCCGGGAAGTCCACCTTCCTCGCCGCCGTCTCCGCCGCGAAGCCGAAGGTCGCGGACTATCCGTTCACCACGCTGCACCCGAACCTCGGCATCGCGGAGGTCGACACCCGCCGCCTCGTGGTGGCCGACATCCCGGGCCTCATCGAGGGAGCGAGCGAGGGGGTCGGCATCGGTGACCGCTTCCTCGGCCACATCGAGCGCTGCGCGGTCCTCCTCCACCTCGTCGATGCGACGGGGGAGGACCTCGCGCACGACTACCACACGGTCGACCGCGAACTCGCCCTCTACGGCGCCGGGCTCGACGAGAAGCCCCGTATCGTGGGCCTCTCCAAAATCGATGCCGTGCCGGACCGGGTCGAGGCCGCCGTCGCCGAGCTCGAGGCGGCGAGCGGTCGGCGGGTGATGCCGCTGTCGGCCGCAACAGGGGAGGGGATGCTGGCCGTTTTGCGCGCCCTGTCGGAGGTGGTGGAGCGCGACCGTGCCGCCCGCAGGGCTCCCCAGGAGGAGACCCGCCCGTGGCGTCCATAGAGGCGGGCGCCGAGGACGCGCACCTCGCCATGACGCCCTCCGCCGGAGCCAACCCCGCCGTCCGCCGCCGCGTCGCGGGCGCCCGGCGCGTCGTCGTCAAGATCGGCTCGGCGCTGATCGTGGCACCAGACGGATCGGTGCGGCGCGACTGGCTCGCCTCTCTCGTCGCCGACATCGCGGCCCTGCAGCGGAGCGCCGATGTCGTGGTCGTCTCCTCCGGCGCCATCGCGCTCGGCCGCATGCCGATCGGTTACGGCCCGCGCCCGCTCCGGCTCGAGGAGAGCCAGGCGGCCGCAGCCGTCGGCCAGATTGCGCTCGCGGCAGAGTGGGCAGGTGCGCTCGCGGCGGTCGGCCTCCGCGCCGCGCAGGTGCTCCTCACGCTCCGCGACACGGAGGAGCGGCGCTCGTACCTGAACGCCCGCTCCACGATCGCCGAGCTCCTGCGTGCGCGGGTCGTTCCTGTCATCAACGAGAACGACACGATCGCCACCTCCGAGATCCGCTACGGCGACAACGACCGCCTCGCCGCGCGCGTCGCGACCATGATCTCGGCCGACTGCCTCGTCCTCCTCTCCGACATCGACGGCCTCTACACCGCCCCTCCGGCGCAGAACCCGGACGCCACCTTCATCCCGGACGTGCCGCGGCTGACGGACGAGATCTACGCGATGGCGGGCGATGCCGGCTCGGCCCTGTCGCGCGGCGGCATGAAGACGAAGATCGACGCCGCGCGGATCGCGACGGAGGCGGGTGTCGCGATGGCCATCGCCTCGGGCCGCGTCATGCACCCGCTCGCGGCGGTCGACGGCGGCCGCGCCACCTGGTTCCACCCGCGCACCGACCCGCAGACGGCGCGAAAAGTATGGATCGCTGGCTCGCTGCAGGTCGCGGGTGCGCTGTGTCTCGACGCCGGCGCCGTGCGCGCGGTGCAGGCCGGGCGGAGCCTCCTGCCGGCGGGCGTCGTCCGGGTCGACGGCGACTTCTCCCGCGGCGACGCGGTGCGCCTTCTCGACCCCGCCGGTCGCGAGATCGGCCGCGGCCTCGTCGCCTACGATGCGGGCGACGCGCGCTTGATCGCCGGGCAGAAAACGGGGAGGCTCGGTGAGCTTGTCGGTGCGCGCGCCCGCGCCACCCTCGTGCATCGTGACGACATGGCGCTTCTGACCGCGCCACCGGAGGCTTCGTGAGCGCCAACCTTTCCGTCGCGCGGCAACGCGCCGAACCCGAAGCCGTGCGGCCGGACGTCCCGGACGCGGCGGCGCTGGTTGCGGAGCTCGGCCGGCGCGCCCGTGGCGCACAGGCCCGCCTCGCGCAGGCGGGCACGGCCGAGAAGCGCGCCGCACTTCGCGCCATGGCCGCCGCCGTGCGCGCCCGCTCCGCCGCTATCCTCGCCGCCAACGCCGCCGACCTCGCGGCGATGACCTCCGGCGACGCCTTCCGCGACCGCGCTCGGCTCGACGGGGCCCGCGTCGAGGCGATCGCAGCCGGCATCGAGGCGGTCGCGGCGCTGGATGACCCGGTCGGCCGCGTCCTCGCAGCGTGGGAGCGGCCGAACGGGCTCAGGATCGAGCGCGTCGCGGTGCCGCTCGGCGTCATCGGCGTCATCTACGAGAGCCGACCCAATGTCACCGCCGACGCCGCCGCGCTGACCGTGATGTCCGGCAACGGCGTGATCCTGCGCTCCGGCTCCGAGACGCTCCGCTCTGCCGGCGCCATCGCGGAGGCGCTGCGCGAGGGGCTTGCTGCGGGCGGACTGCCGGAGGACGGCATCCTCATGGTGCCGACCACCGACCGGGCCGCCGTTGGCGCGATGCTCGCCGGCGCCGGCGGGGGCATCGACGTGATCGTCCCGCGCGGCGGGCGGAGCCTCGTCGAGCGCGTCGAGCGTGAGGCGCGGGTGCCCGTGTTCGCCCACCTTGAGGGCCTCGTCCACGTCTTCGTGCACGCCGGCGCCGCGCTCGACATGGCCGTCCCGCTCGTCAGGAATTCCAAGATGCGGCGGGTCGGCATCTGCGGCGCGGCGGAGACGCTGCTCGTCGACGCCGCTGTCGCCGCCACGCACCTGCCGCCGATCGCCGCCGCGCTGGCCGACGCAGGGTGCGAGCTTCGCGGCGACGCGCGCGCCCGCGGCGTGGTGCCGATGGGGGAGGCGACGGAGGCGGACTTTTCGACCGAGTACCTCGCGCCGATCCTCTCGGTCGCCGTTGTCGACGGGCTGGACGGCGCGCTCGCCCACATTGCCCGGTACGGCTCGCACCACACGGACGCGATCGTGACGGACGACACCGGCGCCGCCGCGCGCTTCCTGAACGAGGTGGACTCGGCGATTGTCCTCCACAACGCCTCGACCCAGTTCGCCGACGGGGGCGAGTTCGGCATGGGCGCGGAGATCGGCATCGCGACGGGCCGCCTTCATGCCCGCGGGCCGGTCGGCGTCGAGCAGCTGACGACGTTCAAGTACCGCGTCCACGGCACGGGTCAGCTCCGGCCGTGAATGCCCCGCACCCGGGCGTGTTCTCCCAGACCGCTGTGGAGAACCGCTACCTTCGCGTCCCCCGGGCGGGGCTCGGCCAGAGGATTGCCCTCTTCGGCGGCTCGTTCAATCCGCCCCACCGAGGCCACCGCCACGTGGCGCTGACGGGGCTCAACAGGCTCGGCGTCAGCCAGGTCTGGTGGATGGTGACGCCGGGCAACCCGCTGAAGTCGTCCGACGACCTCGCCCCGCTCGCGAAGCGCATCGCCGAGACGGAGCGCTACGCCGACCACCCGCGCATGGTTGTGACGGCGTTCGAGGCCGCGATCGGCACGCGCTACACGGCGGACGCGATCATCTTCCTGAAGCGACGCTACCCGACGGTGAAGTTCGTCTGGCTGATGGGCGCCGACAACCTCGGCACGCTGCACCGCTGGCAGAAGTGGCGCGATATCCTGCGGACGGTGCCGGTCGCGGTGGTGGACAGGCCGGGCGCATCGATGTCGGTCATGTCCTCGCCCGCCGCGCGCGCCTTCGCCCCGTGGCGCCGGCCTGAGGAGCAGGCGGGCGCCATCGCCGACGCCGCCCCGCCCGCCTGGGTGTTCCTGCACGTGCCCCTCGACCCGACGTCGTCGACGCTCCTCCGGCGGATCGCGCGGGAGCGTCCGGCGGAGTGACCGCCCTGCGGCGGGCAGACCGTCGTCGCCCCGCAGTCTGTCGAGCGACGTGGAACTCCGGGCGCTTTCCTGGGGTTTGCCGGCACGCGTCTTGAAAGCGTCATGGACAGCGACCAATCTTTCAGCAAGGCGCGGAGCGAATCGTGGGGATAGGCTTCGCGCAGTGCAACGGAAAGGAACCCCCGCACACATGGCATTGACGTTCGATGGGCGGGTCAGCGCCGCCCATGCCGAGGAGACCGGCACGGTGGCCGATCCCCTCGCCGTCGTCCTCGGAAGCCTCGACGACATGAAGGCCGAGGACATCGTCGCCATCGATGTGACCGGCAAGACGCCGCTCGCCGACCATATGGTCGTGGCCTCCGGCCGATCCCACCGCCACGTCGGCGCCGTCGCCGACCGCCTCCTCCGCGATCTCAAGGACGCCGGTGCCAAGGGCGTCCGGGCAGAGGGGCTGTCGAGCTGCGACTGGGTGCTGATCGATGCGGGCGACGTTGTCGTCCACATCTTCCGGCCCGAGGTGCGCCAGTTCTACAACCTCGAGAAGATGTGGCAGATGGACAGCGCCTCCCGCGTCGAGCTCGTCGTCTGAACATCGCCGTCCTTGCCGTCGGCAAGGCGACGAAGGGGCCCGAGCGGGAGCTGATCGAGCGCTACGTCGAGCGCGCGGCCAAGGCCGGCCGGCAGATCGGGATCGGCGCCGTCACTGTGCGCGAGCTCGCCGACGGCGAAGGCCCGACCCGCGCGGCGGACGAGGGGCGGGCGCTTCTCGCCGCCCGTCCCAAGGGGATCCTCGTCGTGCTCGACGAGCGGGGCGAGAGCTGGACGAGCGTCGACCTCGCCGACAGGCTCGGCGTCTGGCTCGACCGCGGCGAGCCCGGGGCCGCCTTCGCGATCGGCGGCGCCGACGGCCACCCCGCCGAGGTGCGGAACGCAGCAACCCACGTCCTGTCGCTGAGCCGGCTTACGTTGCCGCACCTCCTCGCCCGTGTGATCCTGCTTGAGCAGCTCTACCGGGCGGTCACGATCCGCCTCGGCCACCCCTACCATCGCGCATGACGGATCGCCGGTGAAACGCCTCCTCCTGTTCGGCCTCCTTGCGATGGGCGGCCACGCGGCCGCCCAGACCCCCGCCGCCCCCTCCGTCGAGCGGGAGCGCGAGCAGCTCGTCGGCCGGCTGGAGCGGCTGCGCGAGGAGACCGCCGCCGCCGAGGCGCGGCAGGAGGCGCTCGGCACGACGGTGGTGGACCTTGCCGGCGACGAGGCGAAGCTGCGCGAGCGGCTGGCGGAAGTGAGCGCCCGCGTCGCGACCATGGAGCGGCAGATCGCCGACGACGAGCTCGCCCTCGAGACGCTGACGACGGAGCAGGCGCGCATCCGCCAGGAGCTCGCCGGCAAGCGCGAGGAGCTCGCGACCGTACTCATGGCGCTGCAGCGGATCGGCCGCAGCCCGCCGCCGGCGCTGTTCTCCGACGCCGACGGCCCGCTCGACGCCGTCCGCGGGGCGATCCTCCTCAACGCCGCGCTGCCCGAGCTCGATGCCGGCGCGCAGGCGCTCGCCCGCAGCCTGTCGGAAGCGGCGCGCCTCGCGGCCGACGAGCGGGAGCGCTGGGCGAACCTCAGGACGGAGCTGACGGACGTCTCCGTCGAGCGGCGGCGGCTCGAGGACCTCGCCGACGAGCTGGAGCGGCGCCGGGCGCTTTCTCTCTATGAGCGCGACCAGGCGGCCGCCGAGCTCGCCCGCCTCGCCGAGGAGGCGGGCACGGTCGAGGAACTCCTCGAGCGCCTGTCACGCGACGGGCAGGCCGACCCGTCCCCCGCCGCCGTCGCCTTCGAGCGGCGCCGCGGCGGTTTGCCCGACCCCGTTGCAGGATCGGTCGTCTCGGAGTACGGGGACGCAACCGAAACGGGCGGCGTGACGGCGGGCCGCACCATCGCCGCGTTGCCGCAATCCACAGTTTTCGCCCCTATGCCGGCGCGGGTCGTCTACTCCGCGCCGTTTAGGGGCTATGGCACCGTCTTGATCCTCGACGCGGGCGACGGTTACCATATGGTCTTGGCCGGCATGGACGAAAGTTTCGTTGCGCCCGGCGACGAGGTGAGCGCAGGATCACCCCTCGGACGGATGGGACGGGAGAGCCGCCGGTCGGCAGTGGCTTCCGCGGGTGCAGGCGGGTCGAGGCTGCTCGATGCAAGGCCTGCACTTTATGTTGAGTTGAGGAAAGACGGCTCGGCGATCGACAGTCACGGTTGGTGGCGCGCGGCGAGCGTCTCTGGTGGAAGGACAGGTGGATGATCCGTCGGATTGGTTTGTTGATGACCGGCGCGGCCTTCGGCGCGGCGACGATGGTCGCCCTCGCCGACCCCGGCGCTCTCCTTCCGGGCCAGGCGGAGGCCGCGTCGTCGGACACCTACCGCCAGCTCACCCTCTTCGGTGACGTCTTCGAGCGCGTCCGCAAGGACTACGTCGACAATCCGGACGATCAGGACCTCATCGCCAACGCCATCAACGGCATGCTGGCGTCCCTCGACCCGCACTCCTCCTACATGCCGCCGGACGACTTCCGCGACATGCAGGTGCAGACCCGCGGTGAGTTCGGCGGCCTCGGCATCGAGGTCACCATGGAGGGCGAGTACATCAAGGTCGTGACGCCGATCGACGACACGCCGGCCTTCCACGCGGGCGTCCTCGCGGGCGACCTCATCACCGCCCTCGACGGCGAGGATGTGGCTGGGCTCACCCTCGCCGAGGCGGTCGACAAGATGCGCGGGCCGGTGAACACCGACATCATCATCACCGTCCGCCGCGAGGGGGCGGACGAGCCGATCGACATCACCATCACGCGCGACATCGTCCGCATCCAGTCGGTGAAGTGGGAAGAGATCGGCGGCGACGTCGGTTACGTCCGCATTTCGCAGTTCAACGAGCGGACGTTCGACGGCCTCCGCCGCGCGATCGACGAAATCGAGGGCAAGCTCGGCGGATCGCTCAAGGGTTTCGTGATCGACCTGCGCAACAACCCGGGCGGCCTGCTCGACCAGGCGATCTCGGTGTCCGACGCCTTCCTCGACAAGGGCGAGATCGTCTCCACCCGCGGCCGCGACGAGTCGGAGACGCAGCGCTACAGCGCCGAGGCGGGTGACCTGGTGGACGGCAAGCCGGTCATCATCCTCATCAACGGCGGCTCGGCCTCGGCATCGGAGATCGTCGCCGGCGCGCTGCAGGACCACCGCCGGGCGACCGTCCTCGGCACACAGTCCTTCGGCAAGGGCTCGGTGCAGACGATCATCCCGCTTGGAGCGAATGGCGCGATCCGCCTCACGACGGCGCGCTACTACACGCCGTCCGGCCGCTCGATCCAGGCCCGCGGCATCGACCCGGACCTCGAAGTGATCCAGCCGCTGCCCGAGGAGCTCCAGGGCAAGGTCGAGGCGCGCGGCGAGTCCTCGCTCCGCGGTCACCTCGGCGCCCAGGAGGGCGAGGAGCGCTCCGGCTCGTTCGCCTACGTCCCGCGCGAGCGGGAAGAGGACGAGCAGCTCCAGTACGCGATGGAGCTCCTGCGCGGCGTGAAGGTGAACAAGGTCTTCCCGCCGGACCCGAACCAGGGCGTCCCCGGCGCCTCGGCGGAGGCCGTGCCGAACTGACCGGCCGGCGCTGCCGAACGGGTTGCTGACGGAGAGCGGGCCATCGGCCCGCTCTTTCGCGTTGCTGGCCCGATCGGAGCCAGAAGGCGACCCCCTTCTGCGCGCCACAGCGCCCGGTGGAAGACCAGGCATGACGTTGGCCGGAGCGTGCGCGGAGAGCGGCCGTCGGTGACCCGTCCGGCACTTCGTCCGGCGAGGCGTCTGCCGTCGAAACTTCGGCGCTCAAGAGGGCGACCAATCAGGACCGCTGCAACCTGTCCGAGGTCGGGCGGCAGCTCCCAAGTGGCTCCGGGGTCCGGCTCAGCCGCGCCGGCGCAGTCCCTCGGCTTCGGGGAACGGCGCGTACTTCAGCCGGTCGCACGGCATCTCTGTGTCCGGGACGCGCAGCGAGCTCATCACCGTGGAGGCGCCGGAGATCGCCACGAGGTGCGTCTCGCGTCCCGTCCACTCGCCGTTCTTCGCCTTCGAATCGTAGCGGGCACAGACGATCCGGCGGCGCGTGTTGCCGTCCTCGAGCGTGATCACCTCCGAGAGCTCGGCACCACGGATCGAGAACGGGTCGTAGAGCTCGTTGCGTGCCGTCGCGATGACGAGCTGCTTCTCCGCCGTTGTTGCCGGCCGGGCTGTTTCGAACGGGTCGTTCGAGAGGCAGCCGCCGAGGCCGAACGCCGAGAAGAGGCAGAGGAAACGGAGGGGCACGGAGCACTATCCTGTGGACGCGCCGCCACCATGGCAGGACGCGGCGCTGTCGGGGAGGGGGCGGCGGCGGGTGTCCACCGCTGCCGCGTCAGCTCGGCCGCTCGCCGAAGAGGATCGGATTGAGGAAGGCGGCGAGCCGGGCGTTGGAGAGCCGCCGCACCGCCTCGTCAGGGCCGATCAGGTAGCCGTCCGAGTTCGAGCAGAGGGCGAGGATCGCGGCGCGGCTGGCGCGGCCGGTCATTGTCAGGAACGAGTTCTCGTCGCGCACGGTGCCGTCGCTCCCGACCGTCAGCCGGCAGTCGGCGATGTGGCGCGGCGCGCGCCACGTCCGCCGCGCACCGTCCCACCGGTGCGGCGCGTCGTAGCGGGCGATCTCGACGCGCGAGCCGCCGGCCCGGAGATCCCCGGCAGTCGCCTCGCACGCGTCCGCGTCCATGATCTCGTCCTGATCGCCCCACAGCATCAGCACCGGCGCACCGGTGGTGGCCGGCTCGTCGAACCGGGCGATGCACGGGCCGTAGAAGGCGACGTGCGCGGCGAACGGCACGGACGGTCCGTACGCCGCCACCACTTGGGCGTAGGCGGCGTAGACCGACGACATGCCGCCGTATGAGAAGCCGATGAGCGCGATCCGCTTGTCGTCGATGTCCGGCCGCGCAGCAAGCCAGTCGAGCGTGGCGAAGGCGTCGGCGAGCGCCATCGCCTCCGTCGTGTTGATGAGCCGCTCCACAAACCCGCCGCCGTCGCGGGCGCCGAACACGTCGATCACCGCGACAGAGACGCCCTGCGCCGCAAATTCCTCTGCATAGCGCCCCTCGCGCCCGTCGCTGACGCCGCCCGCGCCGTGAAGGAGCACCACGGCCGGGGCCGGTGCCGCCGCGCTGGCGCCAACGGCGGGGTAGAACACCACGTCGGCCTCCGTCGGCTCGGCCGCCGCGGCGTCCGACAGTCCGAACGGGCTGCGGCTCGGGATGGCCACTCGCTCGGCTGCGATGGTGGCGCTGGGCCAGTCGCCGGACGTGGCAAGCTCGGCCACCGCCGGCCCTGCAAGGGCGAGGCTGGACGCAAGGGCGGCGACAATGGCGGTGAGGCTGCGCATGGTGTCTCTCTCGGGCAGCGCCGCCGCCGCGTCCAGCATCGCTGGCCGGCGTCGGCTTCACAAGCGCGTCAGGACCCCAGTCCGGGTGCCCTCCGGCCAGCGACCCGCGATCCGGCCTAATCGGAAAGAACTAGGGGCACTCGGAGTGGTCGAGGAAGCGGCGCTTGGCCCAGCCGCGCACCACCTCGTCGCCGGAGAACAGCATCACCGGGCACCAGCGCGCACCGACGGGGAGATTGCCCGGCGTGCAAACCTCGAATTCCGCCTGCCAGACCTCGAAAAGGCTCGGCTGCTTGCCCTCTCCGCGCAGCGAGGCGGCCTCGAGCGCGAGGATCGGCTGGTCCTCCCACGACAGAGTGGCGACGGCTGCTGCCTTCTCCCGCGGCTCGCTCCGTACGGCGAGCGGATCGGCGGGGCCGGTGTTGACGCGGTAGCAGCCGAATCCGCTCGTCGCGGCGGCCGGACCTGCGGCGGCGACGGTGGCGAACGCTGCGGCGGCGATAGACAATGCGGCGGCTCTGGCGGGCATCGGCTCCTCCCGCCGGCAGAATGCCACAGACGCCGCGCGCCGTCAGCGCACCCTCGCGGTCAGCGCGCCTCGAACAGGAAGACGTGCGCGAGATAGCCCTCGCCGTCGGAGGGCGTACGGACGACACCCGGCTCTCCGGCGCGGGCGGCAACCGCCTCGCGCTCCGCATCGTCGATGAAGCTTCGGAACCGCACGGGCTCGTCGGTCAGCCGCGTGCAGGCGAAGCCGGCGCGGTCGAGCGCGTCGAACGCCTCGTCCATCGGCGTGTCGCCGCGCGGGGAGAGAAGGATCGAGGGCGGGACATCGAAGGCGTCGAGGAGGTTCGGGATCACCTCCATTACCGCCGGCCAGGCAGCGCCGACCTCGACCACCAGTCGGCACGGCCCGATGAGGGCGGCGGCGTCGGCCGAAGGCGGACCAGCGGTGAGATCTTCCACCACCGCCTCGTCGACGAAGCCGGCCGCGGCGGCGAACCGGGCCGCTGGCGCCGACACGTCGAGGCCGACGATCGGCGCCTCGCCCAGCGCTCCGTCGGCCTTGGGGAAAGCGCCGGGCTGGCCGAGGCGGCCGGCCTCCGCCGCGTCGTAGAGGGCGCGCGCGGTGCCGAAATGGCGCGCGATGGCGCCGAACGCGCCGTAGCCGCAGCCGACGTCGAGGATCGGCACCGGACCGCCAGCGGACGCCGCGAGCCGCTCGTAGACCGGCGCGGCATAGCGGACGATGTTGTCCGGCTGAACGTACCCGGCCCGGGCGGCGAACGCGAAGTAGGGCTCGGGATCGGCCGCGGCGTAGGTGGCGGCAATGGGGCTCGTGAAGTCGGCCATGGCGTCGTCCTCCGGCGGTACAGAAGGCCAACGCGGCGGGCGGCGACGGGTTCGGCGGGTGCGACCCTTACCGCGGCAGGCCCGGCGTGGCGCCGTGCAGCCGGCGGGCGCTGCGGCGAAGGGTTTAGGCGCCGGAAGGACGGGCGGCCGGCGCGAACAGGAAGATGTGCATGCGATAGCCGTCGGCATCGGAGGCGGCGGTGGCGCCCTCGAGGGCCTCGCGGCGGCCGGCGGCGGCGCGTTCATCGGCGTCGGCGAAGCGGCGGAAGCGGAGCGGCTCGGTCGTGAGCCGCTGCCCCTCGTAACCACCGGCGGCAAGAGCGGCGAAAACGGGACCGGTTGGCGCGTCGCCGCGGGGGCCGAGGAGGAGAGGCGGGCGGCGGCGGAGCGCCGGGAGGAGATGCGGCAAAAGTCGTCCGAGAGCGGTCCACTCCGCGCCGACCTCCACGACGAGGTCGGCCTCGCCGAGCCGCGCCGCCGCCTCGGGGGACGGCGGGCCGGCGGCGAGGTCCTCCGTCAGCCCTTCGTCGATGAACCCCGCGGATGCGGCGAAGCGGACGGCGGGAGCGGCGATGTCGAGCCCGACGATGGGCGCGGCTCCGAGCGGGGACTGGCGGCGGGGCGGCAGCGGCGATCCGGCCGCCGTGGCCGCGAACAGCGCCGCGGCGGAGCCGTAGTGGCGCAGGACGGCCCCGAACGTGCCGTAGCCGCAGGCGAGGTCGAGGATGGTGGGGGACGGGCCGAGACGGGGCGCGAGCCTCTCCGCGGCGGCCACCATGTGGTCCGGCGCCGCGTAGCCGAGACGCGAGAGGGCGGCGAACGAGGCGTCCGGCGTCGCGGCGGCGTACGTCGCCGCGATGGGGCTCGTCCAGTTGTCCGCTCGGCTCACGATGCGCGCCGCAGCGGGCGACGTCCCGGGGGGAGATCGGCGCGGCCGAGGCGGCAGATCGGTCTGCCCGCGCTTCCGCCGCGCATCAACTCGGGGCGGCGGATCACTCCGCCGGCTCCCCTGCCGGGCGGCGGATCACTCCGCCGCCATGGCCATCCGCTGGCTCTCCATCTCCTCGATGGCGCGGCGGTAGTCGACCGGCATGACCTTCACGAACTTCGGCCGGAAGGTCTCCCAGTGGTCGAGGATCTCGCGGCCGCGGACGGAGCCGGTCCACTCGACGTGCGCCTCGATGATGCGGTGGAGGCGCTCGTCGTCGTGCTTCGTCATGTTGCCGGAGACGTCGACGCGGCCCTTGGTCTCGAGGTCGCCGCCGTGGTGGTGGAGGCGCTCGAGCAGCGCATCTTCCTCGGGCACAGGCTCGAGCTCGACCATCGCGAGGTTGCAGCGCCGCGCGAAGTCCCCCGCCTCGTCCAGCACATAGGCGACGCCGCCCGACATGCCGGCTGCGAAGTTGCGTCCCGTCTGCCCGAGGACGACGACGACACCGCCCGTCATGTACTCGCAACCGTGGTCGCCGACGCCTTCCACAACGGCGACGGCGCCGGAGTTGCGCACGGCGAACCGCTCGCCCGCGACGCCGGCGATGAACGCCTCGCCCGCGATCGCGCCGTAGAGCACCGTGTTGCCGACGATGATCGACTCCGCCGCCACGATCCCCGACTGCGGCCGCGGCTTCACGACAATGCGCCCGCCGCAGAGCCCCTTGCCGACATAGTCGTTCGCATCGCCGGTGAGGTCGAGCGTGACCCCCGTCGTCGCCCACGCGCCGAACGACTGACCGGCGGTGCCGAGGAGGCGGACGTGGATCGCCCCGTCCTCGAGCCCGTCCGCGCCGTGCTGCTTGGCGATCTCGCCCGACAGCATCGCGCCCACCGCGCGGTCGACGCTGGTGACGGGGGTGTCAATCACGACGCGCTCGCCCTCCTCGATGGCCGGGCGGGCCTTGGCGATGAGCTCGCGGTCGAGGACGGCCTTGATCGGGTGCGCCTGCCGCGTGGTGTTCCGCTGCTCCTCCGCCGGCTCCGGCATCGAGATGAAGATGCGCCGGAAATCGAGCCCCTTCGCCTTGTAGTGGTCGATGAGCTTCGTCTGGTCGAGGACGTCGACGCGGCCGATCGCCTCCGCGACGGTGCGGAAGCCCGCCTCGGCGAGGTAGTGGCGCAGCTCCTCGGCAACGAAGAACATGAAGTTGATGACGTGCTCGGGCGTGCCCTTGAAGCGGCGGCGCAGGACCGGGTCCTGCGTCGCGACGCCGACGGGGCAGGTGTTGAGGTGGCACTTGCGCATCATGATGCAGCCGGCGGCGATGAGGGGCGCCGTCGCGAAGCCGAACTCGTCGGCGCCGAGGAGCGCGCCGATCATGACGTCGCGGCCGGTCCGCATCCCGCCGTCCACCTGCACGGCGACGCGGGAGCGAAGGCCGTTCGCGACCAGCGTCTGGTGCGTCTCGGCGAGGCCCATCTCCCACGGCGATCCGGCGTGCTTGATGGAGGTGAGCGGCGACGCACCGGTGCCGCCGTCGAAGCCGGCAATGGTGATGTGGTCCGCCCGCGCCTTCGCGACGCCTGCCGCCACCGTGCCGACGCCGACTTCCGAGACGAGCTTCACCGAGATGTCGGCCGACGGGTTGACGTTCTTGAGGTCGAAGATCAGCTGGGCGAGATCCTCGATCGAATAGATGTCGTGGTGCGGCGGCGGCGAGATGAGGCCGACGCCCGGCGTCGAGTGGCGGAGCTTGGCGATGACCGCGTCCACCTTGTGGCCGGGCAGCTGGCCGCCTTCGCCGGGCTTGGCGCCCTGCGCCATCTTGATCTGGATCTGGTCGGCGTTGACGAGATACTCCGTCGTCACTCCGAAGCGGCCCGATGCGACCTGCTTGATCGCCGAACGCTTGGTGTTGCCGTTCGGGAGCCGCCGGAAGCGGTCCGGGTCCTCGCCGCCCTCGCCGGTGTTCGACTTGCCGCCGATCCGGTTCATCGCGAGCGCCAGCGTCTCGTGCGCCTCCTTGGAGATCGCGCCGAGGCTCATCGCGCCCGTCGCGAAGCGCTTCACGATCTCGGCCGCGGGCTCCACCTCGTCGATGTCGACCGGTGTCCGCCCCATCTCCTCGGCGGTCTTGATGCGGAAGAGGCCGCGGAGCGAGTAGCGGCCCGACTCCTCGTTCACGAGGCGCGAGTAGTCGCGGTACTTCTCCGGCAGGTTGGCGCGGACGGCGTGCTGGAGGCTCGCCACCGTGTCCGCCTGCCAGAAATGATGCTCGCCGCGCGTCCTGTAGGCGTACTCGCCGCCCACCTCGAGCGAGCGCAGGAGCGTCAGCTCGTCGCCGAATGCGAGCGTGTGGCGGCGGACGGTCTCCTCCGCCACCTCGGCGAGGCCGATGCCCTCGATGGTCGTCGCCGTCCCGAAGAAGAACTTCTCGACGAACTCGGACGAGAGGCCGACCGCGTCGAAGATCTGCGCGCCGCAGTACGACTGATAGGTCGAGATGCCCATCTTGGACATCACCTTCAGAATGCCCTTGTCGATGGACTTGATGTAGCGCTCGACGATCTCGTGGTCGTCCACCTCCTCCGGGAAGGTGTCGTGGAGGTGCGTCAGCGTCTCGAAGGCGAGGTAGGGGTTGATCGCCTCCGCCCCGTAGCCGGCGAGCACCGCAAAGTGGTGCACCTCGCGCGGCTCGCCCGATTCCACCACGAGGCCGACGGACGTGCGCAGGCCCTTGCGGATCAGGTGGTGGTGCACGCCGGCGGTCGCGAGCAGCGCCGGGATCGCGATGCGGCTCCGCGACAGCAGCCGGTCCGACAGGATGATGATGTTGTACCCGTCGAGCACGGCCTTCTCGGCGCGCGCGCACAGGCGCTCGATCATCGCCGCCATCCCCTCGGCGCCGCGCTCGGCGGCGTAGGTGATGTCGAGCGTGATCGTGTGGAACTGGTTGTCCGCGATCTCGCCGATCTCGCGAATCTTCTCGAGGTCCTCGTTGGTGAGGATCGGCTGGCGCACCTCGAGCCGCTTCTTGTCCCAGTCGCCGTCGACGTCGAAGAGGTTCGGGCGCGGGCCGATGAACGACACGAGGCTCATGACGAGCTCCTCGCGGATCGGGTCGATCGGCGGGTTCGTCACCTGCGCGAAGTTCTGCTTGAAGTACGTGTAGAGGAGTTTGGAACGATCCGAGAGGACCGACAGCGGCGTGTCGGTTCCCATCGAGCCGATCGCCTCCTGCCCGGTGACCGCCATCGGTGCGAGGAGGAGCTTCAGGTCCTCCTGCGTGTAGCCGAAGGCCTGCTGGCGATCGAGCAGCGACTCGTTCGTCCGCGGCGCACGCGGGCGGACGGCGCGCTGGTCCTCCAGCACGATCTGCGTCTTCTTCAGCCACTCGGTGTACGGGCGGCGGGTGGAGAGCGTCGCCTTGATCTCCTCGTCGGCGACGATCCTGTGCTCCTCGAGGTCGATGAGGAGCATCTTGCCCGGCTGGAGGCGCCACTTCTTGGCGATCCGCTCCTCCGCGATGGGGAGGACGCCCGCCTCGGAGGCGAGCACGACGAGACCGTCGTGCGTCACGCAGTAGCGCGCCGGGCGGAGGCCGTTCCGGTCGAGCGTCGCACCGATCTGCCGGCCGTCGGTGAAGACGATCGCGGCCGGCCCATCCCACGGCTCCATGAGGGCGGCGTGGTACTCGTAGAAGGCGCGCCGCTCCTCGTCCATCAGCGGGTTGCCGGCCCATGCCTCCGGCACGAGCATCGCCATCGCGTGGGCGAGCGAGTAGCCGCCCTGGACGAGGAACTCGAGCGCGTTGTCGAAGCAGGCGGTGTCGGACTGGCCCTCGTAGGAGATCGGCCACAGCTTCGCGATTTCGTCGCCATAGAGGGACGACGAGGCGGTCGCCTGGCGGGCGGCCATCCAGTTCACGTTGCCGCGCAGCGTGTTGATCTCGCCGTTGTGGGCGACCATCCGGTACGGGTGCGCGAGGCCCCAGGAGGGGAACGTGTTGGTGGAGAAGCGCTGGTGGATCAGCGCCATCGCCGAGGCGAACCGCTCGTCGGTCAGGTCCCTGTAGTAGGCTCCGAGCTGGTGGGCGAGGAACATGCCCTTGTAGACCACCGTCCGGCACGACAGCGAGCAGATGACGAAGCCCACCTGCGCCGGCGGGCGGCCGTCGTAGACGGTGTTCGAGATCACCTTGCGCAGGATGTAGAGACGCCGCTCGAACGTCTCCGGGTCGCACACTTCCGCGCCGCAGCCGACGAAGAACTGCCGGATCACGGGCTCGGACGCCTGCACGGACGGCGGGATCGCGGAGGAGTCGACCGGGACGTCGCGCCAGCCGAGGAAGGTCTGCCCCTCCGCGACGACGACGTCCTCGATCACCTTCGCGTAGCGCTCGGTCTTGCCCTTCGGGAAGAAGACCATCCCGACGGCGTAGTTGCCGGCCGACGGCAGCGAGAAGCCGAGCCGCGTCGCCTCCTCGCGGAAGAAGGCGTCCGGGATCTGGACGAGCATGCCCGCGCCGTCGCCCATCTCCGGATCGGCGCCGACAGCGCCGCGGTGGGTGAGGTTGACGAGGATCTTCAGCCCGTCGGCGACGATCTGATGGCTGGGGCGGTTGTGGATGTCGGCGATGAAGCCGACGCCGCACGAATCGCGCTCCTTGTCCGCCCGGTAGAGACCGTCTTTCGGCGCAGTGCGGATGGTCGCGGTGGCGGACGAATTGCGGTTGGTCGCCGCAATCGACGGGTGGGTGAAGTCGGTCGTCATCGTCACCTCCACTCGTTCGCCGCACCGCATGGGTGTGGCCGCCTCGTGCCCGCGGTTCAGGCACGCCTTTCGTTCGGGTCGCCCGGCACCCGTCAGCGGACGGGGGACGTGCGGCTCGAGCGCCCGCTCATCATGTCGGAAGCCCGTCACGCCGGCGGCACAACACGGCACATCTGCCGGCAGCGTGGCCGTCCGATATACCGCGTTTGCCGTGACACGCAAATCGCCGCCACGCGCCGGGGAGCCATGCGCCGGCGCAAGAGCGTTGCTGATCATGACGGCGGATCGTCGCGCCCGAGGCGGCCGATACGCACGGCGCTTTCCACTTGTTGCGACGTCAGCCCGGCGGCAGCAGCCGGCGGCGAGTCGGGAAGAGCTGCAGGCCCGTCTTCTCCGCGAAGACCCCCCAGAGCCCCTTCGGCGCGACAAGCATCACCACGATCGCGAGCGCGCCGAGGAGGATGAGGTACCAGGGGCCATAGCCGGAGAGGAAGCTCCTCAGCACCACGAAGAGCACGGCGCCGACGATCGGCCCCTCGATCGTGCCGATCCCGCCGATCACGACGATGAAGATGACGTACGCCGTCCAGTCGAGGACGGAGAACGCGGCGTCCGGAGAAATGCGGCTCGTCTGCAGGAAGTAGAGCGCGCCGACGAGGCCTGCGCCGAACGCGGCGAGGACGTAGACCTTGAACTTCGTCGCCGTGATGTCGACGCCCACGCTCTCGGCAGCCACCTCGCCGTCCCGGATCGCCGCCAGCGCGAGGCCGAGCCGGGAGCGCAAGATCAGATAGGCGGCGACAACAATGAGGACAACCGCACCGAGCGCGCACCAGTAGAGCACGATCTCGCGCGCGGCGGCGCTGCGGACGCCGAACAGCGTCTCGACGGTGGCGATCCCGATCATGTCGCTGGTGGCCGTGCGGGGCAGCGATGTGCCCGTTCCGCCGCCGAGGACCTGCACCTGCGCGAGGACGAGCCGGAACACCTCCGCGACCACCCAGGTGACGACCGCGAAGTACGCCCCCTGCATCCGGAAGACGACGACGCCGACGGGGACCGAGAGCGCCGCGACCGCCACCGCGACGAGCGGCACGGCGAGGAGCGGATCCATGCCGAGGAGGATCACGGCCGCGAAGATCCCGTACCCGCCGAGGCCGACGAACGCCTGCTGTCCGACGGAGATCAGCCCCGCGTAGCCGGCGAGGAGGTTCCAGCACTGCGCGAGGCCGACGAGGAGGAAGATCAGGATGAGGTCCTGGATCAGCGACCGCGACACCACCGCCGGCGCCACGGCGAGCGCGACGACGAGCGCCGCGAGGACGACGGCGCCGATCCGGGAGGCGGGGGTCGCGACGGCGACGCGGGCGGGCGGCGAGAGGCTCATTTCGGGAACAGCCCCCGCGGACGGACGAGGATGATGACGAGGAAGACGAGGTGGCCCGCGAGGAGCTGCCACTCCGGATTGATCGCCCCGCCGACCGCCTGCGCGACGCCGAGGATGATGCCGCCCGCGAGCGTCCCCCAAAGGCTGCCGAGCCCGCCGATGACGACCGCCTCGAACGCATAGAGGAGCCTGGCGGGGCCGACGGACGGGTCGAAGTTGGCCCGCACGCCCATGAAGAACGCGGCTAGCGTGAGGACGAGGAAGGAGATCCCCATCGCGACCGCGAAGACGCGGCTCGGGTCGACGCCCATCAGCTGCACGACCTCCGTGGAATCGGAGGTCGCGCGCAGCGTCCGCCCGAGGCTCGTGCGGTAGAAGAGGACGCTGAGGGCAAGGATCACCGCGACCGCGGCCGCGAAGGTGAGGAGCGGCATCACGCCCATCGAGACCCCGCCGACAGTGACCGACTGCGTTTCGATGGCGCCGAGCGACAGGCGGCGGCTGTCGGCCGAGAACGCCTGCAGGAGCGCGTTCTGGATGATGATGGAGAGGCCGAAGGTGACGAGGAGCGGGACGAGGAGGTCCTGCCCGAGCGTCCGGTTGAGGACCGCCTTTTGCAGCCCCCAGCCGAGCGCGAACAGGAACGGCAGCGCCACGAGAAGAGCGAGTGGCACGGAGATGCCAAGCGCCGTCGCGGCGGCGAGGAGGACGAACGCGGCCAGCACGATGAAGTCCCCGTGGGCGAGGTTGACGAGCCGCATCACGCCGAAGATGAGCGACAGGCCCGCCGCGTAGAGCGCGTAGAGCCCGCCGAGGAGGACGCCCTGGACGACGGTGTCGATCAGCCACATCGCCGGTCAGTCCCCGAAGTAGGCATGGTGGATGGCATCCCGCGTGAGCTCGCCCGGCCGCCCCTCCAGCGTCACGCGGCCCTCCATGAGGCAGACCACCCGGTCAGCGGCGGCGAGCGCGGCGGAGAGGTCCTGCTCGACAATGACCACCGTGGTGCCGTTCTCGCGGATCGCCGGGAACGCGCCGTAGACGTCGCGCACGGCGGCGGGGGAGAGGCCGAGGCTGATCTCGTCGCAGAGGAGGAGCCGCGGGTTCGCCATCAGTGCCCGCGCCAGCGCGACAAGCTGCTGCTGCCCGCCGGAGAGCGTCGTCGCCATCTGCCGACGCCGCTCCTTCAGGATCGGGAACAGCCGGAACAATGCCTCGAGAGACCACGGCCCCGGCGCGGCGCTGCCGTTCGCGCCCATCAGGATGTTCTCTTCGACGTTGAGCGAGGGGAACAGCCGCCGCCCCTCCGGCACCAGCGCCACGCCGCGCTTCACCAGGTCGAACGCGGGCGTTCCGCCGACGGGGGTGCCGTCGAGCAGGATCTGCTCGCGCGGCACGCGGGCGAGGCCGGCGAGCGCCTTCAGAAGCGAGGATTTGCCGGCCCCGTTGGCGCCGATGATCGCCAGCGTCTCCCCCGCCTCGACGCGGACGTCGACGCCGAAGACGGCCTGGAAGTCGCCGTAGAAGACGGAGAGGCCGCGGGTCTCGAGAAGCGCCGTCATGCGGCTTCGATCTCGTCGTCGATGCCGAGATAGGAGCGCTTCACCTCCGACGAGGCCATGACGGCGCGCGGCTCGCCTTCCGCGATGATGCGCCCGAACTCGAGCACCACGAGGCGCGAGACGACGGAGAGGAGCGCGTGAACGATGTGCTCGATCCAGACCACCGTCGTTCCTTCGGCGTGGAGCGCGCGGATGAGGTCCACGAGCTCGTGGCACTCAGCCTCCGTGAGCCCGCCGGCGATCTCGTCGAGGAGGAGGAGTTTCGGCCCGGTGGCGAGCGCGCGGGCGAGCTCGAGCCGCTTGCGGTCGAGGAGCGTCAGGCGGCCCGCGACGGTGTTCGCCTTCGAGCCTAGGCCGGTGCGGTCGAGGATCGCGGCGGCGCGGTCCGCCACGCCCCCCTCGTCGCCGGAGCCACCGAAGTGGCCGGCGACGAGGAGGTTCTCGAACACGGTGAGGCTCTCGAACGGGCGCGGGATCTGGAAGGAGCGGCCGATCCCGGCCTGGCAACGGTCCCGCACGGAGGCGCGGCTGATGTCGCGGCCGGCGAACGACACGCGGCCGGCGTCGGGCTTCAGGACGCCTGTGACGAGGTTGAAGAGGCTCGACTTGCCCGCCCCGTTCGCGCCGATGATGCCGAGCGCCTCGCCTTCGGCGACGGCGAGGCGGATGTCGTCCGCCGCCACCACCGCGCCGAAGCGCTTGGAGACGCCTGCAAGCTCGAGAAGCGCCACGGTTCAGCCGATCGGCTGCATCTGCCCGCCCAGCGGCACCTCCGGCGCGGTGCCGTTCTCCACCACCACGAGATCGAACGTTCCGTCGTCCTTGCGCCGCCACTGGCCGCCGACGAGGGGCGTCTTCGACACGTTCGTGGCGACGCCCGGCGGCAGGTCGTCGTCCTTGCCCCAGTTGACACGGCCGACGACGGTCTGGAGGTCCGTTTCCGGCACCGCGGCGGCGATCGCGTCAATGTCGGAGGCGTCCTCCGCGCGCTTCAGGACGTCGAGCGCCACCTCGAAGAGGGCATGGATGAAGCCGATCGGCTGCGTCCACGGCCGGCCGGTCGCCTCCGTGAAGCCCGCGGCCACGTCGGCGGCCGAGGCGCCGGTCAGCGCGGAGGTGAAGGGATGCGTCGGCGTCCACCAAACCTCTGAGGAGAGGTTGTGGCCGAGCGGCCCCAGCGCCTCGACCGACGAGGGGAAGAGGAGCGCCTTGGCGACCGACGCGACCTTCGGCTTGAATCCCTGCTGGTTCGCCTGCGTCCAGAAGGTCGTGAAGTCTGGCGGGATCACGACGCCCGTCACGATCTCCGCGCCCGCCGCCTTGAAGGCGTTGATCTGCGCCGAGAAGTCGTCCGAGAGGTTCTGGTAGCGGCCGGGATCGCTGGTGGTGTAGCCGGCGGCGGAGAGGGCGGGCGGCAGGCCGACGTTGGGGTCGCCCCAGGCGTTGCCGTCGGCGTCGTTCGGGAAGAGGCCGCCGACGACCTTGTTCGTTTCAACCTGGTTCCACATGCCGAGGAAGTTCGCGATGACGTCCTCGAGCCCCCAGAAGAAGTGCCAGGTGTAGGCGAACGGCTCCCACGAAGCGGGGTCGCCCGGGTTCGCCTGCCGGCCGATGTACCAGGGCTGCCAAGGCGCGATGGTGGAGATGCAGGGGATCTCCTCGATCTCGCACTGCGTCGCGACGGGGTTGGTCGTCTCCGGCGTCGAGGCGACCACCATCAGCTGGACACCCTCGTCGACGATGAGGTCGCGGGCGACCTCCGCCGCGCGGTTCGGGTTCGACTGGCTGTCGCGGACGACGATCTCGATCGGCACCGTCCCGCCGGCCCCTTCGATGCCGTCGCCGATCACCTCGCGCATGACGCCGAGAATGTACTCGTCCGCCTCCGCGAATGCGGCGAGGGGGCCGGACTGCGGCGTGACGTAGCCGATCCTAACGGGGCTCTGCGCGCGGATGGCGGGCGCCGCGAGGCCGCCGGCGGCGACGAGTGCCGCCGTACCGGCTGCGCCCTTCAGGACGCTGCGGCGGGACACACCCGAGGGGCTGAGGGGCAATCCAAACCGGTCGACGAGCATGGGGCTTCCTCCGAGCTTCTGTTTTGTGCGGCCGCCTGGAGGGGCCGCTTGTGGTTCAGGCGGCCGCCTGGAGCGGCCGTTGTCCATGATAGGCTGCGGCGATGAGGTCGCGCAGCGCGTCGCGCTCCAGCGGCCGCGGGTTCCAGTATGGGTTGGCGGCGGCAAGGTCCGCCGCGCGCTCGATGCCGTCCTCCGGCATGCCGATCTCGGCGAGGGTCGTCGGCGCACCGAGCCGGCGGGCGAGGTCGAACAGGCCGGTTGCCGCGTCCGATGCGCCGAGCGCGCGGGCGACGGTTGCCATCGCCTCGGGCGCCGCGGCGGCGTTGTAGGCGACGGCGTGGGGCAGCATCACCGTATGCGTCTCGGAGTGGGGGAGGTCGAATGTCCCGCCGAGGACGTGGCAGAGCTTGTGGTGCAGCGCCATGCCGACCGAGCCGAGGCAGGTGCCACACGCCCACGCGCCGTAGAGCGCCTCGCTCCGCGCCGCCTCGTCCGCCGGGTCCGCCATGATGGCCGGGAGGGCGGCTGCGAAGGCGCGGATCCCATCGGCGGCGAGGAGGGAGATCAGCGGGTTCCGGTCCTGCGCGTAGAGCCCCTCCACGGCATGGGCGATCGCGTTCATGCCCGAGGTGGCGGAGAGCGCCGGCGGCAGGGTCAGGGTCAGCGACACGTCGTAGACTACCACCTCCGGCAGCACCTTCATGGTGCGCTGGGTGGTCTTCCGGCCCCCCTCCGTCTCGCCGAGGATGGGGGTCGCCTCAGAGCCGGCGTAGGTGGTCGGCACCACCACCTGCGGCAGGTCGGTCCGGAGCGCGATCGCCTTGCCGAGGCCGATCGTGGAGCCGCCGCCGAGGGCGACCACGGCGTCCGCCCGCCGATCGGCGACCACGCGCATCGCATCCTCCGTCACGGAGACGGGGGTGTGCATGGTGGCGCCCGTGTAGACGCCGGCGGCGCTGTCCCCCAGCGCTGCGGCAAGGCGCTCGGCGGCGTCGGCCTGCGGCGGGGTGGATAGGACGAGCGCGCGCGAGACGCCGAGCCCGGCGAGGGCGTCGCGCACCGCCGCCTCGGCCTCGACGCCGAACATGATCTTCTGCGGCAGCGCCTCGTAGGTGAACGGGGTCATCGCATTCCTCTCATGCGCCGGTGCCGTACATGAGGCGGCTCACCTCGTGTGCCGTTGCACGCAGGCGCGGCACGAACGTCTCCACGATTTCCGTCACCGATCTTGCCGCCGCCGGCATCCCGGCGTTGAGCGCGGCGACGACAGTGCCCGAGGCGTCCCCGATCGGCACCGCGACGGAGCGGAGCCCGACCTCGAGCTCCTCGTCGACCAGCGCGTATCCGCGGCAGGCGATCCGCTCGAGTTCCTCCGCGATCGCGTCCACCAACGCGCGGCTCTTCGGCGTGTGCTGGCGAATGTCGGAGCGGGCGAGCAGTCGCCGCGCCTCCTCCGGCGGGAGGCTCGCCAGCAGCATCCGGCCCATCGAGGTGTAGGCGGCGGGAAGGCGGGAGCCGACGGTGAGGGTGACGGAGAGGATGCGGCGCGTCGCGGCGCGGGCGACGTAGCAGATGTCGGTCCCGTCGAGCACGGCCACCGACACGCTCTCGCCGAGCGAGGCGGAGAGGGCGAGGAGCGTCGGCTCGGCCACCAGCCACGGGTTCGCCATGCCGAGCTGCCCAACCGCGAGCGCCACCACGCGCGGCGTCGCGAAGAAGAGCCGCCCGTCCTGCCGCGCGTAGCCGAGCTCGCAGAGCTGGAGCAGGGAGCGCCGGGCGGTGGCGCGCGTCAGGCCGAGCTCGGTCGCGACGTCGGACAGGCGCAGGCCGACCGTCGACCGCGCAAGGAGGGCGAGAACCGCAAGTCCCTTGGCGAGCGAGCCGGCGCCGACGTCGTCGCCATCGTCCGGCCGCGCACGGTCGGCTGCCGCACGGGGCCGAGCAGGGTCGACGGTCGCATCCGAGAGCTCGGCCGGCGGCAGCATCGCGCTCCTCTGAAGGCCGGTGCCGTCATGCGTCAGCCGGTCGCGTGTTGACTTAGCGCACGGAAGTTCGTTATACGAACGAATGTGGCCGGTCAAGAGGTGGACAACCACCCGCTCCCGACGGGAGACGATAGGCCGGGGAGGGAGCGGAGCCGATGGCGGAGCATGTCTCGCTGGCGGAGGCGGTCGCGGCACACGTTCGCGACGGCGACACGGTGGCGCTAGAGGGGTTCACCCACCTCATCCCGTTCGCGGCAGCGCACGAGATCATCCGCCAGGGCCGCCGCGGGCTGACCCTGATCCGGATGACCCCGGACGTGATCTACGACCAGATGATCGGCATGGGGACGGCGCAGAAGCTCGTCTTCAGCTACGCCGGCAACCCCGGCGCGGGGCTGCTCAGGCGCCTGCGCGACGCGGTGGAAAACGGCTGGCCGAACCCCGTCGCAATCGAGGAACACTCCCACGCCGCCATGGCGAGCGCCTACGAGGCGGGCGCTGCGGGCCTCCCGTGCGCCATCCTGCGCGCCTACCGCGGGGCGGAGCTCGCCGAGGTGAACGCCAACATCCGCACGGTCCGCTGCCCGTTCACCGGTGAGGAGCTCGCGGCCGTCCCGTCGATCCGGCCGGACGTGTCGATCGTCCACGCCCAGAAGGCGGACAGGGCGGGGAACATCCTCATCGAAGGCATCGTCGGCATCCAGAAAGAGGCGATCCTCGCCGCGAAGCGCGCGGTCGTGACCGTCGAGGAGATCGTGGACGACCTTCGCGGCGCGGTGCACCCCAACGCCTGCGTGGTGCCGCACTGGTGCGTCGCGGCCGTGGCGCTCGTGCCCGGCGGGGCGCACCCCTCGTATGCGTCCGGCTACTATGGACGCGACAACGCAGCCTATCTCGCGTGGGACGACATCGCGGCCGACCGCGATCGCTTCCTCGCCTGGATAGACGAGAACGTGATGCGCGCCTTGCCGGAGGCGTTCGCCACCCGCGCCCCGTTTGCGAGGAGGGCGGCATGAGCACCGTGAAGAGCGCCGATCCGACCGAGATGATGACGGTTGCCGCCGCGCGGGCGCTGACGAGCCGCGATGTCTGCTTCGTTGGCATCGGCGCGCCGTCGGCCGCCTGCAACCTCGCCCGGCTCACCCACGCGCCGGACATCACGCTCATCTACGAGTCCGGCACCATCGCGACGCGGCCGTCGGTGCTGCCGCTCTCCATCGGCGACGGCGAACTGTCAGACACCGCGCTCACCACCGTCTCGGTGCCGGAGATGTTCCGCTATTGGCTGGGCGGCGGGCGAGTCACGATCGGCTTCCTCGGCGCGGCGCAGATCGACGCGCGCGGCAACATCAACACCACGGTCATCGGCGACTACGCTCGCCCGAAGGTGCGGCTGCCGGGCGGCGGCGGCGCGCCGGAGATCGCGACGGAGGCGCAGGAGGTCTTCGTCACCGCCAAGCAGGCCCCGCGCGCCTTCGTGCCGAAAATCGACTTCGTGACGAGCCTCGGCCACGGGCGCCCGGGCGAGAGCCGGGCGCTCTATGGCGTGCGCACGCTCGGGCCGACGCGGCTCTTCACCGACCTCGCCGTCTGGGAGACCCGCGACGCGGAAGGCCGGGCGGTGCGCGACGAGGGGTTCGACGCCGCGACGGCCGAGTTCACGGTCGTGAGCCTCCACCCCGGCGTGACACGCGAGACGATGCGCGAGACGATCGGCTGGCCCGTCCGCTTTGCCGACGATGTCGGCGGCCGGGTCGGGGAGACGCCGCCGGCGACGGCGGAGGAGCTCGCCGTCCTGCGCGACCTGCACGCCCGCACGAAGGCCGCCCACGCCGGCCGACCCGCCGCCCGAGAGGCGGCCGAGTAATCGCCACCGCGGCACCGCCGCCGACACGACAGGGGAGGATGAGATGACGGCACAGGTCGAGACCGACGTCCTTGTGGTCGGCACGGGCCCTGCGGGCGCCTCCGCGGCGCTGATGCTCGCGACCTACGGCGTCGACGTGATTGCCATCAACAAGTTCGGCTGGACCTGTCGCACGCCGCGCGCCCACATCACCAACCAGCGGACGATGGAGATCCTGCGCGACCTCGGCATCGAGGACGAGGCGATGGACCACGCCACCCATCAGGAGCTGATGGGCAACAACGTCTTCTGCGAGAGCCTCGCCGGCGAGGAGCTCGGCCGGCTCCTCACCTGGGGCAACCATCCGCGGCGGAAGGCGGACTACACGCTGTCGAGCCCGTCGACCATCGTCGACATCCCGCAGAACCTGATGGAGCCGGTGCTCGTCTCCAATGCCGCCCGGCGCGGCGCCAAGGTGCGCTTCCACACCGAGTATCTCGGTCTCACCCAGGATGCGGACGGCGTGACCGCGACGGTGCGGGACGGCCTGCGCGGCGACACCTACGAGATCCGCGCGAAGTACCTCCTCGGCGCCGACGGCGGAAACTCCAAGGTGGCCTCCGACATCGGCCTGCCAATCGAAGGCAAGATGGGCGTCGCGGGGTCGATGAACATCGTCTTCGAGGCGGACCTGTCGCGCTACGTCGCCCACCGCCCGTCGGTGCTCTACTGGGTGCTCCAGCCGGGCGCCAACGTCGGCGGGATCGGCATGGGGCTCGTGCGCATGGTGCGGCCCTGGCACGAGTGGCTGATCGTCTGGGGCTACGACATCAACGAGGGCGCGCCGGCGGTGGATGACGACTTCGCGGTTCGAGTCGTCCATTCGCTGGTCGGCGACGACACCATCCCGGTGACGATCAAGTCCACCTCGGTCTGGACCGTCAACGACGCCTACGCCCGCGAGAATACGCTCGGCCGCGTCTTCTGCATGGGCGACGCGGTGCACCGCCACCCGCCCTCCAACGGGCTCGGCTCCAACACGTCGATCCAGGACGCCTACAACCTCGCCTGGAAGCTCGCGATGGTGCTGAAGGGGCAGGCGGAGCCGAGCCTCCTCGACACCTACAACCGCGAGCGCTCGCCGGTGGCGAAGCAGATCGTCACCCGGGCCAACCAGTCGATCCGGGAGTTCGGGCCGATCTTCCAGGCGCTCGGCCTTCTCGAGACGAACGATCCGGTGGCGATGAAGGCGAACATGCAGAAGCGCAAGCTGTTCGGCGCCGAGGGGGCCGATGTGCGCGAGAAGCTGCGCGAGGCGATCGCCTTCAAGTCCTATGAATTCAACGCCCACGGGGTCGAGATGAACCAGCGCTACGACGGGCAGGCCGTGGTGCCCGACGGGTCTCCCGAGCCCGCCTTCCCGCGCGACCCGGAACTCTATTATGCGCCGACGACCTGGCCCGGCGCCCGTCTGCCGCACGTCTGGCTGGTGAAGGAGGGCGAGGATCAGCTCGTCTCGACGCTCGACCTCGTCGGCAAGGGCCGCTTCACGGTGCTCACCGGCATCAACGGCCGCGAGTGGGCGGCCGCGGCTGCCCGGGTGGCGGAGCGGCTCGGCATCGAGATCGCCGCCCATGTCATCGGCCCGGGCGAGACCTACTTCGACACCTTCGGCGAGTGGGCGGAGATCCGTGAGGTGGCGGAGGATGGCGTCCTCCTCGTCCGCCCGGACACCCATGTCGGCTGGCGTGCGATGCACCTCGCCGACGACTGCGACGCGGCGCTGGCGGGCGCGCTCGGTGCGATCCTCGGCCGCGCCGAGGCGCTTCGGCTCGCGGCGGAGTGAGGCGATGACGACGTATTTCAGTGAGGAGAATTCGGTCGAGGCGGTTCTCGACCGCTACGAGAACGCCTCGCCGCGCCTGAAGGAGGTGATGGCGGTGCTGATCCCGCACCTCCACGCCTTTATCAAGGAGGCGAAGATCACCATGGAGGAGTGGGAGAAGGGGATCGACTTCCTCACCCGCACCGGGCGGATGTGCGACGACGTCCGGCAAGAGTTCATCCTCCTCTCCGACGTCCTCGGCGTGTCGATGCTGGTCGACGCGATCAACAACCGGAAGCCCGAGGGCGCGATGGAAACGACCGTCCTCGGCCCCTTCCACATGGTGGAGAGCCCGGAGCGGGAGATGGGCGCCGACATCGCCCTCGACGGCAAGGGCGAGCCGCTTGTGGTCGAGGGCCGCGTGACGGACCCCGACGGCAAACCGGTCGCCGGCGCCACCGTCGACGTCTGGCAGGCGAACGACGACGGCTTCTACGACGTCCAGCAGCCCGACCTGCAGCCGCACCGCAATCTCCGCGGCCTCTTCCGCTGCGACGACGAGGGCCGCTTCTGGTTCCGTTCGGTGCTGCCGCGCTTCTACCCGATCCCGCACGACGGCCCGGTGGGCGAGCACCTCAAGGCGGCCGGCCGCCACCCGAACCGCCCGGCCCACCTCCACATCATCGCCGAGGCACCGGGCTACGACGCGGTGGTGACGCACATCTTCGTGGAGGGCGACCCGTGGCTCGAGTCGGACGCGGTGTTCGGCGTGAAGGAGAGCCTGATCCGCCGATTCGATGCGGTCGACGACCCGTCGCAGGCGGCGCGCTTCGGCATCGCCAACCCGTTCCGGCATGTTTCGGTGTCGATCGGCCTCGCGGCAGCCGCCCCTGCGCTTCACGCTGCCGCCAACGGGGCGACGCGTCCGGCCGCGTGATCCGGCAGCCGAGCCGGTCGCTCGTCGGAAGAAAGAGGCGCGTCTGGTGCTCGACGACGGCTGAGGCCCCGGAAGCCTTGATCGTGTCGCCGCGGACCCTAAGGGGAACTCCATGCCGCGGATGAATTGGCCCAAGGCTTACCACGTTTGCTGTTCGCGTGACGGACGCCTCGTGGCTGCAATCGGACGAAACGTCGTCCTCATTGATTTCGACCGACGTCAGCGCATCTGGACCGCCCATCCGTTCAGCCATCCCGCCTCGGCGGCCTTCTCGGCAGACGGCAGCATACTGGCGGTCAAAAATACCAGCGGATTGATCGTCGTCCTCAGCACCGAAACCGGCGCCGTGATCAGGAATTACCATAACGACGCTGATGGGGAGGGTAGCAATATCACCTACTCTCCCTACGGCGATCTTCTGATCGATGGCTCTTGGAGTGGATTATTTACGATTCGTGAAATTTTCAGTGGTCGAACTGCTGCATAAAATAGACTTGAAGGTCAAATGATTACGAAAATTTCGCACGATCAAAGCCGTATTGTATGGGCCGTTGAACATAATCTCAAGTTTTCTTTCGAGCCGGATCAGGCTCGATGCCAATTCATAACGATCCTGTCGTGGCCGTTCACTTCGTTGCGTGAAGGGAGATGCATATCGCGGGAAAAGAAGACGAACGGTACAACCCTATCCCCTGACGGAAAGATGTTATGCTTCATGGAAGCCAACGGACATCTTTGCCTTGCCAACGCCGTAGAAGGAGAAATCATTCAACGAATTCACATCGGATTTGCGGGAACGGCTTGGAAAACAGCTTGGTCGACAGACGGGTCGATTGTAGGGGCACTGTCCCGCAACTCGTTTGTGTTCTTCAGCGTACCTGACCTCAGGCTGATTGGCTCGCATGGGGCCAAGTACCCATGTTCCATATGTTTTCATCCGAATGGCGCGGACGTCATATTGGGAACATGGGAAACGTCGAAAATCGTGACGCTGCGTTCGCTTCTGAACACCTAATCACTTGCGCCAGCGGTCGCTGCCCTGATCGACATCAGGATCCGGCAGCGTTGAGCATGGGACCAGAAGGCGATCGAAGCCGACCCCAATGCCTGAGCAGACGGGCGCGGCGGAGTTTGGTGTCCCCGGCGGGATTCGAACCCACGACCCCAGGATTAGGAATCCTGTGCTCTATCCTGCTGAGCTACGGAGACGCCGCGGCGGACCCTAGTGGGGTGGGGTGCGGAAGTCCAGCCGGGCTGCGGTCGCGGCAGGGCGGCCGTGCTTTCGCCGCACTCGCATCGCGGCGCCGGGCCGCCTATGTTGCGCCGGAGAGAAAGGGAGATCGATGGTCACTGTCATCGACCAGGCCGCGCGCGTGCGCCACCCCGAGAAGGCGAAGCGGCCCGACACGCCGATCCTGCGCAAGCCCGACTGGATCCGCGTCCGCGCCCCCGGCTCGCCGGTCTGGCGGGAGACGCGCGACATCGTCCGCGCCGGCGGGCTGGTCACGGTGTGCGAGGAGGCAGGCTGCCCGAACATCGGCGAGTGCTGGTCGAAGAAGCACGCGACCTTCATGATCATGGGCGACACCTGCACCCGCGCCTGCGCCTTCTGCAACGTGCGCACCGGGCTGCCGGAGGCGCTCGACCCGGCCGAGCCCGCCAAGGTGGCCGACGCCGTGGCGGCGCTCGGGCTGGAGCACGTGGTGGTGACCTCCGTCGACCGCGACGATCTCGCCGACGGGGGCGCGCGGCACATGGCGGAGACGATCCGCGCCATCCGGGCCGCGGCGCCCGGCACGACGGTCGAGGTGCTGACGCCGGATTTCCTGCGCAAGCCCGGTGCGCTCGAGCTCGTCGTCGAGGCGCGGCCGGACGTCTTCAACCACAATCTCGAGACGGTGCCCTCGCGATACCTCGAGGTGCGGCCGGGCGCCCGCTACTACCACTCGATCCGCCTGCTCGACCGGGTGAAGACGCTCGACCCGACGATGTTCACCAAGAGCGGCATCATGGTCGGCCTCGGCGAGACTCGGAACGAGATCCTGCAGCTGATGGATGACCTGCGCAGCGCGGATGTCGACTTCCTGACGATCGGTCAGTATCTGCAGCCCACGCGCAAGCATCATGCGGTTCTGTCGTATGTCACGCCGCAGGAGTTCGCCGCGCTGAAGACGATCGCCACTGCGAAGGGCTTCCTCATGGTGTCCGCTTCGCCGCTGACCCGGTCGAGCTACCATGCCGGCGACGACTTCGCGCGGCTGAAGGCGGCGCGCGCTGCGAAGCTGCGGGCGGGAGGCGAGGCGGCGCGGCCGGCCGGCGGAGCAGAGGCTGCCTGATGCCGGCGTTCGACACCACTCGCCGGGTGAAGCACTCCCCGGGAGACATGTTCGACCTCGTCGCCGACGTGGCGAGCTACCCGCGCTTTGTGCCGCTCTGCCGCTCGCTGGTGGTGCGCCGGCGCGACACGCTGCCCGACGGGCGCGAGGTGCTGATCGCGGAGATGACGGTCGCCTACAAGTTCATCGCCGAGAGCTTCACCTCCCGCGTCATCCTCGACCGCGCCAACAACGTGATCGACGTCTCCTACCTCGACGGTCCGTTCAAGGAGATGCAGAACCGCTGGACCTTCACGCCGGTGGGCGAGAAGGAGACCGATGTCGGCTTCAAGATCCGCTACGAGTTCAAGAGCCGGGCGCTGGCGGCCCTGATGGGCTCGGTGTTCGACCGCTTCTTCCGCCGCTTCGCCAGCGCCTTCGAGGAGCGGGCCGACGAGGTCTACGGCGCGCCGGCCTGAGGGTCGCCGTCTCGTTCGCCGCCGACGCGAGCAGTGCGAGGCGGGCATGGGGCTCGCGGAGCCACGGGCGGGGTCACGACACGAGCCCCGGCGAGCGCAGAGGGTTGCAGGCATTCCGACCGGGTCGCCGGGGACCGGACCCCAGCCGGGCGCATCGTTCGGCGGTCGGGCGCCCGTGACCGCCGGAATCCGGGGTGCGATTGCTGCACCGTGATCGGTGCCGGCAGATCCGCGCGAGGTGACGGTGCAGTCGACCCCGGCGGCGACCGCAACGGAGATGTCCACCGGACCCGTTGTCGGACGCGCGATGGTCGGCACGTACCGTCAAGTCTGACGCCGCCGGAGCGGAGCGCCGTTGCCCGGCCTCAGGCGGCGACGGCGAAGTAGCCGGCTTCGGCGATGTCCGCCAGGAGATCGGGACCCGTCGGCCTCCAGCCGAGCGTCCCGCGCGTCATGGCCGACGAGGCAGGCTGGTCGATGCCCGCGAAGCCCGCGAACCAGCCGAAGTGGCCCTCGGCCGCATCGGCTGACAGGGAGACGGCGGGGACATCGAGCCCGCGCGCGATCGCCTCGGCTATGCTGCGGAAGGGCACAGCCTCCTCGGCGACGGCGTGGTACGTCGCGCCTCCGGTGCCGCGCTCGATGGCGAGCCTGAAGGCGCGGGCGGCATCGCTGACGTGGACCGCAGGCCAGGCGTTGTCTCCCTTCTCCACGAAGGCGGAGCGGCCCGTCCGGCGCGCGATGTCGATCAGGATCAGAACGAAGCCGTGATCGCCGGCGCCGTGGACGGAGGGCGGCAAGCGCATCACGCTCGCGGCGATCCCCCTGGCGGCGAGGGTCCGGGTCGCCGCGTCCGACGCGCGCGGGTAGGCTGCGCTCGGCGGGGACGCGGGGTCGCTCTCGACGGCGACACGATCCGCGGTGCGCAGGCCCGCAAGGCCGGAGGTCACGACGAGCGGCTTGTCCGTCCCCGCAAGGGCGGCGCCGAGCGTTTCGATCGCTGCCGCGTCCATCGCACAGGCGGCGGCAAAGCGGGAGAAATCGTGCAGGAATCCGGTGTGGATCACTGCGTCGGCTGAGGCGGCGCCTGCCGTCAGCGTGTCGGGCGAGCCGAGGTCGCCGGCGAGCGGCACCGCGCCTGCCGCCCTCAGCCGATCCGCGCTGTCCGCGGAGCGGACAAGGCCGACGACGGTGTGCCCGTTGTCGAGGAGTTCGCGCACGACCGCGCTGCCGACGAACCCCGTTGCTCCCGTGACGAAGACCTTCATGCCGCCGCTCCTTCTTGTGCGAGGCCAACATGCGGTGCACGATGATCCGGTTAAAGTCGTGAGTTTATCCTGGTATGATGGCTGACAGGCCGCCGTCCTTGCCGTCGGACGCAAACCGGCTCGGCGCCTTCCTTCGCGACCGGCGGCTCCGTCTCGACCCGGCGGCGCTCGGCTTCGGCGGCCGGCGGCGGACGCCGGGGCTGCGGCGGGAGGAGGTGGCGCAGCGCGCCAACATCAGCGCGACCTGGTACACCTGGCTCGAGCAGGGGCGGGGCGGGGCACCCTCCGCGCGCGTTCTCGACAGCCTCGCCGAAGCGCTCCTGATGACGGATGCCGAGCGCGAGCATCTGTTCCTTGTCGCCATCGGCCGGCCGCCGCGGGTGCGTTCGGCGGCGGAAGGCAGCATTTCGCAGCGCCTGCAGCGGCTCCTCGATGCGATGGCCGAGATCCCCGCGACGGTCGCGACCGCGACGTGGGACATCGTCGGCTGGAACAGGGCAGCGACGCTGGCGCTCACCGACTACGGCGCGCTCGCGCCCGCCGAGCGGAACATCCTTCGCCGCATCTTCCTCGACGAGGCGACGCAAGCTGCGCAGGGCGACTGGGAGGGCGTCGCTCGCTTCCTGGTCGCGACCTTCAGGGCGGAGACGGCGCGGGCGGGGGAGGACGAGCGCGCCGCGGCCATCGTTGCCGAGCTGTCCGCCCGCAGCGAAGCCTTCGTCCGCCTGTGGACGGCCAACGACGTTCAGACGACCGGGGAGGGCGCGAAGACGGTCCGCCACCCGGTCGCGGGAGAGATCATCTTCGAGTTCTCGTCCTTCGCGGTCGACGGCCGGCCGGACCTCAGGCTCGTGGTCTACAACCCCGCCGGGGAACGGGACAGGGATGCGATGCGCCGGCTGCTCGACGCCGCTTAGCGAGGGCGCGGTCGGCGAGGCCCTCGCGAGGTGATCCTACGCCCACAGGTCCGCGGGCGCTGCCTAAGGAGCCGCATCGGCCGAGGCAGCCTGCCATGCGTGTGGTGGCGCTGCGGCTGCGCACGGCGGCGCGCGGGAGTGGTGGGCACGGGAGAACGATCGCGGGCCGGGACGGGTGCGGGCGGGAGTGAGCGCGGGCGGGAATGAGCGCGGAGTCCCGCCTCGACGAACCGCGCGTTTATGGGGGGCGGAACTCAGGAGCGGCGGCCGCGACGATCGTCATGCCCGCCGGGAACCCATCCGACCGTATCCGGGACGCGCCAGGTCGGCGTGCCGGGCGATTGCCGGTTCTCTTTGCCGGACGATCAATTCGTCGCGCGGGCCGGGTTCACGATCTCGACCCGGCCCTCGCCTGCTGGGTGGATGACAACATTGCCGCGCGCGGCCGGAGCGGCCTCGGCGGTGCTCGCCGCCGCCGCAGCGGCGGCTGCGGGCGCCGGTGCCGGCGTGTCGGCCGCTGGAGCCTCCGCGGCCGGCGTTGCGGACGCGGCGGGTGCAGCAGCGGCAGGTGCGGCCGCCGGCGCGGTGGTGCCCTCGGCCGGCACCGTGGCCGCCGCGGACGGGGGGGCGCCCGTCGTCTCCGCGGCGGGGTCGCCCGCGGCTTCGCCGCTGTCCTCGGCGATCATCTCGGAAGCCGCTTCCGCGACGTCGCCGGCCGCGCCGTCCGCCGGGCCGGGGTTCTCGCGTCCGCCGGCGCCCTCGAGAGAGGTGGCGGCCGGCAGCGCGGCGGTCCCGCCGTCGCCTGCTGCGGCAGGGGCGCTCGCGGACCCTGGCGCAGGGTCTGGCGCCGCAACGTTATCCTCGGTCGACTCGGGGAGCTGAGTGTTGGCCGCCGGCGGTGCAATGCCCGACCCGGTCGCGCCCTCGGTCGCCGCGGGAGCGGTGGACTGGCCTTGCGGCGGCGGAGCAGCCTCGCCAGCGGTCGCGGCCGCTGCGGAGGCCGGCGCGGTCGAGCTTGCGTCGGTGGGGGGCGCGGAGCCCTCGCCGCCCGCGGTGTCGGCGCCCTCGACGCCGGTGCCAACCGCCTGTGCGCCTTTGGTCACGGCGGTGGGTGCCGCGCCTGCCGCCTCGGCTGCCGGCGCGGCACCGCCCTCCGCAGGAGCCGCAGCTTCCGCGGCCGGAGCGGCCTCCCCGGCGGGCGCCGCTGCAGCGTCCGTTGCGGGGGCGGCAGCCTCGCCAGCCGGCGCCGCGGCGGTCTCGGCCGGTGCGGCCGTCTCCATGATCGGACCCGCGTCAGGCGAGATCGAGTGGAGCCACGCGATCACCGCCGCACGGTCGTTCTCGTTCTTGATCCCGGCGTAAGACATCTTGGTGCCGGGCACGACCTGCATAGGCGCCTCGAGGTAGGTGTTGAGATGCGCGACGGTCCAGTCGCCGTTCTCCTCACCATAAGTGCGCATCGCCGGGCTGTAGTCATACTCGGCGCTGGCGATCGGGCGGTCGAACACGCCGTGGAGGTTCGGGCCGAGCTTGTTGGGCGCGCCAGCCTCGATCGCGTGGCACGCGAGGCAGACCGCGGCCTTCGACTGGCCGGTGGCGGGGTCGGCGGAGGCGACGAGCTGCGTGAACGGATCGGCGCCGCCCGCGGCCGCGCCACCCTCGGCCCCGGCGACCTCGGCCGGAGCCGCCTCGGGCTCGGGCAGCGGCGGAGCGTCCGGCGAGATCGACCGCAGGTAGGCGATCACGTTGGCACGCTGCTGCGCGTCCTTGATGCCGGCGTAGCCCATCAGCGTGCCGGGCGCCCAGCCCTGCGGGTTCTCGAGGAAGCCGTCGAGCGCGTCGTAGGTCCAGTCGCCCACTTCCTCGCGCTTCGCGGTGAGGGCGGCGGAGTAGGTGAAGCCCTCGTGCGAGGCGATCGGGTGGCCGACGATGCCGTAGAGGCCAGGGCCGACCTTGTTGGGCCCGCCCTGCTCGAAGCTGTGGCAGGCGCCGCAGACCGCCGCGGAGCGCTGGCCGGCCGCGGGATCGGCGCTCGCGAGAAGGACCGCGAAGGAGGGCGGCGCGGCCGCCTCCTCGCCGCCGCCGGTCGCGTCCGCGACGGCGATCTGGTAGGCGGGCGTCTCCGGCGCTTCCTCGGTGAAGATGATGTCGGACAGAACGCTGAGGCCCATCGCGAAGACGAGCGCGCCGAGGATGGCGCCGATGATCTTGTTGAGTTCAAACGCGTTCATTGCCGCTCAGACCCTTGTTGTTCATCCCGCCGCCCGAGGCTGGCGGCAACGCCAGCGCCACTACCGACCGAGGCGGGCAACCCCGCCGGTACCACCGTGATCCGCCGTCGTCTGCGGAGCTATAGAGAGGTCTTTAGACCACGGCAAATGAGACACCACCGCGCAGAGTTCGATTTGAATGGACAGATTCTGGTGTTGCCCCGTTGCCGCGGGCTGACCGCCGGCCTACCCCGTTTCCCCTCCGCAAGCCTCGCGAAAGTCTGACAGTGAGACCCACCGCCTCCGAACCCGCCCGCATCGCGGCAACCCTGCCCACCGTGATGGTCCCGAGTGGGGTGACGCCCGCCGCGTTTGCCTTCCGTCCGGCGTCCCTCGTCTTCGCGTCGGTGGCGGCGTCGTGACGCGCGTCGTCTTCCAGGGCGAGCCCGGCGCCAACTCCCACATCGCCGTCACCGAGGTCTTTCCCGACGCGGAGGCGGTGCCCGCGCCGACGTTCGAGGACTGCTTCGCGGCCGTCGAGGGCGGCACGGCGGACTACGCGATGATCCCGATCGAGAACTCGGTCGCGGGCCGGGTCGCCGACATCCACACGCTGCTGCCGCAGTCGCGCGTCCACTTCGTCGGCGAGCATTTCCTGCCGGTTCGCCACCAGCTGATGGCGCTGCGGGGCACGCCGCTCTCCGCCGTCCGCACGGTGCGCAGCCACGTCCAGGCGCTCGGCCAGTGCCGCCGGACCCTGCGCGCGCTCGGCCTTCACCCGGTGGTCGCGGCCGACACCGCGGGCTCGGCGCGCGAGGTGGCGGAGGGAAAGGACCCGTCCGTCGCCGCGATCGCCTCGCGGCTTGCCGCCGAGATCTACGGGCTCGAGATCCTGCGGGGCGACATCGAGGACGAGGCGCACAACACGACGCGCTTCGTGATCGTCGCCGCGCAGCCCGAGACGATGAATCGCGGCGCGCCCGCGATGACGTCGTTCCTGTTCCGCGTGCGCAACGTGCCCGCCTCGCTCTACAAGGCTCTCGGCGGGTTCGCGACCAACGGCGTGAACATGGTGAAGCTCGAGAGCTACCAGCTCGGCGGCCGCTTCTTCGCGACGCTGTTCTACGCCGACGTCGAGGGCCACCCCGACGACCAGGCGCTGGCGCTGGCACTCGAGGAGCTGCGCTTCTTCTCGGCCGAGCTCAGGATCCTCGGCACCTACCCGGCCTCACCATTCCGCGAGAGCATCCGCGAGCCCGCGGAGAACCGCATCCTGCGGCCTTCGCCCCACGTCTGAACGGCTACTCGGCGGCCTCGGCGAGCGGGGGGGCGAGGCGCTCGGCCCGCGCTCGGGTCCGCTCGGCGAGCGGGATGAGGCCCGGCGCCGCGTCCTGGTCGAAGCCGGCGAGCGCCTTGAATGCGGCCTCTCCGTCGCCGCGGCGAACCGCGTCGAGCGCCGACGCCAGCACCTCGACGGCCGCCGCGTGGGCGGCCGGCAGCGGATGGTCCGGACCGGCGAGAAGGGCGAACGCGTCCGTCGGCTCCGTCTTGCCCTTCATGCGAATGCTGTCGACGTGCAGCGTGAGGAAGCCGGCGGCGGCGGCGGCCCGCGCCGTCTCCGGTCCGAGGAGGATCGGCACGCCCACCTCCTTCGTCTGCCCCTCGAGGCGGGAGGCGACGTTCACCGGATCGCCGATCACCGAATAGTCGAACCGGCGCGACGAGCCGAGATTACCGACGCAGCACTCGCCCGTGTTGATGCCGATCCCGATCGCGATCGGCCGCTCCGGGTGGTCGATGTTGAACCGCTCGATCGCCGCCAACATGTCGAGCGCCGCCGCGCAGGCGTTCTCCACATGGCGCGCGTCGTCGAGCGGGGCGTTCCAGAAGGCCATCACCGCGTCGCCGATATACTTGTCGACCGTGCCGCGGCGGGCGAGGACCGCGTCGGTGAGCGGCGTCAGGAACGCGTTGACGAACGTCGTGAGCGTGCGGGCGTCCATCCCCTCCGACAGCGTCGTGAAGTTGCGCATGTCCGTGAAGAGGATCGTCATCGGCCGGATCTCGCCGCCGAGCTCAAGCCGCGTGGGATCGCTCGCGAGGCTCTCGACAAGCTCCTTCGCGACATACCGGCCGAACGCGCTCCGCACCCACTGGCGGTCGAGCCGCTCGCGGACGGCGGCAAAGCTCGTCGCGGCGAGAAGGGCGACGCCGCTCGCGAGCGCGGGGAAGGTCGGGTCGACGAGGAGGCGGTGCTCGAGGAAGAGGCCGTAGCTGCCGGCGAACACGCCCGCGAGCAGGAGCACGCCGAGCGCGATGCTGCCGAGCGGAGAGAGGATGCCCGCGGCGAGGGCGAACACGATCGTGAGCACGGCGAAGACGAGGATCTCGAGCCCGGCAGCCCAGTCCGGGCGGACGAGGTTCTCACCGGCGAGGATGTGCTCGATCAGCTGGGCGTGGATGTCGACGCCGGGAAGCGCCGGGTCGAGCGGCGTCGCCTGGATGTCGTAGAGGCCCGTCGCCGTCGCGCCGACGAGGATGATGCGGCCGGCCACCTCCGCCGGGTCCACCTGGCCCTCGAGCACCCACCAGGCGGGGATATGCCGGTGCGGCGTCGTCTCGGAGAAATGGACGCGCACGCCGCCGCTGGCATCCGTCGGCACGGTGAGCGCGCCGATCCTGACCGCGTTCACGCCGGTCGACGCGCCGAACGCCGTCTCGCCGCTCGCGTTGGAGGAACGCACCACCAGCGTCGAGGCGCCCTGCGCGACCCGCAGCGCCTCGGTGGCGAGCGTCGGCACGGTGCCGAGCCCGTCGACGTGGACCAGGAGGGGCACGCTGCGCACGACCTGATCACGGTCGGGCACCCAGTTGAGCGCGCCGAGACCGGTGGTGAGCTGGGAGAGCGACGGCAGCGGCGCCGTCAGCGCGGTGTAGCCCGGCAGGAACGTCGTCGGGTCGTCCCCGGCGAAGGCAAAGCCCGTCTTCGGCGCGGCGAAGGCGAGGTCCGCCGCCCGCTCCTCCGGCGTCTCAACCGCAGGCGTGCCGACGACGCCCAGCACGGTCGGCGCGGCGCCGAGCGCCTCCGCGAATAGGGCGTCGTTCGACGGCCGCTCCGAGAGGCTCGCGAGCAGCGCATCGCGCGGCCCCCCTTTCGGAAAAAGCCCTGCGATCACCTCCGGCGACATACGGTCCGGCTCGGAGAAGATCATGTCGAACGCGATGGCGGCGGCGCCGTGCGCGGCGAGCCGGTCGACGAGGTCCGCCATGGTGGAGCGCGGCCATGGCCACTGGCCGATGCGGCGGAGGCTGTCCTCGTCGATGGTGACGACGCGGACCGGTGCGTCGCGGTCGTAGGGGCGGGGGTCGAGGCGCTGATAGGAATCGAATGCGATGTCGCGGAGCTGGCGCAGCGGGGCGGGATCGTCGAACCGGGCGGCGAGACCAGCCGCGAGGCACAGGAGCGTCAGCAGCACGAGCGGCACGCCGCGGCGGAGCGCGCGACGCAGCCGGGACCTCCGCCGCAGGCGCGGGTCGGCTCTCGGCGACGGCGCTGACGCAGCCACACCGGCGTCTGCCCGGGCGTCCGTCCGCCTCGGTCCCACGCTGTCCTCCACGCGTTCATCGCGGGCCGGCGACCGCCGACCGGTCTCCCGTGCCGGCCGACGCCGACCGGTCGTGCTGGCCGGCTAGCACCGGTCCGTCTTGCCGGCCACCCCCGCACGGTTGGCGACCGGCGGGTCTGCGCCGGTGCCGACAGGGTGAACCACCCTGATGGTGTGCCACAAAGGACACAGGCGATCCGGGTACGGCAGCCTGACCAAGCGCGATGCTGTACGAAATTTGCTGAAGTCGCGATAGTCACCGCAATGCAATTTAACACACCTTATTCGATCGAAAGTTCATGAAAATTGCCGGTTCCCGCGTCTTCGCTGTCCTCGCGCTCGGCGTCGCACTCGTCAGCGCGCCGGCGGTGGCGCAGACGAGCGGGGAGGACGGTCTCGCCGCGCGCAGGGACGCGCTCTTCGCACAGACACTGCAGGATCCGACCAATCTCGACGTTGCATTCGAGTACGCGATGGTGTCGGCCCAACTCGGCGACTACGAGGCGGCGATCGCCGCGCTGGAGCGGATGCTCGTCTTCGCGCCGAACCTTCCGCGGGTGCAACTCGAGCTCGGCGCACTCTACTACCGGATCGGCGCGACGGATGTGGCGCGCGCCTACTTCGAGGCGGCGCAACGCGAGTCGGTTCCGCCGGAGGTCCGCGCCCGGCTCGACACCTACATCGCGGCGCTCGACCGGCAGGACAATCCGTTTCTGGTGGAGGGGCAGTTCACGATCGGCGGCCAGTTCCAGTCCAACGCCAACGCTGCGCCGAACGGCGGCACCGTCATCATCAACGGCATCCCGCTCGAACTCGACGAGGACGCCCGCTCGCAGGCGGACTTCAACGTCTTCAACCTCATCGCGCTGCATTTCTCCTACGACCTGAAGAACCAGGGCGACCTGATCGAGGCCGAGTTCGTCACCTACAACAACCTCTACTTCAACGAGGACGACCTCAACCTCGACCTCTTCGAGCTGACGGTGGGTCCCTCGTTCAGCATGGGCCGCTTCGGGCTCGATGCGGCGCGGGTCGGGTTCTACGGCATCGTCGGCGGCGTCGCGCTCGACCGGGAAGGCTATTCCACCGCGCTCGGCGTCGGCGGCAGCATCGAGGCGCCCCTCTCCGACGCGGCTCTCCTCGACCACCTGACGGAGTGGCGGGCTCTCAACTACCTCAACTCCGAGGCGTACCCGACGGTGCGCGAGCAGACCGGCAACGAGTTGCGCAACGTGACCACGCTGTCGACCGGCATCGGGCCTCGCGTGTTCCTCAGCCTCACCGGCCAGAGCCGGTTCGTCGACGCCCGCGCAGACTACAAGAGCTTCATCGAGTTCGGCGGCTCGGCGCGTGCGGCGTACCTCTTCGAGGGCCTGCGCAGCGGCTGGTTCGCCGACGACCAGCCCTGGCAGGTCTCGCTGTCCGGCGGCGCGCTCGCCCGCGACTACCGCGACCCGGACCCGCAGATCGACGCGTCGGAGTCCGAGGAAGACCGCGTCCTCTGGGGCGAGATCGGCCTCTCGGTGCCGTTCGATCACGACATCTCCGGCTTCATCACCGGGCAGATCACCGACCAGTGGTCGAACTACGACACGCGCGACTACACGAACGGCATCATCACCGTCGGCCTCACCAAGCGGTTCTGAACGATGCGCAACAGGCTCCTCCTCACCGTCGCCGCCGCCGCGCTCCTCGGCCACGCCGCCGCACAGGCTCAGGACCGCGTCGGGGTGACCGCCGCGGTCAACCAGTCGGCCGAGTTCGAGCGCGCGAGCGGACGGCAGACCGTCGTCATCGGTGACAACGTCCTCTACCAGGACCGCGTCATCACGAGCCGCGACGCGCTGGTTCAGATCCTCTTCGTCGACGGCTCAGCGATCACGGTCGGCTCCAACGCCCGGGTCGTGATCGACGAGTTCGTCTACAATCCCTCGACCGGCTCCGGCGACCTCGTCGCCGAGGTGACGGAGGGCGCGCTCCGCTTCGTCGGCGGCAAGCTGTCGAAGAGCGGCGGACAGGTCCGCTTCCGCACGCCCGTGGGCACGCTCGGCGTGCGCGGCGCCATCGTCAACATCGACCTCGCGCCGCCGTGTACGGGGGGCGCCTGCCCGATCGCGACCGTGAGCCTGGTGTTCGGCAGGGAGATCATCCTCAACCTGCCGAACGGGAACACCCGGCGCATCCACGAGGCCGGCTACTCCCTGGTCCTCACCGGCGACCCGAACGACCCGACGGTCGCAATCGTGCCGACCTCGACCCTCGACCAGTCCTCGCTGCAGTCGCGCCTCGCCGGGCGTCCGGGCCGCAGCGGCGGCGCGACAGTGGTGCCGACGGCGGCCGACGTCGTGAACAGCGGCATCCCGGCGATCAACTCCGACCGCTCGCCCCGCTTCGTGCTGCCGCGACCGCGGCCGACCATCATCGCGACGCGCTACACCCCTGGCGTGAATGCGCCCGGGATCACCGTCGTCACCAACGAGATCGGGCAGACGATCGTCGACCAGGCGACGGGCGACAAGATCGACAACGAGGTCGCCGACGCGGTGGATCCGGACCCCCGGCCCGACCCCGACCCGGATCCGCGGCCCGATCCTGATCCGGATCCTGATCCGGACCCCGATCCCGATCCCGATCCCGATCCCGATCCTGATCCTGATCCGGACCCTGATCCGGACCCCGATCCCGATCCCGATCCTGATCCGGACCCCGATCCGGACCCTGATCCTGATCCTGATCCTGATCCCGATCCCGATCCCGATCCTGATCCGGACCCAGATCCTGATCCCGATCCCGATCCGGACCCAGATCCCGATCCGGATCCGGACCCCGATCCCGTGGTCCGGACGGGAACGACGTTCCTCGGCACGCCCGAGACGTTCGTCACCGAGGACGGCGTGACCATCGCCAATCCGCGCAACGGGTCGATCACCGTTCGGGACCGCGCGTCGGTGCCGGTCGCGGTGGTCGAGACCACGCGCGGCGAGATCCGGGCCGTCGAGATCGGCGACCTGTCCTTCGACTGGCCCGACGCACAGGGCGAGACCGCGATCCCGCCGACGTTCTCGGCGGCCCTCGGCTCGGAGGTCGAAGGCACGATCCTGCGGCTCCCCGGCGAAGCCGCGCTGTTCTTCCTCCAGAGGGTGGGAGACCGGAGCCGCACGGGCTACGTCGTCGTCGGCAAGCCGACGCCGCGCGAGGTGTTCTATCCGGACACGCCGAACCGCGACCCCTCCGTCCGCCGCTACACGCTCGGCCCGGAGTTCGAGCGGCGGGAGGATGGCGTCTCGTCGTCGCTGCCGCTCCTCAACCCTCTGGTGGCGCAAGCCTTCGGCAACGACTTCCTCGACGCTGCGGCGGAGACGGACGTCTACATGGTCGACCGGACCGACCTTGCCTTCATCAACACGCTCTATGCCGGCCTCAACGTCGAGGGGCAGGGAGCGGAGCAGCGGTCGGCGATCGTCACCATGGCGGGGGGCGTCTACCGCGCGACGGTGGGCGGCGTGAACGATGCGCTCGGTATCGGCGGCGAGCGGCGCGGCTCCTACCGGCTCGGCGCCCGCCAGGGCACCGTGGGCACCGCGGGGGCGATCGGGTCCGTCGAGGTCGGCAACACCGAGCTCAACACGTCGATGATCGGCCCGAACGGCGAGGTGTTCATCCTGTCGTCCGGTCAGGACGCCGGGTTCGCGCGCAACGGGTACCAGCCGCTGTTCCGCGATGTGCGGCTCGGGACGCCCGCAGGCGCGCCGGGCGAGCCGGCCGACTACAGCTCCCTCATCATCCCGGCCGTCCTGTCCAACACCCGCGACCTCGACGCGCTGCAGCGCACGAACCGCGCCCTGACCGGCTATGCTGCCGGCATGGTGGAGGGCAGCGACGGCACCGTCGCCCCCTTCCGGTCGGTCTCGAACGGGAACTTTGAGATCGAATTCTCCGAGCTGCGCGCCTCGCTCGGCGGCACGATCCTCGTCGCCGACGTCCAGGACGAGAGCAGCGCCGCCTTCTTCCGCTACGCCTTCGGCTACGACACCACCGGCGAGCTGCCGTCCGCAACGAACGCCCGCGGGACTTTCCTCGACGACGACACCTACGTCGCCGGTGCGACCGGAAGGGGCAACAACCCGGGCAGCCCGACGACGCTCCTCTACACCGACCGCGACGAGATCATCGATCACGGCACACGCGACGCCGGCACCTACCTCGTCTCGTCCGATGCCGTGCCGCAGCCGCAGCTTTTCGCCGGCGCCGACGTCACCCCGTGCAGCTGCGAGTTTCTCGAATGGGGCTGGTGGGGATCGCAGACGGAATTCGACGAGGGCGGGCCGAACGGCGGTGGTCGGCGCGAATTCGTGCACCTCGGCACGTGGGCCGCGGGCGACGTGACCGACGACATCGAACTGCCGATGACCGGGTCGGCGAGCTATTCCGGCCACGTCGTCGGCAACGTTAGCAACGCCGGAGCGCAATACGTGGCGGCAGGCAACCTGTCGCTCGACTACGATTTCGGCGCGCGGAGGGGTGCGATCGACATCTCGAACTTCGACGGGCGGCGGTTCGGCGGCGCGGTCAACGCCGTGCCCAACCTCCCGCGCGGCAACCAGTTCGTCGGCGCCGTCGGCGGCTCCGGGCTGTCGGGAGGCGTGTCGGGCTCGTTCGTCCGCGGCCCGGCGGGGCCGGCGCAGGGCGTCCTCGGTTCGTTCGACGTGTCGGGCGAGCGCTACAGGGCGACCGGCACCTTCGTCGGCGAGACCGGGCGGCGCTGAGCGACGCCGGACGGCTTCAGGCGGGGACGGCCGGCGCGTCCTCGGCCGCGTCGATCAGCGGCGCGCCGTGCTCGGCATAGGCGGCGAGGAGATGGTGCGCGATCGCGATCGCCGGCGGCGCACCGTAGGTCGGGTGCGTGCGGTCGAGCATCGCGGGAAGGTCGGCCCGGTCGAACCAGCGCACATCCTCGAGCTCGCGGTCGCGCGGATCGATGTCCGACGACACCGCCTCGGCGAAGCAGCCGATCATCAGCGACGACGGGAACGGCCACGGCTGGCTCGCGTGGTAGGCGACGCGGCGCGTGCGCACGCCCGCCTCCTCCCAGATCTCGCGCCGGACCGCGTTCTCGATCGTCTCCCCCGGCTCCATGAAGCCGGCCAGTGCCGAGTAGACGCCGGGCGGGAAGCGCACCTGACGCCCGAGGAGGCAGCGCTCGCCGTCGATCGCAAGCATGATGACGACGGGGTCGGTGCGCGGGAAATGGTGGGCGCCGCAGTTCGGGCAGTCCCGCCGCATCCCGAACCCCGCGAGGACGGTCGCCGTCCCGCAGTTGGCGCAGAAGCCGTGCGAGGCGTGCCAGGCGAGGATGCTCCGGCCCTGCGCGACCGCGCCGAGGAGGGGGGCCGGCAGCCAGCCCTCGATCGCGAGGCTGCGCAGGTTGGTGAGCGTGAACCGCGCCTCGTCCACCGCTGGTGCGGTGGCGGCGAAGAGGGGGCCCGTCTCGTCGAAGCCGAGGAAGACGGCGCTCTCCCGCTCGGCACCGAGCGCTTCCGCCTCGGCGGGCGTGAAGACGGCCTCGTGGCCGAGGCTGACGAGCCGGTCGGCAGCGAACAGGAGGAGGCGGGCCGCCGGATGTGCGCGGGTCTCGGCGACGAACGCCGGCTCGTCCCGCCGCTCCGAGCGGCGGTCGAGAGCATTGCCGCCGAAGCCTGTGGTCGCGGACTCGTCGAACGGGGGAAAGCGCAGCACCATCGCCCCTCTCTAGCCGGATTGACGGCGGAACGCGACAGGGCTGAGTGGGTGGTCCAACGCTGAAACGATCTCCAGGAGCACCGATGCCGGCCGTCACCCTCGCCGAGAAGCTCGCCACCTTCGACGAACGCTTCCAGCCCCGCACCGTCGCCACGTTCAACGGCCACGACGTGATGGTGGCGAAGCTGGAAGGCCCGTTCCACTGGCACAGCCACGCCGACACGGACGACTTCTTCCTGGTCGTCTCCGGCACGCTCGACATCGAGCTGCGCGACGGCACCGTCCGGCTCGAGGCGGGCGACCTCTATGTGGTGCCCGCCGGGGTGGAGCATCGGCCGGTGGCGCATGGCGAGGTGCACATCCTGCTCATGGAGAAGACGGGGACACCCAACTCCGGCGATCCCGCGACGGCGGCGCCGCGCCGCGTCATCTGAAACGCAGGCGTGGCGTCAGCGGCCCGACGCCTTCGCGTGCGGCCGGGCAACCTCATCGAAACCGTCGGCAAGGCGGCGCAGCGCGGCCCGCATCGCCCCGCCCTGCATCGGCTGGCCGTGGCCCGAGAGGAGAAGCTCGGGCTCCAGCGCGGCCAGCCGCACCACGGAGGCCCGCGCGGTGTCCCAGTCCGGTGTCAGGTACATCGGCGGGCCGTGCAGCTCCGGCCGCTGCACGGCGACGTCGTAGGCCGATTCCTGGTTTGTGGTGATCACCGCGTCACCCGACAGAAGCGTTCGGTCCGTGTCGCGGAAGAGGGAGACGTGGCCCGCTGTGTGGCCCGGCGTCGGGATCGCGCGCCAGCCCGGCAGCGGCGGGACGGTGCCGTCGTCCGGCAGGTCACGGAGGCTGTCGGCGACGTCCGCCGGCGCGCGCGGGTAGAGCGGCGACAGGCGCGCCGTCAGTCCGCCGACCGATGGGTCTGGGGGCGGGTAGACGGCCGTGCCGTCGAGGTGCGGCCGCTCGGCCGCACCCGCCCAGACCGGCGCATCCCAGAGGCGCGCGAGGCTTGCGAGCGTGCCGACGTGGTCGAAGTGGCCGTGCGTGAGGACGATCGCGGCCGGCCGCGATCCTGCGCCGAACCGCTCGGCCGCCGCCGCCTCGATCGCAGGCGCGCTCCCCGGGATGCCGCAGTCCACGAGCACCCACTCGCGGTCCGCCGCGCCGGCCGGGCCGATGAAGGCCACGTTGACGATGCCGAGCCGGCGGTAGGCAACATCGGGCAGCACCTCGCGCACGCCATCGCGGAGCGTGACGGGCGCGAGCGCCTCCTCGCCGACGGGGATCTGTTCGGGCATGGCCGCCTCCTTCGTTGCGGAGGCAACAGCCGGTTACGGACTAAGTTCCTATGCTTGGCGCGAGCCTGCCACCGCGGCGCGGGTTGAGGAAGACGGCCGGCCTCTGCTAGGGCAGCGCCCGCCGAGCGCCGCGGTGGCGCCCTCAGGATGGCACCATGTCCTCGATCGACGACCTCCTCGAGCGGAACCGCCGCTGGGCCGACGGCGTGACGGCAGCAGCGCCGGACTTCTTCCTCACCCTCTCCCGCCAGCAGGCGCCGGAGTACCTGTGGATCGGCTGCTCCGACAGCCGCGTGCCGGCGAACCAGATCGTCGACCTGCCGCCGGGCGAGGTGTTCGTGCACCGCAACATCGCCAACGTGGTCGCGCCTTCGGACCTCAACTTCCTCTCCGTCCTCCAGTTCGCGGTGGAGGTCCTGAAGGTGCGCACGATCCTCGTCACCGGCCACTACGGCTGCGGCGGCATCCGTGCGGCGCTGGAGGACAGGGACCATGGGCTCATCGACAACTGGCTCAACAACATCCGCCTCGTGAAGCGGCTCTATGCGGCCGAGTTCGAGGCGCTGGACGGCGAGGCGGCGGTCGACCGGCTGTGCGAACTCAACGTCGTCGAGCAGGTGAAGAACGTCGCGCAGACGACCATCGTCCGCAATGCGCTGGAGCGTGGCCAGCCGCTGACGATCCACGGCCTCGTCTACGGGCTGAAGGACGGGATCCTGCGCGAACTCGTCCGCTATCCGGCGGTCGAGGAGCCCGCCGGCCCCGTCTGATCCTCTGCCATGCGCGACCGGCCGCGGGGTGCTGACAAAGCGCCTGCGGGTCGCTACATGAGCCGCAACAAGCTGCCGAGCGACTCGGCCGCAGGCCACGGCCCGCGGTCTACCTTGTCGCGTCCGGGGCTCGACATGCGCCGCCCCGCCCGCCATAGGGGGGCGGCTCCACGCACCTTCCAGCACTCGGGACAACCACGATGACGATCACGGCGCAGCAGGTAAAGACGCTTCGCGAGAAAACCGGCGTCGGCATGATGGACTGCAAGACGGCGCTCCACGAGACCGGCGGCGACATGGAAGCGGCGATCGACTGGCTGCGGAAGAAGGGCCTGTCGAAGGCCGCGAAGAAGGCCGACCGCGTTGCGGCCGAGGGCCTGATCGGCGCGGCGTCCGGCGGCTCGTCCGCGGCCCTCGTGGAGGTGAACTCCGAAACCGACTTCGTGGCGCGAAACGAGACCTTCCAGAAGCTCGTCGCGGCGATCGCGAACGAGGCGCTGAAGGCTGGCGGCGAGGTCGAGACGCTGAAGGCGATGCCGTTCCCCGGTACCAGCCGCACGGTCGGAGACGAGGTGACGGAGTCGATCGCGACGATCGGCGAGAACCTCGCGCTCCGGCGGACGGCTTTCCTTTCGGTGCCCGAAGGCGTGGTGGCGACCTACATGCACAACGCCGCCGCGGAGAATCTCGGCCGGCTCGGCGTCCTCGTCGCTCTGAAGTCGGCGGGCAAGGCGGACGTCCTGACCGATCTCGGTCGCAAGATCGCGATGCACGTCGCGGCGGTGAACCCGCTGTCGCTCAGCGTCGACGAGCTGCCGGCGGAGGCGATCGAGCGCGAGCGGGCCGTCTACGCCGAGCAGGCGCGGGCGTCCGGCAAGCCGGACAACATCATCGACAAGATGGTGGAGGGCCGGATGCGCAAGTACTACGAGGAGGTCGTCCTCCTGAAGCAGTCCTTCGTCGTCAACCCGGACCACACGGTCGAGGCGGCGGTGAAGGCGGCGGAGTCCGAGGCAGGCGCGCCAATCACCGTCACCGGCTTCATCCGCTACGCCCTCGGCGAGGGGATCGAGCGGGAGGAGACGGACTTCGCGGCGGAAGTCGCGGCCGCCGCCGGCCGCTGACCGCCGTGCACGCTCCGAAACGACCGCCGGCGTCCGAGTGGCGCCGGCTCCTCATCAAGGTGTCGGGCGAGTCGCTCATGGGCGACGGCAATTTCGGCATCTCCCAGCCGACGCTCCAGCGGATCTGCTCGGAGATCGTCGACGTCGTCCGCATGGGCCGAGAGGTCGGTCTCGTCATCGGCGGCGGCAACTTCCTCCGCGGCGCGAACCTCGCGCTGACGGCGGTCGACCGCGTCGCGGGCGATCAGATGGGGATGCTCGCGACGGTGATGAACGCGGTCGCCGTCGCCGCCCAGCTCCGCGCCCTCGGCACGGAGGCGGTGGTGCTGTCGGCGATCGATGTCCCCGTGATCTGCGATCGCTTCACCCACCGCGCCGCCTTGCAGCACATGGCGGAAGGGCGCGTCGTGCTCTTTGCCGCCGGAACCGGGCATCCGTTCTTCACGACGGATACGGCCGCGGTGCTTCGGGCGATCGAGATGGGCTGCGATGCGCTCTTCAAGGGCACGCAGGTCGACGGCGTCTACACCGCCGACCCGAATCGCGATCCGACGGCGACGCGCTACGACACGCTCACCCACCAGGACGCGCTGTCGCACAATCTCGGCGTGATGGACGCGACGGCGATCGCTCTCGCGCGGGACAACCACCTCCCCATCGTGGTGTTCTCGATCCAGTCGCCCGGGGCGCTTCCGGCGGTTGCACGCGGCGAGGGTGTCAGCACAGTGGTGGCAGAGTGACGGACTTGCTAGAAAGCCCGGCAAAGTAACGGCGTCCACCTGCGAATCGCGCAGCCTCCTCGAGGAGCCCGGTCGCGGGAGAAGGCGGGAGCCGCGCATCCGGCGCGGGTGCGAGGCCGACGAACGACCGGCGTGACGGGCCGTGCCGCCGGGTGCGGGTTGAGAGGAGAGACGGAATGAGTGCGGTGGACCTCGACGGATTGCGGCGGCGGATGGACGGGGCGCTGCAGGTGCTGCGGACCGAGCTTGCGGGCCTCCGCACGGGCCGGGCGAGCGCCTCCATGCTGGAGCCGATCACCGTCGACGCATACGGCTCCTCGATGCCGCTGAACCAGGTCGCCACCATCTCCGTCCCCGAGGCGCGGATGATCTCCGTCCAGGTCTGGGACCGCTCCATGGCGCAGGCGGTGGAGAAGGCGATCCGGGAATCCTCGCTCGGCCTCAACCCGGTGGTCGAGGGAATGCTGATGCGCATCCCGATCCCCGAGCTCAACGCGGAGCGCCGTGCCGAGCTCGTCAAGGTCGCCCACAAGTACGCCGA
>JAESGF010000110.1_pt1 | contig 67564 bp, 52 predicted proteins | sample 9269621 | NCBI WGS metagenome assembly JAESGF01 (sample SAMN14515066, study PRJNA621663) | algae metagenome | isolation source: Tolypothrix carrinoi HA7290-LM1 and co-occurring heterotrophs from dry rock... | place: USA: Makauwahi cave, Kauai, Hawaii | collected 2011-01-06
GGCGAGCAATTATCACCAGCGTCAGTAAGGATTGTAAGTACTAACACTAATAATAGTTTGAGTACCAGTACCTCCAATGGTCGGGCTGGCGATATTTCCATACAAGCTACTGGTTTAGTAGAATTTGTGGATAATGACTTGTTTAGCAATGTGCTAAGTGGAGCGCAAAATGGTCAGGCAGGTAATATCAACATCAAAGCTGGCTCGCTTTCTTTGCTCAATGGAGCACAACTGCAATCTAGTGTTGATGAAGGTGGGCAAGGAAATGCCGGTAATGTGACGATTGATGTTCCAGATGGTACTGTTAGGATTGCTGGTCGCAATTCACGTGGAAATCCTAGTGGTATTTTTAACAATGTACAGTCAACAGCCAGCGGTGATGCGGGCAATATTACCATCAATGCGGCTTCTATCTTCACTGATGACGCTTCATTAATAACGACAAATGCAGGTACTGGAATTGCAGGAGATATCACTCTCAATGCTCGCGATCAAATTTCCATCGCAGAAAGTCGAATCTCGGCTCGAGGAAATCAGGGGGGGATTTTCATTGGCGAGCAATTATCACCAGCGTCAGTAAGGATTGTAAGTACTAACACTAATAATAGTTTGAGTACCAGTACCTCCAATGGTCGGGCTGGCGATATTTCCATACAAGCTACTGGTTTAGTAGAATTTGATGGCAATAACTTGTTTAGCAACGTGCTAAGTGGAGCGCAAAATGGTCAGGCAGGTGACATCACTATCAAAGCTGGCTCGCTTTCTTTGCTCAATGGTGCACAAGTGCAATCTAATGTTGATGAAGGTGGGCAGGGAAATGCCGGTAATGTGACGCTTCGGTCAGAAAATGGAGATATCTCGCTTGCTGGTGGGAGTATCATCTTCAGTACGGTGGAGTCTGGAGGAACGGGCAATGCCGGGAAAATTGATGTTACTACCAGAAATCTTTCCCTGACTGGTGGTTCTCAACTGCAAACTTTAGTTCGCGCTGGTGGACAACAGGGTAATGCTGGTAACATTACCGTTCAAGCTAGTGGCACTGTTAGGATTGCTGGTCGCCAACCAGGTGGAAATTGTAGTGGTATTTTTAGCGAAGTGCAGTCAGGAGCCAGCGGGAATGCAGGCAATATTACCATCAACGCCGGTTCTATTTTCACTGATGACGCTTTATTAAGAGCGAGAAATACAGGGAATGGATCTGCCGGCAATATATCACTACAAGTTGGTGACGCGATCGCTTTCACAAATCGTACTGAAATCAGTTCCAGCATCTTTGGCACAGGAAATGCAGGCAATGTGACGCTTCGGACAGAAAATGGAGATATCTCGCTTGCTGGTAGTAACATTTTCAGTACGGTGGATTCTGGAGGAATGGGCAATGCAGGGAAAATTGATATTATCACCAGAAATCTTTCCCTAACTGATGGTTCTCAACTGCAAACTTTAGTTCGCGCCGGGGAACAGAGTAATGCTGGTAACATTACCGTTCAAGCTAGTGGCACTGTTAGGATTGCTGGTCGCCAACCAGGTGGAAATCGTAGTGGTATTTTTAGCGAAGTGCAGTCAGGAGCCAGCGGTAATGCGGGCAATATCACCATCAACGCTAGTTCTATCTTCACTGATGACGCTTTATTAAGAGCGAGAAATGCAGGTACTGGATCTGCCGGCGATATATCACTACAAGTTGGTGACGCGATCGCTTTCACAAATCGTACTGAAATCAGTTCCAGCATCTCTGGCACAGGAAATGCAGGCAATGTGACGCTTCGGACAGAAAATGGAGATATCTCGCTTGCTGGTAGGAGTTTGATCTTCAGTACTGTGGAGTCTGGAGGAACGGGCAATGCAGGGAAAATTGATGTTACTACCGGAAATCTTACCCTGACTGATGGTTCTCAACTGCAAACTTTAGTTCGTGCTCGACAACAGGGTAATGCTGATAACATTACTGCTAATGCTGGTAACATTACCGTTCAAGCTAGTGGCACTGTTAGAATTGCTGGTCGCGATTCATCACAAGAAAATCCAAATCCTAGTGGTATTTTTAGCACTTTGGGGTCAGGAGTCAGTGGTGATGGGGGCAATATTACCATCAACGCTGGTTCTATCTTCACTGATGACGCTTCATTGAGAACGACAAATGCAGGTACTGGATCTGCCGGAAGTATCACTCTCAATGCCCGCGACCAAGTTTCTATCCTCAACAGTAGAGTATTTAGCGATGGCGATTCAGGATTCATTTTTATTGGTCGTCAATCAGGCACAACAGATAACCTATCTCTCATACCCAATCGTATTAATATCGATAACTCCACGGTGAGTGCTACTAATAATTCTAGTAGTGGAATTGCAGGAGATATTGCGCTAAATGCCCGTGACCAAGTTTCACTAAACCAAAGTACGATTCGGAGCAATGGAAACCGTGGGCGAATCTTTATTGGCAAAAATGACATTTATGGAGACAGAACTTCCTCACCCAGAGTAATAAAGCTCGAAGGTTCTTTTTTAAATACGACAAATCAGAATATTACAGGTGCTCGCAATACCCCATTCAATGCTGGGGATATATCGATTGATGCTATCGACAGTATTTCGCTAAACAATCAGTCTTTTATCCAAGCTTTTACTGAGCGTAGAGGAGATGCTGGTAATGTGACGCTTCGGGCAGAAAATGGAGATATCTCGCTTGCTGGTGGGAGTGACATCTTCAGTACGGTGGAGTCTGGAGGAACGGGCAATGCCGGCGCAATTGATGTTACCACCAGAAATCTTACCCTGACTGATGGTGCCCAACTGCAAACTTTAGTTCGCGCCGGACAACGGGGTAATGCTGGTAACATTACCGTTCAGGCTAGTGGCACTGTTAGGATTGCTGGTCGCAATTCACAAGGAAATAGAAATTATAGCGGAATATTTGTCACTAGTACTGGTACGGGACAGGGCGGTAATCTATCCATTACGGGAAATAGCTTAACCCTCGATCGCGGAATTCTCAGTGCCTCAACTGCCTCAGCTGACGGTGGTAACATCAATTTGAGATTACGCAACTTTTTGCGGTTGCAAAATGAAAGTCTCATTTCTGCCAACGCAGGCGGTCAACAAAATGGGGGAAACGGTGGTAACATCGCAATCGATACGCCATTCATTGTCGCTTTTCCTCAAAATAACGACATTACCGCTAATGCTGTGAGTGGTAGCGGTGGACAAGTCAGAACTAATGCTACTCTGTTTGGTATAGTTCCTCGTACTCGCGCAGACCTTGAGAGACTGGGTGTTCCTTCTTTAAATCCGAGAAATCTACCTACAAGTGACATCACTGCCTTTTCCCAACAAAATTCCTCGTTTGGTGATAACGTACAAGTGACTTCCCCAGATGTTGACCCCAGTCGCGGGTTAGTTGAATTACCAGAAACTGTCACCGATCGCACACAACAAATTGCTCAAAGTCCTTGTCAACAAGGTTTCGGCAATGAATTTGTTGTCACCGGACGCGGTGGTTTACCAACAACTCCCAATCAAACTCTCAGCAGTGATAATGTTCGTGTTGATTTGCTACAACCTGTCGCAAGTTCGGGCAATTCTCGTAGTGCAACTATAAAACCAGCAACCAATTCTACCGCAACCCGCGTACCTGCTCAAGGATGGATATTTAACGATAAAGGTCAGGTAGTTCTCACTGCATACGATCCTACCAATACTGGCTCTCAACGTTCTTGGCGATCGGCTGCTGCTTGTCCTGCGCGTTAATATTTTTTGACAATTTTCTTGACAAAAAAAGGTTAATTTGGTATCAGACATAAAAAGGTAATATGATATGGAACAGAGTTGGAAAACACTCTTTCTGTTAACCTTACCCCTAACGACGTGTTGCACCTTTGGTTTGATAACCACCGTTAGAGCGCAACAAGTTTCCCCTGATGGAACATTATCTACCACTGTTACCAGCCCGGATAACTTAAATTTCACCATCAATGATGGCAATCGAGTTGAAGGAAACCTTTTTCACAGCTTCAGAGAATTTTCTGTCCCCAATAATGGTTCGGCTGTTTTCCAAAATCCTTTGGATGTGCAAAATATTATCAACCGTGTGACCGGAGGTTCTTTATCTCAAATTAATGGTTTGATTCAAACCCAAGGTAGCGCGAACTTATTTTTACTCAATCCGGCTGGTATTTTCTTTGGACAAAATGCTCGTTTAAATATTGGTGGTTCATTTTTTGCCACTACCGCTGATAGTTTGTTATTTGATAACGGATTTGAATTTAGCGCAACCAATCCTATCGCACCACCATTATTAACTGTGAATATTCCCGTTGGTTTGCGATTTCGAGATAACCCCGGAGAAATTCGCGTGCAGGGTTTTGGTAACAATCTCAGCTTTAATTCTGATTTTACCTTTACAAGAGAATCAACTCCTCCCCCCGGTCTTGCAGTCAAACCCGGTAAAACTCTCGCTCTTGTAGGGGGTGGTGTGAACCTGGAAGGAGGAAATTTAATCGCTGATAGTGGCAGAATTGAAGTTGGAAGTGTCGCTGGTTCTGGTGTAGTCAGTTTGACACCGATAGACAAAGGTTGGCAGTTGGGATATGAGAATGTGTCTTCTTTGCGGGACATCTTTCTGTCTGGAAAGGCATCAATAGACACTAGTAGCAATGCAGGTGCTGGAGATATTCAAGTACAAGGTAGAAACGTCAAACTGACCGATGGTTCCGCGATTTTTGCTTTTACTGGTTCTCAAGCAGGGGGAACTGTTAGCGTCAATGCCTCAGACACTTTGGAAGTTATCGGCACGGGAGTATCAGAAAAAGGTTTGGGTTTGGTTCCCAGCACTTTATATACAGCCGTCTCCCCAAATGGGGAGGGTACTGGAGGTAATTTAATTCTGCGAACTAGGCAGTTTATCCAACGCGGTGGTTCACAGGTCGGATCGGATACTTATGGTGTTGGCACTGCTGGTAACACAATTGTCAACGCTTCTGAATCTGTGACACTAAATGGCACATCAGACAATGGTGTTATTCCCACTGCTTTAGGTACTGTCGTGCAGGGAGGAGCAAGCGGTAATGGTGCTAGGTTAACTGTAGAAACAAAACGGCTTCGGGTAGAAGATGGGGCACAATTAGTAACTTTTACTTTCAGCCAAGGAAACGCAGCTTCCTTAGTTCTAAATGCTTCTGAGTCAACGGATGTGATTGGTTCCTCACAAGATGGTACTTGGAAAAGTGCCATATCTAGTAGTGCCTTTGCAGATACAACAGGTAATGGTGGTGCGATCAATTTGGAAACTGGAAAGTTAATTGTTCGCGATCGCGCTCTAATAACTGCAAGTAGTCAAGGTAGAGGAAATGCCGGCGATATTAACGTCAAATCTCGCTCTATTTTTTTGGATAATCAAGGAGCTATCACGGCAACAGCTGAGTTAGGAAATGGCGGAAATATCAACTTAAACGTGCAAGATTACTTGCGGATGCGGGGCAAAACTGAAATTTCTACTTCTGCTGGTGCAGACGGTAATGGTGGGAACATTTTGATTAATAATTTGCCCGATTACCGAGGGTTTGTCATTGCTGTACCTTCAGAAAATAACGATATCATCGCTAATGCTTCCGAAGGTCGAGGAGGAAACATTATAATTAACTCTCCCCGCGTTTTTGGGCTAGTGGTACGTAGTCGAGCAGACCATGAGAGATTAGGTGTTAAAGATTTAGACCCAAGAAATCTATTTACTAGTGACATTACTGCTTTTTCGCAACAACAACCCGAATTAAATGGTACTGTTACCATTCAATCACCAGAAATTGACCCCAGTCGGGGGTTAGTTGAATTGCCAGAGACTGTCACAGATCCCAAGCAGCGAATTGCTCAAAGTCCTTGTCAACAAGGTTTCGGCAATGAATTTGTTGTCACCGGACGCGGTGGTTTACCAACAACTCCCAATCAAACTCTCAGCAGTGATAATGTTCGCGTTGATTTGCTACAACCTGTTGCCAGTTACGTCCATTCTCGTAGTGCAACTATAAAACCAGCAACCAATTCTACCGCAACCCGCGTACCTGCTCAAGGATGGATATTTAACGATAAAGGTCAGGTAGTTCTTACAGCATACGATCCTACCAATACTGGTTCTCAACGTTCTTTTAGCACTGCTGCTGCTTGCCCTGCGCGTTAACATTTTTTTAAAATTTGTAGTAGGTACTTTAGTGCCTAAAATAAGCGCTTAAGCGCTTACTACGAGTTTATATTTATGTTTTTCGTGTAACAGTTGCGTAAGTTCTATAGGAATCCTCCAAAGATTATTGAAAAAATCTAAGTACGTGTAGGGTCCGGCTTATTAGGGTGTGGATTTTCATCCCCTACGTATATTTCAAAAATCAAATATGATTCCTATATGTTTGAGATCGTGTCAGATTTATGACTAAAGTCGAATTTAATAAGCATTTAGGCATTTGACTTTCTCAAAATGCCATTTGACTTACTCATTTCGGTGTTTTCCGCAAGCAAAATCAGCTTTTACTTTCTCAAACCCCAGTTTGCTTTCTCATTTCGGTGTTTTCCGCAAGCAAAATGAGCTTTTACTTTCTCAAAATGCCATTTGACTTTCTCATTTTGGTGTTTTCCGTAAGCAAAATGAGCTTTGACTTTCTCAAAATGTCATATTGCTTTCTCATTTTCCTTCATTCACGCAGTCATCACAACTATTGAAAGAGGCACTGCTGCTTGTCCTGGGCGTTAATATTTTTTGACATTTTTATTGACAATAAAAAGATAATCTGGTATCAGACCTAAAAAGGTAAGTACGATGTCGCAGATAATAAGAGTTTGGATTTCATACCTCAATTGAGCAACGCCTTTTTTTGAATGCTGTGATGAAAGTAAATCATCTTTATAAGTTGACAGGAGAAATAAAGCGTGTATAAAAAGTCTGGATTTAATCGAAAATTGAAGAGTTTTATCGAAAGAATATATAAGAGGATATTTGGAAAGTCGCTAAACCCCTCTCCAAACCTCTCACGCCAGGTGCTACAACGGGGGGAACCCCCGCAACGCACTGGCTCCCCCACAGGGAGAGAGGCTTTGAAACCCCCCTTCCCTCATAGGGAAGGGGGGAGAGGGGGGTTAGGTTCCAAGGGTTTTAAAGTCTCAGGTCAGACTTTGCCAAAATCCTCTAAAAAGCGATCGCTCACCACAAATCGCAAAGTGTCTCCGCTCTTTCTCGCAGCTTTGTTATTTATCCTCTCAGCTGCAATCTCACCTGCGATCGCTAAAGTTCCTTCATCAACTTTTATTGTCCAAAGTCCGCAGAATGCCCAGCAGCAAGCCAACAAAGCTATTCAATTATATCGTGATGGAAAATTCATAGAAGCGGCTGCGGCATGGAAATTAACAGCTAATGTTTTTCTGGCTCAAGGTGATAGATTAAATCAAGCAATGGCCTTGAGTAATCTCTCTTTGACTTATCAACAATTAGGACAATGGGAACAAGCATCTGATGCGATCGCCCAAAGTTTACAAATTCTCAAAACCCAACCAGAAAATAAGGAAAAACTTGAAATCCAAGCTCAAAGTTTAGATGTTTTCGGTTCTTTGCAAAGAGAAATAGGACAATCGGCAAACGCTCTCAACTCTTGGCAAGAAGCTGCTAATATTTATGGCAAAATTAATCAACCTTTGAAAGTTGCCCAAAGCAAGATAAATCAAACTCAAGCAATGCAAGATTTAGGTCTTTATCCTCGCGCTTGCAAAACTTTATTAGAAGTATTCAATAAACAGATTGAACAAGTGACAACTTGTCAAGAGTTAGGTCAATTAAGTAAAGAAAACTTAACTCAAAAGCTGAAAAAATTTGACAATGAATCTCCCTCTATAACTGTAGCGGTGGGATTAAGAAGCCTTGGGGAAGTGCTACGATTAGTAGATCAGCCACAGCAGTCAGAAATCATTTTGGCAACAAGTTTAAATCTAGCTGAAAAATTGCGTTCTCCTCAAGACATAGCTGCTACTTATTTAAGTATAGGCAACACTGCACGAGAAATAGCTGAAAGAGAACCAGTTCGCAGCATCAGAGAGAATTACGAACAAAAAGCATTATTATCTTATGGTAACGTCATAAAGTTGTCTCCATCGCCAATGATACGGCAGCAAGCACAACTGAATCAACTAAATTTGTTGCTGAAACTTGAGCAAGTGTCAGCAACAGAAGAATTATGGCGATCGCTTAATTCTCAATTGACTAGCTTATCCCCCAGTCGTACCGGAGTATACCAGCAAATCAACTTTGCTCAAACTTTTATTAACTCAGCTCAAACCAAAAAATTGACGCTGGGTGCTAATTCTCAACTGCCAACTTTCAACGACATTGATAAAATCTTAGCTAGAGCTACAGAACAAGCCAGAAGTTTAGGAGACAAACGAGCTGAAGCTTATGCATTAGGAAATCGTGGTGGACTGTATGAACTAACTGAAGCAACACCACAGACACAAGCCGAAAAATTTACTCAACAGGCTTTGAGTATAGTTTCAAATTTTGAAGCCCCAGACATAGCTTACCAATTTTTCTGGCAATTAGGAAGAATACGTAAAAATCAAGAAAATATAGAAGATGCGATCGCTGCTTACACCAAAGCTTATAATGCTCTTCAATCATTACGCGGTGATTTAGTTGCTAACAATGCAGAACTACAGTTTTCTTTTCGCGATAGTGTCGAACCAATTTACCGAGAGTTAGTTGATTTAGACTTACAATATGCTGCTAGTTTGAATAAACAATTAAAGAATGACAAAAGCCAAAAATTGCTAATTCAAGCTCGTGATGTAATTGAATCTTTGCAAGTAGCTGAACTCAACAACTTTTTTCGAGAAGCGTGTGTAGAAGGAAATGCAAAACAGATTGATAAAGTAGATAAAACAGCAGCGGTTATTTATCCAATAATTTTGGGCGATCGCTTAGAGGTTATTCTCAGCCTACCTAATCAACCTTTAAGCCTTCATACAAAACAAATTTCTCGACCAGCTTTTGAGGAAACTGTAGAAAAGGTGCAGCGTTCTTTGCTAACTCCTGACAGTATAGTAGAAGGTTTTTTACCTGAATACCAACAATTATATAACTGGCTGATTCAACCATTAGAAAAGGAATTAGCAACAAGTAAAGTCAGTAACTTAGTTTTTGTCTTGGATGGTGAGTTGCGGAATATCCCAATGTCTATCCTTTATGATGGCAATAAATATCTCATAGAAAAGTATCCGATTGCTGTAACTTCTGGTTTGCAACTAATCGAACCAAAACCGTTAGCTGAGATTAATTTAAGAGCATTAACAGCCGGATTAAGCCAAGTTAGCAAAGAATTTACAGGACAATTTAAGCCATTAATATACGTAGAAGAAGAACTCAAACAAATTAAAAACTCTGGAATTCCATCTCAGCCGATCCTCAACGCTCAATTCACCAGCAAAGAATTCAAAAAAGAGATTGTTGGTTCTGGTTTTCCTATAGTTCATCTAGCTACTCATGGTCAGTTTAGTTCTAAAGCTGAAGATACCTTTATTCTTGCCTGGGATAGCCGGATTAATGTTATCGACTTTGGTAACTTATTAAGAAACAGCACATTTAATCAGGGTAGACCAATCGAATTATTAGTTCTCTCTGCCTGCGAGACAGCTAGTGGAGACGAACGCGCTGCTTTAGGATTGGCTGGTGTAGCAGTGCGAGCTGGTGCTAGGAGTACCCTAGCAACACTTTGGTCAGTAGAAGATAAAAGTACTGCCAAAATCATGGGTGAATTGTATCGTCAGTTAGAGCAAGCTAAACAAAAGAAAATAAATAGAGCGCAAGTACTGCAAAATTCACAATTGAGTCTGCTAAAAGATTTGAAAGAAACGAAATACAATCATCCTCATTACTGGGCGCCTTTTGTTCTGGTGGGGAATTGGCAATAGTTGCACCAAATGTAGCGAATTCCTGGTAGAGACGTAGCACTGCTACGTCTCTATCTACATCATATGTAATCTACCGGACATGATATAAGTACACTAAAATTAGTGTAGGGTGCCGTACTCTCGCTGCTAACGCACCCTACAATTTAATTTTCTTAGAGGATGTCTGAGAAGTATCGTTTTTGTCATGCTGAAACCGAATCAAAAATTTGTTGTGCAGTGAGGTTTAATTGTGGGAAGGTAGGGGATTTAATTAAGTCATTCCCTCGGAACATTTTTTTTACATATTCCCCATCAATTAACTCGCATACAAAGATAGTGGGTTGTTTGGGATAACCGATAAAATCACGTCCACCCAAAGCAGCATAATCTACAATCCAGTATTCTGGGATGCCCATACCTTCATAGTCACGAAGTTTGTCGTAGTAGTCGTCTTGCCAGTTGGTGCTAACCACTTCTACTATTAATTTGACAGTTAGCGCATTTTGAATAATTGATTCAGTTTCCCAGCGCGTTTCAGTATCGATAGTTTCTTCATCCAAAATAATAATGTCCGGTTCGTAACCCGACTTGTCACGGTGCGGTTTAACAATTGATTCTCTGGGAATAAACCAAATATCGGTTTTGCGAATCTCACTAATGGTTGTAAGCAACTTTCCAACAAGAGAACCTGTTAATTTTGAATGCTTCCCTTTAGGTTTAGGCATCTCGACAATTACCCCATCATGCAATTCGTAGCGAATATGCGAGTTTTCTGGATACCATTCGATAAACTCATCAAAGGTGTATAATTTTGGTTCGGTTTGTGCTTGGGTCATAGTTACAACCTCCACATATATTTGATACCAACCTGTTAACCTACTGCATACCCGGTAAATTGGCGTTTAAAAGATGAATGAAACCCAATAACTATATCGTTTGTAGGTACACCCATCTCAACCAATCGTTTAGCAACAGACTCTTCGGTGCCGTTATATTGAATCCAAATTTTACCTTCTTGAATGTCAAAGTGCATCACCGGACCAAATACCCGTTTATCTCCTTGCCAGCCAACATAAGCAAGTTGATAATGGTCGTGTTCAGTGTCAAAAATTAATTCCGCTTTTACCGTGTCTGTAGTGGTGGCTATTTGGGCATGTTCGCTCAAGATTTGTTTGACAAATTGTCGATAGCGTTCTACATTATCCATTGGAGTATCTCCTCCCGTTTCGGGTCATAAATCATCAATTTGACTTGATAGCGTTTGATAGCGCGTTGGATGAAGGGAAGCTGAAAAAAATCTTGATAGGTTTCATCGGGGACGGCTAAATAAACAATTCGCTCTGGTTCTTGTTCTTCGAGTGCTTGACAATAGTTGAGATATTGACCGAGTGCAGTATGGAAAGCGCTGATATCCGAGTCTCCAATAAAGCTTTTAATTTCAACAGCAATTTTTTCAATATCGCGTTCCGCTGCTATAGCATTTTCTGCCGCTAAATCAATTTGTAATTTTACCGCTTCGCTAATACGAATAATGAGAGGGTCATGGGTGACAATCCATCCATCTTTAATTAAGGCAGTTTTAACTTGTTGATGGAAGATATCTTTAGCCATTTTGGATAAAAATCATCTTTAATTTTTGTTGGGAATCCAGAATTACTGCATGATGTCACATTTGAGAGCGTGTGTAAGTCCTAATCTTTGCCTGGAGCGATAAATCGCTCACTACGAACACAATTTTCATTTTACCAATTAAAAAGGGATAGGTATTTTGCCTATCCCGCAATAGTTATATACATTTTTCAAATTGGCGATACTTACTTTGAGTAAGAGCAAAGCTAAACTTAAAATCCAGTCGGTAGAAGTACTTCGTTAACTTCAATAATTACACCATTGCTGGCAACGGTAGAAGGATACTTACCGATCGCATTATTTAACTTGACTGTACCAGTAGAATCGTCAACAACAATTTTCACCGACTGACCTTGAAGAGTCTTGACTGCACCGCTATCGACTTTTTCTTTAGTGATTTGACCGTCAACCAAATGATATTTCAACACTTTCATTCGGTTTTCTGACTGGCTATATCGCTTGAAGACATCTTTAGGTAAAGCGTTAAAGGCTTTATCGGTTGGGGCAAAAATTGTGTAATTACCTTGCTTGAGAGTATCTAGAAGACCAGCTTGCTTTAATTCATCCACAAGATTGGCAAATTTACTATCCTGTGTCAGCGTTTGGGCAATGTCTTTCTCAGAATTGCGATAGGGAACGCTGCTGTAAGCAGAAGGCTGAAAAAGAGCATAACGCGGATAGAATGATCTGGGTTTGGCTAAGACAGGAAAACCGATCGCTGTAGTAATACCTGCAATCGCGACTAAGAAAGTCAACTTCTTGATTGAATTTTTATTAAGCATAAGGGTAGGTGAACTCGACCTAAACTGTATAAGAAAAAAGCGATCGCGCTTTTACAACTAGTATATATTGAGAGGGCGATCGCTCAAAAAATGCAAAAATCAGGGTTTTCTGATTTAATCAAAGCGATTTTTGAGCGTTCTCAACCGATGCAAAAGCCTCTATACCAGCTATGAAAGCAACAATCCTGATTTAGAATACAAGCTTGAGCTTTCGCTTTTCCTATAAATCGCTAATTTTCTTATTTTTACTTAATGCGATCGCTTCTGGTAAAAATACCGTTCGGTATGGAAATCGCCTCTATACTTGTGTAGTCTTTATACGGACGCGATTATTCACGTCTGTACAGTGGGGAAGGGTGCATTATATGATACAAACAAAATCTGGGTTGTGAGTTTAAAGCTTGCCCTTCTCCTTCGGAGACGCTCCGCGAACGGGTTCGCCAGTCCCCCATCGTGACGGAGACCGCCCTTCGGGTTCGCCACTTTGCCATCGTGACGGAGACCGCCTTCGCTTTTAGCGTCTCCCCTTGGGAGAAGACGGCAAGTGGACTCACCAAGACGGGGGCTGGTCTCACTTTTAAACTCCACCCTTTTATCTGTATAGGAATGAGCTCAAAAATAATTGGATAACGAACCGCAGAGAAGCCAGCGCGTTGCGGAGGTTCCCTCCGTTGTAGCGACTGGCGCGACACAGAGAAGCCAGTGCGTTGCGGGGGTTCCCCCCGTTGTAGCACCTGGCGCGTAACAGAGGAATAAGAGTTTGAGAGAGTTTTTGCGCTCATTCCTATATATTAATGTTTGCAAATTTAACAGCAATGCATAAAATCCGCATTGCTTGAGTACCAAACCCGACTAAAATAAATACGCAACTCGCACTTCCACAGGAGTATCCAGTTGTGCAGCCAGATTTGTTAGGTTTAGAAATTACTAAAGGGGAACTCAGACGCTTAACTGGATTCGATCCAGATGATGTCTTTCGACCCTCGATTATCAAAGATAAAGAAAAACGATGGGGATTTTTCTTCAATGAAATGCTTGTCGCTTTAGCACTCACCCCGATAATTGTCGGGTTTATTTATGCATTTATCATTTTGCCGACAATTGGTTCTTCGATTTTAATCGGAATCAGCTTACTAACTATCGTACCAATTACCGTACTATTTGGACGTTGGTTGTGGCGACGAAAAACTTGTCCCCAAGCACTGACAATACTTTTAGATGAAGTTGATAAATATCATGGAGTTATTCAAGCAATAGATATTAACGATCAACTGGCAACATCTGGGAATGAAAGTACTATCAATGATAGAGACAATGTTATCGCGGCTTTGCAACTTATTAGAGAAGATTTAGTTCGCGCTCTGAAAACAGAGCGAATTTTGCGAGATAATAAAAAATTACTGGCAAATAACCAAGAGTTATTTGTGAATAATTTAGCCAATCTGCAAGCTTTACAAGTTAGTAGTCAAGCAAGCGAATACGCTCAACTTCTCAATGAATCATTGCAGATTGCCGTTGAGGTACAAGCCGAGATAAGAAAGTTACATTCTTCTAGTTGATTTTAATGAGCAAAAAACCAAAAATAATTGTTTTGGATGATGACCCTACAGGTTCTCAAACAGTCCACAGTTGCTTGCTATTGATGCGCTGGGATGTGGAAACTTTACGCACAGGTTTACAGGATGATTCCCCAATATTCTTTGTACTAACTAATACAAGGTCGCTACCTCCAGAATCAGCCGCATCCGTAACTAAAGAAGTCTGCCATAACTTAAAATTAGCGTTAAAAACTGAAGAAATTAACGATTTTCTGATTGTAAGTCGTTCTGATTCGACTTTACGCGGACATTACCCCATTGAAACTGACGTTATTGCCGCTGAACTCGGTCCGTTTGATGCTCATTTTCTCGTACCCGCATTTTTTGTTGGCGAAGCCTCTCGAAGAGAAGGAGGACGCATCACTCGCGATAGTATACATTACTTAATTATTGATGGCGTACCCACCCCAGTACATGAAACTGAATTTGCCCGTGATTCGGTTTTTGGCTACCATTACAGTTACTTACCTAAGTATGTAGAAGAAAAAACTCAAGGACGTATTAAAGCTGATGCGGTAGAAAGATTTTTACTTGCCGATATTCGTGCTGGTAGTTTAGAAAGGCTGATGAAACTCACTGGTAATCAGTGCGCTGTCGTGGATGGTGAAACTCAAGCTGATTTAAATCGCTTTGCCCAAGATGTGCTGAGTGCAGCGAGTCAAGGGAAACGCTTTTTATTTCGTAGTGCTGCGAGTATTTTAACTGCTTTGGCGGCATTACCGACCCAAGCGATCGCAGCCGAAAATATGGCTGATTATGTACGTGGAGGCAAACCAGGTGCAGTTATCGTCGGTTCTCATGTCAAAAAAACGACTCAGCAGTTAGAAAAATTATTACAAGCAGACGGAACAGCGGGAATCGAAGTCAATGTACAGCGATTGCTTGATGAGTCAAATCAATCTGCTACACTACTATCGGAGATTCTTGAAAGTACGCAGGCAGCACACAACGCGGGAAAAACCCCAGTAGTTTATACCAGTCGTCAGGAACTTTCTTTTAAAGATGTAAAAACACGGTTAGACTTTGGAGAAAAAGTTTCCGGCTTATTAATGGATATTGTCCGGGGTTTACCATCTGATATAGGATTCTTAATCAGTAAGGGTGGTATTACCTCAAACGATGTCTTAAGTAATGGTTTAGCATTGACAACAGCGCGTTTACTCGGTCAAATTTTAGCTGGTTGTTCGATGGTGATTACTCCATCCGATCATCCCCAGTTCCCTAACTTGCCAGTGGTGCTATTTCCCGGTAATGTCGGTGATGCTGATGCTTTGGCTACTGTATATGGAAGATTAAGTAAAAATACTGAGTGAGGATGTTGTTGCCTACAACTAATCTCAAATATAGCAATTATCCTTTCATGATGAATAAGAGCGCTCGTGTATTGTACACAACTCTTGACCGCTATATTAGACTTGTTGCATTTATTTCGGCAAAGGGCAAAGCGAAAAGCAAGAAAGCGATAAGAAAAACATGCCCTTTTTTGCTCACTCATAGTGTAAAAATCAATGAATGCACTCTTACATATCGCAAAGTTCAAAACAAAGTCTAAAAATCCCCACTCCCTTGTCCCTACTCCCCACTCCCTACTCCCCACTCCCTACTTTCTACTTTCTTGTCTTTTGGCTGGTGTTGCATGACTGGTGATTATGCTATCTCCGATTTAAATTCTGCTGAAAATAACTCTGATGTAGAAGCAAATTCTACCCCAGGTGATACAGAGTCAAATTCTGTCCTTCCCGATCAAGAGGTAAATTCTGTCCTTGTATATTTAAAGTCGAATTCTGAACCTACCGAAGGTGAGGCAAATTCGGCTTCTCAGGAGGATGTAAAATCAAATGCCGAAGCTGATGTAGAATTAACTGACTTACCGTTGTTAGATAGCACGGTAGATAATAAGATCCAAGTTCAGTGGAAAAGTGAAGCAGAAAGGCTGTTGTTAATTTTACCAACAGAATCGCAAGTGCCTCCCTCAGAAGTCAGCTGGTCGGAAATTTGGCAACAAATGAAACTGCGGTTAAAGGGTGGCGATCGCTTTCGTTTACCGAACACACCAGTGCATCTGGTAGCACGCGATCGCTTGTTGGATACCAGACAACTGCAAGAACTCGCCGAATCTTTAAATGAAGTTCAACTTCAGTTAAAATCAGTTTCTACCAGCCGTCGGCAAACAGCGATCGCTGCCGTATCATCTGGCTATTCTGTAGAACAAGTACAACCTGAATCTACTCTGAATTTAGCCTCACAAACAGCCCCACAACCCCTAGCAGATGCCCTTTATCTGCAAATGACCGTGCGTTCAGGACACTTAATTCGTCACCCAGGCAGTGTAATTATCTTGGGAGATTTAAATCCAGGTGGTATTGTAGTCGCAGATGGAGATATTCTAGTTTGGGGTCGTCTACGTGGAATTGCTCACGCCGGTGCTGGTGGCAATCGCGAGTGTCTAATTATGGCTGTACAAATGGAACCTACCCAACTGCGGATTGCCGATGCTGTCGCTAGGGCACCCGAAAAATCCCCGTTGCAATTTTACCCAGAAGTGGCACATATCACCCCCGAAGGAATTCGCATTTCTAAAGCAAGTGATTTTTCCCGCTCGCAATTAAGTAGGATTAATCAAGAGCCATAATTTCTTTGTTTCTATATTTTCCTGATTCTTAATTGAGCGCGTTTCGATCATGACTCGCATTATTGTTACAACCTCCGGTAAAGGAGGTGTGGGTAAAACCACAGTTTCCGCAAATTTGGGTATGACTTTAGCCAAAATGGGGCGTCAAGTAGCTTTGGTTGATGCGGATTTTGGTTTGAGAAATTTAGATTTGTTGCTAGGTCTAGAAAACCGCATTGTTTATACGGCGGTGGAAGTCCTGGCAAGAGAGTGTCGTTTAGAACAAGCTTTAGTTAAAGATAAGCGGCAGCCAAATCTGGTGCTTTTGCCCGCAGCTCAAAACCGCAGTAAAGATGCCGTCACTCCCGACCAGATGAAGTTATTAGTGAATGCACTGGCGCAGAAGTATCAATATGTATTAATTGATAGTCCAGCGGGAATTGAAATGGGGTTTAAGAATGCGATCGCCCCAGCCAAGGAAGCTTTAATTGTCACCACCCCGGAAATTGCTTCCGTCCGCGACGCCGATCGCGTAGTCGGGTTACTAGAAGCACAAGGCATCAAGCGGATTCATTTAATAATTAACCGCATCAGACCCGCAATGGTTCGGGCAAATGATATGATGTCAACTCAAGATGTTCAGGAACTTCTGGCAATTCCCTTGATTGGCGTAATACCCGACGACGAGCGCGTTATTGTCTCAACCAATCGCGGCGAACCTTTGGTATTAAACGAAACTCCCTCTTTAGCTGCCACAGCCTTTGAAAACATTGCTCGGAGATTGGAAGGGGAAACAGTTGAATTTCTTGAGCTTGACTCATCCCCAGACAATATCTTCACTCGTTTGAGAAAATTGTTATGGACAAAGATTGTTTAATTTCCAGTCTTCGCACACCTAGTCGCAATGATTCTTGAATTTCTCGAAAGACTTTTTTCTCGCACTCCTGACACCAGTCGCACTCAAGTTAAACGTCGCTTGCAACTGGTGATAGCTCACGATCGCGCTGATTTAGATCCTCAAACCTTGGAAAAAATGCGGCAAGAAATCTTACAGATAGTTTGCCGCTACGTAGAAGTTGAAATGGACGGTTTGGAGTTTTCTTTAGAAAGCAACGAACGAACGACAGCCTTAATTGCTAATTTACCCATCCGCCGAATTAAAGAAACTGTACCTAACTTACAAAATACCGATAATTCCCAGTAATTTTACTCTTTGTGCTTTGTCGAATTATTCATGATTAATCTGACTAAAAACATCGAAACCGTCGAAACCATCGTAGAGACGTTCGGTGTGGAACGTCTCTACAATATGTTTGATTTGCCGTATTTGATATTAGATTTGACTATTCTGCTCTCAAAACAAGATTATACTTTTCTAGCAATTCTAAAGAAACATCTGGAAGATTTAGAAGTATATCATTCCATTGACTATAAGCTTGTAAAGCCTCCACAACTAGCGAAAATGGTTCAGAGAAAATGTTCTCAAAGTCTGCTTCTTGTGGAAATTGAATTTTATAAGCTAATTGTTCTTTTGGGGGGACAAATTGAGCATCAACATTATTACGATTACCTCTTGCATCAACACGATACCAACCTATTTCGGGTAAGTAAACTGCATTGAAACCATGTAAGCTATAAGGTTCACCATTATCGTTAATGCTCAATCTTTGATAGCAAAATCCTGCGGGAATGTTATTAGCTCTTAGTAGTGCTGCTAGCAAATGACTCTTAGCAAAGCAATAACCTGTTTTGTATTTGAGTACATCTGAAGCTCGACAGGTGAGAGGATTCATTTGATAGTCGTAGCTATGATAAATTTCATCCCTTACCCATTCAAAACAAGCTTTGGCGATCGCCTCCAATGTTTCATATCTTAATGCAATCTTTTTCGCCAGTTCCACAATTGTCGGATGTTGCCAATCAATCACTTCACTTGCTTTGAGATATTCTTCCATCTTGCTCTCCCAAATACGTTTTCCTAATGCCCAACACCCTAGAAGGGTGTGGCTACACGTACAAAGCCTGCGAAGGCAGGCTAGAATATTTTAGCCTGCCTTCGCAGGCTTTGTTTGTAGAGCCAGCGGCTTCGGTGCCTGTTCGCGCAGCGTGCGCTTGGCGCAGGGCGAATAAAACGCAACATATGAAGAATTGGTATAAAAACCAACAACCAACAACCAACAACCAACAACCAACAACCAACAACCAACAACCAACAAACAAAAAACTCCCGTCATAGCCGATCGCTACAACGGGAGAATAATAAGAAGATTTTGTATAAACTATCGATAAGCGACTTGTGGACCTGCCCAAACTTGTGTGACTTGTTCACCATAAGTAGTAGGCTGATCTACCTCAGTTGCGGCGCCAGTTTTACCATCACTAGAAACTGTTACTAAAGGCCAATTTTCATCTCCTAATTCACCAGTACGGAACATAACATTATCAGGTTGATTTTTGCTCCAACCTAACAACACGGAAATTTTATCGTGTTGTTCGTTACCATCACTAGGGGCAACAGTATTAGTGTTATTCTTTTGTCGATCCCAAATCACCGCACTATCGGAAGCATCAGATGTATTAAATACTGCTTCAAATCTACGTGCTAAAAAGCGATCGCCTTTTTCAGACCAGCTGACAGGAACTAAAACGCCAATAGTTCCTTCACCGTTAGGATCGGGTGATGATAGCTTAACATTCAATAGCGCATCTCTATTATAAGAAGTTGAAGACACTACCCGTAAATTCTTGGTTTGCCTATCTTCAATAAACAGAACACTGCTAACACGGCTATTGTGCATTTGGGGCTTTACTTCTAGTTGTACGCGGCTATAAACAGCATACCTACCATCCGGAGAAACTACAGGTCTACTGCGGAAATAGCGCACTCCACCACCCTTGGAACTCATAGCCTCTTGAGTAGACTGTATCCATTCCCAAGGAATAGGATAAGGACTTCCTATCGGATCTGTCTGTGCTGTTTGAGACTCATCAGGCTGGGGATCGACATTTATGTTTGTTGTATTTGGTTGCGATCGCCCTGTTGCCGGCGAGATTGTCGCTGCGTCTAATGATTCATCAGCAGGTTTATCTATTGCGATAACAGTATCTTCGCTTGTCAAAGACTTGAGTTTAGCAGCTTTCAATCTTTCCACTAAATTACTTTGACTGCCAGATACACTCGTGGATGGTGCGAGTTCAACCGCTGCCAAGGGGTCGGGAGTAGATGCCTCTTCCTCGATTAATGGTGCGAGTTCAACAGCTGCCAAAGGGTCAACAGTCGGTTCTTGACTTGACAGAGAATTATCTTCTGCTGTCAAAGGCTGCACTTTATCTGATAAAGGTGATAGTTGCGGGTCTACAGCAGCTATTTCCACTGGTTCTGAGTCAGAGTTTTCTGACACAGGAGTGATTTTAGCTACCTGTGATTGTTTCGCTGAACTAGAGTGACCCGATGCAGCCACTAAAGGTGCGATTAAAAGCACAACGACAACATACTTGGTGAATGGTTTCACGCGGAACCATCCTGACAGCAAAAGGGTTTTAAGCATGTTTTAACTCTCTAGAGGGCGGTTGCTGTGTGAGGAGCACCTGCTGAGACAGTGACGGGGCAAACTACATTATATGTATAACAACAAACTAATTGATTGAACCAGATATTTTATTCAAATTTTGCACAGTTTTACATAAATTACGTAACATGCCCTATACCTTGAAAAAGTACTCAGCTTTTACGAGAAATGCTAGCAGTGTACTGACACAAAGCACAGAGGAACTACTGAGATACAGAAATCCCCCGCTGCTAAAATTCAACTACACCAAAATACAGGTATCCCTAATTGGCTGTTGAACGCATCAATTGTACTAACTACTTTTACTGGCAACCTGCGCTCATACGACGTGTTTGTTTATTGTGGCATTAGTAAAAGCTAACCTATTATAGGCAGCCTATTTTTATTTTGTGCCACACAGCAGACCCCGATAACTGTAAAAGTATGACCATTATCAAAAATTTGGTAAACGCACAACCAATAATACTCTAAAAGTACTACTGGCATCTACCAAAAGACATAAATCGCAATTGCTTTTGCAAGCATTGCAAAAGCAAATTACTACTTAATTGATATTAACTACAACGAAAGCCGAAGTCTTTGGGAACTATTAGGAACGATATTGAGTAGTAAACTCAGAACAAAATGTTCTTAGACATCGCAAGGCAATTAAATTCGCCAAAAGCAGATGCGTTTCATACTGGCTTATCTGCCAGATGATTCATTATAACCCTGGTTAGCAATGCTGTCTTTAACAAGCACCAGATTATTTTACAGCTAAATGAGCAATTTTTTAGTTAGTGTGATTGTAAAAAAAGCAAAATTATTAGGGAATGGGTAATGGGCATGGGCAATGGGCATGGGGCATCGGGCATGGAAAGAATCTCTCCCGAATCCAATTCTTAATGCCCAATTCTCAATTTTCAATGCCCATTGCCCAATGCCCATTGCCCAATGCCCATTGCCCCATGCCCAATGCCCAATTCCTAATTTTTTATGAAAGTCGTATTTTTTGGTACTCCCCAATTTGCTGTACCTACCCTAGAAAAATTGCTGAATCATCCAGAATTTGAAGTTTTGGCAGTTGTTACCCAGCCAGATAAACGTCGGGAACGCGGTAACAAACTTACACCGTCACCGATAAAAACTGTCAGCACTGCTGCTAACCTACCAATATGGCAACCCCAACGCATAAAAAAAGACACTGAAACCTTAACTCAATTGAAACAATTACAGGCAGATGTGTTTGTCGTAGTTGCCTATGGGCAGATTTTATCTCAAGAAATCTTGGATATGCCCAAATTGGGTTGTATTAATGTACATGGCTCGATTTTGCCGAAATATCGGGGTGCGGCTCCGATTCAGTGGTGTTTGTATAACGGTGAGAAGGAAACCGGGATCGTGACAATGTTAATGGATGCGGGGATGGATACGGGAGCCATGCTGCTTAAAGCTACTACACCTATTGGATTATTAGATAATGCTCAAGATTTGGCAATTAGGCTATCTCTAATCGGTGCTGATTTGCTGGTGGAAACGCTATCTCAGCTAGAACAAGGAGAGATTCAACCAATTGCTCAAGACGATTCACAAGCTACTTATGCACCTTTAATTAAAAAACCGGATTATGCGTTGGATTGGTCAAAAAGCGCTTTTGCATTACACAATCAAATTAGAGGCTTTTATCCCAACTGCACCGTCACCTTTCGCAACCAACCGCTAAAAATCACCGCCACCGCTCCCCTTGGTTCTGCTTTTTGGAGTGAGTTACCACCAGAATTACAAGAAATAGAGCATAAACTGCCGGATTTGTCAACAATGTCAAGTAATCCTGGAGTTGTGGTAAGCATTGTTAAGGGAATGGGAGCGATCGCTCAAACCGGCGATGGTTTATTATTGCTACGAGAAGTTCAGCAAGCCGGCAAACGTCCCCAATCAGGATGGGATTTTGTTAATGGTACCCGTTTAGCTGTAGGAGAAGCGTTTGCCGATGGGAGTTAGGAGAGGGGGAGTGGGGAGTGCTCTTGAGTGGGGGAGTGGGGAGTGGGGGGACAAGGGGGAGTGGGGGGACAAGGGGGAGTGGGGGGACAAGGGGACAAGGGGACAGGGAGACAAGGGGACAAGGGGAGGACGAGCGCGAGTGCGTATTTTCCCAAGCCACTGCGTTGCGGTGAGTCCACTCGGCGGTGTCGGTTTGGGTCCCGTCGAAGTGGCGAACCCGAAGGGAGGTTCCCTCCGTTGAAGCATGTGGCGTCCCCGTTAAGGAACGTGTCCGTGGACAAGGGAATTGCTAACTCCTAACAACTAACCACTAACTCCTAACTCCTAACCACTAACAACTAACTCCTAACTTTTAACTCCTAACTCCTAACTTTTAACTCCTAACTCCTAACCACCAACCACCAACCACTAACTAGCTAACTTTTAACTCTTCATAAAATCGGCAAGAGTCACAGGGTCCTTCTGGGTTAACTGCACAGCGAATAATTTCTGAATTAGCATTATAGCGGCAGGTGGCATCTCCGACTACCCAACGTCCGTTTACCAAACTTTTCTCTGATGGTCGTTTGGCAGATTGGACGTAAAGAGCTATATTTTGTAAACGGTAACGTCCTGCCTTAAGCTGATATTTGTGGCGACGTTCTAAAACTGCGTAGGTTTTACCTTGCAAATCGAGATAGTTTCCGGGTTGCGGTGTCCAATCAAATTGCACGTTGCCGAGGGATTGGCGCGGATGCGTCAGAATCACCTCGGTTGAAAGAGATGGCTCCATAAGCTTTTGTAATTTGGTTTACATTATTAGGATGGTAACGCACTCTTGTTGCCCGATTTTGCCTAGTTTATGTTAAAGTTAACGATTTGCTTCTGTAGTGAGGACTTCAGTCCTCTCTCATGATATGAGGACTGAAGTCCTCACTACGAAAAGTGTAAGTTTCCTAACAATCAGCAATCGAATGAGTACAAATGACTTGAGAAAAGTTACACCGATGCGCTAGTGTTCATAATCGTGACTGCATGTTGTAACATCAGGCGATGACAAATCAATCTTCCCCAGAAATTCCTCCTTGCACTTGGAACCGTCCCATTGGTAAGGGATGGAACAAACCTTATACTGTTCGTTATGCCAGTAATATTGATGATGGTCCTTGGCATGGAATGCCTTTAGGCGGTTTCGGTGCTGGTTGTATCGGTCGTTCTTCGCGGGGAGATTTCAACCTTTGGCATATTGACGGGGGGGAACATACTTTTCAAACTATCCCCGCTTGTCAATTTAGTGTATTTGAGTCAGATGGAAGTTCTTCTCAAGCATACGCTTTGTGTACGCAACTCCCTGAGGATGATAGTTTGGCTGCGTGGAAGTGGTATCCAAAAGAGGACGCGATTCATCGCGTCACGACGGGGAATTATCACGCTTTGTATCCGCGCAGCTGGTTTGTGTATGAAAATGTGTTTCAAGCACAGTTAACTTGCGAGCAGTTTTCGCCTGTGTGGGCAAATAATTATCAACAAACTAGCTATCCTGTGGCGATGTTTGTCTGGACTGCTCATAATCCAAGTGATGCACCTATTACTCTCAGCATTATGCTCACTTGGCAAAATATGGTGGGCTGGTTTACTAATGCTGTCAAATCTCCTGAAGTGCGGGTGCGCGATGATGGCAGTCCGGTTTACGAGTATCAACCGCGTTTGGGCGAAAGTGAAGATAATTTTAACACAATAGTTGAAAATAGTCAATATATCGGGTTTGAGTTGGGTAAAGCTGGTATTAATGAACCTGTAAAAGAAGGTGAAGGGCAATGGTGCATTGCTACCGAAAAACATCCCCAAGTTGAATTATTCTACCATAGCCGCTGGAACCCAGTTGGGACGGGTGAGGATGTGTGGCAAAGCTTCGCGGAAGATGGTTCTTTATCTAATTATCGAATTGGAACATCGGCAGCGGCGGGGGAACAAATAGGAGTTGCGCTTGCGGTTCGTTTTACTCTGCAACCTGGAGAAACTTTAGAAATTCCCTTTGTTCTCGCTTGGGATTTTCCGGTGACAGAATTTGCATCCGGAATCAACTATTACCGCAGATATACAGATTTTTTTGGTCGCGATGGCAAGAATGCTTGGGCGATCGCTTCTGTTGCTCTTCAACAATACCAAAGTTGGCGATCGCAAATTCAAACTTGGCAACAACCAATTCTCGACCGCCAAGATTTGCCCTCTTGGTTCAAAATGGCTTTGTTTAATGAGCTTTACAACCTCACCAGCGGCGGTACTCTCTGGAGTGCAGCGTCAGAACTCGATCCTATCGGTCAATTTGCGGTGTTAGAGTGCTTGGATTACCGCTGGTATGAAAGTCTCGATGTGCGGTTGTATGGTTCCTTTGCTTTGTTGATGCTGTTTCCGGAACTGGAAAAAGCGGTAATTCGTGCTTTTGCACGGGCTATTCCGAAAAGTGATGAAACTGAACGTATTATTGGCTACTATTTAACTATCAAAGCTGAAAGTCCGATAGCTATCCGGAAAGCAGCAGGGGCAACACCTCACGATTTAGGCGCACCGAATGAACATGTTTGGGAGAAAACAAATTATACCAGCTATCAAGATTGCAATTTGTGGAAGGATTTAGGCTGTGATTTTGTTTTGCAAGTATACCGCGACTTTTTGTTTACAGGTTCTAATGATATAGAATTCTTAACTGATTGCTGGAATGCAATTGTGCAGACTCTTGATTATGTGAAAGATTTTGATAAAGATGGTGATGGGATTCCAGAAAATTCTGGGGCACCCGACCAAACTTTTGATGATTGGCGGTTGTTAGGTGTAAGTGCTTATTGTGGTGGGTTGTGGTTGGCAGCTTTAGAAGCGGCGATCGCTATAAGTGATATTTTAATAATGAACCGCACAGACGCAGAAAGCGCAGAGGAGTTAAGAGAGAGAAAATCGACTTATGAGGGTTGGTTGGAAGAATCGCGCTTCATTTATGAGGAAAAACTTTGGAATGGTCAATATTATCGACTTGATAGTGAAAGCGGTTCTGATGTGGTGATGGCAGATCAATTATGCGGTCAATTTTATGCGCGTTTGTTAAGTTTACCTGATATTGTTTCAGGCGATCGCGCTTTTTCTGCCTTACAAACGATTTATAATACTTGCTTTCTCAAATTCCATAATGGCAAGTTTGGTGCTGCTAACGGTCTTCGTCTTGACGGTTCACCAGAAAATCCTCAAGCTACTCATCCTCTAGAAGTTTGGACAGGAATAAATTTTGGACTGGCGGCTTTTCTGGTACAAATGAAAATGAAAAATGAAGCATTTAGCTTGACGCAAGCTGTTGTGCAACAAATTTATGACAATGGTCTGCAATTCCGCACACCAGAAGCAATCACCGCATCTGGTACATTTCGTGCTAGTACTTATCTCCGCGCAATGGCAATTTGGGCTATTTACTTAGTTATTGGTGAATAAGCTGTTTTTTATCGCGCAATGAAGGGTGGATATTTAAATAATTCTAGAACTTACGCACAAGTCATGGAATAACGAACCGCGTTCGGCTTTGCCGTCTGGTGAAGGAGAAGGCACGAAGGACACGTTCGCCCTTGGCGTCTGGTGAAGGAGAAGCAATAAGAGTTGCAGAGAGTTTTTGCGTAAGTCCTGAATTCTTTATTTTCATTTTCTTTCCCCTCTTTTGGTAATCTAAGATACGAAATGATATTTAGGAAAACTTGCAGATAATTAAATATCTGCGTTTTTTAGTTTAGCTTGCGGTAAGTCTTTATCAAAAATATTTCTACATCTCTGGTTACACTTTCCGGTTATTTAAAGAAGTAATAGAAAAGATGAGTAGTGGTTAAGTTTGAGCGAAGGAAAGACTCAAGATTACTAGTTGAAAAAATGCAAATATTACTAGATTGAGCCAAAACTATAACCAATATCACACTAATTATGTTCACAATGCACAATTTTTTAGTTCAAAAAATGCTTTTGTCAGGATTTTTTTGTGAAGCCACGATGCGTGAAAATTTTATCTGTAAAAATGAATGGAACACAAATAAATTTCCTTTCAATTACATTTATCTGCAATCTATGTTTAAACTAAAAGAGGACTTATAGCAGTTATTTGCTTGATGGTTATTTTTTTAAATTCCGGTTAAAGGATAAGTAAAATTTTGATAAAGTATGGAAGGGTTATTAACGGGAATAGGCGAAATTTTATAACAATGCACTCTTTGGGCAATTAATACACTGCTGGAACAAGTAATTGGGTTTACCCAAAAAATGTTTTATTTGATACAGTTATTTAACGAAAAGCCGCTGAAAAATGATAGTCAAGCAATTAGTAATTAAAAACACAATGAATTGCGTTTTTCAGAGGCTGTTGGAATAAAGCTAAATCCAATCGCTTAAGTAATTGTCAGTTTTTTTGGTGCTATAATAGCACGCTCCGCCAAAGTTAAAAAGTTTACTAAAACATTTAAGATTAAGCCATGAACTCCTTTTCGTCGTTAAGAGTTCAGGGAGAGCTGAAATATACAAGCAATCAGCATCCCACTCGCAATGCGGCTATCCTCGGATTGTTGAGGTTAGTTGCGGGTAATACAAATTTAGCATTTGACTTTAGCTCTTTTTGGAAAATTCTGGAGTTTCAACTAGGTGACGATTTGACTAAATACGGTATCTTTGGAGATGAAGACAGCCGTAATGTTGTTTACTTAGTTTGCAGTGGGAAAGTGCGATTGCTAGGCTTTGATGCAACTCAAAGACGAGAAGTGTCAACTCAGTTGCTTGTGGCAGAGCAAATTTTTGGCGCGGACGATTTCTTTATTCATCAATCTTTACAATATCGAGCGATCGCATCAAGTGGGGGTTTGATTGCTTGCATTACCCTAAATGACTTAAAACCGTGGTTCAGTAAAATACCCAATCTTAAAGATTATTTACAACAAACAACTTATGAGCGACAAAAGCTGATTTTCTTAAAAACCCATACAGAATTTCGTTCGCAAACCAGCCTTAAACTACAAAAACTTTTACCCAACTTCAGACAAATCAAGATAAATGCTGGCTCATCTTTGTTAGATGCAATTCCACCTGACCAAGGTCGCTTTTGGCTCAAGAGTGGAAAGATTCGCACTTTATCAGACACTCAGCCACCAGTTGTGGGAGAAAGCTGGGGATATCCGATGACGCTACCAACTTGGATTGCCGAAAGTGATTTACTATTATATCACCTGCCGCGAGAAAATTGGGAATTGGCTTCTTCGGCTCCTCAATTAGTCAACCAGCAGCAAGTTATTGAAACTGGCACAGCAAATCAACAGGAAATCGAAGAACACCGAGCTTTTAAGTATGGGGTTCGCTCAAGAAGCTGCTCGTCTTCTCCCCCTGCTCCCCCTGCTCCCCCTGCTCCCCCTGCTCCCCCTGCTCCCCCTGCTCCAGAAATAGCTCTCTTCCTTGACTTTCCCCAAGTAAACCCACCTTGGTCGATCGCTTCTTTATGGCGTCGCTATCCTTTTATTCAACAGCACAGTTCTTCAGATTGTGGTGCCGCATGTTTGGCGATGGTTAGCCAATACTGGGGTAAACGCTTCAGTTTGAACACTTTGCGTAACTTAGCACAGATAGACAAAACCGGTGCGTCTTTTTCAGGTTTAGCGGCAGCAGCAGAAACGTTGGGATATGATACGCTAACCGTGCGGGCTTCTTTGAGTAAGTTGGAATGGCAAACTAACCCTTGGATCGCCCACTGGCAAAAAATTCACTACGTAGTTGTTTGGCGAGTTAAAGGCGATCGCGTCATCATTTCCGATCCGGCTATCGGTAAGCGATCGCTTTCGCGCCAAGAATTTACCGCTGGCTGGACAGAATATGCTGTGCTTTTACATCCCACACAACGCTTCCAAGCGATTGAAAGCGAAAAAATTTCCGCTACGCGCTATTTGCAGTTATTTCGCGATTACCGCTACCTTTTAGCGAAAATTATTCTTACTTCATTGTTGCTAGCGATTTTTGGGCTGGTAACTCCTTTATTTGCTCAGTTGTTTCTTGACATGAAACAAGTCAAAAGCAGCATCACATTAAATGTGCTTGTTGGCAGCTTTCTTTTTTTTGGCATTTGGCGTGTGGCGTTTTCCGCATTCCGGCAACACCTTCTAGACTATTTCGCCAACCAAATCGACTTGACATTAATTGGCAATTTTTATCGCCACGCGCTAAAGTTGCCATTACAATTTTTCGCTTCTCGCCAAGTCGAAGACATAATCAGCCGCGTTCAGGAAAACCGTAAAATCCAACAGTTTCTCACCCGTCATGCTGTGAGTGCAATTATAAATGCACTTTTTGCTTTTGTCTATATCGGATTGATGGCTTTTTACAACTTGCCGCTGACGTTGCTGGTAGTGCTGTTTGTTTTAGCGATCGCAATATTGAATTTGGCGGCAAATCCGTTACTCAATCGAGTGTCGCGAGAAATCGCTAACTCAGCAGCAGCGCAAAATTCATCTTTAGTTGAGGCGATCGCAGGTATTACCACCGTCAAAAGCGCAGCAGCCGAAAGCGAAATCAGTTCGCGTTGGCAAGAACGCTTTATGGATATGTTGAAAGTGCGGTTTCAGGGGCAGAAACTAGCTAACAACTTGCAACTAATTAGCAATTTGCTGAATCACCTCGGTACTACAGCGGTATTGTGGTGTGGAGCGACTTCGGTAATGAACGAGCAAATGACGATTGGTCAGTTTGTCGCTTTTAACATGCTTGCCAGTAATGTCCTCAACCCAGTTTTGGCAGGAGTGAAAGTGTGGGATGAGTTCCAAGAAGTGCTGATTTCCATAGAAAAGCTGAATGATGTCTTAGAAGCGGTACCTGAAGAAAATCTTCAAAAACCGCTATCGGTGCTGCCACCGATTCAGGGTGAGGTAATTTTTGAGAATGTGTCTTTTAGTTACAACCAAGGTGACCAATTTGGCGACAAAAAAATGGGGAGAGGCTCGTCCCCCACAAATAAATTAGGGGGCTTCTCGACTCACCAAAAAGCCTCTCCCCATTTTTTCAAGCCTAGCCTCGGTGAAGGGCACATTTTGCAAAATATTTCTTTTAAGGTGAAACCCGGACAGACGATTGGGATTGTTGGTGCTAGCGGTGCGGGTAAAAGCACTTTAGTAAATTTGCTGGCTGGTTTATATCCTGCAAGCACCGGACGGATTTTGATTGATGGACATGATATTGCTGATGTTTCTCTGCAATCGTTGCGAAGTCAGTTAGGTGTGGTGCCGCAAGATTGTTTTCTATTTTCGGGGACGATTTGGGAAAACATTACTTTGTTTGACTCGCAGTTGACTCTTGAGAGTGCGATCGCTGCTGCCAAGTTAGCCGAAGCACACATTTTTATCGAAGCGCTGCACGACGGTTACAACACTCAAGTGGGACAAGGTTTGATGTTGTGTGATGAACAGAAGAAAAAAATAGCGATCGCTCGCTCCCTTGTCAGGAACCCTCAAATCTTGATTTTAGATGAAGTCACAAGTTCTCTAGATGCATCACAACGTCGGTTTCAACAAAATTTAGCCCGGTTGAATCGTACCACTTTCGCGATCGCCCATCATCTCGGTGTCGTTCGCAATGCTGACTGCATACTTGTCTTAGACCGAGGTATCCTTGTTGAGCAGGGCACTCATCAAGAGCTAATGGCAATTCACGGTATTTATTACAACTTATCTCAACAGCAATTTTATCTGTAATATCACTGGTATCAGTTCTTTTTATCTTAACCTCAAAACATTTGGATTGAGAATAATTTTGTTAAATTCACTACTTAACTTTATATAACTTACTAAACAACGTAACGATTTACTCGCTTAATTTGCTGCGTCTTTTTTTTGCCAAAAATTTCCTTATGGGTATTTTATCTTATTTATAAAAAATCTTTTACAGGTTAGGATATTATATCATATCTATTCACATTTAACAACTTGTTATCTATATTTAGTTACTGACTTTTATGCAAAACTTACAAGCTATTTATGCTGATTTTGCAATTATGTCATAACCGCCAAAGTCTTTGCTATCAACGAGTTAAGACAAAACTTGCCGCAACAATAATATTAAATTTTATCAAATAAATTATTTATAAGAATCAATAATATTGGTTTGACAAATGTCATAACTACAGTTTTATTTCCATCTTATTAAGAATTTTATTTAATAGCATTGACAAGAAAGGCAACCAAGAAAAAGTCTCAATTAAGTATTAACTGAGGGGTCTAACCCCCTATGAATTAATTAATAAAGGACAAAATAGAAAGTTGCACAACACTTAAGTAAATCTCACAAGATGAACTGTAAATTTGACTTATAAAAATGCCAAAATGGCAGATGACATTAACAGCAAAAAATAGTATAAATACAAATGTCACTCTTAACGATTGAAGATAAAGATTTTATCTTCGCCAGTCTAAGAACCATCGGTTTTTTCTTAAGCCCTCCTAATGAAATTGTAAATTTAAATACATACAAATATCAGGGAAAAGTAATTAAATTAGGAGTTGGCACAATTTCCATTTTTGACAAAGCTGTATCTACCAAAAGCCACACGCAGACTTTTCTGTGCCAGTCATCTGTCATGACGAAAGGTAAAAATTTACCCAGGACTTACAGCCAAGCAACAGCTTTCAAACTGTAAGTCTGACTCTTGGGCTGAGTTCTTTGCCTTTAGACCAAACAAAATCAGACAGCATTGACAGCAGGAGTAGTAAACAAACTTGATTGCAAACAGTCGAGTTTCCCATCAATGGTCAGCTTATGGAAAAAATGATTTTAGTAAATATAGACTTTTGCAAGAGGTCTACTGTAGAAGAGCGCATCTGTGAGAGGTCACTTTGGCAAGTGGTACAAACGTTTGTGCGATCGCTCTTAATAATGCTCCAGGATGATTGCTTAGGAATGCTTTAGCAATCAGCAGATTTTGTCAACAAAAAAATCAAGGTGCAAATCAAACTTGATGTTGAGGGTAAGAGTTAGAGCGATCGTTTTATAACAAAAAAGACCACTGCACGCAATCATCTACCAATTTATCCCCTCAGGAGCTAATCAACTAGCTGCACGCAAAGCACTGTTGATAAAAGCGCTCTTTCCATTTTGCCACCAAAAATCAAAGCCAAAGTTAAGCTGATTTACTTCATCCAAGACACCTAAAACCATGAATCAAGACATTACTAACATTAGTCACAAATTAAATAAGGCAATTAATCCTGAGCAATTAGACCAGGTAGTTGAAGCCATTCTTGCCGGAAAGTATTCCTGGGCTTGTGTTTTGATGCTACGTTTCGCCGGGTACAATCCTTTACATTACATTCCCTACCGCACCTATAATCGATTGCTCAAAGAAAACACCCAGCAGATAAGGTCAAATCAACAGCACAACGAAAATTTACAAATCGTCAAATCATCTTCCGAAAAAAGGTCTGAAGGTAATCTTTCACCCAGTTGCTTAAGCAAAATTAAAGACCTAGCTTATTTAGAAGTGGTTGGCAAACATAAAACAGAAATTCGTGGTCGCGGTCTAGATCAACAGTTGGGAACACAGATTGATGAGCATCAATCCATTAAATCTGAATTCAGACCAGAAATAGCTCCAGAATTTTCCGAAAAATTCTGTAATTTGAATTAACAGTGTGTCATCAACTTATAGCTTTGGTAATTGAGAATAGAGCATGGTTAATAACTTCTATGCTCTATTACCTTTCGCCAAAGCTATGATAATTATCAAAAACTAATGAATGACCTTTCAAAAAGAGTTATTAAAGCGGCAGATTCAGACTTTTACTCGACTTTGTTCCCTAGCAAGGGGGAAGAAAGCAGTTCCCCCTTGCCTCTTGTTGAACCAAAGGAGATTGTCAACTTCCTCAAAAGCGAAATGAATTTCAAACAAGTCTGTCAAAAGATTTTGTTTCAAAAGGTGATATGTCAGGCTGCACAAGAAAGAGGGATTATTGTCACGACAGAAGAGATTGAGGCAGAAGCAAATCGTCAACGTCGTGAAAAGCGTTTGGAAAAAGCTACAGATACTTTGTCATGGTTAACAGATGAATTGATTAGTTTGGATGATTGGGAAGTCGGAATCCGCAATCATCTACTGTCACAAAAATTGGCTCAGACGCTGTTTGCTAAAGAAGTAGAAAGTTTTTTTCTCCAAAATAGCCTTAGTTTTGAGCAAGTTATCCTTTATCAAATCATTGTTGATTCTGAAAAACTGGCTCAAGAACTTTACTATCAAATTGAAGAAGGTGAAATCAGTTTTTATGATGCGGCTCACCTTTATGATATTGATGAGAACCGCCGACAACAGTGCGGTTACGAAGGAAAAGTCTACCGTTGTTCTATAGAGGCAGATATAGCTGCTATTATATTTACAACAATACCTAAGCAGTTAATTGGACCGCTAAAAACCGAGCGAGGTTATCATCTTTTAATGGTTGAAGAGTTGATTACTGCCGAATTATCACCTGAAAGATATCAAGAAATTCTGAATAATATGTTTCAGCAGTGGCTAGCTGCGGAGTTAGACTATATGCTTAATTTATCACAATTACAAATAAGATAAGCTCCAGTCCACCTACGTGGAGAAAAGCCGACGCTCCTTGGCTTTTGGCGTTCAGAACTTCGTTTGTTCGTTTGTTTAGCCAAGGCGAGGTATTTAAAATCTGATGAGTCAGACTATAATATTTTCTTACTTATGATAGATACTTAAATTGTATGCATGTGCTTTAAGATAAATTGATATTTTAATACTTTAGATAGATGCACAAATACTAGGTTTAATACTTGGGTTTGAACAATATTGGCTGTCAGAAATAAAGTTTGACTTGAACAAATTTTGAGTGAAAATTTCTAACCGAGAAAATACTGAAAACCCAAATAGTTAATATAAATTAAATAAACTTTAATTTATATAGTAATTTAAAACACTATATTAACCTTTCGTGAAAAAATTATAAAATTGCGATAAAGATTTTATTTTTTTGTCAGAATAGCTTGACTAAATATACCTAAATCTATTAAGAAGAAGATGTGTGTGAGTGCAGAGTATAAGAATCTCTCGCTTTCTAGCTGAAATTGACTTTTAAATTATTTCAGATTTATAAGAATCTGCTGATTACTAACAGAGGTCATGGTAGGCTAACAAAAAGTGACTGTTGTACTAATACAAGCGTCTAAGTCGCTTTTATCTTCAATGGCTAGAGCAGTTTAAAACGTATGATTGTTAATCATCCTTAACAACATCAAATATTTGGAGGAGTAGCTACGCACTTATTGTTGTGCAAAGTTCAAGAAGATAATTAAAATAAAAGAAAACCCTTTAGCAGACTCCAATAAGCTTTTTTCTAATTATTTGCTGAGGAGGAATGTTCAAATTGTAACAAATGTATATACCATCATATTTTCGCTTTCGCGTGGAATTGATGGCTTTGATAAAGAATTGTGTGAATCTACGCCATCAAACCTTACACGATTATTGTGTTTGCTGAATATTAAGTTAATGTTGTAAACAATTACTGAGCTTTTTTATCATTTTTATCGCAAAAGTGCATAATTTTCTTTTGATACACCCATTACGATACAGAAAGAGAACAAAAGCTCTTGAGACTTAACTGACCTTCAAAAAATGAGGAGTGGCTGAATGAACACAATTCCCACTGATGTTAATGCGTAAGTTATCAAAGCTTGAGAAATTCTAAGTTGCACTAGTGACTAATTCACCGTTTGAGGTGCGTTTGTCATTTACTGTTGTTTATTAGGGGCTCACCAACTATGGATTATGTATGTTTTCTTACTCTTTGCTTACTACTGCTGGCTAACAATTCGCTTTGCAGTTTTACTTCACCAAACTTTCATCGGCTGGATTGAGGAAAAAATTCGACAACAGGATAGAGTAGAGTTGCCACTCATGCCTATGTATGCAGCTATAGTGATTTGGCATCGGCAAAAAGGCATTTAAATTCCTCACCTGATGTAGCAAAGTTTTCAGCTATGGTTTGGCTTGAGGAACTTTATCAAAACACAACATCATGTGACTACTAGTCTTTGATGCTTTGTATATCTCCAGAGAAACTAATTAAAGACAGGAGATTGACGCATTAAATGATACATTCCGGGAAGAACCCCCCTAGACTCGCAAAGCACAGGGGGGAAACCCGGTGTTAGTTGCACATCACTTAACGACTTAATTGTCGTTTTAGGACTAATTAATGCAAGCAGCTGTAGAACTTTAGCTTGCCGGCTTAGAAAAACAGCTGCTGCGGACGAACTTGCCCACTTTGTACAGTTGATGACAACTGGATAAAATTATGTCACAACATTTCTTTAAAGACAAGGCTGTTGAGAGATACGACTTGCAAAAAAGCAAGTTGTTAAAGCATGACTGGATGTCAAGCTATGAATGAAGAATTTCAAAGCGAATTCTCAGCCAGAATATAGTCGTCGCAGAAAAACTATGTTGCTGGCTAAGAGAAGTGAATTTACAACCCGAATGTCTAAAATATTAGGTTATTTACCAGAAATAGCGTTCGGTTGGATTGCTGTTAGATGTTCGATTTGGATAAGAGCACTCCGCGAGATCGCGCGATCGCACGTCCATACTTAGTCATCAATATCTAGAACGATCGCTCAAGTCCACTTAACAAAAATTATCCTGTTAAGAACTAATTCTCTTTTCTAAGGATGGGGGAATTAAGATTTGCAACTGCCAATAAGATCAACTTAGTTTCCATTTATCTTTCAAGGAAGGCGTTTTCATTAGTCAAGTGTCAAAAACCCTTGACTCTTATGTGATATTTACAGGGGGAAACAGTGTTTTTACGGCAACAGTTAAGTCAACAACTCACCCAAATTTTGGGTGAAACGCTTTGCGACAGCGAACTTGACAGGTGTTTGGCATTAATTGAAATTGTCGAACCACCTGACTCTAAGCAATTTTGGCAAGCAGCATCAGCAAAACCTGGGATTTATATTATCTTGGCGGGTAAATGCAGGCTTTTAGATAGTGCTGATAACTTAATTACTACTCTTTGTGTTGGGGAATCATTCGGTGAGATAACTCTGTTTCCCGAACAAGAGTTGACAAATTACGCAGCTAGAGCTTCTGTTAATTTAAAGCTTGGCTATATCCCCTTTGAAGCGCTGCAAGAAGTATTTCGCACATATCCAAGTATAAGCGATCGCCTGAATGCCCGCGCTGAAATTTGGGATTTACTGCTGTTGTGTCGCCAAAACTCACAATTTCCGCGCCATACATCTCAAGTGGAAGGAATGCTCAAAGCCTTATCTCTGTTTGAACGGCACAATCTGAAGATTGGCGAAGTGAGTACAGAACTATCCCAATCGCAATTGTGGCTGTTACATAGAGGGCAACTACAGCATTCTCAGGGTTACACCTTGACTCCTGGCAATATCTATGCACAGCCAAAAACAGGTAGTTGGCAGGTTCAGCAACCAGCGATCGCTTACATTCTCAAGAATTCTGATTGGCAAACAGCACTCTTAAACTGCCCAGAATTACAGTCATTTGTCGCTGACCAAAAGCTTAGACCAGCCGCAACCGTTGAGCGAAAGCCACGAAAGAACAGGTCAAGTGTTGAGCTTTATGACTCCAGAGCTAAAGTCATTCCCTTTCCCAAACGAGAACAAGAGCCAAAAGAAAAACAAAAACCAAAAAAATCACGTCCTTTCTTTCCTAGCCCAAAAGTGCGAGCGGGGCATTGGTGGGGAAGATTCACCAAGAGTTATCCCTTTTACGCTCAACAAAGCGCATCAGATTGCGGTTCTGCTTGTCTGGTGATGATTGGTAACTATTGGGGTAAGCACTTTAGTGTCAATCGCTTGCGGGATATGACCAACGTCAACCGCAGTGGGGCATCTCTACGTGCCCTAGCAGCGGCAGCAGAAAACCTTGGTTTTGCCACCCGTCCGGTGAAAGCTACCCTCGATAAATTAGCAGAACAACCTCTGCCAGCGATCGCCCACTGGGAAGGCAAGCATTTCATTGTCGTCTATGAAATAACCAAAAAGCGGGTAATTATCTGCGACCCTGCCCTTGGTCAACGCAGCTTGACCAAAAAGGAATTTCAAATCGGTTGGACTGGATATGCATTATTACTGCAACCCACATCACTACTAAAAAATGCCAAAGCTGAGAGTGCAGGCTTTTGGAAGTTTTTTGAGTTAATCAAACCTCACTACAAGGTATTGATAGAAGTCTTCCTGGCAAGCGTGCTGATGCAGCTATTTGGACTGGTAACGCCGGTATTCACCCAGTTGTTGCTAGACAGAGTGCTTGTACAACGCAGCGTTGCCACCTTAAACGCCGTTGGTACGGGGATGATCGTTTTTGGGTTGTTTAGTATTGCCATGAACGGAGTGCGGCAATATCTGCTGGATCACACGGCAAACCGCGTTAGTCTCTCGTTACTGGTGGGTTTTATCAAACATACCTTCCGCTTGCCCCTCTCCTATTTTGAGTCGCGTTATGTCGGGGATATTGTCTCTCGCATCCAAGAAAACCAGAAAATTCAGCGTTTCCTGACCGGTCAAACACTGTCAATCATGCTGGATATGCTGACATTGGTCGTCTATCTGGCGATGATGTTCGCTTATAGCTGGCGGATGGCATTATTTGTGCTGTGTACTGTGCCGCCATTTTTTATCCTGGCACTAGCTAGCACCAATATTTTGCGCCGCATTTCCAGAGAGATTTTTAACGCTGGTGCCGAAGAAAACAGCTATCTGATAGAATCCCTGACAGGAATTCGCACAGTTCGCTCGTTGTCAATTGAACAGACAGTACGCTGGCGTTGGGAAGAATTACTGAATAACTTGGTAAAAAAAGGCTTTAATGCTCAGATAATCGGCAATCGCTTACAAATCATCAGTGGTGCAATTCAAACCTTTGTGAATACAGGATTGATGTGGTTTGGAGCATGGCAGGTGATTCAAGGGGATCTCACCGTTGGGCAATTAGTTGCCTTCAATATGTTGGTGGGTAACGTATTGAGTCCTTTTCAACGGTTGTCGCTGCTGTGGAACGAATTGCAGGAAATCGTGATTTCCACCGAACGCATTAATGATGTTTTAGAAGCGGAACCGGAAGAAGACTTACACAATAAACCCCGGAAGACCTTAGGTAGACTTGACGGTAACATTCGCTTTGATAATGTCACCTTCCGCTATCACCCAGAAAGTGAGACGAACGTGCTGGAAAATCTCAGCTTTGAAATCCAGCCCAATCAAATGGTGGCACTAGTTGGACGATCTGGGTCTGGAAAAACAACCCTGAGCAAATTGATTTTAGGTTTATACCCTCCGACAGATGGCAAAGTATTGATTGACAGTCATGATATCAGTTGTGTATCCTTGCGATCGCTCCGTTCTCAAGTCGGTGTTGTCGATCAAGATACCTTTCTGTTTGGTGGTACCATTCGCGAAAACATCTCCATCGCCCACCCGGAAGCGTCTATAGAAGAAATTATTCAAGCAGCCAAATATGCAGGAGCTGATGAATTTATTCAGCAACTGCCAATGGGTTATGAATCCCAAATCGGTGAAGGTGGGGGAATGCTCTCTGGTGGACAACGCCAACGTCTGGCGATCGCCCGTGCCTTGATGGGAAATCCCCGTTTGTTACTTTTTGATGAAGCCACGAGTCACCTAGATTCTGAATCAGAACGGATTATTCAGAACAACTTAAAAACAATTCTTAAAGGACGGACTAGTGTAATCATTGCCCATCGACTCTCTACTGTCCGCAATGCTGACTTAATTCTGGTTTTGGATCGCGGCTTATTAGTCGAAAGCGGCACTCACGACGAATTAATCGCCAAAAAAGGTCATTATTACTACCTAAATCAACAACAACTCGCTCAAGCAGTTTAGGGAGACAAGGAGACAAGGGGGACAAGGAGGACAAGGGAGACAAGGGGGACAAGGAGGACAAGGGGGACAAGGGGGACAAGGGGGACAAGGGGGACAAGGGGCACAATGAGAATAATTCTTTCCCCCCCTCTCCCCATCCCCCCATCCCCCCCTCCCCCCCTCTCCCTTGTCTTCCCCCTCTCCCTTGTCCCCCTGCTCCCCCTTGTCCCCCCTCTCCCCCTCTTCCCACCTAACGTTCTGAGAGATATCACTATGCCATATACATCTCTTAATTCCTCATCCACACTTACCAAGGATGAAAAGGATGAGTATATAAATTACGCAGAGACTGATAAATCTACTGAAGTCCTACCTGGTAGAGAAAGAGAAGGTGATGCCCAAGATTTATATTACGGCACCGAAGAACTCCTGGATGCCTTACCTAGGGTCTGGACACGCGGTGTGCTGTATGTGCTGGTAGGCTTTGCCTTCATTGCCTTACCTTGGGCAAGCATCTCGAAAGTAGATGAGACTGGAAGCGCAAAAGGACGTATAGAACCCAAAGGTGCAACGCAAAAATTAGACTCTCAAGCAGGTGGCAGTGTCAAAGCTGTCAGGGTAAAAGAAGGTGACACCGTAACAGCAGGGCAGGTTCTGTTAGAACTTGAGTCTGATATCTTGCAAACGGAAATGGAACAGGCTCAGGAAAAGCTATCTGGACTGCAAAATCAACGGATGCAACTGGATGTACTCAAAAAACAATTACAGTTGACTCTTGGCGTTCAGGAGCAACAAAACCAATCCCAAGCCCTAGAAAAGATGTCCCAAGTCAACCAGGCAAAACAAAACCTGGATGCCAAACAGAGTACTTATAACCTGCAAAAGTTAGAAAAACAGGCATTAGTCAATCAGGCACAGCAGCAGATTAGCACCACTGAAAATGATCGGAAGTCGGCTCAAGCTCGTTTGGATATAGATTCAAGACAAGTCCAACGCTTTAGCCAACTAGTCAAGGATGGTGCCGTTTCTGCAAACCAAGTTGACCAACTCAAAAAAGAAGAACAAGAAAGCAAACGGCTCTACGAAAGAGCCACATCTGACATTAAACAAGCAACACTCCGACTGCAAGAAGAACAGAATCGCTACCAGGCAACAATCAGTCAGTTAAAGTCTGATATCAAGCAAGCAACACTGCGACTGCAAGAGGAGCAAAACAGCTATCAAAGCTTGTTGCAAAACGGTCAATTGGCGCTTCTGAGAAATCAGCAACAACTCAAAGACTTAGATACACAAATTGGGGCACTGCAATCTCAAATCGCTCAAGCAGGAAGCCAAATCACATCCTTAAAGCTTCAGATGCAGCAAAGAGTAATGCGATCGCCTATTGATGGAGTGATTTTTGAGTTGCCAACCACCAAAGCCGGAGCGGTGATACAACCAGGTCAGCGGATTGCCCAAATTGCACCCAAAAATAGTGGCTTCGTACTCAAAGCGAATATGCCTATTCAGGATAGCGGCTTCTTGAAGGTGGGAATGCCAGTCAAAGTCAAGTTTGATGCTTATCCCTTCCAAGAATATGGCATCAGCCAAGGTAAAGTTACTTGGATTTCTCCCGACTCCAAAGCAAGCCAAACACCCCAAGGAACCATAGAAAACTTTGAGTTAGAAATCGTTTTAGACAAGCAGTATGTCCAAAATGGTGAGAAACGCATTCAATTAAGCGCCGGTCAGACAGCAAACGCCGAAGTAATTATTCGCCAGCGACGAGTGATTGACTTTGTTTTAGATCCGTTTAAGAAACTGCAAAAAGGCGGTTTAGAGATGTAGTCAACACTTTTAGGACTACGCACGAATAATCGAATAACGAACCGCAGAGAAGCCAGCGCGTTGCGGAGGTTCCCTCCGTTGTAGCGACTGGCGCGACACAGAGGTAACAGAGGAGTAAGAGGAGCGATCTTGGTTTTTGCGTAAGTCCTAACTTTTATAGGAGCGCATATCAAGTCCACCTTCGACCTAGCAGCATTCGGAAACCCTAAACGTAGATATAGCAACACCAGGAGCAAGCTTTTTATATGCATCCAATTGACCTAATGAGAAAATATGGCTGGTCTTATCACCACCTAGCCGCAGAGTTTGGAGTTTCAGAAGCTGAAACCAGACGATGGGGATTTAGAAAAACTGCCAGCAACTATCGGAATCCCCCGTTAATGGCTTACAAGCTAGCGGAAAAAATTGATCGGGAATTATCAACTATGTCTGTATCTGCATAGAACCATTGTTACTACCTAAGTGACCTAGACCGCATTTCAAAGTCGGGTTTTAATAAGGAATTAAGAATCAAAACTCCATCTTATCTAGTTTGTAGATAAGGAATGACTTATGGAGGAATTGCATCATGTCCAATATTCTGACGATTACTGATTTAGACATTATTCATAGCATCAAACTTTCCTGCCAAATTCCTGATGTAGTAAAAGCGATCGCATCTCAAAAAATTATTGTCCAAGCAACTGAAGAAGCTGGCATTAAGCTGACGGAAGCAGAACTACAGCAAGAAGGAGATAACTTACGCCTAGCCAAGAAGCTTGTCAAAGCTAAAGATACATGGACATGGTTAGAAAAACACCATCTGTCTGTCAATGAGTTTGAAGAATTAGTCTATAACAACGTCCTTTCCAGGAAGTTGGCGAATCATCTCTTTTCGGCTCACGTCGAAAAGTTCTTTTATGAACACCAACTAGATTATGTGGCTGCTGTCACCTATGAGGTCATCTTTGAGGATAGAGATTTGGCTTTAGAGCTTTTTTATGCCCTCGAAGAAGGCGAAATCACTTTTCCAGAAATCGCTCGCCAATATATCCAAGAACCGGAACTTCGCCGTGCTTATGGATATCAGGGACTCCGATACCGCAAAGATTTCCGTCCAGAAATTGCAGCCGCTGTATTTCTTGCTTCTGCTCCAAAAATTCTCAAACCGATTACCACTTCAAAAGGAGTGCATTTCATTTGGGTGGAAGAAGTCATTCAACCTCAGTTGGATGAACAGTTACGCGAAAAAATCATTTCCGAATTGTTTTCTGAGTGGTTAAAGCAACAAATCCAGGTTTTGGAAATTGTCACTAAGTTAGACTCGGATGGCAATTTGCAACCAGAGTCAGAAGTGCTTAAGCAGGCTTAAGCTTGTTATTAAACAACACCAAATACCTGATAAATTGAAACGTTTTTATCACGGATAATCCGCCCAATTTCGGGTGGCAAAGGGTAACTTATGTCAAAAAATATTTTTTTGTAGACAGGTAAATTCATAGTAAATAAGAAAACTTCTTTATCTTTGGGAATCTTTATTTCCGAGTAACTAAGTTTTTATAAATTATAAAAACAGTGATAAATACATTGTTACTAGGCAGTACAAAACTGAATTGTTGCCTAGTTTTATCATGTAATTTTGCGGATGTTACTAATAAAATAAAAACGCAATATTCTTCAAAAAAACCTAAAAAAAGAGTTGACTTTTTAAATGAATAAGGTATATTAGAAATATGAGCAACGAGAAACAAGTTGCTAGGATAAAAAGCGAACAATAAATAACAATTTGTTTGCACTAATTTCCCAAAAATAGTTATTAATTCCCAGGAGAAACCCAATGATTATCTCAGATTTGAACTACTTGGAAGCTACTGAAGGTTCCGCTGTTGTTGGTGGTATCTATCTAGGCAGTGGTAAATATAACAAATCAACTACCCTCTATGTTAAAGAATACGTCGATATCAAAAAAGATATTGATGTAAAAGTTGACCTCAAGGGCAACGCAGCGACTGCTGAAGCTGAAGCTTACGGTAACAATACTGTTACCCAAACCTTCGCTTTTACTACTCCATATTCTTCTAACAGCACCTCGATTGCTGCTACAGACTGATTATTAACCGTTGAACACTAAAGCAACGAAATAGCTCTACTTGAAAGAGAAACAAGTTGCTTGCACAAAAAGCAAACAATAAATAAAAAGTTGTTTGCACAAATTCCCAGAACATAGTTATTAATTCCCAGGAGAAACCCAATGATTATCTCAGATTTGAACTACTTGGAAGCTACTGAAGGTTCTGCTGTTGTTGGTGGTATCTATCTAGGCAGTGGGAAATCTAACAAGTCAACTACCCTCTATGTTAAAGAATACGTCGATATCAAAAAAGATATTGATGTAAAAGTTGACCTCAAGGGCAACGCAGCGACTGCTGAAGCTGAAGCTTACGGTAACAATACTGTTACCCAAACCTTCGCTTTTACTACTCCATATTCTTCTAACAGCACCTCGATTGCTGCTACAGACTGATTATTAACCGTTGAATACTAAAGCAACGAAATAGCTCTACTTGAAAACAGCCAGAAACTATATATAGATAGCTTCTGGCTGTCTTTGTCAGGGGGTTTAAGGAGTCATATGAGCAATTTCAAAATTTACGACCTCAGCTTTTGTGAAACAGCCAATATTAGTCAAGTTCGAGGCGGATTATCAGAAGATACAGCAGATACAGCAGATATAGTAGGGAAACTTGATATATTGGACTGGTTAATGATTCACATCCCTGGATTTTACAAACAATCTTCAAAAAAAACAGGGGAATATTTGCTTGAAGAATTCAGCGATCAAAACGGGCAAAATTACGGATATCGATCCTCCAGTCAAGATGGTAAAGAACTATTGGGTGGAGCATCTGGGCAGATAAATAATCTTAATTATGCCGTCTCCTTCGCCAGCCGTTCTACTTAGTTAACATTTGATGCAATCACATCTTAGTGATTGCTATTTTTTGAGAATTAACAATAGATTGAGTTAAGATTATGACTCAACAGAAAGTTGTGGTTAAACGCATAGTCTCACCTGATGGTAAAGTGATTGCCGAGGCTAAAAGCGTAGTCCAAACATCTAGTGATGATGAGGGTGAGATTAGTCAAAGCGTTTCTGTACATGTTTCATCTGGTAATAGTTCCAGCAGTTACGCAAATAGTAGCAGCACATCAACATCTAGTTGCTCTAGTAGTTCTTTTGTGTGAATTTAGTTGGCTGAAAATTTCTCGTGAGGTAAGTGTGAGGAATTTCTTGATCATCTCTGACTTAAGTTATTTACAATCGATTAACGAAAGCAGCATTGTGTATGGTGGCAATGTTTACGCTGGTACAGTTACCACAACAACAACCGGACTTGGATATGCCACAGCTGGTGCAGGTGCAGTTGCCATCGGTGAGACTACTTATACTAATACTCAAAGCAAGACAAATGTTAAAAACTTGGGTAGCCTTGATTATAGTCGAGCCGATGCAACAGCCACAGCATATGCAAAAACTGGAAACCAAACTGCTTCATCTCGGAGTAGTAGTACTTCAATTTCACTTGATTTAACCAACCGTTAATAGTCTCACCCGATAGGAAGATTATTGCTGAGGCAAAAATGATATGCAGATTAATATAATTGATAATTTTGAAACATTTAAGGAAAGAAGAGAAAATTGGGATTCTGTATACGCTGCCGATCCTCAGGCTGAGTTCTTCTTATCTTGGGTTTGGCTGTCTGGATGGTTGCAGATGGTGCATGAGCCGTGGTTCATATTAGCTGCCAAACCAGATACCAACGATTCATCCTATGTTGCATTTTTCCCGCTGAAAGTTACACTAAACCAGCAGAATGGAGGTGGCTTTTATACTCAACTCTACATGGCAGGAAATAGCATGGCAGATTACACGGGACTTATTTGCCTGCCAGGTTATGAAGAAGAGGTAATTCCTGCTTTTGCCGCTTACATCCAACAGCAGTTAGTATGGTCTACTTTCGATGTACAAAATATTTTAGAAACAGATACACGGATGTCTCTCTTCTTGAGGCATTTCTCTGGAGATAAATTTGAGTTCAGTCAACACCGCATTCAAAATCAGGGAGAAGATACCGATCATTATATTGCCCCTTATGTTTCATTAGCAGATGACTGGGATCAATATCTGCAAAACAACGTAGGTTCAAATACTCGCCAAAAAATCAGGCGCTTTTTAAAGAAAATCGAAAGTGACGAGTTTCATATTACCCACGTTGACGCAAACAATCTGGAGTCTCATATTGAGATACTACTCAGGTTCTGGGAGTCAAAATGGAGAGATAAAAAAGGGGATAACTGTGACGTAATTATGAATTACGTTCGCGCTATTTTACGTCATTGTTTTGAAAATAACTGTCTGTATTTACCGGTTCTATGGAAAGGGGACACACCTTTAGGAGCGATCGCGAACTTTGTTGATGTTCGTCAAAAATCCATGCTATTCTCCATTACAGGTCGCGATGAAACTTTTAAAAATCCGTCACCTGGACTTATCCTCCATGCTGACGCTATCCGATACGCTATTCAAAATGGATTTAAAGTTTACGACTTTTTAAGGGGAAATGAGGAATATAAGTATTCTTTTGGGGCTAAAGAGCGCCGGATTCAGCATATAGTAGCCAAATACAAAGATTGCCACAATAGACAACTCGATGTCAGGATTATTCCTTTAGCGCTGCAACTTACTGTTCAGGAGCATCAAGCAAACCGACTCACCGAAGCCGAGCAGGGATACCGTCAGATTTTAGAAGCTCAGTCAAATCACCCGGAAGCACTTTATGGACTGGGGGTGTTGATGAGGCAAAAAGGTGAGTACCAAAGAAGCGAAAATCTTCTCAAAAACTTGCTTCAGGTTCAGCCCAATTCTATCAAGGCTTTATTTAGCTTGGGGAATTTATATCAAGCTCAAGGTCAATTATCAAAAGCGATAGAAGCGTATAATCAAGTCTTAGCTCTACAGCCACAGGCGATCGCCGTATACAATAACCTTGGCTATGCGCTGCATCAACAAGGTGATGTTGAAGATGCGATCGCTTGCTATCAAAAAGCACTCTCGCTACAGCCTGATTGCGTTGAAGCTGAGGTTAACTTAGCCAATGCACTTTATGCCCAAGGAAAGCTCTCCCCAGATAAACAAGCTCATTACGCAGCGATGAACAACGATTTAGGCTCGAAGTGTAAACAGGCAGGGGATTTAAAAACGGCGATCGCCTACTATCAGCAGTCCATTTCTATGCAGCCAGACTTGGCATCAGCTCACTATAATTTGGAGCTGGTGCTGCAAGAACAAAGTGAAAATGAAACTGCAAGCAGCCGCAATCAAAAAACTCTCATTCCTGCCTAGTTTACCAGGGAATTTTAGCAAAAGTCATTGAGTTTTTCAATTTAAGTATAACATAATCATTGCCGAAATTATGCTACACTTAAGAAAATGTACTGAAGTAGCAATCTTTTCTGTAACCAAAGACACTTTTGACATTCACCTGAAGGAGCAATCCATATGTCTGACAACAAACCGCTAGATTTAAATTCCTCAAAAGTACCATTCTTCGCTCGTTACTTAGAAGGGCAATTCTGTGAAGATTTGTCTGAAGAAGAAGCCCAAGCAGTTCAAGGAGGTACTACATTTGTGACGCTAAAATACCCTTCTGACAACGAAGAAGGCAGTCATGATGGAGGAATTGTCACTAACAAATTCCGGGATAAACATGATTGGGGTGGAGGAATTGTTACCAAAAAGTCCCCATCAGATGCTGATGAATATGCTGTGACACAAAAGTATCCATCGGATGGAGACGACCACGCTTTTCCTATAGATTAAATACTGAAGCATTAAAATGCTTACTACCAATTGATCGCACGACACATCAGCGTAGCAGCTAGGTGGTAAGGGAAAACGCCAAAAATAATCAAATGTTTTTATGCACTTATCGCGTGACGTTGTTTTATTAATTACCCATAGTGGTGATTTTTTCACAGTAGATAAAGTGGCAGAAGCTGTATCAAAACGCGGCGCACAACCGTTTCGCCTCGACACTGATAAATTTCCCTTGGAAGTGAAACTAGAAGCGCAACTGAGCAACTCTGGAAGTAGTTACAGACTGAAATATCACGAAGCCTCCCCAAATCTACATTCTATTAGTACCGATCAAGTGCAAGCAGTTTGGATGCGCCGTCTTTTTCCGCCCCATCTGAGTCAAGAATTGGCTCCTCAGTTCCAAGCAGCCTGCGCTAGAGAGTCATTAGCAACTTTAGATGGTTTTTGGGATAGTTTGCGTGAAGCGCGTTGGGTAGATAATTTGCAGCAAATCAACGCTGCGGAAAACAAGCTACACCAACTGCGGGTAGCGTCTGAGGTTGGTCTTATTATCCCTCGGACTCTTGTCACTAACAATGCTGAATCTGCGCGGGAGTTTTTCTCCCAGGTGAAGGGGAAAATGGTGGCTAAACTGTTAGTTCCTCTTTCCACAAGTATGAAAGGCTCCCCTTTTTTCCTTTACACCAGCGCTGTTAAAGAGGAAGATTTGCTTGATGCTCAAACACTGCGCTATTCCCCGATGGTTTTTCAAGAGAAAATACCCAAACAATGGGAATTGCGGGTGGTATTTGTTAATGGTAATTTATTTGTGGGAGCGCTAGATGCATCTGTATATAATGCATCCACCCTTGACTGGCGTTGTGCGAAAAGCGAAGCTTGTGTATGGCAACCTTATGAACTACCTTTGAAAGTCAAACTTTCTCTCAAAGAGTTTATGGCAAGGTTTGGGCTACTTTTCGGAGTCTTTGATTTTATCGTCACACCAGCAGAAGAATACGTTTTTTTAGAAGTTAACCCGGTAGGGGAATGGGGAATGTTAGAGCGAGATTTGGGCTACCCGATTTCGTCAGCGATCGCTTCGGCTTTGCTTGACTAAAAAATTTAATTTAAAATTCTAAATTTGATAATGACAGTTTTAATAATTACCCACAGCCAAGATAACGAAAGTATTCCTCTAGTAATGCAAGCGATCGCAGCGCGAGGAGAAAAGGCATTTCGTTTTGATACAGATAGATTTCCTACGCAAGTGCAGCTAAATGTTTATTACGGCAAACAAAAAGAGCAACAGATTCTAGTCGATGAAGATAAGAAGTTAGATTTAAGTGAAGTATCAGCAGTTTGGTATCGACGAATTGCGATCGCCCAAAGAATTCCTAATACAATGGACTCGCAACTAAGACAAGCCTCTGTTCAAGAATCTCGTGTCACCGTTCAGGGTGCGATCGCCAGTATTCAGGGATTCCATTTAGACAGATTGCCAAATATCCGTTTAGCTGATAATAAACAACTACAACTACAAGTAGCACGACAGCTAGGTTTAGATATACCGCGCACGTTGATTACAAATAACCCCCAGGCAGTCAAGGAATTTTCCCAGGAGTGCGAGCAGGGTATGATTGCAAAAATGCTCTCTTCCTTTGCTATCTACGATCGCGAAGGACAAGAGCATGTGGTATTCACCAATCCGGTTACAGATGCAGATTTAGACAATCTGGATGGATTAAATTTGTGTCCGATGACATTTCAAGAAAAAGTACCCAAAGCGCTAGAGTTGCGAATAACTATTGTGGGTAAGCGCGTGTTCACCGCTGCTGTTGATTCCCAAAAGTTGCAGCTATCTCGTTACGACTGGCGACGACAAGGAATAGCCTTACTCAATGCTTGGCAACCTTACGATTTACCCCAGGATATAGAGAACAAGCTGCTGCAACTGATGGCTTACTTTAACTTAAATTATGGAGCAATTGATATCATTTTAACACCAGACGGTCGGCATATATTCCTTGAGATTAACCCTGTAGGTGAGTTTTTCTGGCTGGAACATTGTCCGGGTTTTCCGATTTCTCAAGCAATTGCTGAGGTGCTGCTAACTAACGGACATACATATTCATCATCCTTTGTTTGTGACAAACGAGAGTACGGCTGTTGGTTTGCGTCTGCTCAAGACAACGCCAATTACGCCACCACACAAGATTAAAGCTAGACTAGTTGAAGGTTCTGGTGCTTTTACTGTAGCCCGATTCTGCTTAACTTCGATTAAGGCGAAATTTGTTTGATTACCAAAATAACGCTGTAGAGAACCATCAAAAGAAGCTATGGCAAATTCTTGTTTACCGCCAAAATTGAAATTTATGTCTTGATTTTTTAAGGTAACATTGTCGCTTTTTTGAACGGCAATAAAATCGTCATCGCCTTCGGTAGTTAAATTACCGACAACGCTAAAAAAGTCTAAAATACTGTTATTACTAGTGTCGAATAAAGCGAAAGATATATCTCCAGCTGCTCTGGCATTTTCCGCTGGTGGATTGTCTATTTTTGTTTGCAGGTTTAAATTAGCATTGAAGTTGAAAGAAAAATTTGTATTTGCACCTACATCAAAGAAACCGATAACTGTAGCTTCACTTTCAGCTAGTCCTAAATAATCTCTACCTTTACCCAAGGCTATGCTTAAAGATGAATTTGATGCTGATGGTGGAGCTACTACAAAAGTTGCATTTGCGTCAGCCAAAGCCGTCACCATGCCATCCTTGGCAATAGTAAGGGTGTTAGTCTCAGTGTTAGTTCCCACGTCCCTTGGGCTTTGACTAAAGTTTGTAAAGTTTGCTTTACCTTGAGAAAAAGCAAAAGTAGCAGCTTTACTGGGTGAGGATGCTAATACACAGCTAGCTATTACCGGAGTAACTAGTAGCAACAAGCGCTTGGTAAATTCCTGATATTGGTTCATACAATTGTAAAGTAACTAGGCACACACAAAAATTGACAGCGGACATTACTGAGCTTGAGAAGTTCTGAAGTTCATCTTGACGTTTTGGCGTGCCATGTTTGATTCAATCACAAATGATTTTCAACCATCTTCGCACCCAAAATAAGGCGATAAACGCATCAGTAGAATTGCGATCGCTCTTTGAGCAGTAAATTATTGCCTACGTAAACATACTAAGGCGCAAAAAAAATGTCTTCTATGAATTTTGTGTAATTTCTGTCAAATTTATACAAATTTTTGATAAAGAGATTATAAACATACGGCAAATACTAGATAAAATTAATACATAAAAGCTCAGATAATAGGTATTTGGAAATTTTGCTCATCCGAAGATCGCAGCACTGCCCACCAATACCCCAAATGTCCATCTTATCGGCTTCTGGTGGGCGATCGCGCTCGTTACGAGCGGTCATAACGCAAGTTTGTTCGTTTGTTTAGCCAAGGCGAGGTATTTAAAATCTCATGAGTCAGACTATAATCTTTTTATACTTAGAATAAATGTTAAATTATATACAGGTAGTCTCTAATTTAGATTTTTACAACTTTAGATAGATGCACAAATACTGGCGATTAAATCTTGCTTGTAAAAAATAAATGACATCAACAGATTTTCAGCGCCAAATCTTAGCTGAGAAAATGTTTATAAAACAAAATAGTTAATAAAATTTAAATTAACTAGAGTTATGTCAAGTAAAATACGATATTAAAATTTAGTAAATAAGTTATAAAATTGCGATGAAGATTTGCTTTTTTTATCAGAATACCTTGACGAAATATACCTAAATATATTAATTAAGAGTAAGTGTGTGAGTCCATAGTATAAAAATATGTAGCTTTCTAGCTGTTCATTGACTTTTAGATTATTTCAGATTTCTCAGAATCTGCTGATTATAAAAGAGCTAATGGTAGGCTAGCAAAAAGTGAGTATTGTACTAAGACGCTTGTCTTAGTCGCTTTTATCTTCAATGGCTAGAACAGTTTTAAACTTTTTTTCTTAACCATCGTTAACAAATTTAAATATTTGGAGGAGTAGCTACGCAGGTATGGTGCAGAGTTCAATAAGATAATCAAGATAAGACTTTTTAACAGATTCCAATCAAACTTATTAGGAATATTTCCTGATAAAGTACGTTATAATAGCTACAAGTTGATTTTGCCTGTTGATTTTCGCAAAGCTGGGACTGATGCACTTGATAAAGTGGTTGTGTGAATCAACTTCACTCAGCGTTACAGCCTGCGAGTATTTGCTGAACATTAAGTTATGGTTGGAATAAATTTATGAGCTTTTTCTCGTTTTTATCCCAAAAGTGCATAATTTGATTTTTATACACCCATAAAGGATACAGGAACAAAAAAAGCTCTCTAAGCTTAACCGACATTGAGAAAGTGAGGTATGCATTCGTTGTCAATTAGTAATAATACTGAAAATTCTTGATAAGACTTTGTAGAAAACTTACAAATTAGGAGAAGATTTAACATAATCTTTACATCTATCTCTCCAGAATCCGCTAAAGTGTGGTTACTAGGTTAATTTGATACCTTAATATGGATTCATATTCAGCATAATTGCTAATTGACTTGAGCAGCGCTATCTTAACCTGTCACTAATGGAGGTATAAAATTAATACAATAAAACTTACGCGTTGATGTAAGTTCTAAAAGCCTGACAAATTCTGGGTTTAACTAGTGATGAGGTACTGTTTGAGGTGCTGTGTCAGGTACTGTTGTTTATCAGGGACTCAACAGCTATGGTTTGTGCATGTTTTGTCAAGGTTGCTTACTACTGCTGGCTAACAACTCGCTTTGCAGTCTTAATTTGCCTAAATTTCATCGGTTGTAGTGATTTGGCATCGGCAAAAAGGCATCTAGATTCCTCAGCTTATCTAGCGAAGTTTTCAGCTAAGATTTTGCTTGACGAACAAAATCAAAACACAACATCATGTGACTACAAGTCTTTGATGCCCTATATTTCTGGAGAAACTAATTATCCGTGGATATTAACGCATCAAATGATACAAACTGTTAGTAACCCCCCTAGACTGGCAAAGCAAAGGGGGGAAACCCGGTGTTAGTTGCACATCACTTAACGACTTAATTAGCCTTTTACGACTAATTAACGCTTTTGGGCTGGAGAACTTTTGCTTGCAGGCTTAAAGAAACAGCTGTTGCGGACGAACTTGACCACTTTGTACAGTTGATGACAACTGGATAAAATTATGTCACAACCTTCCTTTAAAGACAAGGCTCTTGAAAGATACGACTTGCAAAAAAGCAAGTTGTTAACGCCTTTTGGGCATCAAGCTCGGATGAAGAATTTCGGCGCGAATTCTCAGCCAGAATATAGTTGTCAGAGAAAAACTATGTTACTGGCTTCCACAAGTGAATTTACAACCCGAATGTGTAAAAGATTAGGTTATTTACCAGAAAGAGCGCGGTATTGGATTGCTGTCGGATGTTCGATTTTGTTTACCTGCGGCACGTTTAAAAGCGCGATCGCGCGTCCATACCTAATCATCAATATCACAGAACGAGCGATAAAAGCACGACGCGATCGCGTACTCGCGTCCACTTAACAAAAATTATCCTCATCAGAAGAAATTCACTCCTCTAAGCATGTGGGAATAAAGATCTGCAACTGGCAATCTAACTCCAAACTTAGTTTCGATTAATCTTTAGTCAAGTGCCAAAAATTGGACTATTAACTCTTGACTATTATGTGAAATTTGCAGGGGGAAACTGTGTTTTCACGGCAACAGTTAAGTCAACAACTTACCCAAGTTATGGGTGAGACGCTTTGCGACAGCGAACTTGACAGGTGTTTGACAGCGGTGGAAATTGTCGAACCACCACCAGCAAAGCAATTTTGGCAAGCAGCATCGGCAAAACCGGGAATTTATATTATCCTGGCGGGTAAATGCAGACTATTAGATAGTGCTGATAACTTAATTACTACTCTCACGAGCGGGGAATCATTCGGTGAGGTGACTCTGTTTCCCAAACAAGAGTTGACAAATTACGCAGCTAGGGCTTCTGTTAATTTAAAGCTTGGCTATATCCCCTTTGAAACGCTGCAATTCGTTCTTCGCGAACATCCAAGTATCGGCGATCGCATGAATGCCCGCGCAGAAATTTGCGATTTCCTACTAAGTTGTCAAAATAAACACCAGGGAATGCTTAAAGCTTTATCTCTATTTGGACGACATCAAGTAGAAATTGGCTCTGTTGATGCCTCATTATCTGAAGATAGCAAGCTGTGGTTGTTATACAAAGGTCAACTCAAGCACAAAGATAATTGCATCACACCAGGAAATTTCTTGGTTCCAGAAGCCGAAAAACAAACGCAATGGATGGCTACCCAAAGCAGTATCCTTTACATTCTCAAGAATTCAGATGTATCTACCGCACTACAACATTGTCCGCAATTAGCACCAATTATCGGCTCAGAACAGCCGATGACTCAGACATCTACGAGGAAATCTAAACCAGAACGAATTACTTCCCCGAAAAACATTATCCCCTTTCCGCAGCGCGATGGTCAAACTGCTTCACGCGATCGCACTGCAAAACCAAACTCGAAAAAACCACGCCCTTACTTTCCTTCTCCTAAAGTCGTAGCAGGGCATTTATGGGGACGCTTGAGCAAAAATTATACCTTCTTTGCTCAACACAGCGCCTCCGACTGTGGCGCAGCTTGTTTGGTAATGATTGGTCGCCACTGGGGTAAGCGTTTTAGCGTCAATAAAGTGCGCGATCTCACCAATGCTAATCGTAGCGGTGCATCTATGCGTGCCTTGGTAACAGCAGCCGAAACTCTCGGTTTTACCAGCCGTCCGGTGAAAGCGAGTCTCGACAAATTAGCAGAACAACCACTACCAGCGATCGCTCACTGGGAAGGCAAACATTACATTGTCGTTCATGAAATCAGCAAAAAAAGAGTGATTGTCTGCGATCCGGCGATCGGTCAACGCAGCCTTACCCATGCCCAATTCAACGCCGGCTGGACTGGTTATGCATTGCTGTTGCAACCCACCACCGAATTAGAAAACGCCGAAGAAGCTACTAGTTCTTTATGGCAATTCTCTAATTTAATCAAACCTCACTGGAAGATTCTGCTAGAGGTATTTATCGCCTCTTTATTACTCCAAGTATTTGGATTAATCACGCCAATATTTACTCAGCTACTGCTAGATAGAGTGATTGTCCAGGGCAGCACCATCACTTTAACCGCTATCAGTTTAGGCTTGCTAATTTTTGGCTTCTTCAGCATCGTTATGAACGCCGTGCGGCAATATCTGCTGTCGCACACTGCCAACCGTGTGAGTGTAGCGCTGCTGGTGGGTTTTATGAAACAGACCTTCCGCTTGCCTTTGTCGTACTTTGAGTCTCGTTACGTCGGCGATATTGTTTCCCGTATCCAAGAAAACCAGAAAATACAGAGTTTCCTCACAGGGGAAACGCTATCCATCCTTCTGGATTTATTGACAATAGTTATCTATTTGGCAGCGATGTTTTGGTACAACCGGGGCATGACGTTGCTAGTGCTGTTGATTGTGCCGCCATTTTTCATCTTGGCGTTGGCAAGTACCAATATTTTGCGGCGGATGTCGAGAGAGATTTTTAATGCTGGAGCAGAAGAGAATAGCTATCTAATTCAATCACTGACAGGTATTCGTTCTGTGCGCTCAATGGCAATTGAGCAGACAGTGCGCTGGCGTTGGGAAGAACTGCTAAATACTTTGGTGAAAAAAGGCTTCAAGGCACAGGTAATTAACATTCGCTTGCAAGTTATCAGCGGCAGCATTGATACTTTGACATCTACAGGATTGCTGTGGTATGGGGCATCGTTGGTGATTAATCATCAACTTACCATCGGACAATTAATTGCTTTCAATATGTTGATGGGCAATGTTATCAGTCCCTTCAAGCGATTGGCAGGAGTTTGGAATCAATTGCAAGAAATTTTCATTTCTGTGGAACGGCTGAATGATGTCTTAGAAGCGGAACCAGAAGAAGACTTGCTTACCTCTGACCGTAAGTCTTTAGGCAAACTTCGCGCTCACATCCGCTTTGATAACGTCACTTTCCGCTATCACCCAGAAAGCGATATTAACATCTTAGAAAATATCAGCTTTGAAATTAAACCAGAGCAAATGATTGCCGTGGTGGGGCGTAGCGGAAGCGGGAAAACAACACTTTCCAAATTAATTTTGGGTTTATATCCGCCGACAGATGGCAAAGTTTTCATTGATGGTCATGATATCAAGGGTATCTCTTTGCGATCGCTCAGAACCCAAATCGGTGTCGTCGATCAAGATAACTTTCTGTTTGGCGGTACAATCCGCGAGAATATCGGTATAGCTCATCTGGACGCTTCTAATGAAGCAATTACCGAAGCGGCGCATCTAGCAGGGGCAGACGAATTTATTCAACAATTACCAATGGGTTATGAAACCCAAATCGGTGAAGGTGGCGGAATGCTTTCCGGTGGACAACGCCAACGTTTAGCGATCGCTCGTGCTTTGCTGGGTAATCCGCGCTTGTTAATTTTCGATGAAGCCACCAGTAACCTCGACGCCGAATCAGAACGCATTATTCAGAACAATTTAAAAACAATTCTCCAAGGGCGGACAAGCTTAATCATAGCCCATCGGCTTTCCACCGTGCGGAATGCTGACTTAATTCTGGTATTAGATGGCGGTGTCTTAGTGGAAAGCGGTACTCACGAAGACTTAATCGCTAAAAAAGGTCATTACTACTATCTGAATCAACAACAACTCGCCCAAGCAGGTTGAGTCAAAAGTCAAAAGTTGGGAGTTAGGAGTTAGGAGTTAGGAGTTAGGAGTTAGGAGTTAGGAGTTAAGAGTTAGGAGTTAGGAGTTAGGAGTTCTTATTCTCCCCCTTGTCCCCACACCCGTCGCCCTTGTCCCCTTGTCCCCCCCTCTCCCCCTCTCCCCCTCTCCCCCTCCCCCCCCTCCCCATCGTGGAAAGGAAACTATGCCACACCCATCCCGCAATTCACCATCCCCCCTTGCACATATAGAAGCCTCGGAGCCAGATAAAGCTTACATTGATAACCGTGAATCTACTGAGATAAATCCTCAGACAGAAGAAACCAGCGAAGCGAAGGAATGGTTCTACGGAACCGAAGAACTGTTAGATGCCTTACCCAGAGTTTGGACACGCTCTTTGGTGTATATGCTAACTAGCTTTGTCGTGATTATCATACCTTGGTCAATTCTCTCTAAAGTCGATGAAACCGGAAGCGCTAGAGGACGGATAGAACCCAAAGGAGCAACGCAAAAATTAGATAGTCGCTCTGGGGGTAGCGTCACTGCTGTCAGAGTCAAAGAAGGAGACAACGTAACAACAGGGCAAATTCTCCTAGAACTGGAATCTGATGTTCTGCAAACCGATTTGCAACAAGCAGAAGCCAAGTTTTCTGGACTACAAAACCAGCAGGCACAACAAGAACTACTCAAAAACCAATTACAGTTAGCAATTAGCGTTCAAGAGCAACAAAACAAATCTCAAGAATTAGAAAAGATTGCCCAAATTAATCAAGCACGGCAGAATCTTGAAGCTAAACAGAGTAGTTACAATTTACAAAAGTTAGAAAAACAGTCATTAGTCAGTCAAGCGCAGCAACAGATTAGCACCAGTCAGAATGACCAAAAGTCGGCTGAAAGTCGTTTAAGTATAGATTCCAGACAAGTCGAACGCTTTAGCCAACTCGTAAAGGATGGTGCGGTTTCCGTAAACCAAATTGACCAACTCCGAAAAGAAGAACAAGAAAGCAAACGACTTTACCAGAAAGCGCAATCCGATGTCAAACAAGCTCAATTACGTTTAGCTGAAGAACTCAGTCGCTATCAGACAACAATTAACCAGTTGGAGTCTGATATCAAGCAAGCAAAACTTAGACTGCAAGAGGAGCAAAGTAGCTATCAAAGTGTGGTGAATGCTGGGAAACTAGCTGTGCTGAAAACTCAGGAACAGCTGAAATCGCTGCAAACGCAAATCGGTGATGCGCGATCGCAAATCGTTCAAACCCGAAGCCAGATTATATCCCTAAAGCTTCAGTTAAAGCAAAGAATAGTGCGATCGCCTGTTGATGGCATGATTTTTGAATTACCAGTTTCCAAGCCAGGAGCCGTATTACAACCCGGTCAAAGGATTGCCCAAATTGCCCCGAAAAATGCTGGCTTCGTACTCAAAGCGAATATACCCAGCCAAGAAAGTGGCTTCTTGAAAGTAGGAATGCCAGTAAAAATAAAATTCGATGCCTATCCATTCCAAGAATATGGAATAGTTCAAGGGCGCGTCAATTGGATTTCACCTGATACGAAAGTGCAGCAAACACCCCAAGGTAATATCGAAAGCTTTGAATTAGAAATTACCTTGGATAAACCTTATATTCAGAATGGCAATCAACACATTCAATTAAGCCCCGGTCAAACAGCAACAGCCGAGGTAATTGTTCGCCAGCGACGCATCATTGACTTCATCTTAGAGCCATTTCAAAAGTTCCAAAAAGGCGGTATAGAACTTTAGTCATTGGGCGTATCTGCTTGACTGTTCGTAGTGAGCGGTAAACCCTTCGGGTTCGCCAGTCGCTCATGGGGGAAACCCCCAAGACCGCGCTGGCTCACCGCTCATAGCAAGGATTTTAAGCACGCTTTGTGCTTACTACAATTCTCCCTTGGTACTATATCATGTCCACACCTCTTTTTATTTCGCCTGAAGACATAATTCACTGCATTAAACTATCTTGCCAAGTTCCTGATTTAGTAGAGGCTATAGCTAGGCAAAAAATTATTGTCGATGCTGCAACAGAAGCAGGTATTAAAGTCGCAGAATCAGAACTTCAGCAAGAAGGAGATAGGCTACGGTTTGCAAGAAAACTTGTCAAAGCAGCAGACACCTTAGCATGGTTAAAAAGACATCATCTTTCTGTCGAAGACTTTGAAGAGTTAGTTCATAAAGACATACTCGCAAAGAAATTAGCTTTTCATCTATTTGCAGATAAAGTCGAAGCGTTCTTTTATCAAAACAAGCTCAATTATTTTGGCGCAGTTACTTATGAAATCATCTTTGATGATAGAGACGTGGCGTTGGAATTATTTTATGCACTGCAAGAAGGCGAAGTTAGTTTTCAAGAAATCGCCCGCGAGTACATCCTAAATCCAGAAATCCGCCGCGTTGGTGGATATCAAGGAATCAAAAGACGCGGAGAATTTCGCCCAGAAATCGCTGCGGCTGTATTTGCTGCCACTCCCCCAGAGATTCTCAAGCCAATCACCACGCCAAAAGGTGTGTATTTAATTTTGGTAGAAGAAATAATTCAACCCGAATTAGATGAGCGATCGCGTAGCAATATTTTGCAAGAATTGTTTTCTGATTGGTTAAAGCAACAGATTGAGAAACAAGAAATTTTGATTGATTTGGAAGGGGATAAAAATTCTCAGCCAGTACAGCCACTTACACAACCAGCTTAATTGCGTCCTAGGGTTTACCAAAAATTTAATACGAGCTTGTATTTGATGTCTCATAAACTATCTTTTTGTGGTTAAAAATATGTCTCAATTTGATGATTTCCCATGAAATTTTGGAGATAAAAGTTATTTTAAATAATATTATTTCTACTCCCTAAGTTAAGAGAGATAGAACTTTTTAGGCATTTAAAAAGTTTTGCTCACCCTTATTTAGGAGTATTTTGCTGTTTATAAAAAAAATAATTAAGATGATAAAAAAGAAAAAAAGTTTTTATAAAATTGCAAAAATATTTCTAAAAACTATTGTTTAAATAATTAGATACTGTTAAATTAATAGTGTCACCAAAAGAAAACAACTTGGTGGCATGTAAACCAGAAAAAACAACAATTTCAAGGAAACAACCATGATTATTTCAGATATCTCTCACATCGAAGTTGCAACCGAAGACAACAACATTCAAGGCGGATATGCATCTGCTTATGCTTCTTCAAATGCATCTGCATATGGTCCAAACTTTGCTGTTACCTCTACTAGCACTTATACAAATGCTAACAAAGGTTCCTACTACTACGGCGGCGGCGGCTACGGCTACGGCTACGGCTACAACAGCGCCACCTCTGGCTCTGGCTCTAGTTCAACGGCAGCTTAGGCATTAATATGGCAACCGCCATATTAAGAGGTTATTTCTAAAGTTCCTTCGCTTCGTTATGAATAGTTGAGAACTTTGAAAATAATCACTTGAAAAATAAAATCGCTGAAAGCTGTTAAAAGCTTTCAGCGATATAGCTATCTCAAGAAGGTGACTTATGAGCAGAATAACAATTCTTGACCTCAGCTTTTGTGAAAGTGAAATTTCTGGTAGTAGTCAAATCCAAGGGGGAATAGGAATTACCGTTTACTCCCCTACAGGAACGTGGTCAGTTAGTGCTGATTCCGCTCATTCTCACAGCCACTATACAAACCACTTCTTTGACAAAGAAACTGGTAGTTATGGCTATGTAGTCGCGGCTCAATTTAGCGGAGCAGTCGCTGGTGCAGCAGCTGGCGCTGCTAGTGATGGCACTCAGTATGCCTCATCTTATTCCGGCACCACCGCTTACTAGCTTAATTTGAATAGGAATGAGCGCAAAAATAATTGTAAGGCACATTATACAGTCGCGGTAATTCATGAATTACCGCTACTTACGACGTCGGATTGCGTAAGTCCTGTTCAATTCAAAAAGCTATTGAGTACTGCCTTAACATGGCTACTCAATAGCTTTTCTGCATTTATCTAGAGACTAAAATTAACGTGAGTTCGACAAAAAGAACCCCTCTCCAAACCTCTCCCCCACCTCTCCCTAACCCTCCCCTACAAGGGGAGGGAAGAGGAGCAGCTTTTATTACTGGAGAGGCTTAAAAACCTTAATTTTTAGCTTCTTACCTTGTAGGGAAGGGGTTGGGGTTAGGTCCATCGAATTCACGTTAAAATTAGGAATGAGTCTTGAAGTCTATTCCACAAAGATGGCTTAGACAACTAATAAATCACTTGCGCCTAACGCGCCCAAAAGCAATACTTTTACGCTTGAAAGCAACACCAATTAAGCCAGCTAGTAAAAAAGAAGCTACATTAGATGCTTCAGGTACTGTAGCAACTCTAGCCTGATTCCCTTCAAATTCTATCAAACGCAGATTTATTTTGTCAGTAAAAGTACGTTGATAATAACCTTCAAAATAAGCTTTAGCAAGTTCTTCGTTTCCTCCAAAAATCTTTTCTTGGCTTTGACGACTGAAACTGATATTGTCAGTGTTTTGTAATTCTAGACTATCGCCATTGCCTGCGGTGTTGAGATTACCGACAACGCTAAAATAGTCTACAATACTGTGATTATCGATGTCGAATAAAGCAAAAGATGTTGTGCCAGTGGCTATAGCATTTTCTAACTGTGGGTTATCTATTGCTGTTAGCAGATTCAGGTGACTTGTAAAGTTGAAAGAAAAAGATTGATTGGCTTCTATAGCAAAGTCAGCAATAACTTGGGCGAAACTTTTTGCTATACCAAAGTATTTTTCCCCTTTACCCGAAGCTTGGCTGAAAGCAAAATTGCTTGCAGATGGTTTTGGTGTATTGTAAAAAGTTGCTTGTGCATTTGCTTGTGCATTTACTGTGCCTTTGTTGGCATTAGTAAAAGTGTCAGTATTACTTCTAACTATAGGCTCGGCAGAAAGGCTTTGATTGAAATCTGTAAATTTTACTTCACTCTTAGATAAAGCCAAACTAGCAGCTTGACTTGGTGTGCTTGCTAACACAGAACTTGCTACCATCGGCGTAGCTAATAGCAATAGGCGCTTAACAAATTTTCTGTATTTTTTCATGTAAATGCTATGTGTATATTTTTGACGTTTACGTAATCTATTAGTGGTTAGGCGATCGCCAATTTTGGCATATTGAGCTGGGAAAATTCTCAAGCCCATTAATCACCTTTCAAGGCACCCTTCAAGGTAAATTTGTTGTTGATAAATGATTTAACCGTCTTTGCACCCAAAAAACGGTAATGCAGTTAGAAAATTATGCTTACGTAAATATACTAAAATAACACCAAATATAACTGTGTAATTTTTACGTAAAATGATTTAATTTTACCATCAAGTTAACGATAGTTTCCTGTAAAGACACTGAAGTATGACTAGTACAAAACCATACTAAATTACATAGATTACTTATTCAGTAATCTATGTAATTTTCCGGAAGATTTTGAAAATGATTCCGTAGAAGAATTCCAAAACAACTAAACTAAAAAAGTAGGGGCGATTAATCGCCCCTACCTTGCACAAATGAAGATATATTAATTAATTCTGCGCTTGTGGTTGCGGTGAACCGGGAATTGTTACATCTATCGCTGTCACCTGTGCTGCTAACTGCGTCAGTGGAGGGTTAATAGCAGTTTGATTCCCCACTACCAGTGTCACCATATTTTCTGGCTTGAGATATTTCTGCGCTACTCGTTGCACATCCGAAGCTGTAGTTGCAGCTACGGCTTTTTGATAGCGGAAGAGAAAATCAGCCGGATAGCCGTAATATTCGTAGCGCATCAAACGTGATAAAGTTTGTGTGGGGTCTTGAAAATTGAAAACAAACGAGTTGAGCGTAGACTCTTTAGCAAAAGCCAATTCCTTGGGAGTGACTTTTTCAGTTTGGGTGCGCTTGATTTGAGTTTGCATAGCTTTGACAAACTGGACAGTAGCATCGGATCGCGTTTGTCCCCCAGCAATGAATACCCCTGGATAATCAAAGCGGGGACTCCAATAACCGGATACAGAGTAAGCTAAACCTTGACGCGATCGCACTTCATTAAACAAGCGTCCACCAAATCCATTTAACACTTCATTCAACACACCCAACGCCGGATAATCGGGACTGTTGAACTGTCCGCCCAAATGCCCGATGAGAATGTTACTCTGAGTCAGTTGTGGCTGATTGACAAAAAACACACCACCTGTTTTCGCTTGCTTCACAGCAGGTAACTGAAGTTTAGGCAAATTTGGATTAGCCTTCCAATCACCAAACTTAGCTTGAACAAGTTCGCGCATTTTCTTCGAGTCAAAATCCCCAACAATCCCCAAAATCATATTATTCGGGTAAAAATATTGCTGATAAAACTGACTCAAATCCTCACGCGAAATCTTATCTATCGTTGCATACTCCGTCGTTCTGGCATAAGGGCTATCCTTGCCATAAATCAACTTACCAAATTCCCGACTGGCAATATCATCAGGATCGTCATTGCGTCGAGAAATACTACCTTTCTCCTGCGTCTTCGCCAACTCCAGCTTATCAGCAGCAAACACCGGCTCTCGCAGCACTTCCGCAAACAGCCCAAACACCGTTTCTAAATCTTCAGTAAGCGACTCAAAACCAGCACCAGCCGAAGTCTCACCAATACTAGTTTCCACCGAAGCCGCTCGTTGTTCCAACATTTGATTTAGCTGATCCGGAGTATGCTTGCGAGTTCCTCCAGTTCGCATCACCTCCCCAGTAAACTCAGCCAAACCGATTTTATCAGCCGGTTCAAAGCGATCGCCAGTACGCACCAAAGCACTACCACTCACCAACGGCAGCTCGCGATCCTCCATCAAATATACAACCATACCATTTTGCAGCACAAAGCGATCGTACTTCGGCAACTTCACCTCAGGTAAAGGTGCAAACCGCAACTCAGTATACGGCTTCGCTCCCGGCGCCGCCACAGCAAAATCAAACATTCCCAAAAGCAACAGGGTAAAACAAAGCATCAACGAATACAACAACCTTTTCCCCATTACCCTCTTCCTCTTACCCCTTACCTTACGCATAATCTCTTCCTTCGCGTCCTTCGCGTCTTCGCGGTTCGTTTCTCATCCCTTCTTCGACAACAACTTACCAACAGTGCGATTCTCCGGTGTAAAACTTACCCTTGCCACCCGCTGAATATCCGCAGGAGTCACAGCCGCAATTTGATCCAACTGCTTAAACAAATTGCGCCAAGAACCAGTTTTCACCTCATATTCCAACAATTGCTGCGCCATACCCATATTAGAATCAAGCGATCGCAACAAACCCGCTCGCGCTTGTGTCTTCACTCGATCCAACTCCATCGGGGAAACAGGCTGAGTTTTCAAAGAATCAATTTCCTTTCTTAAAGCGATCGCCACCTCATCAACATTGTGACCCGGAGCCGTGAGAACATAGAACAACATCAAATTAGGATACTTATCTCCCGGATATCCGCTGAAACCTTGAGCACCTAGCGCCAAACGTTGTTGTTCTACCAAAGACTTATACAACCGCGACGTGCGCCCACTACTCAACAAACTGTCAATAATGTCATAAACTGCATTATCTGGATGAGTAATTGCCGGACGGTGATAACCTTCTAAATACCAAGGTTGCGAACGTAGTTCTAAAGTAACTTCTCGCGTTTGCTTTTGAGGAGGTTCCACCGGGACTTGCGTTTGTGCTTTCGGTTTCTTTTTAAAGCGTCCAAAGTAAGTTTGCGCTAGTTGTTTCACCTGATTTGGTTTGACATCTCCGACAACAGCGATCGTTAAATTGCTCGGTACATAGTACGCATCGAAAAACTTCCGCACATCTTCCCGTGTCAGGTTGCGGATATCTTCGTCATAACCAATCACCGGACGCCTGTAAGGATGTACCTTAAAAGCAGCATCGCTAAACTTCTCCATCATCAAGCCGATAGGCGAGTTTTCTACTCGTAAACGGCGTTCTTCTAAAATTACATCTTTTTCTTTATAAAACTCGCGAAATACAGGATCGAGAAATCTGTCAGATTCCAAAGACATCCACAATTCCAACTTGTTAGAAGGAAAGCTGTAAAAATAACGAGTCGCTTCTGTGGAAGTATTCGCATTTAAACCAACACCTCCCGACTGTTCGACAATTCGCCCTAACTCGTTTTGCTTGACTAATTTCGCTGCTTGTGCTTCCACATTTTTAAATTCAGCGGATAACTTAGCAATCTCATCTTGTTTACCAGCAGCTTTCGCTGTTTTAATTTGGCTAGCTAACTGATCCAAACGGTCAAGTAAAGGTTTTTCGGCTTTGTAGTCTGTTGTACCAACAAGCGTTGTCCCCTTAAATGCCAAATGCTCTAGAAAGTGTGCCACGCCTGTTTTTCCATTTGGCTCATCCACGCCACCGACATCAGCGTAAGTAAGAAAAGAAACTACGGGCGCTTGATGGCGTTCTAAAACTATGAACTTCATGCCATTATCAAGACGAAACTCCGTCAACTCCTTAATTACTCGATCTAAATAAGGTTGAATCGAAGTTGGAGGTGGTGGAGTTGACGGTTTGGCGAAAGCAATTTCTGGTAACAACCCCCAACAAAAAAAGATTGGCAAAATAAAAGTTACAACTAGCCGACGAATCGGTATTCTCAAGCTTGAGCCTGAGAAAAATCTCAAATCTACAATTGGTGAGAAGTAACTAAGCTGCTTCATAAGGAAAAATGAAAGGGACTAGGGAATGGGGAATGGGGAATGGGGAATGGGTTTTTGAAGAGGGGAAAAGGGTTTTGGGTAAAGGGTAAAGGACAAGAAAGAAGAAATATTTTCCCTTTCCCCTTTCCCCTTTCCCCTTTCCCCCTCCTTTCTTACCAATTCCCAATGCCCAATCAAACAGGGCGTTAATCTTGTATTAAGCTTTCTGTGGTTTTTATACTTCACGTTAGACAATAATGCTACAAATCCTGTTCCGGAAACATTACCGTAACTATTATGCGAGTTTTTAATTCTTCCCCGCCAGCTGAGGCACAAACCCGTACCCGTATTTTAAGCGCGGCACTGCGGTTGTTTGCTTCACAGGGATTTGACGGTACCACTACCCGTGACTTAGCGCAGGCAGCGGGTGTAGCTGAAGGTACTTTGTTTCGTCATTTTCCTAATAAAAAGGCGATTTTGATTGAGGTAGCGACTAACGGTTGGGTGGAGATTCTGACAGATTTGCTCACAGAATTGAGTGAAATGGGCAGTTATAAGGCTGTCGCGCAAGTGATGCGCCGGCGGATGTGGAATATGCACAAAAATGTCGATTTGATGCGAGTTTGTTTTATGGAAGCGCAATTTCACCCAGATTTGCGCGATCGCATTCAATTGGAAGTAATTGATAAAATGAGCTCAGTTGCCGAAGCTTTCTTTCAAACCGCGATGGATAGAGGCATCTATCGCCAAACGAATGCTAAACTGGTTGCCAAAGTTTTTTTAGGAATGTTTGCGGTTGCAGGTTTTTCCAATAATACTTTAATGGAACCTGACGCCTCCCCGCAAGAAATGAAAGAAATGGCAGAAGGACTCGCTGATATCTTCCTCAATGGAGTGTTGGCAAAAGAGTAAGGAGTTAAAAGTGAGGAGTTAGGAGTTGAATGAAATTCATAACTCATAACTCTTTATTTCACTAATTAGCTAAAAATGCTTTAAATCATTATTTGGCTATGGTTTTTATGCATATTTTTGGGATTTTAACTTAATTATAATGTTTTTTTAACACAGAACATATCCTTAGCTTCACAATCTCAAATATTTTGTTATAAAGGTAACAAATCTACCTTCAGATCGATACTATTAATAAATCTAATAAAGTATTTTTGCTTATAAATAGAATTTTGTTCAGTATAGATGGTTAGCGATCGTGAAGAGTAGATTTAAATTGGATACGCCGTATCCAAGCAAAGCAATTTTCTTTGTCATATTTATTACTTTGTTATCTGGAACCGGATGCAGTTTGCAAAAGACTCAAGCCGTTAATTCATCACAACAAGAAACAAAAACTGTCGGTTGGGTAGAAAAAGCCAAAATTCCTGGTGTTGAGAAAGAAGTTAAAGCAAAGCTTGATACAGGTGCGACAACAACCTCTATAAACGCCGAAATTTTAGAAAAGCCAGATAAAAACTCAGAATCCGGTGGAATGATTAAATTTAGATTTCAGGATGGAAAGAAAAACGGAGAAGTTTTTGAACGTCCGATTGTGCGATGGGTGCAAATTAAGAGTCGCGAAGGTGCTGATATACGTCGTCCGGTAGTGCGAATGAAATTTTGTATTGCCGGTAGGTGGATTGAAGAAGAAGTAAACCTTGCAGATCGAGAAGATTTTAACTATCCAGTTTTAATCGGACGCAACATGCTAAAAGAAGGCAAGTTGGCTGTTGATTCATCTGCAACCTTCACCGCAGAAGCATCATGTGCAACTCAGGAGGTGCAACAGTGAATCGTACCTTTCGCGCTTTGCTGTTAGCATTATTTTTAGGTGCGATCGCACTCGCAATATTTTTCCATAAACTGTCTAATTCAGATGTACCTTTGTTTCCCAACCAAGCTTATAGAAGTTGGTATGTTGAAGCAAAGTTATCCCTCAATTCCCAACAATCATTACTGCCATCAGAGTCAGAAGCAAAGCTAACCAGCATTCAACTTTATCTTCCCCAAGAATCTCAACGCTACAGAATTGATAGTGAAGATTTTACCGATGGAAGATTTGAACGCGAAGTTAAAACTTTGCAGAATTCAGCAAATAGAATAGCTGTATTTACTAGGGAAGATGACGCCAATAACAAGTTTATATTTTATCGAGCAATCATTCGCAGGAAAGATACCGCTACACCAGGAACCGAAGAAGTTCCGATTTCCGGACGCCGATTGGTCGATCGGCAACTTGTGAGATTTGGCGAAAATACCGCGAGAGTTGAAGATAATCTCAAGGAAAATCCGCCAACTACAGAGATTAACGCGCTGTTGAATGAGGCTAAAAGACAGTCAATTGATCGCCTATCTTTAGCAAAAAAAATCTATCAAATATCTCTTTCGACAGATGACATACGAGTTCAAGCTATTAGAAGAAACTTGAGAAATCAAGAATCTACCCCAGAATTAGCCGCGTTTTTATTGAATAAAGCAAACGTTCCGGCACGAGTTGGCAACGGTATTTTGCTGAGAAGTCAAGAAGTATATTCTACCGATTTTATTCAGTGGCTAGAAATTCAAGTAGGCGATCGCTGGTTAGCCTTCGATCCCATCGACTATAGTTTTAGAGAGCAAGACCGCTATCTAACATGGTGGTACGGTTCAGATCGTGTCTTACAAGCCAAAGGTGTAAGCAATATCGCTTTAGAAGTCGTTGTTCAACCCAACACTGACAAAGGACTAACAAACGCAATTTTGCAGAAAGAAAAAGCCTTAAATCCACTTTTAGACTACTCCTTGTTCAACCTGCCACTAGCAAATCAGCGAGTCTTTCAGGTACTTGTTTTAGTTCCAATTGGTGCTTTAGTTATTTCCATTTTGCACCAAATAGTTGGATTGCAAACCTTTGGGACATTTACACCGATATTAATTGCCCTCTCCTTCCGCCAAACTGGACTGCTTGTTGGCATTCCGCTATTTATTTTAGTTGTAATTATCGGGCTTTTGATTCGTGCCTATTTGAATCGTTTGCAACTTTTAATTGTGCCTCGACTCGCCGCAATTCTAACAGCAACCGTTTTGATAATGGCTGCCTTGGCAGTTGTCATGGAACATTTTAATATTAGGCTGGGGTTGTCGATTTCTTTGTTCCCAATTGTTATCCTGGCGATGACAATCGAACGAGCGGCTGTAACATGGGAAGAACAAGGAGCAAAAGAAACGATAATTGCCGGACTCGGTAGCCTTTTAGCAGCCACAATTGGCTATTTCTGCATCATTAATGCCTACGTACAGCATTTAGCATTCGCCTTCCCGGAACTGTTGCTGTTAGTTTTAGCTTTAAATATCCTTGTAGGACGCTACAACGGCTACAAACTAATTGAATATTTCCGATTTAGGTCATTACAACGACAGTTAAATCAAACACAGGGATAAGCTGGTATGCTTTCATCTTCGCTTCGGCGTAGCGGTATTCTAGGAATTAATGCTCGCAACTTAGACTACATATTTGCTAGCAATCCGCGTCAGCTTTATCGCTATGCTGACAATAAATTAGAGACGAAAAAAATTACTCAAAATATTGGTGTGTCGGTTCCAGAGACTTATGGAGTTATTTCATTTCAGGGTGAGGTGAGAAACTTATCAAATATTATTAAAGAACACAAATCCTTTGTTGTTAAACCAGCTCGTGGTAGCGGTGGTGATGGGATTGTGGTGATTAGTGATGTGACAGATGAGGGCTATCGCAAAGCTAGCGGTTCAATTATCAAACCGGGAGATTTACAGTATCACATTTACAACATCCTCAGCGGCATGTTTTCACTGGGAGGACAAACCGATCAAGCGATTATTGAATATGCGGTGCAGTTCGATCCGGTGTTTGCTGAAATTGCCTATCAAGGAGTTCCGGATATTCGGGTAATTGTTTATCGCGGAGTTCCAGCAATGGCAATGTTGCGTCTCCCCACACGCGCTTCTGACGGGAAAGCGAATTTACATAGAGGTGGTGTGGGTGTTGGTATTGATCTCTCGACTGGTACGACCTTGGCGGGTATCCAGAGAAATCGGTACATTGATAATCATCCGGAAACCGGACATTCGTTGCGCGATCGCCAAATTCCCCACTGGCAAACTATTTTAGAAATGGCTGCCAAATTAGGTGACAAAACAGAGTTTGGCTATCTCGGCGTTGACATTGTTTTAGACCAACAAAAAGGACCGCTGTTACTAGAAATAAACGCTCGTCCCGGTCTTTCAATTCAAATTGCCAATCGAGAAGGGCTAATTAAGCGACTTGAAGCCATTGATTCTGCTTTGCCCAAACTCTCAGGAGTTCAAGAAAAAATCACCTTTGCCCAAGAAAGATTTGCAGTTTGACACTCCCCGCGCTTTAGCGACGGGGATTCTAATTTCAACCTAGTTACTTGCTCTACCAGGTTTTCACCAAGTAGCGTAGAGGTTACTAGTCCATTAGCGTTACTTTGGGGATGCCCTCCCCTA
>JAESGF010000111.1_pt1 | contig 67015 bp, 53 predicted proteins | sample 9269621 | NCBI WGS metagenome assembly JAESGF01 (sample SAMN14515066, study PRJNA621663) | algae metagenome | isolation source: Tolypothrix carrinoi HA7290-LM1 and co-occurring heterotrophs from dry rock... | place: USA: Makauwahi cave, Kauai, Hawaii | collected 2011-01-06
AGCGGATAGGCGGGACTTTGGATAAGTTTACAAAAATGCATTCACAGGACGGATACAGTTATGGATTCTGATTTATATCGAAATATTCCGATTTATCCCACTACTTTAGGACTTAGTTAAATGGCGGCGTTAATATCAAAGCTGGGTCTTTTTCCTTAACCGATAATGCGAAACTGAGTGCCAGCATTTTAGGAAAGGGAAACACCCCCGGAGTATCTTTGCAGGTTAATAATTCTGTCGATATTGCCAATAATAGTACTATTGACACCCAAGTACGCAATGATGGAAATGGAGCGGGCATTGGTGGTGACATCAACATCCAAGCCGGAACAATCTCCTTAACCGACAGTCAACTCGAAACCAGTATTACTGGACAAGGGCGTGCTGGTAACGTGATATTTGATGCTCAAAATACTGTCTCTTTTGACAAAAGCTTTATCTACAGCGATACCGATAGGCTGGGGAATAGTGGCATCATCAATATCAATGCTAGAACGCTGTCCTTAACCAATGGTGCAGAAATATTGTCTAGAGCCTTAGGAGAAAATAACGGGGGCAGTATTCAAATTAACGCTTCTGATGTAAACATTTCTGGTGTCAATCCAGAGCAAGGAAATTTGATTAGTGGGTTGATTACTAGTACTGAAGAAAATGCTACAGGTAAGGGCGGTGATATCAGTATCAATGCTGATAAATTGAGCGTATCAGATGGAGGAGTTGTCAGTGCTAGAAGCAGAAGCGCTGGTTCTGGAGGCAATATCAATGTTGACACTAATACCCTTGATTTGACTGGTGGGGGTCAACTTGTTACTAGTGCCTTTAGCAGTGGCAGTGCAGGTAACATCACTGTCAATGCCAATGAAAGAGTTAGTATCTCTGGCAGCAATCCTACCTTTCAAGCGCGGGTTGACCGATATGGTACACGATTAATTGATAATGATAGTCCTAACAGTGGCTTGTTTGCTCGCGTTACAGGTACAGGTAACGCAACAGCTAGCGGTGGCAACATTAATGTTACATCTCCCTCGATTTTTCTCGACAAACAGGGAACGATCGCAGCTGAAACTACAGCGGGTGAAGGTGGAAATATCACTCTGAATGTCAGAGACATCCTACTACTGCGTAACAACAGCAGCATAACTGCCAGCGCAGGCACTGATGAGGCTAGTGGAAATGCTGGTAACATCACTATCAATGCCCCTAATGGCTTTGTCGTTGCTGTTCCTAATGAAAATAGCGACATCACAGCTAATGCATTCAGCGACAAAGCCGGTATTGTTAAGATTACAGCCTCTGGGATTTTTGGGCTGGTGCCACGCAGTCGTGCAGAATTAGTCAGGTTGCTGCAACCTAAGGAATCATCCGAACTAAATCCAGGTAAGCTGCAAACAAGCGATATCACGGCAATTTCTCAGCAAAATCCTTTATTAAGCAATACTGTAGAATTCAACACGGAAATAAACCCAAGCCTTGGTTTGGTTGTCATGCCTACAAATACAGTTGATGCCTCAAGTTTAATTGCTTCTGGCTGTGCTGGTGATGGGATACAAAACAATCAATTTATCGTTACCGGACGCGGGGGTTTACCTCCTAGTCCGGATGAATTTCTTACCAATGATGTGGTATGGCAAGATACGCGGCTTTCATCCGCAGTGGAGAAGGTGGGGAGCTTAGAAAATGGAAATATTAGTAAACAAAGGAGCGATCGCATCACCCAATCAATTAAGAAAGCTTCTAATGCTGTGAAGATTATTCCTGCTACTGGTTGGGTATTTAACAACACGACAGGTGAAGTTACTCTTATTTCTAATGCGTCGGTGGCTACTCCTGACAATTTGGCATCTACCCCTGGTATGTGTCCTAAATAGTGAATACTCCTTTGAAAGTGGGAAGATTACGGACTTATAGGGTGAAAGCGATCGCCTTCGGGTTAAAATTGTAGTTAGCGCTTTAGCGTTGAAGCGCCAACTACAAAATTCATGCCTCAGGTTCAATACCTGCTGCTCGCAGTTGCGCTGCTAATCGTTCAGCGCGTTGTCGTTCTTGTTCAGCGCGTTGTCGTTCTTGTTCAGCCTTTTCTAAACCCCACAGCAGCAAATTCCCCTGCTCATCCCACCACCGCAACCAAAAACCTGTGCGGTTTTCCCGTTCTCCCTGCCATGTACCGAGAAATAGATTCATTTCTGCGATCGCGTAACGGTTATTATTATCAGGTTGCTGTAGTTGATACTTGCCATCGTCTAATCGATATACTTCAAGTGTGCCTGTATCCGGCTCAAAAATGGCATAGTTCGGCACTTTGAGAACTTGTTCGTAAAATAACCATTTTCCTGGCGGATAAGTCGGTTTGACAGAATATTCTCCACCTTCTGTATCTGAGAGAAATTCTATCACAATTACCGGAATATCTCCTTGTAATTGGGGAGTGTAACTGCGTTTCACTTCTTCTCTAGAAACGCGGATATTCGCTACATATCCCCAATCTGGTGCTTTAATCACCATTTTGCCGTTGACTGTGGCACAAATGCCGTAATTTGTTGTAATTAATACTGTATTTGGCAGTCTTCCAGCTATTTCCAAGCTTTGTGTTAAAGCTGCTGCCAGAAGAGGTTGATTGATATCATCAATTGGGTGATTTGGTAATAGAAAATCATCAGGTAATTTTTCCCAAGTAACTTGAAATTTGTCTGTGGAGGCAATCATATCGATTTTGGATTGGGTAATTGGGAATGGGTAATGGGTAATTGGGAATGGGTAATAGGTAATAGGGAATGGTAATAGGTAATAGGGAATGGGGAATGGGTAATAGAAAATCGGGAATCGGGAATCGGGAATCGGGAATGGAAATAACTACCAATGCCCAATTACCCAATTACCAATTACCCATTACCAATTACCCATTACCAATTACCAATTACCAATTACCCTCTAAGCTGGTTTCCAAGTACCGTGGAAGCTGTGAGGAATAACGCTGGGTAATTCCAGTTTACAAACAGGTTCTTCGTCTAGCCTATCCGCGTTAAATACCCAAACTTCACTATTATTAATATTGCCGTCGTAGACAACTGTTATCACCCAAGCTTGGGAAGATGGATTTTCCGCATCTTCAACGTAAATCGGTTCACTCGGATAGCGATTTTCTCCACAATCGGAAGACGTTAATTTTTCGGCTTGATGGTCAAAACGAGCGATCGCGTTTAATATTTCTTCACTAATATCTGTTCCCTGCCGAAATGTGGAAAGATAAGTATATCGAGAAGCTTTTCCCACGTTTTCGGGTGGTACGCTCGGAAATTCGCAGTGTCTATCTAATATTTGCTCAATTGCGGTTACTTTTCCAGTTTGCGGATTAAGTTGCAATCTTGATAATGAACTCTTAGCAGCAGTGTGAGTTTCTCCTGTCGCTACTTCTTTGAGATACTGGTTGGTTTGAAAGTCTTCATAACGGGCAATATCTACATTCACCAAACCACTATCATCAACATAACCGTTGCTGAAATGCCATTGATACCAAGGTTCAGTTTCACTGCGACTGACTAAGCTTAATGTTTCGCGATCGAAAACTAAAATTTGAGTTCCTAATTGAGGTTTCCATTCCAAAGCATCGCTGTAGCTGCTTAATCCAAAGAGCGTCGGGAGAGCATTCATCCGCACTGGGGGAATGCAAAATATTAAATATTGCCCTGCTAAAACAAAATCATGCAGCAATGGTGTACCATCAAGTTGAAATTGCGATTTTTGAATTATTTTGCCAGTGCTTATGCTCTTATAAATATTCAGCGTCGCATTTAATCCGGGGGTAACTCCAAAGTTAAAAATCTCCCTGGTGTGCAAATCGCGTTTGCAATGTGCAGAATAACTTAAGCCGTTACTTAACCCTTCTAAATCATCTTCGCCGAAAGTTTCCAGATTTTGCAAATCTAAAGCGTGAGGTTTACCACCTTCCCACAATGCTAAGAGTTTATCTGGCAGTGCTAATACTGAGGTGTTAGCAGCATTTTTAAATTGTTTCAACCATGTATTCCAAATTGCCCCAGGTGCAGTCATCCCATAATTAGCGAAAAGCAGTTGATTTTTTGCTTGTTCTTCTTTGTAACCAATTGTTTGCACGTAGCGATAAACACCTGTTGCACCTTCCGAGGTAAAATGTACGGCAAGAATTGCCCCATCCCCATCAAACCAATGTCCCATGCGGATATTACCGCGTTCTAAGCGTGCCGGTCCGTTGCGGTAAAGTGTACCGCGCAATCCGGTGGGTATTTTTCCAGAAATAACTTGCAGTTGGCTGGGAGAAAATTCTTGTGCCGGTTGAGCGATCGCACCTGCCCAAGCTGAAGAAGTTGACTTAAAGTTAATTGTATGCATATGATTCAATGCTAAATACTATGTCGCTCTTATATTTAAGCAACGATATCGAGAATTGATGGCGAAAAACCTGATATTATGTCTGGCATTGGGACAGATATTGTAGAGACGTTTTGCCCGGATTGTACAGACGTTCCATTGGAACGTCTCTACTGAATCCCCACATGAATGATAAGGCGATCGCCCCTGCAACAAAGAGATACGCCTTATGTGGACAGGCTTGTGAGCGTAGATCCGCAACCACCCACGACTCGGAACTTCGGTTGCCTGTCCACATAAGTCAAAAGAAAGACTCGCCCTAGCCGCCGAACTTGATAAACAGAAAGCTGCTGGTCGCCCAATTAAGCTGGTGCGACCTTTGTATATCAGCCAAAGCCGCCAAGCTACTATTTAAGCAGCTAGTACAGGCAATCTCCTCTCCAGACAAACTAGAGTGAATTTTAACTTGTGTATCGGTCTAAAAATTTTTCTTGCTCGTCTGCATTGAGGAGAGTAATGTAATTTTCACACCACACAATTGTGCTTATGCGCCTCACCTCTCTTGATGTTTTTCGCGGCATTACGATCGCTGGTATGATTCTTGTGAATATGGCAAGCATCGCCGAACCGAATGTTTATCCGGCTTTACTTCATGCTGATTGGCACGGTTGCACGCCAACTGATTTAGTATTTCCCTTCTTTCTCTTCATAATCGGTGTAGCGATGACTTTTTCGCTATCCAAGTACACCGAAGAGAAGAAACCCACATCAAGTGTATATTGGCGTATTTTGCGCCGCGCCGCCATTCTTTTTGCCTTGGGATTGCTGCTGAATGTATTTTGGAATAAGGGTATTGGGACTTTCGATTTCAGTAGTATCCGCATCATGGGAGTATTACAACGCATCAGCCTTGCTTATTTATTTGCGTCCTTGGCAGTCTTAAATATACCGCGTAAACAATTATGGATACTTGCAGGAGTGTTGCTTATCGGTTACTGGCTGGCAATGATGTATTTGCCTGTTCCCGGTTTTGGTGCGGGAGTGCTAACGCGAGAAGGTAATTTTGCAGCTTATATCGATCGGTTGATTATTCCCTCTTCACATCTATATAAAGGTGATGGCTTCAACTTCATGGGAGATCCAGAAGGGCTTTTTAGTACGATTCCCGCTATCGTTAGCGTTTTTGCTGGCTACTTCACTGGTCAGTGGATACGCAATCAGCCAGTCAAATCACGCACAAGTGTAGGTTTAGTATTATTTGGTATCGGTTGCTTAATAATCGGTTGGGCATGGGGTTTGACATTCCCGATTAATAAGAAGCTGTGGACGAGTTCTTATGTAGTTTTTACCACTGGTTGGGCGTTAATATTACTAGCTGCTTGTTATGAACTTATCGAAGTGCGACGAATACGACGTTGGAGTAAAGGATTTGAAGTCATGGGCTTAAATGCGATCGCTATTTTCGTGGCTTCTGTGTTACTAATTAAAATCTTAGTGAAAACCAACATCGGCAGCGGTGAAAAAGCTCCTAACACCTTCGATTGGATTTACAATAATCTTTTCGTACCTTGGGCGGGTGCTTTCAATGGTTCGCTATTATTTGCCATTGTCACCGTATTACTTTGGTTAGCTGTAGCTTACGGAATGTATCGCCAACGCTGGTTTATCAAAGTTTGAATGCTGATTCGCTAATTATGAAACCTAACCCCCAACCCCTTCCCTACAAGGGAAGGGGAGAAAATCAAAGCCTCTCTCCTACAAGGAGAGAGGTTTGAATGCTGATTCGCTGATTATGAAACCTAACCCCCAACCCCTTCCCTACAAGGGAAGGGGAGAAAATCAAAGCCTCTCTCCTTGCAGGAGAGAGGTTTGGAGAGAGGTCTGGATATCTATTTCCCTAAAATATTCAATAATGCTTGTCGATAAATCTTGAGTCCTTCTGCGTTGAGACGATCGCCATCAGTTGTAAAATTATCTTTCAAAACATTATTTTCATACAACGGTGCTATACCTTCAGCCACAACTGGGACATTTTCTGAAGCTGCCACTTGATTGATCGCAGCGTTGATTTGCTCGACTTTAGGGAGTGGAGCTGCTAAACTTGGATCTTTGCTAGCGGCAACTGTTGAGTAAAAAGCGGGAATGAGAAAAATCTGTTTAGTTCCGGATGTTTTCACAAGTGCGATCGCTTCTTTCAACTTTTTGCTAAACTCTTCATCACTAAGTTGATACAAAGCGTCATTTGCCCCAACAGCAATGATGGTTTTTTCACATTTTACCTTGGTAGGAATTAAACGTTGCAATTGTTGAACTAACGAGATTGAACTCACACCATTAAAGGCAAAATTAAAATTACCTTCCCCAAGAGTATTTCCAAGTTGAGCAGAAATAGAATCACCAAACAAACAGCCGGAAAATTGCTTACCTTCGCTTGCGTATACTTGATATTGAAGTTCAAGTTGCCATAAAGGTGAAGAACTTAAATTATCTTTTGGTGTTGCCCCAGAATCAGCAAAAAATAACTTTGATTTGCTGAGTAAGTCTAAAGTTGCTGGGACATCAATAACCAATCTATCACTAGGATAAGCTTCCAAAAAGCTGAGTATACTTAAACCTTCTGGTGATTTTGCGCCGATAAGCAAAGCAGAACGTAGTGCTGGTACACCTGCTTGATCGCGTCGAGCGATCGCACGAGAAGCACCAAATAAAAGTAGTTTACCAATTTGTGAATCTATCAGCTTATTTAAAGCCACAATATCCAGAGACTTTTTCACCTGAAGTGCTTGTTGTAACTGTGCTTGCTGTTTAGGTTTTAAATAACCCAAAAAAGATTGCAAATCAGACGAAACTTTTTGCGTTTCCGCATACTTACGTAAATCTGCTACTGGAAGAGATTGATCGAATATTCCATATCTGACAACAATTTTCTCAGCTGCCAAACTGAAAGATGAATCGAGAAAACTATGAAAAGTTAAAAATATTAAGCAACCAGATAGGCATAAGAGAGGACGATATAAATTTTTAATCATTGGTAATGGGTAATTGGTAATGGGTAATTGGTAATGGGTAATTGGTAATGGGTAATGGGTAATGGGTAATTGGGCATTGGTTATAGATGATAGTTCATTTTTCATTTTTATTCCCCATTCTCCATTACCTATTACCTATTCCCCATTCCCCATTCTCCATTACCTATTACCTATTACCTATTCCCCATTCTCCATTTTCCCATTCATCAATATAAATAGACAAACTCAATTTGGGAATAATCAAGCAGTAGATGTGGAGATAATATGGAAGAACGCGCATATTGGCTAGCTTGGTCGCAAATTTCGGGGATTGGTCCAGTGTTGTTACAACGGTTGCAACAGCATTTTGGCACGTTGGCTGCCGCTTGGAAAGCACATCCTAAGGAATTGGGTGAAGTAGAGGGTTTTGGTTTGCAGACGCTGGAAAAGGTGATAAAACAACGTTCTCGCTTGCATCCCGAACAACTACTTATCAAGCACCAGCAAGAAAATCCTTATTTTTGGACACCAGCTGATGTAGATTATCCGCGCTTGCTGCTAGAAACACCTAGTCCACCGTCAATATTATATTATCGTGGTGAAGTGGACTTGTCAGAAAATCTCGGACAAAAACCGCTGGTTTCGATTGTCGGGACGCGCAAACCTACAGAATATGGTATACGTTGGACTCGTCAAATTAGCACGGCTTTGGCGAAAAATAATTTTACAGTTGTTTCGGGAATGGCAGAGGGAATTGACACTGAATGTCATTTTGCCGCGATGAAAGCTGGTGGACGCACTTTAGCAGTTTTGGGTACGGGTGTAGATGTCATCTATCCACACAAAAATCGCGATTTGTACAAGCAGATTTTGACATCTGGGTTAGTGCTGAGTGAATACAGCGCGAAAACACCACCCGATCGCACTCATTTTCCCCGTCGTAATAGAATAATTGCCGGGTTGACTCGCGCTGTTTTGGTGATGGAAGCACCGATAAAATCTGGCGCTTTAATTACAGCCAAATACGCAAATGAATTTGGACGAGATGTTTATGCACTACCTGGTAGACTGGATGACCAGCCATCCCAAGGGTGTTTAAAGTTACTTTATCAAGGAGCAACGCCGATTCTCAGAGAACTTGATGAACTGTTAAAGATGTTGGGTGCAATACCACAACTTGATGTAATTGAAGCTTCACCAATACCGCAGGAGTTGCCTTTGCTAAATTTACCACGAGAACTGGAACAAGTTATGGAGGCTATTTCTTCGGAGTCTTTGCCTTTTGATTTTATTATCCAACAAACCGGGATGAATGCTGGTTCGGTTTCTAGTGCTTTGTTGCAGTTGGAACTTATGGGTTTGATTTCGCAGTTACCGGGAATGCGCTATCAACGGTGTTAATATGCATGTTTTAAGCACTTTAGTGCTTACTACGAAAGAAAAATTTACATATTATCTTTGAGGGTAATATTGGGGATTGGTTGCAGGGTATTGGTAACTGCTGTTGGGTGAAGGATTTATGTATGGGGGTGGATAACTTCCTGTATTGTTGGGTAAAGGTGGCATGAGTGGGGGTTGATAACCGCTTACGGGTGGAGTGTTGAGTGTGGGGTTGGTTTGAGGTGGGATGACTGGGGATTGATAACCGCTTGCGGGTGGAGTGTTTCCTATAGGGTTGGGTGTAATCGCATTTTGGCTGAATTGTTGGTAAGCAATACCAGAAATGGCGCTGATGAGTTTTTCGGCGCGAGCATCGTTACTTGGACGTTGTATCATGACAGCGGCGATGTAGCGCTTGCCGGTGGGCATATCAACTAAACCAGCATCCGCTAACATTGTACCAATATCGCCGGTTTTGTGAGCAATTGTTGCGCCGACTCCCAAACCAGAGGGTAATAATGTATCTTTCTCTGTACGGCGCATAATATCGAGCAAGCGATCGCGCGATTGCAAACTCACTAAATTACTTTGATTCACCATCATAAGTAAATTCCCCAATTCTTTGGGACTGGTAGTGTTTGTACCTTCTAAATCTGGAAGTTTGTTACGAATAACGGTGGTTGTCAAACCCCAACTGCGAAAACGCTGATTTAACGCTTCAATACCACCTAATTTGGCAATCAGCATATTTGTAGCGGTGTTATCGCTGATTGTAATCATTTTCGTGACAACTTCCAGCGCCGTGAACTGAGTTCCCACAGGTTTATATTGCATATTTCCCGAACCACCTGCAACCATATCTTGCTGCATGGTTAGAGTTTCATCTAAGCGAATTTTGCCTGCATCTACATCTTGGAAAAATGCCACCAAAATCGGCACTTTAATTGTGCTAGCTGCGGGGAAACTTGCACCGGCGTTTACATCTACATAAGCACCATTATTCAAATCTACCAAGAAAACTCCTGGGGTCAAATTTGGACTTGCCAGTGCCAAATTTTGCACAGCATTTTTTAAGGAGGTGATTTCCTGAGATAAATATAAACCCCCACCAGCAGCTTGAGAATTCTGGGTAGGTTGTGGTTGACTTTGCCCAACATTTTCAGTATTCGATGCCGATGAAGTCGAGTTAATCCGAGTAGCAGGATCTAACACTGATAGCATTGTACCAACGATCGCACCAATACCAACTCCGACAATTAACAAGCGCATTGCATATAACAACGATCTTGCCATTGGCTTTAATTTAGTTTTGCGCGATCGCCTAACTGTTTTTGATACTACCTGCTTTCGCATCGGCTTTAAGTTTGCATCGGTGGGTTTAAGGGGTGGTATTCTTTTCTTGACAGCAGATGGCATAACTAACCCCGGTCGTGTCTTCGGCGCACCTGGAGGAGTAAGTGTAGTGCTGATTTTTTGGGGACGCGAACGCGGTTGGCTCTTTTTCTCTTTATTTTGTCCTACTGGTTGCACTTTACGCTTATTTTGGCGTCGGTTGCTGGGTTGACGCCTTGAGAAAGCGATTAGTTTGTCATTTGATTCTGACACTGCTACTCCTTATGACCCACTCTTTAAAAGTTTATTGCATCCCGATCCAAAGCTTATTGCAACACTTTAATACTAAGTAGCATTTTTGTGTTTAGTTTAAGTTATATTCATGATTTTGGGGAGATGATCCGTATATAGTAAACGATGACTTACAAGTTTTCACGATCGCGTAGCGCGTCCTGTTGCTCAACTGCACTTGGTGCAGTTGCCTCGTTGCTTTGCAACGAGGGAGGCATTTCTGAAAGAAATGCCTCAGCAACATACGGACGATCGCTCTTTCCCCCCATAGCCCATTCTACCTGCCGCAAAATTCCCCGCAACATAGCTACTTCCTTAGTTTGCAATCCAGCGCGATTATAAAGTTGCCGAAATTTTTCCATCCGACTAGCTGCCGTATGTGGATAAATGTAACCAATTTGCAACAACAGCGATTCTAATTGTTGATAGTATGTTTCCACAACCTCAAAAGGTGCGAGTTCAGTTTTGCTTGAAGTGTAAGTCTTTGGTTGCTTGGCATTTTCTGCCAGTTCATAACAGCAAATTCCCACAGCCATTGCCAGATTCAGCGATGGATAAATAGAATCGGTGGGAATGCGAATAAATCTCTGAGCGTAGTTTAATTCTTGATTAGTTAAGCCCCGGTCTTCTGGACCGAAAATCAACGCTGCTGATTTTTCTTTTTCTTCTAATAACCAGGGTAATGCATCGCGGGGATTTTCTAAAGGCGTTGAGCGATCGCGCACTCTCGCAGTTGTAGCGATCGCTCGAAAACATCCTTGCAATGCTTCTGGCAAAGTCGCTACCGATACCGCAGATTCTAAAACATCGTCGGCATGAACTGCCATTTTTTTTGCTTCCATCCCCAAAAAGTCACATTGAGGATTGACCAATACTAGATGATGTAGCCCAAAATTTTTCATCACCCGTGCTACAGACCCCACATTCATTGGACCTGCTGGTTCTACCAACACAATTTTTAACCAGTCCAATTTGATTTCTTGCATCGCCTTCTGCCTGCATAGTGTCTTGATAGTTATTGTACGCAGCACAGGTGAAAGCCTACGCAAAGTTGAGACATTCTGCGCTCTTGGGAACACTAAAAACCGGAAGTCTCAAAGATTCAGCAGAACAAACAGAATCTTGTAGCAGCGATACCTGCGGCACGCGAGGGAAAGCGATCGCACGTCAAATTGTCGAACAAACCCACAATGATATTGAAATTCTCTTTGCTTGAGACTTATCTTTAAGCGGGCGATGGGACTCGAACCCACGACGTTCACCTTGGGAGGGTGAGATTCTACCACTGAATTACACCCGCAAATCTTTTAGCCTTATTTAAGAACTAAAAGGCATTATACCACATTATATCATGCTCTTGTAGTAAGGAATGCGCGTCCTTATCTTAATTATGAGGACGCGCATTCCTCACGGGAGCAGCAAATCACACATATTATTGTAGAGACGTTCGGTGTGGAACGTCTCTACACGCGGACATGATATTATTTGTGAATTGAGTATTCAGAGGGCGGTTCTTCCCTACCAGGAGGCAAACTCATGACTTTTTCAACAGCAACCTTCTTGGGGCGCCGTTTCTTCTTGCCTATACCATATTTTGCCGTATCCACAATCCACCTTTGGAAAGAGTCGATATAAGTAAATATCACCGGCACTACCACCAAAGTCAGCAAAGTGGAAGTTGTGAAACCGCCCAGAATCGCAACTCCCATCGGTTGACGAACTTCAGCACCGGCACCAATTCCTAAAGCTAGAGGAATGATACCGGCAATAGTTGCTAAAGAAGTCATCATAATTGGGCGCAAACGTGACAATCCGGCTTCTAGGAGCGCCTCACGTTGTTTTTTGCCTTCTTGGAGGTTCATAATTGCATAGTCCACCAAGAGAATCGAGTTTTTGGTAACAACTCCCATCAATAAAACGATACCAATCAGCGCGTAGATTCCCAAGGGTTTTTGAGCAACCATCAAGGCTACGAGTGCGCCACCTAAACAAAAGGGCAACGCCATCATAATCGCTATCGGATAGAGGAAGTTATTATACAGCAAAACCAGAATCGCATAGATACTCATTAATGCCAGCCCCAGTGCAGTACCAAAGCGACTGAAGATTTCTGCCATAATTTTCGCACTTCCAGAAGGTTGTTGACTGACTCCTGGTGGCAAGTTGGTGAATGCAGGTAACTTGTCAACTGCATTTACTGCTTCTCCTAAAGAGATACCTTGCAAGTTTGCTTCCACCGCGACTTGACGAGAGCGATCGAAGCGGTTGACGGTTGCAGGACCGCTACCAAAGCGGATATCTGCCACAGCAACGAGGGGAACCAAGGTGTTATTTTGAGCCGGGACTTGCAGATTTTTGATAGTGTTGATGTCTGTTCGCGCTTTCGGATCGATTTGCACGCGAATTGGAATTTGGCGATCGGGAAGATTGTATTTCGCCAAATTTGCCTCGTTATCGCCTATAGTTGCCAGCGAAGCAGTCCGGGCAATTGCTTGCACGGTTACGCCTAAATCTGCTGCCCGCTGCGGATCGGGTATTACCAAAATCTCTGGTTTTACCAGACTTGCAGTTGAGGATACTTCTACTAATCCGGGTACGGTTCGCATCTGCTTTTCTAATGCGTTAGCACCTTCCAGCAAAGCGTCTGGATTTTCACTTCTGAGAACTATAGATAATTCCTTACCACTATCACCAGGTCCTTGACTTTGGAAACTAATTCTTGCTCCCGGTATTTGCTGGAATATAGGACGTATTTGCACCTCAAACTCTTTTTGAGTAACTTTTCGTTCTTCTCTAGGTTTGAGCTTGACGGTGAGGGTAGCTAAATTTATTTCTTCTGTGGCTAGCACGCTTTCAACTGCTGGATTTTGCCGGATGAGGTTAGTTCCTTGCGTCGCTACTTTGTTGATATCTAGCAAGGTAGAACCTGGGGGTAATTCTATCGAAACAACGGAAATACCCAAGTCTCCGTCATCCACAAAACCTTTGGGGATACCGGGAATCAGCATCAAACTGGCAATAAAGAAAGCCAGAGCAATACCCAATGTTGTCAATCTATGGCGTAATGCCCACTTCAACAGTGATCTATAAGGTTGAAAGCGTCGCCGGCGAGAAGAAGGAGAAGAAACGCTTTGGGCTTTTAACTCCGAGGGGTAGGGGGGAAGTGAGAAAGGAATTTCTTCTTCTTGATTCTTTTTGCGACCTAGAAACGGAAAATTTATCCCAAAAAATCTGATTCCTTTTTTGCGCTTGTGCTGTTTTGCACCTTCGTCGTGTTTCTTATCCTTGAGCAAATACGCACCCATCATCGGTGTAACCATCCGTGCCACAAAAGTTGAGAAAATCGTAGAAACGGCAACGGTGACACCAAAAGGTTGGAAAAACTGCCCCGGAATACCACCCATAAAAGCAACGGGCAAAAACACGGCAATAATAGTCGCAGAACTCGCAATCACCGCTAGTCCCACTTCATCAGAAGAGTCAAAAGAAGCTTCCCAAGCTGTTTTGCCCATTGCCATGTGCCGTTCCATGTTCTCAATTTCCACAACGGCATCATCTACCAAGTTACCCACCGCTAGCGCTAATCCCAACAAAGTCATGTTGTTGAGGGTGTAACCTAACGCTTGCTGCACAAAAAAGGTAGGAATAATCGACAAAGGCAAAGCTACTGCTGTAATTAATGTTGCTCGCCAGTCTTTCAAAAATACGAGAATTACTATTACCGCCAGCAATGAGGCTTGAATTAATTCATCAATTGTGCTTTCATACGAGGCACGCACGGGGGTGGCTCTGGTATAAATTAATTCCAGCTTCACGTCTTGGGGAAGGGTTTTTTGCAGTTCTTCTAAGGCTGCTTTTACTCCTTCTTCTACCGTCACCGTAACGCTACCCGTACTCCGCAATACTTGGAAGGCTACCACCGGTTTGTTATTCAACCGTGCAGATTGGCGGATGTCACCAAATTTATCTTCTACCGTCCCCAAACTAGATAAGGGCACGGAACCACCATTAGGCAAGACAATTTCGTAATTTTTCAGGTCATTGACGCTTTTGGCACTACCGAGAGTACGAATACTTTGTTCGCTACCGCCAACTTCGCTGCGTCCACCAGGTAAGTTGATGTTAAAAGCGCGTACTTGGTCGTTTACCTGGGTAGCGGTGATGCCTAGGGATTGTAAACGATTTGGGTTAAGGTTAATCCGAATTTCTCGGTCAACTCCACCTATACGCTTAACTTGTCCCACTCCCTTGACTGATAACAAAGCGCGGCTGATAGTTTGGTCTACGAGGTTACTTAATTCTTCTACAGTTTGCTTGCTGGATGTAACAGCGTAGGTGACGATGGGACCGCCGGCAAAATCCACACGTTCGACTATCGGATCGTTGATATCTTGGGGTAAATCTTGGCGAATTTGGGAAATCGCATTGCGGACATCGTTGGTAGCGCGATCGCTATTTGTACCCAAAATAAAAGTTATTATCGTCCTCGATGAACCATCAGTAACGGTGGAACGCAATTCATCGATGTTTCCTAACCCAGCAACAGCATCTTCAATTTTTTTCGTCACTTGAGATTCAAGTTCCGCAGGACCGGCGCCTGGTTGGGTAACACTAACCGAAACTGTTGGCACATCAATGTTTGGGTTAGTATCAATTCCCAAAGAAATGAAGGAGAACCAACCGATTATTGTCAATACTAAAAATATAACTATCGTCGGGACAGGTTTTTTAATTGCCCAAGACGAGATATTGAAAGACATATTAATTTTGTTAGTTGTTAGTTGTTGGTTGTTGGTTGTTGGTTGTTGGTTTTGGTTGTTAGTTGTTGGTTGTTAGTTGTTGGTTGTTAGTTGTTGGTTGTTGGTTGTTTACCACTAACCACGCTCCCACTATCGACTAACCACTATCGACTAACGACTAACGACTAACCACGCTCCCACTATCCACCCTCCTACTGTCTGTTGACTACGCGCACTTTATCGCCATCTTTGATGTATCCTGCGCCATCTACAACTACGCGATCGCCTACTTTCACTCCTTTTTTAATTTCCACTCTGCCACCAATAAGACTTTCTCCTCTTTCTACTTTCACAGCACGTACTGTGTCTTCACCCGATAGGATGAATACACTGGTACTACCATCCGGTTGGGGTAATACGGCTTTTTCTGGTGCTGCCATCCCTACCGTTGTATTGATGGTAATCAGCGCACGCGCAAACATTCCGGGTTTGAGTAAATTTGTCTGCGGTAAGTCAATTTTTACGGTTGCTTCACGTCTTTGCTGATTAATCAGCGGTTGTATTTCTCTAACTCGTCCTTGCAAGCGCACGCGGTTATCGAGATCCGAGGTAATTTGCGCGGGTGCGCCAATTTTCACTTGTGGTAATTGAGTTTCGGGAACCAGCGCTTGAAGTTCTAGACTGCCGTTACGAATAATGGAAAAGAGCTTTTGCGTACCACCAACTACAGTTCCTACCTGAGTTTGCGGAGGTACTCCCGTCACATCTCCAACTCTAACTAGTTTCTCGGCTATAAGTCCAGAAACTGGCGCACGCACCACAGTTTGTCCCTGCTGAGTTCTGACTTGTTGGACTTTCGCATTACTACTTCTGACAGCAGCTTGGGCGCTGTTGATATTCGCGCTGGCGATGTTGACATTTGCTTGGGCACTCTTGACAGCAGCTTGAGCACTCAAGACATCCTGTTCGGCGCTTCTAACATTGGCTTCGGCGAGACGCACGGCTTCTGTAGCTGTTGCTACAGTTGTTGTCCGAGTCAAGAGTTCTTGTTTGCTAATTGCACCTGCATTTGCTAATTGTTGATAGCTTTCGAGATTCTTTCTGGCTTCATCTAACCTCGCCTTAGTTTGAGCCACATCAGCAAGTCTTTGCTGCACTACCGCTTGCCGGGAAGCCACATTTGCCTGACTGGTGACTACAGCCGCTTGCTTTGAAGCTAAATCCGCCTGTTGAGATCCTACATCTGCCTGCTTTGATTCGACATCTGCTCTTGCTTGACGAATTTGGTCTTGCAATACTGAATCATCCAGAATTGCCAAAACTTGACCTTGTTTTACTGAATCTCCTTCTTTTACTAAGACTTGTTTGATTTGCAAGCCATTTGTTTGCGGTAATACCGGAATCAAATCACGCGCTGTTACAGTACCTGTAGTACTTAGGGTACGGGCAATACGAGTGATTTCAACTGGAGCGACGGTGACTGTCATTGAGGGGGCAACATTTGCGGCAGGTTTTGTTGCTACCGGATTTTGTTGACCGGCGGAACGATTAGCTAATAAACGCATTCCCCCAAAAGCGATCGCTATTCCCAAAGCAGTACCCAGCAATAGCGGTAATAGCCAAGGACGCGATCGCCTACTAACCCATTCTTCCTCAAAGTCAGCATCCTCGATTTTCCTCAGTTCTTGCACATCAATATCTGATAAATGCTCCTCCCCCATAGTCATTCCTCCACTTTTTACCCAAACGCTAATAATGGTAATTGCTTAAAAAAACTTTAAATTAATTACTATATATTAACTATGACTCATTACCTACGCTTATGGCTGTATGAATACGTAAAATCTATCTATAAAAAAGTCATATTTTGCCAAAGTGGAGAAGTTAGCACCCCCTGCAAAAACCCACGACAAATGGGGACAGCCTTCAACCGAGTTTGTCGTGGGTGGTTGCGGATCTATTAAACAAGGAACCGTCTCCCATAAGTCTTGGGAAGGACTCGCCCTATCTGTAAGGCTTGAGTAGCAATAAAGCGCGAAATTAGAATTTATCACCGTAAATTCCCCACGAAAGAAGCCGTCAAAAGCGGACTCCTTTCATTTTTACTTTCATAGTCCGTATAATGTCTTCACCTGATCGGGTGAATGCAATGGCATTGACATTTGGTTGTAGTCAATCAGATCGTTGTTTAGCACTGTCTATAACTTTGCGCTTCATGAAGGCGATCGCCTATGCTGTGATAGATACATTCACAGCACAGGACACCCACCCATAAATGCGATCGCCTATGGCGGGCGCTTTGCGCCATCGCATTCATAGCTACTGGACAAATCTGCGTACTCAATTCCAGCAAATGCCTGCCCAATTATTTAACTTTGACAATAAATAAATAACAGTATGTTCAACGCGACTGAAATTTTAATTGATGCTTTTGTCAAGCAAATTCGAGAAGGCTACCGCCGCACTTACGGCTGCTTAAAAACTGACTACCAGGACATCATAGCTTGGGCAGGCAACATGGCTTTGGAAAACATTGCCAATAGCGATGCTCTATATCACAATGTTGAACATTCTGTCTTAGTCACCCTTGTGGGACAGGAAATTCTTAGAGGCAAACATATCCGTGAGGGTGGGGTTTCGAGTGAAGACTGGTTGCATTGTGTCATCTCCTTAGTGTGCCACGATATCGGCTATGTCAAAGGAGTTTGCCGACAAGACCGAGAAACAGATAACTTGTATGCTACAGGTAAAAATGGGCAAATGATTAGTCTTCATCCTGGCGCTTCGGATGCCAGCCTCACACCGTATCATGTTGATCGAGCAAAACTATTCATTGATGAGCGTTTTGGCGGTCACACGCTGATAGATTCTGAGGTAATTAAGAGTAACATTGAATTGACTCGGTTTCCAGTGCCCACAGCAGACGATCATCAAGGTACAAGTAACTTTGCAGGCTTAGTGCGTGCTGCCGATTTGATTGGACAATTAAGCGATCCGCGTTACTTGCGGAAAATTACTTCTTTATTCTACGAGTTTGAAGAAACGGGAATAAATAAAGTTTTGGGTTATAAAACTCCTGCCGATTTGCGGAAGAACTACGCCAAATTTTACTGGAATGGCGTATATCCTTATATTAAAGAAGGATTGCGTTATTTGTCTTTGACACAGCAGGGAAAACAAATTGTTGCTAATCTTTATTCAAATGTATTTGTTGTAGAACACGAAAAACAACAAGACGAACGATATTTAGAAGAGTTAGGAGTGAGGAGTGAAGAGTTAGGAGTGAGGAGTTAGTTGTTAGTTGTTAAGAGTTAAGAATTATGAATTGTGAATTATGAATAAGTAAAAAAGTTCCATAATTCATAACTTGTACCCAACAATTAACCACTAACCCCGCTCCCCCTAACCACTAACCCCGCTCCTCCTAACTCCTAACTCCTAACCCCTAACAACTAACAACTAACAACTAACAACCAACAACCAACAACTATTATGAATTGGTGGCAAAGACTCAAGAAAAATCCGTTGGCGCGATTTGGCGCAATTTTGCTATTAGTTTTCTATGTAGCAGTCATTGCAGCTGATTTCATCGCTCCTTACGACCCATATGTAACACAAGCAAATGGTTCGCTGCTACCACCTACTCAGGTTTATTGGTTTTCTAAATCGGGGCAGTTTATCGGTCCTCATGTTTATCCGACGACGCAAGGAGACACAAATTTAGAAACGGGTAAGCGAGAACTGATTGTAGACCGCAGTAAACCTTCACCTTTACGTTTATTCGTCCAAGGTTCAGAGTACCATTTGTTTCAGCTTAGTTTTCCCGTACCGCCAAAATGGGAGGAAGTAACAATAATTCCAGGTATTCCACTTAATTGGCATTTGTTTGGCACAACCGATAATGTCAAATTCAATCTTGTGGGTACTGATGACCAAGGTCGCGACCAATTCAGCCGCTTGTTGTATGGTGGTCGCATTAGTTTATTTATTGGAATTATCGGGGTACTTGTTACTTTTCCCCTTGGTCTGTTGTTTGGGGGAATTTCTGGTTATTTCGGCGGTTGGACTGATAGTATAATCATGCGTTTAGCTGAAGTGCTGATGACCTTTCCTAGTATTTATCTTTTGGTGAGTTTAGGGGCAGTATTACCAGCTGGTTTAAGTAGCACTCAGAACTTTTTGCTAATTGTGTTGATTACTTCGGTTATTAGTTGGGCTGGGTTAGCGCGGGTAATTCGCGGACAGGTACTCTCAATTAAAGAGCGAGAGTTTGTCCAAGCTGCACGGGCAATGGGTGGTAAGCCACTTTATATTATTCTCCGTCACGTTTTGCCGCAAACTGCTACTTATGTAATTATCGCTGCTACGCTTTCAGTTCCTAGCTTTATTGGGGCAGAAGCGGTACTTAGTCTGATTGGTTTGGGCATTAAACCACCAGATCCTTCTTGGGGTAATATGCTTTCTTTGGCAACCAATGCTTCGATTTTGGTACTGCAACCTTGGCTAATTTGGCCTCCTGCTATACTGATTATCCTGACGGTATTGGCTTTTAATTTACTGGGTGATGGATTAAGGGATGCGCTTGACCCGCGTAGTTTGCGAAGGTAGTTTTTTGTTGTAGTTGAAGGAGTGCGATCGCACTTTATTATCCGATAATTTATTATATGAGGATAAGAGCGATCGCTTTTTCATTCAATCCCATACGAGTTTACAAGAAATCGTAATTGGCTGCATTGTTTCAGCATTCATGCGATCGCATTCCCATATAAAAGTATTGACCCTATAATCAGTATTTGCGTCATTTATGTCAACTGTGATTTTTTCAGCAATAAGTATTACACGATTTAGCTATGAGTCGATTTATTCAGCTAAGAAAAAAAGCAAATATCACCTAATTCGTTCACATGGTTACAACTTTGCCCAGTCTCAATCAAAAAAATATTACAATAATATAATACTCTGTTGTTATTAGTTAACCTCATGCAAGTTAAAGATTTGACCGTTGAAGAACTAAAACTTTTGATTCAGGAAACTGTTACGGAAACTATTCAATCTCTGTTGATTGATTCTGAGGAGGATAAGCAGTTAAAGCCTGAAGTTAAACAGCAGCTACTTGATTCGTTACAGCGTACTCGAAGCGGGGAACGTGGTATTCCTCCGGAGGAAGTAGCGAAAAAACTGGGATTGAACTGGTAATGAGCTATCAAGTCGAGTTCAAAGCGGAAGCAGTTGCTAATTTAGAAATACTAACTTCAACAATTCAAGAGCGTTTATTACGTAAAATTCGCACTCTTATGTAAAAATTTTGATGACCTGACTCCTCAAGCTTTGAGTGCTGATTTGAGTGGTCTGTTCAAATTGAGAGTAGGAAACTATCGGGTCATTTATTCGTTCGATACTGAAGCTTTGCTAATCACGATTCACAGAATAGGACATCGCCGAGATATTTACAATTAATCTTGTCTTCTTAAGGGAACAAGAGAAAATAACTACTCAGACAACCGCCAAATTTTGATAGTAGTTTTTCGGAATTATGCTCAGGTATATCACTAAAAATTAGGTTTTTTAATAAATAATAAATAAAATATTTTTGAACTTAACGACAGCTTGTTACGAAGTACGATCGCACTCAATAAAAAGAGCGATCGCTTTTTCATTCAATCCCAAAACCTAATTTGATTGCTAAGGTAGCAGTTCCAGGTACTCAACTTTTTCCGGTTGTCTCAAGTTTAAATGTCGTCGGTCTATGGGTAAGTGATGTTGTTATATAGTTTATCTGATTTGATATCTAGATTGTATTTGTCTTCGACAACCTCTCCACTACTAATTAGAGATTTCTCAAGTCTAGATTTTGGTAATGGAACTATAAGTGGTTCAGCAAAGCTTTGATCGGCAACGATTTCCGCTTCAAGTCCATTAAAAGAATCACTGATGCAGTACAAATCGGGAATATCACCTGAAACCTGATTTAGTTCCCAAAACAAAGTTGTTGCCGTTTTCCACCAATGGTAAGCCGACCTGGTGACTTTAGCCTTCGTTCCATAAACATTCCAGATTATAATTGTTATAATTGATGCTTGTCTAATTTGACAGCGTAAGATTCGAGCTACGTGGCGATGTTCATCTAAGGTAAAACCATCACGTCGTCTAGGGAGATTAGACGGTGGGTAAAGCCCTTGTGATGATTGTTTTTGAAATTCTGGTCTAAACCCATTGATAAACTCACGATTCCACTGTTCGCGGAACTCGCTTCCCCCGTAATAACACTTCACTGGATCAAGTTCAGGATCGTAACCATCCTTAAAAAGGATGTGATTAGGTAAAGTTTCACCACATACCGCATTATCTAGTTGAAACTTCAGCTCCAAAAGAGTAGTCTCAAGTTTGAAAGCTAGCTTGTAAATTTTTGTAGTTTTGCCATAACACCAACTAGAAACAACACTAAGATTTAGAGCTTCTTCTCTCCGATGCTTAATATATTGCCCCAAATATTTATGCTGTTCAAATCTAAACCCCCTATAGTTTTTATTTCTCGACTCTATAACTGTCTTAACCATATTCATATGCTCTTGCTTAGGAAATACTCTGCGTGCCTCTGCGCTTACTCCGCGTTCCTCTGCGTTTAAAAAGAATACGATTTTACGCAAAGCTGTACTTAATAGCTAGTTTATAGGGTGGGCATTACCCACCCACTTGACTTAAGATTCCATTACTTCTGCTGTCTTCTTTTTATCCAACTTGAGAATCAACACTCCCAAAGGTGGCAAACACAAATCCAGCGAATAAGGATGATTGTGCAATGACCAATTATCAGTCCACTTACCGCCTAAATTGCCCATATTGCTGCCGCCATATTGACGCGCATCACTATTAAACAACTCATTATAAAATCCGAATTCGGGTACACCGATGCGGTAATGAGAATGCGGTTGCGGTGTGAAGTTGCAAACCGCAATAATGAAATCATCAGAATCTTTATCGCGACGGATAAAGAAAGCTACGCTATGACGGTTGTCGCTACAGTCAATCCACTCAAACCCCGCTTGAGCAAAATCTTGGCTATATAAAGCTGGTTCCGAGCGATAAAGATGATTCAAATCGGCGAAAAACTGTTTTAACTGTTGGTGCGGTTCATGCTGAAATAAATGCCATTCTAAATCACTCCAAACGTTCCACTCACTCCACTGCCCAAACTCCATGCTCATAAACATGGTTTTCTTGCCAGGGTGAGCAAACATATAGGTAAATAAACAACGCACATTCGCTAACTTCTGCCATCTATCTCCGGGCATCTTGCCGATGATATTACTCTTGCCATGCACGACTTCATCATGTGACAGTGCCAACATGAAGTTCTCGCTGTGGTGATACCACATGCTAAAAGTAATATTGTTCTGATGGAATTGACGGAACCAAGGGTCCATGCTGAAGTAGTCCAGCATATCGTGCATCCAACCCATATTCCACTTTAAGTTAAAGCCCAGTCCACCTGTATAAGTGGGCCAAGATACCATCGGCCAAGAGGTAGATTCTTCGGCAATTGAGACAATGCCGGGAAAATAGCTGAAAATAGTGTGATTTGTCTGACGCAGAAAATCTGCGGCTTCTATGTTTTCTCTACCGCCATATTGGTTTGTCACCCATTCGCCTTCTTTGCGGCAATAGTCAAGATAAAGCATCGAGGCGACAGCATCAACACGAATTCCGTCAATGTGGTATTTGTCAAACCAAAAGAGGGCATTTGCCATTAAGAAATTTCGGACTTCGTTGCGGCTGTAGTTGAACACAAGAGTACCCCATTCTTTGTGTTCGCCTTTGCGGGGGTCGGCGTGTTCGTAAAGGTGAGAGCCATCAAAGAAAGCTAAACCATGTCCATCTTTGGGGAAGTGACCGGGAACCCAATCGACAATCACGCCAATACCGTTTTCATGGCATTGGTCAACAAAATACATGAAGTCTTCCGGTGTTCCAAAACGCGAGGTGGGGGCAAAGTATCCGGTTACTTGATAGCCCCAAGAGCCATCAAAAGGATGCTCGGCAATTGGTAGCATTTCAATATGGGTATATCCCAAGTCTTTGACGTAGGGAATCAGTCGTTCTGCTAATTCTCTGTAGGTAAGGAAGCGTGCGCCTGGGTTAAGTTCGGAAACAGAAACTACAGGCTGAATTTCACCATTGGGTAGCTTGGCTGGTTCGGCGCTAGAAGCGTGTAACCAAGAGCCTAAATGCACTTCGTAAACGGAAATCGGCTGGGTGAGGGGGTCGGTATGGCGACGTTTTTCCATCCAGTCTTCGTCACCCCAGCTATAGGTATTTAAGTCGGTGACAATCGATGCGGTTTTAGGACGGACTTCTTGCTGGAAGCCGTAGGGGTCAGATTTTTCGTAAATATGTCCTTCAAAATTTTTGATTTCATATTTGTAATGCTCTCCTACTCCCAATTCAGGAATAAACAATTCCCAAACGCCGGTGGAACCTTTCCGCATTTGGTGTTTGCGTCCGTCCCAGTTGTTGAAATCTCCCAGTACGGAAACGTTACGGGCGTTGGGTGCCCAAACTGCAAAATAAACGCCTTTTACGCCGTCTATTTCGGTGGCGTGCGCTCCCATTTTCTCGTAAATGCGGTGATGGTTGCCTTCGCTAAACAGGTGTAAATCGAATTCTGTCAAGTTTGGAGAACGAAAGGCGTAAGGATCGTAGGTGACACGTTCGTGTTCTCCTTCTTTGATGCGTAACTGGTAGTTTGCCAGTTCTGAGATTTCAATCGTGCATTCAAAGAAGTGGGGATCGTGTACTGTTTCCATTGGGTATTCCTTACGTTCTTCAGGAAGAACTACCCAAGCTGCACTCGCATTCGGTAGGTAGGCTCGCACAGCCCAGACGTTTTTACCATTTTGTTCGATGAGATGAGAACCAAGTACTTCAAAGGGATCGTGATGTTGGTTCCAAACGATGCGGTTAACCTGTTCTGGAGCGATCGTGGTCATGGACATGAAGCTACCTACGTGAAATATGGTGATTGGTACGACTTTTTTAATATCTATATATATTCTTTACATTTATTTGCAGATTTTGTCGCCACCTTTTTGGTACTTCACCAATGAATTCTTCCTTCGGCTTTGTTGTGGCGTGAAAAATAAGGAGATAAAGAAAAAAGGTGATGCGCTCCTAGTCTTCGGGTGATGGAAATTAAAGAAAAATTTAACGTTACAAGTTTAAAAATGGAAAAACCTGAAGTAATGCTTTACGGATGCGAAGCAAGAAAACTTGTTCGCGAATTTTGGGAGTCAGTTTTGGTGGTGGGCTAGTTTGCAGTTGAGTAAGTAGTTCTGCGTATTCGCCGGCAGTTAAGGGTTTGCCATCAACAGGCGATCGCGCTTCTATAATTATCTCTGTTCGTAGTATCTCTTCGGGTGTATCGGATGGATCGGGTAATGCGATTCCTGATGCCCGCCAATCGTTAACTAACCATACCACTACACTAGTGCTGATGCTAACCACAAAAAATATTATCGCTTTTTTTGCTTTTACTCTCTGCATCTGGGCACTTAGCATGTAATGTACAACACGATTTCGTACTGATACTTCCATTCAACTAAATCTTCTCACGTATGGGGTGCGGATTGCTGTTCTTAATTTTGTCTAAATAAATTCTCTTTTTACAAGTATCTTTACGTACTACTTGAGATTGTTGGTCTTCAGGCGTAGACGCGTAGCGGTGAAGCAGCGCGGTCTTCTCCCAAAGGGAGAGGCTAACGCCAAGGGGAGGCAGTGCGGTGAAGCAGCCCCCGACGGGCGCGGTTCCCGTCGATGGGGGACTGCTGAACCCGAAGGGTGGACGGGTTCCCCGGCATAAAGGAGGCAGTGCGTTGGGCGGCTCCGCCGACTTGAAGCACCTGCCGTCACCTGCCGTGGTTTCCCCCATGAGCGACTGCACCAACCCGTTCGCGTAGCGTCTCCGTCAGGAGAAGGGCTTGTCGCTAGACATCGCGCCTTTATTCCACCTATAAATCGGACTTGCATAAAAATCTCGCACTTTGTCAAGCCTCATTACCACCAATTCTTTGTAACGATCCGAGCGAGTCTTTACTACGCATGTCAGTCTGTGCATACGTTACATGTAACGTCTCTTCTTCAAAATCGAGAATTCGTATCATAAATAGACTATAGTCAATGCACAATCGCAATTGCCAGTGAGCGTGATTAATTTTTTGTCACCCTTCTCTTCTCCTGTTGGAGAGGCTGCGCGAACGAGACTAAGGCGATCGCTGGCTCACTTTCAACCATTGAATCATTTAGCCATGCCAAACAAAGAGTGTAAAGTATTTTACCCGCAAACTAAGTCTACTTCTTGAACTCAACTTATTTATGGGGCTTACAGTTAATTTGGAACCACAAATTTATCGGTTACAACAAAACACGGGCGGACACTAAGTAGCGGCGAAGACCGTCTTTACTAGTGTCCTCCTCTTGTTGTACTTACTAATATTTTAGTGCGCTAGGAAGGGCGCTCCTAGCTTTTAATCCACCATAAAATTGATAGCACGCTTGAACTTACTCAACTAAGTATGATGTAGTGAGGAGCGCTGCCAATCAGCTGTGTGAGCTTTGTGCGAGTAAGACTATTATCTAAGGGGTGGTAGTAGCCCTAGGACTAGCAGAAGGGCTGGTAGTAGCGCCAGGGCTAGGGGAAGTAGTAGCAGAAGGACTCATCATAGCACCACCATCAGCAGGCTCACCTGCTGCGGGGGAAGTAGTTGCAGCTGGTTCGCCGCCGGTACCACCACCGCCGCCGCTGTCGCAAGCTCCCAGAAGAGCAGCCAGACTTAACATTGCAGCAAAACCAAAGATTTTTATTTTCATAACTCCTCTTTCACCAATTATGGCAAGAACTATTTTTCGCCTGTTGAATACCATACCGTATTTGTTGCTTTTTTTTAAATGCTTCCTATTACAGATTTCTGCCAAATATTTTCTTCTTTTTTCGTTCAGCGTAAGTATTTTAGAGCAATATGATTAGTTTGTCTTAACTCAAAAAGAAGAGAAATTTATTACTGAAGGTAGAGAAAGCAAATTTGGTAGCAATCCGCGCTATCATACCAAAAATCCTCACCTGGGAGTGCATCTTGCCATTCGCTAGTTTTATGTAGCCATACTGATGTGAACTTTCTGTGAAGCAAAAAGGTTAGGGGTTAAGGGCAGAAATTGTGTTTCTGTAATTCCTTAACGCTTGGCGTAGCCCGCCTGTCGCAAGCAATACATGCTGTTGAGACGTTTCGCACTTCACTTCATGTAAAAATTGGTGCAGCTACCTGTCAGAACACTCTTAAGGGTGTAGGGTGTAATGTGTGCTGATTGCTTCAAAGGTAATTTGAACTTTAGCAATCAAGAGACAACCAAAAATATAGTATTTCCTTTCCTCACAAAAGTAAAAGTTATGGCTGTTGGTCGCAAATCAGCTGTTGCTGCAAGGGGTAATTGGTTCCGGCGTATTACCCAGCCCTCAGGGAAATCGCCTTCTGCGCGTTTTGATTTCGCGTCGCGCAGTACTTCCACACCAATGCCCTCTAGAAGACAACGGCGTTCAAACACAAATAAAACGGTTAGGCACACACCTGGTCAATTGGGCAAACAACAATTACCAAAGCAAAATCGCTCCTCGGCGACACCCAAAAGTCCAAGGGGAAATCAAGAGCGCGTTCCGGTAATGCCTAATTCTGAGTCACCACCTTTATGGTTACTGCGCTTGCACGCCATACATCGTAATTCCTCAATTGTGGCATTTTTGTTAGTGGCAGCAACGCTAGTAGTTTATGGTTGGACAGTTTATTCTCAAGAACTATGGAGTCAGGGATACCGCAAGCTGGAAAATTTGCGACGCCAAGAGCGACAGTTGACAACAACTAGCGAGGTACTGCAAAACAAAATGGCTACTGAAGGCGAAAAACCATCAACAGGGTTAGTAGCGCCAACTCCCGCTAGGGCGATTTTCATCAATCCGGCATCTCATAATCTCAACTCAATGCCTTCTGTTGGAGACGCGCAGCAAACGCCAACAACGCCAAATTCTCAAAAGGTGCAGCAAAGCGCCTCTGGGCTGGGATATTAAAGTCATTGGTCATTGGTCATTGGTCATTGGTCATTGGTCATTGGTCATTGGTCATTAGTTAATACCTGTATGACAAAGGACAACAGACAAGGGACAACTGACAAAGGACAAACATTCTAATGACTAATAACAAAGGACAACAGACAATGCGAAAGTCACCAAGCAGAATAAAATTTAGAAATTTGCCTTCATCTGGATTCAAAAAGCAGCAAAAGGCTTCAGTGCGAGCTTTAGAAGAAATTGCTAGCACCAAAGACCAGTCAGCCAACACAAAGTCGCGTTTGTTTGTGGTGTGGGGCGTATTAGTTGCGGCAGGTCTTGGTTTAGCTGTGAACTTGTATCAGCTGCAAATTGTCAATGGACCAAAGTTAACGCAGAAGGCGCGAAACCAACAAATGGTGAATTTGCGACCTTTTATGCCCCGCCGTCCAGTGATAGATCGCACTAATAATGTTTTAGCGCTCGACCGTCCTGTATATACTGTTTATGCTCATCCCAAGCTATTTAATAAGTCTGGGTCAGATATAGCAAATGAACTTGCGCCAATATTAGATAAAGACGCAGCTGATTTAGAGAAAATTTTTGAAAGTAAAAAAAGCGGTATTCTACTTTCCTCTGCTTTGCCGGAAGAACTTGCCGATCGCATTTCTTCTTTACATTTAGATGGCTTGGAGTTAATTCAAAAATACTCCCGATTATACCCGCAACAAGATTTGGTTGCTGATGTGGTGGGCTATGTTAATCTTGACCGTCGCGGTCAGGCAGGTGTGGAATACAGTCAAGAAAAGTTGTTAGAACGTTCTGGGCAAACGGTGCGGATGAGTCGGGCAGGTAATGGTGCGCTAATGCCAGATCATGCTCCGGAAGGATTTTTGCATTTTGATGATTTGCGTCTGCAATTAACTATTGATAGTCGGTTGCAACGCTCGGCTCGTTTAGCTCTGCTTCAACAGATGAAAAAGTTTGGGGCAAAACGCGGAGCGGTTATTGTCATGGATGCGTGGGATGGTTCGCTCATGGCTCTGGTTTCTCAACCTACTTATAATCCAAATGAATATTCAAAAGCTGATATTTCATTGTTCAAAAACTGGACAGTGGCGGATCTTTATGAACCGGGATCGACTTTCAAGCCTTTGAATGTGGCGATCGCTCTGGAAAATAACATCATTCAAGCAGATGATACCTTCAATGACTCAGGTTCTATTCAAGTTGCTGACCGAATTATCAGAAATGCTGAAAATAAACGTTACGGGCGAATAAATATCGCTCAGGTTCTGCAAAACTCTAGCAACATTGGCATGGTGCAAATCATTCAGCGATTGCAGCCTTCAGCCTACTACAACTGGCTAGAACGCTTAGGGTTAGGGCAAGGCATTGAAACAGATTTACCTTTTGAAGTAGCTAGTCAGTTAAAAAGTCAAGAAGAATTTACCGCTTCACCAATTGAAGCCGCAACTACATCGTTTGGTCAAGGTTTTTCTTTAACACCTTTACAATTGGTGCAAATGCACGGAGCTTTAGCAAATGGTGGCAAACTGGTTACGCCTCATGTTGTCCGTGGGCTGATTGATACCAAAGGACATATGCATTATTTACCTAATTTACCAGCACCACGGCAAATTTTTTCCAGCGCGACAACCCAAAAAGTTGTGGAAATGATGGAAACTGTAGTTTCTCAAGGAACTGGAAAAGCATCACAAATTCCTGGATATCGCATCGCTGGTAAAACTGGTACGGCTCAAGTAGCCAGTCGCGCCGGCGGCTACCTCAGCAATGCGAAAATCACCAGTTTTGTAGGTATCTTGCCGGTGGAATCTCCTCGTTATGTAGTTTTGGCATTAGTGGATGAGCCAAAAGGAGAAAATGCCTTTGGTTCCACCGTTGCCGCACCGATTGTGAAGGCTGTAATGGAAGCGCTGATTCCGATTGAACAAATTCCGCCAAGTACGCCAATTAGTTCCACACCTGCTAGTCCGTAGGGGGGAGGGGGGGAGGGGGGGACAAGGGGCGACGGGTGTGGGGGCAGGGGGGACAAGGGGGACAAGGGGGACAAGGGGGACTCCTTGGAGGAATTCCCCATTCCCCATTCCCCATTCCCCATTCCCCATTCCCCATTCCCCATTCCCCATTCCCCATTCCCGATTACCCATTACCCATTCCCCATTACCCATTCCCGATTCCCCATTCCCCATCTATTGATAGATAAACAGCTGACACTTGGGGACGATGGAAATTGAAGGAAAATAAGGCAAAACAGTAATACAGGCGCAAACAAAAAGAAAAGTTTTGTATTTGTGCAAGATTTATTGTTGTTTGATGGAGGAGTAAACATGGCTTTAGGCACTCACAAGCGTGCGGTTGGCGTATTCTCTAGCCGTCGTGATGCCGAACATGCACTCACTGAACTCAGAGATGCCGGCTTCAATATGGGTAAGATTTCCATAATTGCTAAAGATGGCGATCGCCATGATGATATTGCTGGTGTGGAAACGCAAAAGCGCGTTGGCAATAAAGCTGATGAAGGTGCCGCAAGCGGAGCTGTAACGGGTACTGTTTTAGGGGGTATCACTGGCTTACTGGTAGGATTAGGTACTTTAGCAATTCCTGGGGTAGGACCAATATTGTTGGCGGGTGAGGTAGCCTCAACTCTGGCTACAGCCGCTGCTGGTGCTGGTATTGGCGCGGCAACTGGCGGGTTGTTAGGCGGCTTGGCTGGTTTGGGAGTTCCGGAAGAACGAGCGAAAATTTACAGCGATCGCGTGTCTGGTGGTGATTATCTCGTAATCGTCGATGGCAGCTCTGAAGAAATCTATCGCGCCGAAAGTATTCTGCAAAACCGGGGTATTCAGGAGTTTGGCATTTACAATGCACCTGGTATGGCAAGAGACGCTGATTATGTAGAACCTGCTAATAGTGTAGTCGATAGCACAGGTAATTATGACGATGATTCCAAGGTAATTATCGTTGACCGTCGGGATGGAAGCATCTAAAGTAGGCTCCTCAACGCACACTTTTCAAAGCAGTTAGCTATTAATGAAGTGCGATCGCTTTGGGCGGGCGCTTCGCCATCGCGCCGAATTAAAAGTATAAAGTTTAACTCAGATGGGTAAACGGATGAAGGCGATCGTACTTCAGTATTTTAATCAGAACAAATCAAGTCAGGAAGAAGGGTGTAGGGGGTAGGGTGTAGGGTGTAGGGAAACCCCATAACTCGCATTTCAGGGGGCTTGATGTAAGGATGCTTTGTTTTTTCGGGCTGCGCCTCTCAAAACAAATATTTCTTTCTCTCCACGACTCAAGTTGGGGGCAATCCGATTGTAGGGTGTAGGGTGTACAAACACGACATCTTCCCCTACACCCTACACCCTATACCCTACACCCTGTTTTTGGTCAAATCGCACAGAAGCATTCACGTAGTAGATAAAAATGAAAAACTTACTTGGCTTACTAATCGGTGGATTCCTAGTTGTGGGTGCAGTTAGTTGCAACGAACCCCCATCCAGAACCAGTGCCGATGCACCCGATAGCACAAAAGAAAACGTCAACGCGCCAACCAAAGAAGCCTCTCAGACAACCCAAAGCGATGCTACTAACGATACCCGTAAAAGACAAATAGAATCTGACACCAGAGCGCGTGAGGAACGTAATAATGTTACTGGTGGTGACGCAGATAGAGCCGATGCCGACCTTGAAAGCCAAGTTCGCGGTAAACTAGAAGCAAATCTACCAGCTAGTCAGTTAACGGTTGATGCCGAAAAGGGAGATGTAACCGTTGTCGGCACAGTTCCTACTCAAGAGCAATTAAGTAAAATTCCTACTTTGGCACAAGAAATTAAAGGCGTGAAAAGTGTTAAGGTTAATGCCAAGGTAGCCCCAGCACAAGCAGCACCAAACAAACAATAAAACAGAATTTAAAAGTAAGGTAGCAATTTTTACGCTACATCATAATTTGCTAAAAGCTAGTGGCTAATGTAATTAGCTTAGGACTTACACGAAAATAATTGTAAGGCACATTATACAGTAGCGGTAATTCATGAATTACCGCTACTTATGCTGTCGGATTGCGCTCATTCCTGTAGCTATTAGCCTTTAACCATGATTGACAGTATACTATCTAACTTTTTTACTGATTATTAGTATTTTTACGAAAACAAAGATGACTTACGTGACAATTTATTAAATTTTTAGGGCGGATGAGCGAATTGTGCCCAAATCTGCTAGTATCTAAATCACCGCTGTGGGAGGGCAAAGTCTACCCTTGAGTTAAAGCCAAGTTGATAGACAGCCAACCCTTATAGTTACCCTAGCCGTGGGTAGCCATAACCGAAGTTGAATTCACATTTCTAGAAACTACCTCACACATTGTAATGAATCTAGAAGTTGTTCTAGGTTCAATTTCGGCAAGGCAATTTAAGTGCCTTAGTCAGCACTTATGCTATTTCACTTTTAATTGTTTTTTAAGATTCGCTCCTCAACATGTCAGATCAATCAATTAATCGCTTCAATTGCTCAACTAGGAGAAAAAAATGAAAAAGCTAATTCCATTTGTAGTCACCGGCATTTTGCTAATTGGTACTATTGGTTGTCAACAAGGTACTCAAACTGGTTCAGAGACTGGTACTACAAATGAAGCCGGCGCACCAGCAAAAGAGGCTTCTCAGACAACTGGCGACGCGATGAAAAATGGCGACGCGATGAAAAATGGCGACGCGATGAAAGCTGGAAGCGACACCAAAAGCTTAGTTAACAGCAAACTAACAGAAAAGATTCCCGGCAGCAAGTTAACAGCCCAAGACAAAGATGGTGTTGTAACCGTTACAGGAACAGTTCCCTCTGAAGCGGATATGAAGAAAATTGAACCCGCTGTTAAAGAAGTCAAGGGTGTAAAAAGCGTGAAAGTGGAAGCAAAAGTTGCTAGCACAAAACCGCAATAACAGTACACACCTTGAGTAAATATTTTTGAGTTATACCATCTCAAGGAGGAGAGTTAATTAGGACTTACATTTATTTATGTAAGTCCTGTTTTTTTAGTTCGTAGTTAGGGCTTCAGCCCTCTAAATTCTTGCTTTGAGGGCTGAAGCCCTCACCCTTCGGGTTCGCCAGTCGCTCATGGGGAGCCAGTCCCCCATCGTGACGGAGACCGCCAAGACGGGGGCTGGTCTCACCGCGCTGGCTCACTACAAAATACTAATTACAATCCAACAGTGCGACCGGGAAAACCAGCCGTATCAAAGTAACGAGTTCCTCCCACTGTTTGGTATTTAAGAATTGTCTTTAAACCATTCGCAGCAACTTGAGATTCTAAAGTTTGAGACTGAGACTTAATATTGGCACCGTTAGTTAAGGCTTCACTTAACACCCGACCAACTAGCTTACCTTGAGATGGTAACTTCAACTTCAATACTTTTGCTAAAGTTGGTGCTAAATCTGCATTGCTTGTTGGTGCTGTGTCTTGATATTTTTGCTTGAAGTCCGGACCAATAGCTGCCATTGTGTTGTAAGTATCAGCACGGCTGAAGCTTCCGTGCATTCCTTGTCCCTGTTGCAAAGCTGAAATTTGCTTTTCTTGCAGTTGCGAGTAGGCTTTCTTCGTTGATAAAGTTGTTACCAAACTGTTTGTTAACTTCCCTGAGAACGGCATTATTTTCTAGGAAGGGGACTAAGCTGTTTTTGGCACTTTTAACCGGGGCGCTAACTTTGATAGTATTGCTAAAGTCACCCGTATCACCAAGGTAATGTCCGGTTGCGATCGCACTTGCATTAGCTGTGGTAAAAGTCGGAAATAACGAGTGACTATTGACAAATGTTACTCCCTGTTCTCTAATTTCATTCAATGCAGGCATATCGATAGAATTTATCGAAGTCGGACGCAACCCATCCGCTACGAAAATAACTACATTATGTTGTTTTGCTGGCTGAACTAGATTACATGCAGCCACAAGTGCAATTACAAACAAAGTTAAGATTAACCAGCGACGACTGCGCGTAAAAATCCGCATAACCTCTCGGATAATGAGAACACGAAGATTTTATACTGAAGTGACGCAAAAAAATAGGATAATCAAAACAATTAAAAATTTTGGCATTGCATATTGTAGAGACGTTCCGATGGAACGTCTCTACGATTTTATTAGACATCTCCACAAAAAGAATTATGCGTTACCTGAAATTGTTTGTAGGGACAATTCATGAATTGTCCCTACGCAATTTCCACTTCCCTTGTCTATTTAAAAGCGTAAGTTTGCAAGAGTGCTTCTTGTATGGAACCTACTCGGTTAAAAACCTGAATGATTTTATGAGCCGGTGTTTCTCGCTTTTCAAGCAGAACTTTCAGCGGTGCTAACAACTCAACATCAGGATCGTTGAAGAGTGCAATTTCAGATGCTTGCAAAACTTGTTTTGCTGTCGCTAAAATATCTTCGTTGTCAAAACCTTCTTTTGCGGATATTTGATGTTTCTTGGCATCGGGTACAGTCGCTCTCCCCAAAAGAGTTTTATCTAACACCAAACCCTTTAATAATGCTAACAACCCGGCATAAATTGTCAAATCATCACAACTATCAAAAGCTTTAAATTCAATTCTACCGACTTCTGCGGGGATGCGTGCTATTTTTGTTAATGAAGGTACACTATCAATCAGTTGTTCGCGTTTTTCTACAAACACCATCACCGCCGGTCTTTTTCCGGTTCTAATAAATGTCCTTACTGATAAACCAGACCACAAAGTACCTTGATAAAAAGGAGAACTATAACTAAACGGAACTATGTAAGGACTGTAATAAGTTAACTTTCTGCCAATATCAATTACACCTTCATAAGATAATCCGCTGACTGATATATTTAAGTCAGGACCATAAGTCAACATCGGAATGTGTGCCGTTTGTTTTTCTGGGGAAGCTTGCCGCCGTTTTATTTCATAATCATTTAATGGGGGTTGCGGCTCAAAAACAGCATAGTATGGATTAAAACTAACCAAAACTGGCGAAAAACCGAAGCTACTAGCACCTTCACATAGCAAACGAAAACTTTCCGATAGTTCATTAATAGCGCTTTGAATAGTAGAATTTATTGTTGTTCTGATTTCGATACCTTTAGGAACGCATTCGATCACATTTTCTGAATCTTCAAATCGTTCAAATCCTTCAATATACCATCTTTTTTGTTTAATACCAGCATCACCCACACGTAATTGTGGATAGTCGCTGGGGTATGTAGGTAATCTTTCTACGATTTGATTAAAATCAGCGAATTTTGTCCGCGAAAAATCAGCAAACTTTCCTTCATGGTTGAGGAAAGCGACTTCATGCTCGATACCAAAATAAAACATTCTCTATACCTTAATTACTGGAATTTAACTTAATTTAACTAATGTTAAGCGATACATATTCCGTAAGAAAGGAATATAGGAAAAAAGCAAGCGAATTACCACACCAAAGCGTCGCAGATATTTAGCTGGCAAATCTCCAAAACTGGTGACTTCGATTACTTGATAGCGGAAATCCCAATCTTGGATCTTGCGAATATCTGAGATACTCCAATTAAATTTTGCCGAGGTGTAATTTATTGAGTCATGTCTCTTCTGATTCTTCACCATCAGCGGTGACATAGAATCAAACGCAAACCAACAACCATGAAAATGCTCTAAAAGATTAGCAAACAACTGCTGCACCTGTTCTTCACTGAGATACATCAGTACTCCCTCTGCCACAAACATACAAGGTGCATTAACTGCTTTAACGCGCTCAATCCAATCTGTATCTAAAGCTGAAGCCGTGATAAACTGACGGCGTTCTGTTTCTTCAAAAAACTGCTTTCGCAACGTCATTGAGTCTGGTAAGTCTAAATCAAACCAGCGTACTTCACCATTATCAACTCGCTCAAAACGGGTATTGAGTCCTGCACCAATTTCTACCACCGAACCTTGAGGATGTTGTTGGAGATAAGAAAGTACCCAGTTGTCGAGGATCATTCCTCGCAAGCAAGTGCCTATTTGAGAGCTTTTAGCAGTAGCAAATTTATCAAAATCGTAATCGATCGCCTCTATAATCTCAACCGATTTCGGGTCTTGTATAATTGGATCGGGTTTGGAAAACTCATAAGCTCTTGCCCAGAGCGGGATTAGCAGAGTTTCTTGAACGACACCAAGGTTAACTTTAGTTTTACTCATCAATATCCTCTATTTGGATAATTAATTATAAAAATTCTTAACTATCATATCATAGTGATGTTTTTGCTTTTATTGCTGGGATGCCGAGTGCGTTGAATGCAGTTAATGCGATCGCATCGGTTTCACAAAGTCCTTGTTATGCAAATTAGTTCTATTTCTGCCTGAGGACGACAGGTGTTTTAGTATGGACGTAAGGTAGCTTAAAGCGTGAGTATTATGAAAGGTGCTGTTAAATCTCCTTATAGCAATGAACAAATTGCCGCTTGGCTGCGGGGATTACTGACAGTTGCGTGGGCGGATGGTAACTTTGATGCCCAAGAAAAAGAATTAATTGCTAATATCACTGACAAAGAATTGGCTCCGAAAATCAACTTTGAGTCATTAGAGCCAATTCAACCAGAAGAATTAGCTGCGGTGTTGGGTAAAAATACAACAGCAGCGGAAAATTTTTTACGTACAGCGGTAATGGTAGCGATCGCCGATGGTACTTATTCTTCTAGTGAAGATTACCTTTTGCACCAATTCTGCACAGCCTTAGAACAGCCAGAGGAATTACTCAAAGCGCTGCGCTACACTATAGAACACCCACAGCAACTACAGACTCCTTCCGCCGATTTGACAAAACGGCAACTTGATGCATTGCGCCCGATGCGTGAGTGGCTAGACAAACTGGAGATTCACGACCCCAGAGTAGCCCGTTTTTTGTGCAAAATGATACCTTCGCAGTGTCCCTTTGAGCGCGATGTCAACCTCTTTGGGCGGAAAATAGTTCACATTCCCCCGATGTGTAAAATCAATCCACTTTATGAACAACTTGTGGGTTTGCGTTTTCGCGCCCTCTCCTATCTAGCAGATGATTGTGGTGAAGATGTTTCACCTTATATTTAGTTAGTGGGTAGTGGGTAGTGGTTAGTTGTAGGACTTAAGAGTTAAAAGTTAAGAGTTAGGAGTTAAGAGTTAGCGGAAAAATAACAACCAACCATCAACTAACAACTAACAACCACCAACCATCAACCACCAACCATCAACTAACAACCAACCACCAACAACTAACCACCAACAACTAACCACCAACAACTAACAACTAACAAACTATGCAATTTATCGATCAAGCAAACATTGAAGTTGAAGCCGGCAAGGGTGGCGATGGTATTGTTGCCTTCCGTCGGGAGAAGTATGTGCCGGCTGGGGGTCCCTCTGGTGGAAATGGGGGACGCGGTGGTTCGGTGATTTTTGTGGCAAAGGAAAATTTGCAAACTTTGCTAGATTTCAGATACAACCATCGCTTTCAAGGTGAAAATGGTGGACGCGGGGGACCAAATAACTGTACCGGCGCAAATGGCAAAGATTTAACTATCGAAGTTCCCTGCGGTACGGCTATTTATGATGCGGAAAGTGGCGAATTGCTGGGCGATTTAATTGAGCAAAACCAGACTTTTGTGGTAGCTAAAGGTGGTAAAGGAGGCTTGGGAAATCAACATTTCTTGAGCAACCGCAACCGCGCTCCAGAATACGCGCTCCCCGGATTACCAGGAGAAATAAAGCAACTTAGATTAGAGCTGAAACTGTTAGCAGAAGTAGGAATTATTGGGCTACCAAATGCAGGAAAATCGACTTTGATATCAGCTTTGTCAGCAGCGCGTCCAAAAATTGCTGATTACCCGTTTACTACTTTGATACCGAACTTGGGTGTAGTGCGAAAACCTACAGGCGATGGCACGGTTTTTGCTGATATTCCCGGTTTGATTGAAGGTGCTTCTGGTGGTGCGGGGTTGGGACACGATTTTTTGCGTCACATTGAGCGCACGCGGGTACTGTTGCATTTGATAGATGCTACCAGTGAAGATGTTATAGGCGAATATAAAACGATTAAAAAAGAGTTACAAGATTACGGACGAGGTTTAGCAGAGCGATCGCTTGTTTTAGCACTCAACAAAATTGATGCGGTTGATCGCGAAACTGTAGATTTGGATGCCTTAGCGATGGAACTCAATCATCTATCCTTTGCGCCGGTTTTCTTGATTTCCGCTGTTACCGGCGCTGGGTTACAGCCAATGTTACAAGAAATTTGGCGACTTCTTGATGAACTTAATGCAGTCCAACAAGTGGAGGTGTTGAGATAATGTAGAAAAGCGATTATAAATCGCGGCTACACAGACAAAACCCACCTGCGTGGGTTTAAAACCTTTGATTTTCTCTTAGTCCACGGAGGTGGACTTCGTTTGTGTAGTAGCGAATTCTATTCGCCGTCCCAATTCACAAATAGGGCATAAAAATAGGCGATAATTTCCGATATCACAGTTCGCACACCTTCGCTAGAAACCCACCATTTATTTGGATTGTAATTTACTGGTTTGGCGGCAATTATTCCGACTTTTATTTTCGGCTCAAGTACTTGTTGAAATATTAGCCAAGTTCTGCGAGTATGGGCATCAGAGGTTAACAAATTTATTGATTTTATCGGGGAATTTGAATTTGCTAGCCACTGACGAAGTGCGATCGCAGATGCATGAGTACGATTCTTAATTACATCCGGTGCAGGTACAACTGTCACTTGTTCTGGTTGTACACCTAGCTTTTTTAAAGTTGCGGCCGCAATTCCTGCAAAAGTCTTATATTCAGCTAGATAGAATCCTCTTTCTACCGGACCTCCTGTGGTGAATATTTGTCGATAGGAACCGCTTTTAAATTCGGTAAATGCTTGTTCTACTGCGTAGTCTGTTACCCATCCTTCGACAACCAAGACATCGGTTTTGATGGGAGAAGTGACGGCGAGAAACGGGTATAAATGAGTAATGCTGAAAAACATTACAGAAATCATTAAAGCGATCGCTATCACCCATCCCGGCGCCGTCAGCGTCCACACTTGTTGGCGTTTTATCAGCCTAATTCTTGGTATTTTGGGATTTTGATGGTTTTTCCTGGGCATTAAGCTGTTTTTATACTCTTGCTTTTCAAATAAGCAAACACAGATTTGTCCCCGATATCCGGAGGAATTTCTTGTACAGCTTTCCGCAATGCAAATACCACAAACAAAATCGCCCACAATCCTAATAAAACTTGTTCTGCTTGAATTGGCAAAACACCTACTAAATGTCCCAGCAGCAGTATCGGCACTGTAAAGGTTAATACCTTAGTTTCCAAACGGTTGAAGCAAAAAGCTTCTTTGAAAAATATACCTGTTAAGGCTGCGAAGATAAAACCCACTCCGAATAAAGTCAGGGGGTGAGTGTAAACTGTGACAGCAAAAGGTTGACTGTCAAAATGTCCGAATACAAATGAAGAAATGCAACCAATCAGCCAGAAAACTTGTAAAAGTCGGTGCAGCGGTGCTAAGTAGATATGAATAGTCAGTAAACTTACACCCAGAGCAAGACAAAAGACAGTATACAAAGGTGTAATTGCTTGGATGGTAAAGGGGTTGGTGTAAAACAATACCAAAAGGCTGGCGATCGCAAAGCTGAGTGCGGCTACCATTAAGGCAGTGCGATAGATAATAACGCTTTTGCGATCGCTTTGATTAATTGTAAATTCGCCAAACTGACCTTGATAAACGGATGGTGGCGATTCTGTTAGAGTCATAACAATCTTGGATTTGAATCTATATTTCCTATGCTATAGCGATCCTATTTGATTTGTGAAAATCGCAAAGCTCAGAAAGAACCCCGGTTTCTTGGAGAAACCGGGGTTCTTGTTGTTCACGCTCTTATGCGCGGATTGCTATAGGAGAGATTATCCACTTTTTTGCTCGTTGATGTTAGTTAGTCTTGATTCTTGGGAAGTATATCGGTAACAACTCTGAAATTTCTCACTTCTTCAGAGAACTTTATACTTTCTATGAACGACAAAAATACCAACGACCTCTCAATCGAAGCTAGCATCAACTACTTGAGTTCCAAAGATAGTAACGGTCTGAGTAATATTTTTGCTCTTAGCGGTAGTAGCAGCAGCAGTACCAGTGTCCAGTTTAGCTTAAGCCAGAGAGAAGCAGCATTTATCAATGAAATCGGGGTGTTTGTTGTCTCTGACGACAAAGGTACAGTCAACGGTATTGCCCCAGGTCAAGAAGGCTACATGCAAGCCGCTTTTACTCAATCGCGAGTAATTTTCTCCTCTTTATCAGAAAAAGCATCAGCCGGGATTAACTTTGTTCGTCAATTAACCTTTAAAGCTGGGGAACGCTTAGGTTTTTACATGGTAGCAGACAACACTACCAGTAGCGTAGATACGACATCTGGCAAAACCTCAGAAAACGTATTCTTTTCCCTCAGCGCTTGCAACTCAGATAAATTTGACCATGTGCGGGTGAAAGATAAAGGCAAAAGCACCTTCGATTTAGCTTGGGAAGATTTGAAAGGTGGTGGTGACAAAGATTTCAACGACTTAGTGCTGAAAATGGAGATAGTCAAAACTCCCCCCGCACTAGGAAGTGGATTGCAAGGAGGAAAAGAAGGGGAAATCATTGATTTACGCAGTGTCAAGGGTCAGATTTCCGCTAACTTTACACTCAACAGCGATTCTTCTAATCGCAATTACGTCGGATTTTATCGAATCAACGATGCTCAAGGTACAGTTACCGACCCGTTAACAGGCAAAACAATTACTCCCGGTGAAGTCGGTTATGCCCAAGCAGCGATTCGACAAAGTATAGTCAGCTTTAACCAAAGTAGTACATCTTCAACTTCTATTGAAGCTGGGGGATTATTCGCAACTTACATCATTGCCAATGGCACTTCTGAACAATTTCTCAGTCTGAATCAAAGCAATCAAGAGGGTTCTGGTCCTGTTGCCTACTTTACTTACCACAAAGCTAACCCTGATAAACTTCAGCACATTCGTCAGTGCGGAGATAACACATTTGGTTTTGAGCAGCCTTCCATCAAAGGTAAGCGTGAGTTTAGCTATACGGTTTTCAAAGTTGATCTCAGCGTTAAAACCGAAATTGATATCGATAACGGCAGTGATGATGATGATGATGATGATGATGATATCGATATTGATGACGGTAGTGAAAATACAAACTTACAAGCTGGTACTTTAGCATTTGCTGCTGCTAATTACAGCGGAGTTGAAGGTAATAGCAGCACTGTAGATACAATTGTTGCCAAAATTCAACGCACAGGCGGTAGTCTTGGGGCAGTGAGTGTAGATGTGCAATTCGATGATGGTAGCACAGCCACCTCTGATGACTACAACAACAAGACGATTACTATTAACTTTGCGGCTGGAGAAACTAGCAAAGATATAGTGATTCCCATTTTGGGCGATACGACAGATGAGACGGATGAAACTATCAAGCTGAAGTTATTTAACGCCACAGGTGGGGCAATTTTAGGAAGTCAGCAAACAGCGACTTATAAAATTATTAATGATGATGCACTTGTCAACATCAGCGCCACTAATGCCACAGTTACCGAAACAGCTTCAGCAACAAATACAAGCACTTTCCGCATTAGTCGCACTGGTAGCACTTCTGCTGAATTAGCTGTAAATCTGGATATTGATAGCAGTAGCACTGTTACCAGTAATACGGGTGGTGCTTTTGCAGTTGACTACAGTTTGAGTGGTGGTAATATTTATGGCACAGATAAAACCAGGAGTGTGATTATTCCTGTGGGAATGTCGTTTGTGGATGTCACTCTCACGACGATTAATGACATTCATGCTGAGGCAGATGAGATACTAAAACTGAGTTTGGCAGCTGGGGGTTATAGCATCGATACTACTAACAATAATGCCACAGTCACAATTGCTGCCAATGATACAGAGGTGATTAACACCAGCGACAGCGGCGAAGGCTCTTTGCGGCAAGCGTTGATTAATGCTAATGATTTTACGGGGCTTGACAATATCACCTTCAACATTCCCACTACTGATTCTGGTTACACCGCAGCTACAGAAATGTACACAATTACCCTGGCTTCAGACTTAGATAATATTAGCGATGATGTCAATATTACTGGTTTGGGTGCTAACAAACTGACTGTCAGTGGAAATAATGCTGTGGGTGTCTTTTATATTGACAGTGGCAAGACCGTAAATCTTGATGGTTTGACCATTGCTAATGGTAAAGCAAATGAAGGCGGCGGTATTTATAACGATGGCATATTGACAGTAACTAACAGCACCATAACTGGCAACTCGGCAAGCGGTACCGGTGTGGCATACACTGACACTGATGGCTTAGGAGGTGGTATCTATAACGAAGGCACACTGACAGTAATCGACAGCACCATCTCTGGCAACGAGGCAGACTACACTGGCGTGGGTGCCGGCGGCTATGGCGGCGGTATCTATAACGAAGGCAGCTTGACGGTAACTAACAGCACCATCGCTGATAATAAGGCAACACTCACCTCCGGTAGCTACGGTGGCTGGGGCGGCGGTATCTATACCAAAGGGATAGGAACGGTGACGGTGAGCAACACCACCCTTTCTGGCAACTCGGCAGTCTACAGCGGCAGCGGTGGCAGCGGTGGCTTCGGCGGCGGTATTTATAACGATGGCGGAAGCAGCACGGTGAATGCTAAAAATACCATCATTGCTAAAAATACTGCATCTTCTTCCGATCCAGATTTCTATGGCACGTTGACTTCACAGGGCTACAATCTAATTGGCGTTTATTCTGGCACTGCCGCCACTGGTGATAATTTCGGTACTAATGCTGTCCCAGTTGACCCCAAACTCGGTTCTCTGGCAAATAACGGCGGTCTTACCCAGACTATGGCGCTGCTTGATGGTAGTCCAGCAATTAATACGGGCGATCCTGCTTTTACTTCCCCACCAACCACAGACCAACGCGGCACGGGTTTTAACCGCATCAAAAATATCAGAATTGACATTGGCGCTTATGAGTCTGACTTTATGACCCCGCCGGCGTAAGCTATCAACTGTTTTCCACTCGTTGTTGCGATCGCCCTCTCTCTAAAAGTGCGATCGCCTTAACAAAACTTCTGCTTAGAACCCCGACTTCTTAGAGAAGTCGGGGTTCTTGTTGCTCAAAAATACTTCTACCACATCTCCCAACTGCATCTGCAACTGTAACTGTGCATTACCGCTGTTGATGGCAATTTCTACCCAGCCGTGACTACCAATTAAAGCGATCGCATCCCCAACCGACACATCAGCGTAAGTTTCACAACCTGCGATCGTCAATCCCGCAGCTTTCACATACCAGGTTTTTCCTTGCACGTAACTTGCTTCAATATTGCTGATTAAGTTGCCAAAATGGTCAATATATTGTATGCAACCCGTTACACCAGTTTGTGTTAAACTGCATTCTGCTAAATTTAACTTTATCAGCTTTGCTGGATCGATTTCTCTCCCTAGCTGTTTTAAAGAAACACCGCTCTTCAGATGCGCTGCCACAGGTGCAAAAATATCTCTACCGTGAAAAGTTCTGCTGGGTTCTTGAGTTCGCCAATATTGAGAGTTTGTCAGTTCGACTGCGGTAATGGCGGGACTTTGACTAAGTACCCCACTAAATATACCATTGTCAGGTCCCACCAAAAACCCATCAGCTAATTGTAAGGCGATCGCTCTCCTGATTCCTCCCACCCCCGGATCTACTACCGCTACATGCACCGTCCCATTTGGGAAATAAGCATAAGCATTCATTAAGCAAAATCTTGCCGCAGCGATGTTTTGTGGGGGAATTTGGTGCGTTAAGTCTATCACTGTTAATTTTGGGTTAATTTGGGCGATTACTCCCTTCATTACGCCGACATACACATCGCGATCGCCAAAATCGCTGAGTAACGTAATTTGACTCATCTGAAAAAAATATATCAATTAAATCTATAAAACCACATTTTTCTGTAGCCTATGTTACGGAAGTTGTGCTATATTAGGAAATGAAGATATAAAGCAAAAACTTAACAGGGAAAACTTATGCTTAATAACAGAATGCAAGCAGCAAAACAAGCTGAAGAAACTCATCACGAGAATCTGCAAAAAAACCTAGAACATCGCTTGCAAGTAGCTAGAGCCAAAGGTGACGAAAACCTAGTGCGTCAACTAGAAGCCGAAATGAAGTATATAGGTTAAACAAGCACCACAATTGTAAAGAATTATTTCTTGATAAACAGCCCGCGAAAGCGGGTTTTCTTTTTTGGGGTGTACTTAGTTAACCAACAGTTTTATACTCTGTGTCTGCTGCACTCGTGGAAGTAATTATATAAGCGGCGTGAGGACTTTTAAAAGTTGTTTGCGCTTGTGGGTGTTGGCAAGCGATCGCAGTCGTAACGTGTTCTTTTTCGTCGTCGCGAATGCAGACAAAGACATCATACAAGTTGTTAATTACCGGGCGGCGATCGTAAGGACGACGGGATGTTTGAAATTCGTCGAACATATACAAGTCCCCATCGCGGTAATAGTTGATTGCAACTATCGGTGCGGGTAGCTGTTTCAGTAATCGTGCATTTCTACGCAGAAAGTTATCATAAGTATGATAAGCGTGTTCTTCTACCAATTGGCTGAAGTAGTAAGCGTGACGCGGTGAAAGCATGTATAAAAATACAATCACCCAGTAGTAAACCAAGGCTGTAAAACGGGCAAGAAATCTGTCAATCAAGCGGCGATTTCCGCCCAGAGATTCCATAATTAGCAAGTGATGGTATTCATTCCAAGCTTGAGCAAAGTGGACTTTGAGCCATTCAGCTTTGCGCCATATCCCTAAAGTTTCGTATAAGTGCAGTACTGAAACGAAGGAAAAATAAGGAACACGCGCCACGGTTTCCAAAACGTAAAAACGGGCGTAAGGACGTTTTTTATATAACTTGTCGATAACGAAAACTAAACAATTGACGAGAAATTTAATCATTTTTTATCCTTCACCCGTGGTATCATCAGAAGTCAATCAGCCATTGATTGTTGTGCCCTGTCATTGTTGATACTGATTGAGTTGATTAAATTCCGGTAAATGTTGAGAAATTCGTGTCTAGACAAGCAGATTTTCTACACCTGCTGTTGTCGCCGTAATTGCTACTTGAATAATTCTGCTATGTAGTGAGCGGTTTACCGCTCATATCTTAAGTTTTAAGCAGTATCCCTTACTACATTTAGAAGCGTTTATTTACACTTTAGTACTTAACACTTCCATTTTTTAAACAGCCAAACTTATAAGTATTTCCGGATACGTCATCTGAAGGATGATGTATAAAGTATAAAGTATGAAGTAAGACCCCACGGATAAATCAGAAAAATTGAAATATCTTATGTGCTTTTTCTCTGCACCATAAATAAATTTAGGAGCTTGTAGTAATGGTCTTACTTCATCCTTTATCCTTCATCCTTTATCCTTTATTTGACTTGCGTCACGCGCCAACTGAGTTTAAGGTTAACCCAGAAGTTCCAGATAGTAGCAACAGCGATCGCAATCAAATTTGCGATATAGCGGTTTTGTATAATAAAATTAAACACAATATTCAATACCAGCACATTCAACACTAAACCGGCAAGACAAATAATGTTGAATTTCAAAAATCGCTTCATGCGTTGACGCCATTCGTGCTGCTCAGTAGAAACATCAGCAAAAGTCCAAGCATCATTCCACAAGAAATTATTGATAATCGCAATTTCACCCGCAATAATTTTACTGCGAGTTAAAGGCAAAGCCAAGGTACTTGGGTCACTGAGCAAGTAAAGCACTGTCATATCTACAAATACTCCACTGAGTCCCACCAAGCCAAAACGGAGAAATCGACCAACAGGAAAATTGATGCGTTGACTGATTTTTCCCAACCGTCCTGTTGCCAGCCTTAACCGTACTAAGTGGTGTATGTAGTCGATATATTGCTTACTCGTGACTTTACTTTCACCCTTAACACGTTCGCAAAACACATAGCCAACTTCGGCAATTTCGCGCACCTTACCCCGTCCAATCACCTCAAGGAGAATTTTGTATCCTACTGGATTGAGCGTCGCACCTGCTATGGAACTTCGACGTACCATAAAATAACCACTCATCGGGTCAGATACCCTACCCAGTACATCAGGTAAAATAATTAACCCTAACAACTGAGCGCCACGAGACAAGAAACGCCGGATAAAACTCCAGCTACTTACACCACCACCGTCTACGTGACGACTAGCTACTGCCATGTCTGCACCTTTTTGAATGGCGCGTAACAATTGCGTCAGCACTTCTGGCGGATGCTGTAAATCCCCATCAATTACTCCTAAAACACGTCCCCTTGCTGCTTGCCAGCCGCGAATCACTGCACTTGAAAGCCCCCGCTCATTTTGACGACGCATCACCCGTAATTGCCGATATTCTCGCCTCAGAGACTCGGCAACTTCCCAAGTGCGGTCTGGGCTATCATCGTCCACTACAATCAACTCGTAATTTCCAGGGATAGACTCATCTAGCAGTTGGCTCAATATCCTGACAACGTTCTTGATATTTTCTCGTTCTTTGTAAGTCGGAATCACCAAAGACAAGAGGATGTTTTCACTACCTGCATCCACTGTACTTGGCGGTAATTCAGGAATCTGTAATGCACCAGTTGGCACTGACAAAAGTGAATCAGGTTCAATGATACTCATGCAGAAAGACTATATGGGGAAACGGTGTTGTTAGTAATTATGCTTGAGGAAAGGTATGTGGAATTAATCTTAAAAATTTTCTACCAAAAGACGTATACAAAAAGTAATATTTTTTACAAAAAATTAAAGTTAGCAATTCTCGTTTGTATTTTCAGCCAAAAGAGGTAATAAAAAAATCGTCGTTATTCTTTATACTAAGTTTTGACTTGCCAACAAACTAATACTGTCAAATTACTTTGTATAAAATGGCTCTTAGACTTAGTATATGAACAGCAACTTGCGACCTGTTTGGGCATTTCCTCCGAAAGGGTTACGGTTTTTAGTGATTGTTCTATTAGTATTGGGTGTATTTTTTCGCTTTGTCAATATTGACCGAAAAGTTTACTGGTTTGACGAGACTTTTACCTCATTACGGATTTCTGGTTACACAGAAAAAGAAGCGATCGCCCAACTTTGCAATGGTCAACAAATTGGTGTTGAAGATTTACAGAAATATCAGCATCTTACTCCTGGAAAAACCTTAACAGATACTCTTAAATCTCTAGCAGTAGAAGACCCTCAACATCCACCGCTATATTACGTGATGACGCGATTTTGGGTGCAATGGTTTGGCAGTTCAGTTGCAGTAACCAGAAGTTTGACGGCACTGTTTAGCGTGTTGGCATTACCCTGCATCTATTGGCTATGTCTGGAATTATTTAACTCGTCGCTCGTGGCATCGGTTGCAGTTGCACTGCTTGCTGTGTCGCCATTTCATGTGCTGTACGCACAGGAAGCGCGGGAGTATAGTTTGTGGGGTCTAACAACTTTGCTATCAAGCGCAACACTGCTACGGGCAATGCGACTACAAACAAAGCTCAGTTGGGGAATGTATGCAGTAACTGTGGCATTGGGGCTATATACATTTCTCTTTTCTGGGTTGGTGACAGTTGCTCATGGTGTTTATGTGTTTGCAATTGAACGCTTTCGATTAACTAAGAAGGTTATTGCTTATCTAGTTGCGCCTTTAGTGGGATTTCTAGCTTTCACGCCCTGGCTAGTAGTTATTCTTAGTCAATCGGCTCAAATTAATAAAACAACAGGCTGGACAGGTGAAGTTAAAATAAGTCGGTTAGCTCTGATTAAAAACTGGATTGTTAACCTTAGCTATTTTTTTGTTGATTTTAACTACGATACCATACGTGGTGCTGAAGGCTCTTGGTTTAAATTATTAGTAGCATATTCAAGTCCTTTTATCTTAATTTTTGTCGGATATTCAATTTATTTTCTCTGTCGTAAGTCTCCAAAGCAAGTTTGGTTGTTTGTCTTAACATTGATTGGAGTGACAGCGCTACCCTTAGCTATACCAGATTTCATTTCCGGGGGAGTGCGATCGCAAGTCCCTCGGTATTTAATTCCTTGTTATTTAGGTATTCAGCTAGCTGTTTCTTACCTTTTAGCAACTCAAATTTTCTCGTCTTGCGTTACCATTGGGAGACAAAAGCTTTGGCAGCTTGTTATGGTTACGCTGATTTCAGCCGGAGTCATATCCTGTGCGATCGTTTCTCAAACAGAGACTTGGTGGTATAAGGATCTTAACCTTTATACTCCCCAAGTTGTTGCGATCGTCAACCAAACTCCCCAGCCACTGGTGATTACTTCGTGTCAGGCAACGTGGCCTCTGGGTGATGAAATGGCTCTCTCACATCGGCTCGATCCAAAAGTGCGGCTTCTGTTGGTGAACGAGTCAAATGTGCCCCAAATTCCTAATACTTTCAGTGATGTGTTTTTCTACAATCCTTTTTACAATCCTCCCCTGCCGATATTGCGATATAAGCTTGAGAAAGAGCAGAAATACAAGATAGAGGAGAATGTTTACCCCAAAAATATCCAGCTTTGGAAACTAACTAAATAGTTGGAATTTACAGATTAAAAGAATTTGATGTAATGCCGAGTTATCCTCGTTAATGTGACTTAATTATATCAGGTGCGGCAAATTACACATATTGTAGAGACGTTTAGTATATGAACAGTAACTTGCCGCCTGTTTGGGCATTTCCTCCGAAAGGGTTACGATTTTTAGTGATTGTTGTATTAGTATTGGGTGTATTTTTTCGCTTCGTCAATATTGACCGAAAAGTCTACTGGTTTGACGAGACTCTTACCTCATTACGGATTTCTGGCTACACAATGTCAGAAACAGTTGGGCAAGTCTGCACTGGTCAAGAAATTGGGGTTAAAGATTTACAGAAATATCAACGTCTTACTCCTGAAAAAACTTTAACAGATACTATTAACTCTTTTGTAGTAGAAAACGCTCAACATCCGCCGCTATATTATGTGCTATCGCGATTTTGGGCGCAATGGTTTGGCAGTTCTGTTGCGGTAATAAGAAGTTTGTCTGCCATCATTAGTTTGCTAGTATTCCCCTGCATCTATTGGCTATGCTGGGAATTATTTAACTCGTCGCTCGTGGGATGGGTTGCAGTTGCACTAATAGCTGTGTCACCATTTCATGTTTTGTACGCACAGGAAGCGCGGGAGTATAGTTTGTGGACTGTGACAATTTTGCTATCTAGTGCAACACTACTACGGGCAATGCGATTGCAAACAAAGCTTAGTTGGTTAATGTATGCAGTATCTGCGGCATTAGGGCTGTATACATTTTTGTTTTCTGTACTAGTGACGATCGCTCATGGTGTTTATGTATTCGTAATTGAACGCTTTCGATTCACTCAGAGGGTTATTGCTTATTTGCTGGCATCTTTATTAGGATTTTTAGCTTTCACACCTTGGCTAGTAATTGTTATTACTAATTTAGGGAAAGTTAATGAAACAACAGACTGGACATCTAATAAAATACCCAACTTAAGTTTGATTAAGTCTTGGATTGTTAACTTGAGCTATTTTTTTATTGATTTTAACTACGATTTGAGGAGTGTTTATAATGACTCTGTATTGAAATTGATAGTTAAATTTTTGATTCCTGTTATCTTAATTTTAGTAGGCTATTCGATTTATTTTCTTTGTCGTAATACACAACAGCGAATTTGGTTATTTATATTGATATTGATTGGGGTTACAGCGCTACCTCTAGCAATGCCTGATTTAATTTTTGGAGGAGTGCGATCGCAAGCTTCTCGGTATCTCATTCCTACCTATTTGGGTATTCAGCTTGCTGTTGCATATCTGCTGGCAACTCAAATTATCTCCACTGTTAACAACCAAAGACGAAAGCTTTGGCAACTTGTGATGGTTCTGCTGATTTCAGCCGGAGTCATGTCTTGTGCCATCAGTTCTCAAGCAGAAACTTGGTGGCTGAAGTTTCTTAACATTTATACTCCTCAGATGGTTAGAATTATCAACCAAACTGCCAACCCACTTTTAATTGTTTCCTGTGAGGGAAACTCGTCTATAGGTCATGGAATGTTTCTCAGCCATGTGCTGGCTCCAAAAGTGCGGCTTCGGTTGGTGAATGAGTCGAATGTGGCGCAAATTTCTGATAATTTCAGTAATAGTTTCAGTGACGTTTTTTTATACAATCCTGACTACAATACTATTTCGCAAGTATTCTTAGATAAGCTTGAAAACCAGCATAAATACAAGATTGAAAAAAACATTTATCCAGAAAATCTTGGTCTTTGGAAATTAAGCAAATAGTTAGAGTCGTGTGTCTGAATCATATCATGTCCTACAAATTAGACATATTGTAGAGACGTTCGGTGTGGAACGTCTCTACGACGGGTTTTTATACCAATCCTATATGATTTGTAAAAATTTACGGTGTCCAGATCCCCGACTTCGCATAAGTTGTCGGGGATCTAACTTTTCAACGGATGAAGTTTAAGACTTCGGTTTATAAGTCGATGCAACATGCAATTCTTTGAGCTGCTTTGCATCCACTCCTGAAGGTGCATCTGTTAACAAACAACGCGCTTGTTGCGTTTTCGGAAAGGCAATTACATCGCGAATTGATTCTTCACCAGCTAACAACATTACCAAGCGATCTAAACCGTAGGCAATACCACCATGCGGCGGTGTACCATATTCAAATGCCTCTAAAAGAAAGCCAAATTTACTTTGTGCTTCTTCCGGAGATAAACCGATCGCTTCAAATACTTCTTCTTGAATTTCTCGCTGATAAATTCGCCGACTACCACCACCAACTTCAAAGCCGTTGTAAACTAAATCATACGCTTGGGCGCGGGCGGTTTTCAAGTCGGACAAGTCATCAGGATGCGGTGCTGTAAATGGATGGTGCAATGCTTCCAAGCGTTTTTCGTCAGCATTCCACTCAAACATCGGGAAATCTACCACCCAAAGCAAGTTGATTTTTTCCGAATCGATTAATTTAAATTCTCTGGCAATGACTTGACGCAATCTATCTAAAGTCTTATTGACAGTTGCCGCATCAGCTGCTGCAAATAGTAACAGATGTCCGGGTTTGGCATCGGTGCGGCGTAAAATTTCTTGCTTTTGTTCTGGTGTTAAGTTATCTTTAATTGCGCCGATGGTGTCGATTTCCCCATCTTCTCTGACGCGGATGTATGCTAAACCTTTCGCACCGGCTTCAGCAGCTTCTTTAAATAAGTCGCCACCCGGTTTAATACGGACATTGGAGATTGTATCATTGCCGTTGGGAATCGGTAGGATTTTCACAATACCGCCATTGGCAACGGCTTCACGAAAGACTTTGAAACCAGAGTCTTTCAAGACATCCGAAACATTGACTAGTTCCAGACCGTAGCGGGTATCAGGTTTATCACAGCCGTAGCGTTCCATTGCGTCTGCGTAGGTGAGACGCGGAAAGGGAAGTTGTAATTCGATACCTTTAACTGTTTTGAAGATATGCGAAACTAACTTCTCGTTAAGTTCGATAATTTCTTCTTGGGACATGAAACTCATTTCCATGTCCAATTGCGTGAATTCTGGTTGTCTGTCAGCGCGTAAGTCTTCGTCGCGGAAACAACGAGCAATTTGATAATAGCGATCGCATCCTGCTACCATCAATATCTGTTTGAATAGCTGCGGTGATTGCGGTAAAGCAAACCACTCACCAGGACTGACGCGACTGGGTAAAATGTAATCGCGTGCGCCTTCGGGGGTGGAACGAGTTAAGATGGGGGTTTCCACCTCGATGAAGTTTTCTACATCTTCGAGATAGCGACGCATGGTTTTGACAACTTGATGACGCAATTGTAAGTTATGCGCCATGCGATCGCGTCGCAAATCTAGATAACGATATTTCAGCCGCAAGTCTTCCCGCACATTCTCGCTGTCTGCGGTGGAAACTTGAAAAGGTAACTGTTTGCGAACAGCGTTTAGCAATTCAATTTTATCGGCGTAGATTTCCACTTCGCCTGTGGGGATGCGGGTATTTAGCGATTCAGAAGGACGCTGCGTCACCCTACCTGTGATTTCCACGACATATTCATTACGCAGAGCGTTAGCTGGTTCGTAAGAATCTGGGGTACGTTGGGGATCGCTGACAATTTGGACAACGCCAGAGCGATCGCGTAAATCTAAGAATATCACACCTCCATGATCGCGGCGACGGTCTACCCATCCGTACAAAGTGACAGTTTCTCCAATATGTGATGAACGGAGTGCGCCGCAATAGTGAGTTCGCATAGGTCTTAATACTAATTTCTGGAGCTAGATGGGCTAGTGTAAGAAGGCAGAAGGCAGTTCGGCGAAGCCGTTGCCGAAGGCTAGGCAGAAGGCAGAAGGAAAGAAAGCTTGTGATAGTTGGCTTTTATCAACTGCGTAGTTATTTCTGCCACGCTGCACTAGTTTATGTCAAAGCTTTCCCATTATCTAGCATCAATAGTAATTGTAGTCATAAAGATGCAATAAGCAAATCGCCAAATTAGCAGATGGAGATTAAAAAGACGGAAGTTGGCGAGTTTTTCCTTTTTATACGAAATCAGGGAAGTCCCTGTATTTAGGCTGCGGACTCTGGAATACTATGTTTTAGTTTTTACAAAACCTGTGCTGTGTAACCCAACTTACAGAATACAAGTGAACAGTTAACAGTTAACTGTTAATCACTATCTCCATAAAAATCTTCATCTAATAACTGTTCTAAAAGAAAAGGACAATCGAGAGGATATTCTTCTTGGGAAGGTTTTCTCACTTTTAATTTAGCGTTTTTACTTTCTTTGATTGCCAGTTTGCGACCATCGGCATAAGCTTTAGAAATAATTTCAGTAATATAGTTTTTAAAAGAAGGATTTTCTTCTAAATCTTTTTTTACTCGGAAACGATGTTCTGTCACAGAACTATACCAGCTTTGTTTCATCATTTCAGGAGCATCAGATTGAACGGTTAATTTTAGTAAATGAGCAATCAGTATCGTTAAATTACTCATAAATGACCGTTTCTCTGCTTTTCCCATGTCTTCTAGTTCTAAAAGCAAATGCTCCCAATCTATATCATTAAACCGATGCTCTTTAATCTGCTCAATAATGCTTTCTCGCCAAAGATTAAAATCTTGTTCATATAGATTGTTCATATAGATTGTTAATAAATTTAAATGTAGGGTGTGTTGTCGCGCACCGCAACGCACCATCAAGAACTCAACGTGCGTTAGCCTACGGCATAACACAACGCCAGATGCTACAACGGAGGGAACCTCCGCAACGCACTGGCTCCCCTACGAACTATATCTTGGGTATTTTGGTTTCTCTACAATAATTATGGCAAGCTTTGCCATTTACTGTCATGAGTGTTAAATAGTGCGTAGACACAAATTGAGTGTTAGTGACTAATGTTGCAAGGTAGACCGTTCCCATAAGTTCGGGAACCACTCCCGTAAGTTGAGAAACCGTTCCCGTAAGTTGGGGAATCGTTCCCATAAGTTGGGGAATCGTTCCCCTAAGTTCGGGAACCGTTCCCGTAAGTTGTGGAACCGTTCCCGTAAGTTGGGGAACCGTTCCCGTAAGTTGGGGAACCGCTCCCATAAGTTGTGGAACCGCTCCCGTAAGTTTGGGAACCGCTACAAACGTCATTGCGAATGAAGGGTAGCGGAATGACGCAATCAAGACATTAAGATTGCTTCTCCTGTCGGAGACGCTCCGCAAACACTTCATTTCATTACGTGAGCGCTCCGCGCACGCTAACGCGAACGCAATGACTGTAAATATTTTTGTCTACTCATACCAATTTAAAAAAAGAATGCAATACATTCGCAAAACCCCTCCCCAACCCTCCCCTTACTAAGGGGAGGGTGCCCGATAGGGTGGGTGGGGAATCTGTCGCAAACATTTTTTGAATCAGTATCACATCTTGCATCAGTCTCAAAAACCGCCATAGGTTAGAAACCTATGGCTAATAGCGCTCATTCCTCGCGTATAGGACTAAACTCTATTAATGGCACAGTTCTTAGTCCACTTAAGTGGACTTACAGCGATTTTCAGGTAAATGAACCACATCTTTTTTATCTCACGCAAAGCCGCAGAGACGCAAAGGAAGAAATAAAGAAACAAGAGTGTGGTCTAAATACATGAAAATTGCTGTAAGCTAAAAGCCTGTGAAATTTATTTCTTGGCGGGAGATTGGGCAGGTGCAATATCTGAGTCTACCTACTTATTTTCTTTATTTTGCCAAAAACCGGAATATTGCCCAGCAAAGTTGTATACAATCTCAGCAACAACCTGATAATGACCCAGTTATGCCGCTAGACTACTCCGGTCAAAATCTCCGAGGTCGCTCTTTTAAAGGTCAAAACCTGACTGGAGCAAACTTTAGCAAGGCAGATATTAGAGGGGCAGATTTTACCAACGCTATTCTCAAAGATGCTGACTTCAGACGTGCTGAGGCTGGATTACAGAAACGTTGGGTGATTGGGTTGCTTATAGTCTCATGCCTGCTGTCGCCAGTATCAGGGTATTTATCAATCTTCATTGGTGTATTGATAGCATTAATTCTCCACCTTAAAAACACTCCAAACTTCGTTATTGGGATAGTCTCCCTGGTTCTAATGGCAGTCTTTCTTATTGTCGCTAGCCGCAAAGGTTTAATAGCTGGTTTAAAAGCCGTAGTCGGAGCCGGAGCCATAGCCGGAGCCGGAGCCATAGCCATAGCCATAGCCATAGCCATAGCCGGAGCCATAGCCATAGCCGTAGGAGCCAAAGCCGGAGCCATAGCCGTAATCTTCGCCATAGCCGTAGCCGGAGCCGGAGCCGGAACCGTATTTGGAGCCGTAGTTGGAGCCGTAGCCGGAGCCGTAGCCGCAGCCCTAGCCGGAGCCGTAGCCGGAGCCGTAGTATTAATTGAGGGCGAATATAATTCGCTACTACACAGGCAAAGTCCGCCTGCGCGGACTAACACAAAATCAAGGCTTTCCAACCCACGGAGGTGGGTTTTGTTTGTGTAGCCGCGATTTCCAATCGCCAAGGCTGTATTAATTGAGACTTTTCAAACACTTTTGTTTCAATTTCTGAAACAAGCCTGACAAAAGCTGTAGAGACAAGTTAGGTTAACTGTTAAACCGCACCCTTTGCAGCTATGGTAAAAGAACTGGCAATTCGCACCTGTGGACTGACTAAGCAATTCGATCGCCACGTTGCGGTTAATGATGTTGATTTGGAGATCCAAGCGGGTGAGGTTTACGGACTGATTGGTCCGAATGGCGCGGGTAAAACAACTCTCATGCGGATGTTGGCAACTGCTGAGGAACCGACTACGGGTGAGATTTATATTAATGGCGATCGCTTACTACGTGACAAAACTAATCCGACTCTCAAACGTCGTCTCGGCTACTTACCCGATGACTACCCGCTTTATGAGGATCTCACAGTTTGGGATTATCTCGATTATTTTGCGCGTTTGTATCGCTTGCGGGAACCGCGCCGCACTCAACGTTTACATGAAGTTTTAGAATTAATACAACTTGGCAATAAACGCCATAGTCAGATTTCTACTTTATCGCGGGGGATGAAGCAGCGTCTCAGTTTGGCGCGAACAATTATCCACGAACCGATTTTACTACTTTTAGATGAGCCAGTTTCCGGGCTTGACCCCATCGCTAGAATGCACTTTCGTGAAATCATTAAAGCGTTGCAAGAAGCTGGGATGACAATATTAATTTCTTCGCACGTTCTCAGCGACTTAGCAGAACTGTGTACTTCAGTGGGAATTATGGAACTTGGCTTTTTGGTAGAAAGTGCTTCACTAAAACAACTTTATCAGCGTCTTTCTCGCCAGCAAATTTTGTTATCCACTCTGGGAAATTTAGAACCACTTTTAAGCGAGTTGAAAAATCATTCTCTAGTGGAAGAGTGGGAAGTTATGCCAGATAAACAGGGTGTGCGCGTCTACTTTTCAGGGAATCAAGAAGATAGTGCTTTTCTGTTGCGATCGCTCATTCAAGCTAACATTCCTCTGAGCGAATTTCATTGCACTCAAGAAGACCTAGAAACAATTTTCCTCAAACTAGGTCATAAACAAGCATCTTGAAGATTGTTGTGAGTTGTTTGTTAGTTGTTGGTTGTTAGTTGTTGGTGGGCATTGGGCATTTGTCCCCCTTGTCCCCCTTGTCCTCCTTGTCCCCCTGTCCCCTTGTCCCCCTGTCCCCTTGTCCCCCTGTCCCCTTGTCCCCTCTTCACTGGAGATTTGTGAGTATGATGCTCAACTTAATAGATAAAATCGGCGATTGGAATCCGCAATTGTTGCGAGAAATTAAAGGTCGGTTGAAAGTTTTTCCTGTAGCGATCGCATTTATTATATCGCTACTTGGTCAACTGGTATTATTCCTGTTTCAATTAAAAGATTTTCCCGACGAAAAATACTCTCTAGTCGGTCAATACTGTCGCCTAAGTAAATCTTATATTCAGCAACAAGACACACTTTATCGACAAAGCAGCACACTTAATACAGCAATATCTAGTTTAAAGAGAAATAAAGGATTTGATAAAGCATCGCTTCTAGATTTGCAAACAGAACTCAAATCGACAAATGCAAAACTTCAAGCTTTAAAGAAATACTTCTCAGAGAATTTTTGCCCAACTGATCAATTAGATATGCAATCGTGGTGGCGAGATCACTGGGAATACATATTTCTCTCATTGAGCGTGATTTTTATCTTCACACTATTAGTAGCAGGAACTTATTTACTAATAAATAATTTAGCTACTGAAGAACGTCGCGGCACACTTAATTTCATTCGCCTTAGTCCCCAGTCAGAAGTAAATATTTTGACTGGTAAGCTGTTAGGAGTGCCAATTTTAGTTTATCTTGTAACCTTAGTAGCAGTGCCTTTACATTTGTATGCTGGACGTTCTGCTAATATCGCCTTAAGTTACATTTTTAGTTTCTACGCTGTTCTTGCTGCTAGCTGTATTTTCTTTTATAGTGCAGCGCTACTTTTTGGTTTAGTTTGTCGTTGGTTTAATAGTTTTCAACCTTGGTTAGGTAGTGGTTCTGTTCTAGTATTCTTAATTATGACGATGGCGAACGCATCATCTTCGGGAAGACACTTTAACAATTCAACGGCTTGGTTTAGGTTGTTTAGTCCTTTGGATATTACAAATTATCTGTTTCCCAATTTGTTTCACTTATACAATGGTTCGCCATTGAAACAATTGCAGTTTTTCTATTTCCCAATAGGAACAAATGTTAGTAGTATTGTTGGATTCCATTTATTGAGTTATGGCTTGTGTACTTACGGGATTTGGCAAGCATTGAAACGTTGTTTTCGTAACCCGAATATCGCTGTTATCAGCAAGCTTCAAAGTTATTTGGTGGTAGCTGGTTTGCAAGTGATGATGTGGGGATTCACTTTGCAGTATGTAAAAAATTATTGCCCACCTACTCTGGTTAAGCAACCTTCTACTTGCTTGTACGATGTGAATTCTCAAATTGGCGAGAATTTCATTTTGCTAGCATTTTGTAACTCAGTACTGCTTCTTGGTTTAATTGCAATTCTTTCACCTCACCGTCAAGCTGTACAAGATTGGGCAAGGTATCGACATCAGGGTGTTTGTCAGAATTTGCTAAAAGATTTGATTTTTGGTGAAAAGAGTATTGCACTGGTAGCAATGGCAATTAATTTAGCGATCGCTATTATCCCATTAATAGTTTGGATTGCAGTTGCGCCTATTTTAAATGTTCACCATAACCGTAATTTACTTGGACTTGGAAGCAATGTTCATCGGATTCATATAGTTTTTACTTTAGCGTTATTCATCACCTTGATGATGATTTACGCTACCATAGCTCAACTGATGTTGATGATGAAAACTTCTAAGCGTTCTTTGTGGGCAATTGGTACTGTAGCTGCGATAATGTTTTTACCACCGATGATTCTCCAATTCCTCACCATTTATCCCTCGAAAAATGCTACCCTCTGGCTGTTTTCCAGCTTTCCTTGGGCAGGTGTAAAATATGCTTCTACAACAACAATTTTTCTGGCACTCTTGACTGAGTTTAGTGTTTTAGCATTGTTAAACTTTCAATTGACAAAGCGGGTAAAGTTAGCAGGGGAATCTGCTACTAAAGCATTGTTAAGTTGAAGTTAATTGTAGTCAGCGCTTCAGCGCTGTTAGCGGAGCTTTCCCGTAGGGTAGCGCTGACTACTTTTCTATCAAGTTTACGACGTGTAAGCCATATCCCTAACTACTAATTATGGAGAGTTTTGCTATGATGCCAAATTTTGTAGACCGTTTAGGAAACTGGAATCCGCAATTTTTGCGAGAAATCAAAGGTCGTATTAAACCACGCAACATTCTACTAACGATTGTTATTTCTCTGTTGGTTCAATTTTTACTAGTTCTATATTTCCGAACCCAGGTAATAACTGAAAATACAGCAAATGCAATTAAAACTATTGCCAACAAATATTGTACGGGAGAAAACATTTATATAAATGCTGCTAGGCGGGTATGTTTGCAGGATGAATTGGGCAATATTATCATCAATTGGGAGTTATGGTTTAGAAACATATTTACATGGTTGAGCATTATTAGCTGCTTTGCCATTTTAGTTGCCGGAACCTATCTAATCATCAGTGATTTAGCTAATGAAGAACGTCGTCAGACACTGAATTTTATTCGCCTTAGTCCTCAGTCACCCCAAAGCATCTTATTAGGTAAAATGCTAGGTGTGCCTATCCTGCTGTATCTTGCAGTATTCCTAGCAATTCCTTTGCATTTGTGGTCGGGTTTAGCCGCAAACATTCCGCTGGTTGAGATTTTCTGCTTCTATGCAATTATTGTTGGAGCTTGCATTTTATACTATAGTGGCGCATTGTTATTTGGCTTAGTTGGTTCTTGGTTAAGCGGTTTTCAAGCGTGGTTGGGTAGCGGTGCAGTTTTGGGTTTTCTTATATTAACTAGGCAAGGAATATTTTCTCAAGTAGGACAATCTGAACATCCATTTGTTGTCTTGAAGTTAATTAACCCAGGTTACTTCATTCCACATTATTCGGTTGATTCTTCTTTTAAATCTGTTGCTTCAGAATTAGCAAACCTCCATTGGTTTGCTATACCGTTAGGAACTAGTTTTGTAACTACGGTAGGCTTTGTTTTGTTTGTTTACGCGATGGCAAATTGGTTTATTTGGCAGTCTTTGCAGCGTTGCTTTCGTGACCCCAATGCCACAATGTTGAGTAAACGTCAAAGTTATTTGCTAACGTCTTGCTTTGCCTTTTTAACAATAGGATGGGCTAATTGGCAAGAATTGATTTTTGCTAAACCTAACATTGATTATATGAGGTATGGAAATATCGGTAGTCTCTTATTTTTAAATTTGTGGCTGTTTTTATATCTCATTGCTGCTCTTAATCCTCATCGTCAAACGCTATATGATTGGGCACGCTACCGAAAAATTTATAGTTTTAAAGAATTTGGTAATAGCAAATTAATTAAGGATTTAATTTGGAGTGAAAAAAGTCCTGGTTTAGTAGCGATCGCACTCAATGCAATAATCGCCATTACTGCTTTAAGTCTATTTATTTTACTTTCCGGTGTCGGATTTGATGACGCAATACCAGCCTTTTTATCTCTAATTTTCGCTGGTAATTTAGCTACGATCTACGCAGGTTTGGCTCAACTAATGTTGTTGATGAAAACTGAGCAACGAGTGTTATGGGCTACTGGTGCGGTGGGTGCGGTAATGATATTACCACTGGTAATTGTAGCTATGCTGTTCTCCAACCCCGGAAACAATACATTTGCGTGGCTGTTTTCAATCGCTGCGCCACTTCTTATGTTATATCCCACAGGATACCCAGAGTCATTCATATCGGTCTTTCTGGCGCTTTTTTGTCAGTGGATGATTATCGGATTGTTGGTATTTTTGCTGATGCGGCAGTTAAGAAAAGCTGGGGAGTCTACAGTGCGATCGCACTAACCGTTATAGGAATGAGCGCAAAAATAATTGAAAAACCTATTAGACATCTCCGAAAAATGTAGAGACGCGACATGTCGCGTCTCTACAATGGTTCTGGATAACGCATATTTAATTTCTGGAGATGTCTATTATACAGTAGCGGTAATTCATGAATTACCGCTACTTACGACGTCAAATTGCGCTTATTCCTGCGTTACCTAAAAGTCAGGCGATCGCCTAATTTTCAGCATCAGATTACTTGACAATTCCTAAAATAGGTGCTGTCTCAGACTCGGCAATTTGAGGAAGCAAGAATCCCTTAGCATAAATCTGGGGATTTCCTTGCGAGATTATGGTATACGATTGGCGAATTTGAGCATTTAAGGCAACAGTCTTCACGTCGTACATCTGTGTAGCCAGCTTGGGGTAGAAGCCGATGCCGATAATCAACACCAGAAAACAGGCAGCAATAAACACCTCACGCGGTCTGGCATCCTCATAGACTGCCTCGCTAGGCAAAGCGCAGTCCGTACCAAAGCAAACCGCTCCTTCATCATCCTGATTTTCCGAGCCGGCATTGCCAACGTCGCATGTCAGAGCAGCACCAGAACCGTAAAATACTTGTCGCAGCATCGAGAGCAGATAAATCGGTGTGAGGATGACTCCCACCGCAGCTAAGAAGACCGTCACGGTGCAGAAAGTGGAGCTGTAGACATCGCTGGTCGTCACACCAACAAAGACTGCCAGTTCGCTAGCAAAGCCGCTCATACCAGGGAGAGCCAGCGATGCCATTGCCGCGATTGTAAACAGGGCAAACACTTTCGGCATTACCTGACCAACACCGCCCATTTTATCCATTATCAGGGTGTGGGTGCGATCGTAAGTCACCCCTGCTAATTTGTCGCCGCGTAGCGACGCTTTTGACCCCCCCAAATCGAGACGAGCAGGTAAACGGGAACCAGTTCGATTTCCCACATAATGAAAAATAGTAGCAAGTCTTGGGCGACGAATACCCCTATCTGTGCAGAATACAGCACCAGCATCAAGAAATAGAAGAGCCTCGGCTTGATATTAACTTGCCAAGCTGCAAATATCGCCAGCGTCGTCACCAATCCTGCCAGAAGCACGAGGGGGACAGATAGTCCATCGACCGAAACTGCCCAGTTAAAATTTAACTGAGGCACCCAGGCATACTTCTCTGCGAGTTGAAAAGTAGCGCTGCTGGGGTCGTAATGCTTCCAAAAGGCGTAGCACATCAAACCAAAGTCGGCGATCGCCACACCTAAGGCATACAACCGCACAAGTTTGCCGTCTTTATCAGGCAGTACGGGGATTATAAAGGAAGCAACGAGTGGCAGCAGGACAATCGCAGTTAGCCAGGGAAATCGATCCGCTATCATGGCAGTGAGCAAAAATACTTATATTGTTAATAAAGATATCCTACTAAATTTTGTAACGATTTATAAATAATTATTTACAGCAGATAGCTATCTTGTCGAATATATAGTGCAGAGATAAATGAAAAAGTTGTCGTGCGATCGCTCTGAACCTCATCTGAAAATTAAGCGATCGCCAATAACTTCACAGCCTAACGATTTTTCACTGAGATTGGTCAATCGACTTTGCTTGACTTGTTAACGAATAACCTGCAATCGCGATCGCAATAGTAATCACACCAAGCGCGACATTCGGATAAATCGTGATTCCACCTAACTCAGGTTCACGAATATTACCAAAAACTGGATCGTTAAGAAACCCGTAAGAAGTTCCCGGCAAAAATCCGGCAGCGATTAGCCCAATCCAGAAAGCGGAACCGAGAAATGCACTCATAGCCATCGAAAAGCGATCGCTTACCGGACGAACCCACAAAATCGCTAAAGCCGCAAGTCCCAACGAAGCACCTGCAAAAAACGACATGGCACAATGCAGCTTTGCATGAGGTAGCCATGCAGGGTTATTCATATGAGCGTCTGCTAGTAAGACTGCATCCACACCGATGGGAATGATAATTGTTGAAAGCGCAGCAGCTCCAAGCAGCCATTTTGCGAGTTGTTCTCGATGCATGTTGATTTCCTCAAACTTCGCTACCCGACACATCAACAACTATCTCACAATTCAACAACAAAACTTTCCCGTCGATGAAAGTCTGCTTCCTGACCACAATGAGTTAATGCCCAATAGCTAAGATTACCATCTTTCGATTTAATTACAGTAGTAATTCCAACTTCTAAAGATTGCTCCGCCAAGATAAACTGATTTAAATCAACTTCTAAATCAACCAACAAAGCGTCTGATTTCTGCTGAACGCTAAAAGGTAGCGATGTAACAGCCATTTCCTCTTGTAACCCTTGGCGATAATTCTCTAAGCGAAAGACATTCCAATGTCCTGCTGGTGAAAGATTAAACTCCCAATAATCAGGATAATTCTTAATTCCAGTAAAGAACTCGAAACACGTTTCTTCCCAAAGATCGTATTTGCGCTTTAACAAGTCAGCTGGTGTGGGAATTTCGACTTTTGTCAAATCGCCAAGCAGTGTATAATAAATAGTTAATTTATTGCCGTTTCGAGCGATACTGCCTGTAATCTTTAAATCAGACAGCGAGCTTGTTAAATTAAATGGCTGCAAAGAAAAATTTTGCTCGTTCATCGCATTTGCTGAATGATAGCGCGGATAGCGGTTTCTTGAGATTCGATACTTTCGGTGAGCTTGAATTGCACGATCGCTCTATTCAGATTATGTTCTGGGTACTTAATCTTAAAATAGACATTACCCGCTAAATAATCAGTGAAAAATCGCAATCCTAACTCAAACGCAATCAAGCGGATTGCATCATACATATATTCATAGTCGCTTATAGTGAGAAAATCTCTCGCCACTGAGAGATAACCTTGCAAAACAGACTGACAAATATCGGTGTCAAAGCGCACCATCTTCCACTGGTCTGTTTCTTCTCCCAAAAAATTGCAGCTTGAGCGCAGGCAATCCCCGATATCATAATGAACCAAGCCGGGTTTAACGGTGTCCAGGTCAATAATACTGATACCATGCCCGGTTGTGGTGTCTATCATGACATTATTTACCTTGGGGTCGCCGTGAATTGGGCGCTTTATCAGTTGTCCTTGTGCTTGGGCATTTTCTAAAACGTGTGCCCAAGAAGAGCGATCGCTTACAAATTGCAAGCAATACTTGACTTCCGCAGATTGTACAGACGCGATTAATCGCGTCTCTACCGCGAAATTTCGCGTCTCTACATATTGCTGAAGGTAGCGCGGTGTAATGTGGAATCCAGGAAGGGTGTCAGCGAGTTTTTCGGTAGGCAAATCGCTGATTAGGTTATGGAACATACCTAGCGCATAACCGACTTCACGAGCGTGATTGCTATCTTTAATGATGTCAAAAGACTCCGCAGCCTCAATAAAGCTGATTGCCCGCCAGAATGACCCATCAGCATCAATAAAGTGATTTTGGGCATTTTGTGTCAAAAGTACGCGCGGTACTTCCCAGCGGCGATTTGGGGGGTTGCGTTGCAGGCGATCGCGCACATGAACAGTAAACACACCCATGTTCTGCATCACCAGTTTTGGTTGACGAAACACCTGCGTGTTGATGCGTTGCAGGATAAACTGCTTTTCATCTAAAGAATCCAGAGTTACAAGGAAAGTGCTATTAATATTGCCATGCCCAAATTCCTGGATGTCAATAACCTTACCTTGTGGCTTAAATTGGTCTGCAATGTCAATCAGATTATTCAAAATTTTGCCTTTTAAATTGAAATAGTATAACTACATATAGCAATCCTAAATTATTCATGAATCTCTCTTTTCTCCTCCTCTGCGCTCTCTGCTTCTCTGCGGTTCGTTTCTTTTGAAAAATTAGATATGATTGGTATATTTTGCTTTTATCGCCTGCTTTTATCGCTTTGCTCACTTCTAGTTGAAACAATTCGCTGTTGATACTCTTGCTCAGTCATTATATCGAAAGTACTCTCTACCCTATCTAAAAAAACAATTCCCTCAAAGTGGTCGTACTCATGTTGAAAAATACGCGCTACAAAATCAGTAAACTCTTGTTTTTGTAACTTGCCATCGCGGTCAATATATTCTACTTCTATCGCCTGATATCTGGGAACTAATCCTCTAATTCCGGGAATACTTAAACAACCTTCCCAACCTTTGACAATTTCATTTGAATGTGCGGTTATTTGGGGATTTATCATAGCTGTTGGTTGCATCTCCGGGGCGTTAGGATACCGGGGATTGGGACGGGACGCAACGATAAATAAACGCTTTTGTTCTGCAACTTGAGGCGCGGCAATTCCTACACCGTTACTATCAGCAACTGTTGCTAATAAATCTTCAATTAGTTTTTGTATCTGCTCATCTTGGATATTTTCAATTACCGCAGCTTTGGAGCGCAATATCGGATTGCCTAATTGAATAATTTTTCGTAGTTCACCCATAATATAACTCCTTTTTTTAGGTAGTAAGCGGCTCTATCCCTTAAAATTGAAGATTTGAGCGGTGAGCCAGCGCGGTCATGTTCGTTACCCCCATGAGCGACTGGCTCTCCCGTTGGGTAAACCGCTCACTACGGTTCAGGACAGTATTTTAGGTTTAATAATAGCTAATAGTTGTTAGCTATTAGCTATTTTAATAAAATCAGCTTTCTCGTCGAGCCGGTAGAGGTGCAGGGCTAACTGCGACTTGTTCAGTTTGTCCATTCCGCTCCAATTGTATTTGTAACGGGCTACCTATTTGACTATTTTCTAAGATTTTTAGTACCTCTTCATTTTTGGCAACAGATTTGTTATTGATACTGATAATCACATCACCGGCTCGTAATCCGGCTGTCGCGGCTGGCGAACCACGAACAACGCCGCGAATAAATACTCCTTTATCTGCTGTTATTTTCAGCTGACCGTCAGAAGCATTACTGATGACTCTCTTAATTTCTGGGGTCAGCGTTTCCATTGCGACACCTAAATAAGGATGATCCACCCTTCCCTTGGCAATTAATTGCTGGGCGATTCGTTGTGCTGTATTAATGGGTATGGCAAATCCCAATCCTTGAGCGCCACGCAAAATCGCTGTATTCATCCCAATTACTTGACCTTCAGCATTTAGCAGCGGTCCGCCAGAGTTACCAGGGTTAATAGCAGCATCCGTTTGAATGTAATCAACGCGCTTGTCACTAGCGCCGATGTCACTACCAGAACGACCTGTAGCACTGAGAATGCCAGAGGTTACGGTATTATTTAAACCTAAAGGATTGCCAATAGCAATTACTGCTTCTCCTGGTTGCAACGTCTCGGAGTTACCAAGAGCAATAGTGGGCAGGTTATTTGCGGCAATTTTAATTACTGCAACATCAGTTATCCGGTCTTCACCCAGCACTTTGCCGTCAAAAGTCCGACCATCTTTCAATGTTACCGTCACCGTGTCAGCACCATCCACCACATGGGCATTAGTCAAAATTTGACCTGCGGAGTTAATGATGAATCCAGAGCCGCTACCTTCTATTGTTTGTCTGGGTTGTGATTGCCGATCTCCGAAAAAGCGCCGGAAAAATGGATCGTTAAATTCATCTGGTCTACGAGAATTTACGATTCTAGTAGAATCAATTCTAACTACCGCCGGTCCGACTTTTTGCACTACCCCCACTACAAAGTTAGGATCTCCAGACTTAGCGAGAATTGGTGGTGGGGCAATTACTGGAGCGCGATCGCTTGTATTTTGGGCTTCTACTTGAGCTTGAGAATCATTTCTTTGACTTTCAATACCAGCACTACCGATAGGTAACGAGCAGCCCCCAAGAAACACCACTGCGCCACTCAGTAGCATTAACATAATACCAGTTGCTGCCCAAGGTTGAGGCAAACTCCTGGTATCAATTTTTTTGTGCCCAAAGTCATGTTTTATCTTCATCTGTCGCGTGTAACTCCTTTATGAGTCAGTGAGTGGTAGGATCTTGCCTACCGGGAACAAGAATAATTACAACTTAAAAGCTTGTTCTAGGTCTAGAGCATCTGAGCAATGCTAAATGGGTGCTTGCTTATATCTTCTATTTTGACGATTAGCAGCAAAGGTGGTATATAACATGGAAATTCCCATAAAAACTCTGTGGATTCAGGTATTGGAGCGCTTACAGCTAGAATTATCCCGTCCCACCTTTGAAACTTGGATTAAAACTGCTAGTGCAGAGCGATTAGAAAATAATTGCTTGGTGATACTTACTCCTAACCCATTTGCGCGTAATTGGTTACAAAAGTATTACATAAATACAATTGCTCGTGTAGTACAAGACATTCTTGGTCATCCTGTTGAAATTTATTTTACCGTTGCTCAAGGTGATGAAATTTCTTTTTTGAATGAAGGAGAACTTCCTAAGGCAGTTCCTATTCCAAATAATATTTTAGAAAATGCTTCTAAAAGCAAAACGATAACTACTGAATTAAATTATAAATATGTATTTTCGCGGTTTGTAGTTGGTGCAAATAACCGGATGGCTCACGCTGCTTCATTAGCAGTTGCTGAATCTCCGGGAAGAGAGTTTAATCCTTTATTTTTATGCGGTGGTGTCGGATTGGGAAAAACCCACTTAATGCAGGCTATTGGACACTATCGCCGAGAAAATTATTCTGATTCTAAAATATTTTATGTTTCTACCGAGCAGTTTACTAATGATTTAATTACTGCCATCCGTAATGATAACAGACAAGGTTTTCGAGAGCATTATCGAGCGGCTGATGTACTGTTAGTAGATGATATTCAATTTCTTGAGGGTAAGGAGTCTACGCAAGAAGAATTTTTTCACACTTTTAATACTTTATATGAAGCTGGCAAGCAAGTTATTATAGCTTCCGACCGTCCCCCCAACCAAATTCCCCGCTTACAAGAACGTCTCTGTTCTCGTTTTTCGATGGGTTTAATTGCTGATATCCAAGCGCCAGATTTAGAAACGAGAATGGCAATTTTACAAAAAAAAGCGGAATACGAAAATATCATCTTGCCTAAAGATGTAATTGAATATATAGCTTTAAATTACACTTCTAATATTCGCGAGTTAGAAGGAGCGTTAATTCGGGCAGTGGCGTATATTTCGATTTGGGGTTTAGCCATGACTGTGGAAAATCTCGTACCAGTTTTAGAACCAAAAACTGAAAAATTGCCAGCTACCCCAGAAGCAATTTTATCGGTAGTAGCTGATGCTTTGAATATCTCAATTGAAGACTTAAAAGGCAACTCGCGACGACGAGAAATAAGCTGGGCGCGTCAAATTGGTATGTATCTAATGCGACAGCACACAGATTTGAGTTTGCCGAGAATTGGAGAAGTATTTGGGGGGAAAGACCACACAACGGTGATTTATAGTTGCGATAAAATAACCCAGCTACAAGAAAGCGATCGCACTTTGGTACAAACCTTACGTCAATTAAGCGATCGCATTAATATGACTAGTTCCCAAAAATAAACTTCAACTATCTGCCAAAATTTATTGAGTATAATTACTCTGTGGAAAAACTATCGGGTTTTTCCACAACTTTTTCCACAGGTAATGGCTTGTGGAATTATCAGTGGAACAGAACTATCAAAGCTTTTCCACATTTTCCACAGCCATTATTAAGAAATGTAATACGAATTCGCTCTCAGGCTACAAGCAATTATGGTGAACTACCCAACACCGACCCTATCGGGTACGGTGTGGGCTTCTGATTTCATTGACCGTTGCCCCTTGCCCTTACGAGTAGGTGGTCTTACACAGCCTCTATCAGCAATAACGGGGTTCCCTCC